>CAFBMW010000017.1_pt1 | contig 78826 bp, 81 predicted proteins | sample 7269061 | NCBI WGS metagenome assembly CAFBMW01 (sample SAMEA6814074, study PRJEB35770) | uncultured Nocardioides sp. | biome: Freshwater; feature: Freshwater reservoir; material: water | place: Czech Republic | collected 2017-05-23 | depth 30m m | reverse complement strand
GGGTGTGCTGCATGATCAGGTGACAGGTTGGCCCGCGCCAACTGGTCGTCGTCGGATCAGGCCCGGTCGCGCCGACCACGCCTGCACTCTCCCTATTGAATGTTGGCCCGGGACAACATGGGAAGGGGATGTGCAGCATCTGGCATTACTTGAGGGCTGCGAGGCGCGCAGTCGGTAGCTGAGAGGCGCTTCGCTCGAAGCCGAGGGAGTACCGGGTAAGTCTGCTGGTCAGGTCAGGCCAGACTTCGCATCACATCTGCGCTTGCTTGCGTGCCCATCGAGAGTCGAACTCGCGATCTTTCGCCTAGTAGAGGATTCGGATTCAAATTTCGTCTGCTGCCGCTTCGCTGGCGGTCCAGCCGCGCGATTCCGCACGTTTGCGCGCCAACTCGGCAAGCCGACTGGACGCGGCCTGCTGATAGCGCATGGCCGCTTGGTTGGTCGAGTGTCCGCCGAGTGCCATGAGTTCGGCGAGAGTGGCGCCGTGCCGGGCGGCTTCGGTCAGGGCTCCATGCCTGAGGTCATGGAAGCGGAGGTCCTCGCGGCCAGCGACGCGACGAGCTTCGTACCAGCCCCATCCCCTCGTCGATAGTTTGCCACGACGCTTCTTGGAGACCTTGCCGTAGAAGGCGCTGGGGGACAGGTGCTCAGTGTTGCGCCCGGGAAAGATCAACCCCTGAGGGCCAGGCGCGGCGTGATGCCTCGTGTGTTCCCGCACCGCCTCGATGATGTCTGGCGGGATCGGGACGTCGCGGATGCCAGCCTCGCTCTTGGGAGCCTTGGCGATGACACCGGCGGACCTAGAGCGGACGACGCCGCGGCGGACCCGGATAACTCCTTGGGGAATGTCGATGTCCGAGCGGCGAAGCTCAGCCAATTCACCGAAGCGGAGCGCGCAGCCGTCGGCGAGCAGCACCATCAGCCTGTGACGTTCCGGCATGGCCGCCACGATGGCGGCTACTTCTTGGGCGGTGGCCGGGCGGATGCGTCGCTTGGTTCCGGACGAGCCGCCGCCAGAGATGCCGCATGGGTTGAATGGGATCAGCGCGGCGCCGCTGTTCCTGGTTGGGTCGGCTGCGGTGCGCATCATCGCGCGCAAGAGCGAGTAGGCGTGCGCCTGGTACGTAGGGGTGTCGGCGGCAGTGTCATACCACTCGGCGACCGCCTCAGGGGTGACATCCTTGAGCCCGACGTCGGCGAAGGTCGGCAGGATGAAGCGATCGAGCAGGTCCTGGTAATGGTCGCGAGTGCGCTCGGCGAGCGGGCGCCCCTTCACCTTCCGGCCCGCAAGCCAGCGCGGTGCGTAGTCGCCGACTGTCACCGGCGCGGCAAGCCTGCTTGCCCGTCGCGCCAACGGGGGAGTCCACGACCCCGCGGTGATCATGCGTCGCTCATCCACCAGCCACGCCTCTGCATCGTCCTTGGACTCGAAGGTGTGAGGCGCGTTGTAACGAAGCGGTTCTCCGACGGCCGTCTCGCGGCTATCGGGGTCTGCGTAGCGAGCCCGATAGCGTCCGCTGGGCAGCTTCGTGATCTGTCCGAACTTACGTCGGTCGGAACTTTGCGCCACAGGCGTTCCCTCGAGTTCGTGTCCACTACGTGTCCACCAGAAGGGTATTCGTGTGCACAGGAGTCCGCCAGCGACTGAGGCGGAAACGGGTAAACTTGCAGGTCAGCGCCCTAGAATGCTGGTCAGAGCACATGTCGCAGAAGTGCGGGCGGACTGGTTCGAACCCAGTATCGCCCACCACCACGACCAGGTCTGAGGCTCCCGAACGGGGGCCTCTTTCCATTTGCGGGGAACACGCGGAATCAGGGCAACGGCTCCGTGCACGGTCGTGCTCCCCGTCCTGCCCCGAAGCGGTGTACGTTGGCAGGGTCGGACAGTCCACCCGCTCGGGGTGACACGCTCACCACCGTGGGCGGACCTTCGGCAGTCCCAACTGGGGATGTTCCTCTTCAAGACAGCGGCGAGGAGCGTCACGCGCGGAACACGTGTGCCCTCCCTACGCAGCCCCCGGGGGCAGCTTCTGGGGAGGGCTGGGCTCACCTCGCCACCCGCGGGGACCTCGTGCACTCCGGGTCCTTCGACCCTGTACGCCGCCCCTGCCGCGGAGCAGCGTGGAGTCAGGCCGGGAGGACCGGCCGGCCACACAGAGGGGTCGTCATGGACGAGCACCACGAGGGCGAGGCGCCCACCGAGATGTCCAGCGCCGTCCGCTCACGGTTCTGGGCGGGACTGAACCACGCGTCCGACCAGCAGGCGGACGGGCAGGAGCCCGACGTCGGCGAGGCAGACCCGGGCGGGGCCGGGCCCACAGCACAGGAGTCCTCCGCACCTCGGGACCAACGGCCCTGATCCGCGGGCGCCGCTGCGCCTAGCGTCAGTGGTGCGCGCCGGACAGTCGGGGGACCAGATGACGCGCGACGGGTCCGGATCGCCGTGCTCACGCAGTGCGTGCGACCCCGACCCACGACCGGGGGCCTTGCGACCGACGCCGGCAAGGCCCCCGGTTCCTCGGGCCAGCGGGCGCATCGCGAGCCGGCCCCGGGGTACGGGTGCAGGCATGGACGACCACCGCGAGATGCCCACGACCAACCAGCCCCTCAACGCGCCCGGTCCGCGACCCCGCGTCACCCCGGTGCTCGCCGTGATCGGCGTGGTGCTGCTGGTCGCGCTGATCTTCACCGTGATCTCGCTGCTGCGCTACAACACCTGAGCCCGGGCATCCCGGGCCGCGCGGGTCACGGCCGTCGGAGCCGTACGGCCAGCAGCGCGACGTCGTCCTCGGGCGTGCCGTCCACCATGCCGTCGAGCAGCCGGTCGCAGAGGTCCTCGACGTCGGCGGCCCCGGGAGCGGTGGTGCGCACGAGGTCGATGAGCTCGTCGATGCCCTCGTCGACGTCGCGCCCGCGTCGCTCGACGAGGCCGTCGGTGTAGAGGATGAGCGTGGCGCCGTGCTCGACGAAGGCCACCTGCTCCGCGCGGCGGGTCTCCGGGTCGAGCCCGAGCAGCAGGTCGTTGTCGTCCACGTCGGCGAGACGGGTGACGTCCCCGCCCGGCGTCAGCAGCAGCGCCGGCGGGTGTCCTGCGTGCGCCCAGCGCAGCACGACCTCCTCGCCGGCGTCGGCCCCGGCGCGGGGATGGCGCTCGAAGCGTGCGACCACCGCGGTGGCGGTCGTCTCCATCTGGAGGGACTGCATCACCGTGTCGACCCCTGACAGCACGGCGGCCGGCGCGTAGCCGCTGTGCACGGCCAGCCCGCGCAGCAGGCCGCGCAGCTGCCCCATGGCGGCCGCGGCCTCCACGTCGTGCCCCACCACGTCGCCGACGACGACCACGACGTCGTGCCCGCCGGGGCCACGGCTCTGCTGGAGGAACGCGTCGTACCAGTCGCCGCCGATGCGCGCCACGTCGCCCGCGGGGGCGTAGCGGGTGACGATCTCCAGGTGCTCGGGCCGGGGCGGATCGGTGAGCATGCTGCGCTGGAGGGTCTCGGAGACCTCGCGCTGCGAGGCGTAGAGCCGTGCGTTGTCGAGGGCGAGGGCCGCGCGGGACCCGATGTCCTCGAGCAGGGACTGGTCCGCGGTCGAGAAGGCCCGACGACCCTCGCCGCGGAAGAGGCTCACCACGGCGACGGTGCGGCCACGGGCGCGCAGCGGCACGATCATCGCGCTGGAGGGCGCCAGCTCGTGGAGCCGGTCGCGGGCCGGACCGGGGGACAGCACGGTGGCGATCCGGTCGGTCGCGTCCGAGGTGATGAGCACCGATGCCATGTTGCGTACGGCGTGGGCCAGGAAGGACCCGTCGGTCAGCGCGCCCAGTCGGAGCGAGGCGTACTCGCGCAGCGTCCCGGTCAGCGTCTCGTCGGTGTGGGCCCAGGCGACGTCGCGCAGGCCCCGGCGCCAGTCGGCGGCCTGGGGGTCCTCGACCAGCGTCACCAGGCACCAGTCGCCGAGCTCGGGGACCAGCAGGGTCGCGAGCCGGCTCACGCCCTCGGTCGGGTCGAGCGTGTCGCCGAGGTCCTCGGAGACCGACGCGAGCAGCGCGAGGCGGTGCGCGGACCGGTCCAGCGCGTCCTGTGTGGCACGGCGCGCGGAGATGTCGTGGAAGTAGACGGCGAGCCCCTCCGGCGAGGGCCAGGCGCGGACCTCGTACCACCCGTCCAGGGGGGCCGGGTAGTGCGCCTCGAACGACACCGGCCCGCCGGTGGCGAGGGCCTCGCGGTAGTGGGTCTCGAAGGTGCTGCCGACCGCCGCGGGGAAGGCCTCCCAGATGCTCTCGCCCAGCAGGCGGGCCCGGCCCTGACCCAGCAGCCGCTCGGCCTCGGAGTTGACGTAGGTGAAGCGCCACGCGTGGTCGAGCTGGTAGAACGCCGACGACATCGACTCCAGGACCCGACCGACCCGGGCCTCGCCGTCGTGCACCGAGGTCGTGTCGTAGGCAGCACCGACGAGGCGCACGGCCCGACCCGTGGTGTCGTCGGGCAGGGCGCGGCCGCGTGCCTCGATCCACCGGAGCTCACCGGTCGGCAGGACCACGCGGTACTCGGCCTCGTAGTCACCGCACGTGGCGATCGCGCGCTTCAGGGCGTCGGTGACGCGTCGCAGGTCGTCGGGGTGCACGCACCGGTTGAAGGACTCGATGGTGCCGCCGAAAGACTCCTCGTCGAGCCCGAAGAGCTCGAGCAGGCGGCCGTCCCACCTCAGCCGGTCGTGGACCAGGTCCCACACGAAGGCCCCGACACCGGCGGCGTCGACCGCCAGGCGCCACGCGATGCGGTCGCTCTCCGCGTCCAGCATGGCGGCCGTGCGCGGCGGCGGGACACGTGGGACCGACTCGTCGCGCGCGTGTCCGCCCACGCTCGTCGTACCACTGTGCGACACCGAGGCCACCTCCACGCCGGATCCGGGCAACCCGCCGTCTCGAGGCACCGGCTACAGGGTGTCACACCGGCGGGCACCGCCATGGCGTTTCAGGCGTGACGCGGGCGTGCAGCCGGCGGCAGGTCGTCCTCGGGGGCGACGGGAGCCGACAGCGGGTCCGCGGGGAGTTGCTCCACCTGCTCGCGGCACCACACCGAGACCTCCCGCGCGCCGGACAGCACCGCGGCACGGAAGTCGGCCCACGGCTCCCACGCGGTCTCGCCGACCTCGGTCGGGTCGGGGTCGACCGGCCCCGGTGCGAGCGCGACGTAGACCGGGCACATCTCGTTCTCCACGACCCCGTCCTGCTCGGCGCGGTAGCGGAACCGCGGCAGGACCAGGCGCAGGTCGGTGAGGTGGGTGCCCAGCTCCTGCTCGACCCGTCGGCGTACGGCCTCGGCGAGCGGCTCCCCGGGTGCCGGGTGTCCGCAGCAGCTGTTGGTCCAGACACCGGGGAAGGTGCGCTTGTCGTCGGCACGACGGGTGAGCAGGACGTTGCCCGCACCGTCGAAGAGGTAGCACGAGAAGGCGAGGTGCAGCGGCGTCCCGGCGTGGTGGACGCCGAGCTTGTCGGCGGTGCCGACGGCGTGGCCCTCCTCGTCGAGGAGCACCACCTGCTCGGGGGCGGCGAGGTGGGTCATGAGGTCCTTCCGACAGGTCGGGCGAGCTGGTTGACGGCGGTGGAGAACAGCCAGGGGGCGCGGGCCGCCGCCGGGACGAGGTGGCGACGCACCGTCGGCTGCCCGGTGGCGCGCAGGAGGAGGTGGGTGAGCGCCTCGTGGCGCAGGCCGAGCCGGCGGGCGACGGACGCGTAGTGCTGGGGGCGTCCGGCGGCCAGGCACTCCACAGCGGCCCGGGCCTGTCCCAGCCCGAGCGCGAGCCCCTCGCCGGTCAGCGCGTCCACGTATCCCGCGGCGTCGCCGACCAGCAGGACCCGGCCCCGGACGCGGGAGCTGGCCCGCTGGCGCAGCGGTCCGGCGCCCATCACGGGCGTGCGGGCACCGGTGAGGCGCTGCTCGAGGACGGGGAAGTCGGCGAGCAGGTCCTCGAAGCGGGAGCCGGCGTCGGCGAGCACAGCCACGCCGACCAGGTCGTCGCCGACGGGGGTCACGTAGGCCTCGGCGCGCCGCGACCAGTGCACCTCGACGTACGACGACCACGGCGCCTGCCGGACGTGGCAGCGCAGCCCGAAGCGACGCCGGCCCGGGTGGGGCACCTCGAGCCCCACCAGCCGGCGTACGGGCGAGTGCAGCCCGTCGGCCGCCACCAGGTAGCGCGTCCGGAGGCCCTCGACGACGAGGTGGTCACCCCGGTCGTCGACGGTGCGGACAGGTGTGGGGTCGACCTCGATCCCGGCGGCCTGCACCTGCTCGGAGAGGGCGGCGTGGAGCACGGTGCGGCGTACGCCCCGACCTGGGCCGGAGGCGAAGGCGGCGCGGACCTCCTTGCCCACCCGGTCGTCGAGGTAGTGGATGCCGGTCAGGTCGCGACCGCGCGGATGCACGCCCAGGTCGGCGAGCTCGGCGACGGCGCCGGGCATGAGGCCCTCGCCGCAGGCCTTGTCGACCGGGCCGCCGCGCGGCTCGTGCACCAGGACCGACAGCCCGGCCCGGTGGGCGTGCAGCGCCGTGGCGAGGCCGACGGGCCCGCCGCCGGCGACGACGAGGTCATGCACCGGCCGCCTCCGTGGTCCGGGGCAGGGTCGCCAGCGCGCGGTCCTCGACCCGGATCCGGACCGCGAGCAGGCCGGCGTTGAGGACGGTGAAGACCAGCGCGGTGATCCAGGCGGCGTGCACGAGCGGCAGGGCGATGCCCTCGACCACGACCGCGACGTAGTTGGGGTGGCGCATCAGCCGGTAGGGGCCACCGGCCACGGGCGGCAGGCCCGGAACGATGATGACGCGGGTGTTCCAGCGCCGCCCGAGGGTGCTGATGCACCACCAGCGCAGGGCCTGCGAGGCGACGACGAGGGCGAGCATCGACCACGCCAGGACGGACGGGACGTCCGGGCGCCGGACCCACGCCTCGACGAGCGCACCGACGAGCAGGCCGGTGTGCAGCACGACCATGAAGGGGAAGTGGCCCTGGCCGCTCTCGACTCCGCCGCGCTCCTTGCTCCACGCGGCGTTGCGCACCGACACCACCAGCTCGGCCACGCGCTCGAGGCCGACGAGGGCGACGAGGACGGTGAAGGCCAGCAGCGTGGTCACGACGTCGCCCTCAGCAGCACGAGCTCGGAGCAGAAGCCCGGGCCCATGGCCAGGAGCACGCCGTGGGTGCCGGGGGCGGGCGGGCGCTCGCGCAGCGTGTCCTCCAGGACCTGGAGCACCGAGACCGAGGAGAGGTTGCCGACCTTGGCCAGCGACTCCCACGTGAGCCGCACCGCGTCGCGGGGGACCTCCAGCGCCGACTCGAGCGCCTCGATGACCTTGGGGCCGCCGGGGTGGCACACCCACCACCCGATGTCGGCGCGGGTGAGCCCGTGGGAGTCGAGGAACGCGTCGACGTCGCCGCGCAGGTAGCGCTCCACGAGGTGCGGCACCTCGGCGTCCAGGACGATCCGCAGGCCGCTGGCGGCGACGTCGAAGCCCATGGTGCGCTCGCTGTCGGGGTAGAGGCGGCTCCGGGAGTCGAGGACCTCGATCGGACCGCCGGGCCGGCCCTCGCTGCCCACGGCGACGACCGCGGCGGCACCGTCGCCGAAGAGCCCGCTCGCCACGAGGTTGGGCACCGACACGTCGTCGCGCTGGAGGGTGAGCGAGCACAGCTCGACTGCGACGAGCACGGCGGTGTGGCCGGGGTGGCCGAGCAGGTAGTCGTGCACCCGGGCGATGCCGGCCGCGCCCGCCACGCAGCCCAGCCCCACCAGCGGCATCCGGCGTACGTCCTCGCGCAGCCCCACCTGGGCGGCGATGCGCGCGTCGAGCGAGGGGACCGCCAGGCCCGTGACGGTCGCGGTCACGACCAGGTCGACGTCGGAGGGCGTCAGGTCGGCGGCCTTGAGCGCGTCGACGAGGGCGCGCGAGCCCAGCTCCACGGCGTGCTCGATGAACTGGTCGTTGGCGTGGCCGAAGTCCTCGAGCCGGGCGTAGTCCTCAAGCGGCAGCACCGTGTGGCGTCGCTCCACACCGGCGTTGCGGTGGAAGCGCCGCAGCAGGGCGTGGTCGAGGCTGCGCTGGGAGATCACCTGGGCGAAGGCCTCGGTGATCTCGGCCTGGGGATGGGAGTGCGCCGGCAGCGCACCTCGGACGGAGAGGATCCTCATGTCAGCTACCTCGATGTGATCGGGACGGGGGGCGGGTCGGACGGGAGGGACGGACGGGCGAGGGCGCCGAGCAGGCCGCCTGCCAGGCGGGGGCCGATCCGGCCGTCGCCGAGGCCGAGGTCGACGAGCGTGTCGAAGGCGTGGCGGTCGCGGCCGGCCGCGCGGATGCCGGCGTCGACGATCCGCGGGGACTGCGCGAGGCGCGAGGCCAGCCAGGTGTGGCGCAGGTGGGTGCCCAGCATCCCGCGGACCACGGTGCGGTGCCGCTCGCCGGCGTCGCCGCGGCCGAGGGCCACGGCGCGTGCGGCGGTGCGCCCGGCGGCGATGCCGGTGGCGACGGCGTAGTAGATGCCCTCGCCGGTCATCGGGTTGACCAGGCCGGCCGCGTCGCCGACCAGCAGCACGCGACCGTCGGGCTGCTCCCAGCGCCAGGAGCTGAGGGGCAGGTGGTGCCCGCGCCAGTCGGTGCCGGTGCTCGCCATGCCGGGCAGGAGCTCCTCGAGCTGCTCGAGCAGCAGGCGCCGGCTCGGCGGGCTCCCCTCGCCGCGGCCCCGCGGCAGCAGCTCGCCGTAGCCGACGTTGGCGAGGCCGTCGCCGCGGTCGAACGCCCAGGCGTACGACGGCTGGGTGCGCTCGCCGTAGCGGATCACCTGACGCCCGGCCAGGTGCGGGGGAGTCGGCGCGTAGCCGCGGATCGCGAGCGCGCGTTGGTCGCGTCGCCGTCCGAGCAGCGCGGTGCGCACGAGCGAGTGGGCCCCGTCGGCGCCGACGACCACGGGCGCGGCGAAGCGCTCGGAGACCAGCGCCCGGCCGGGCTCGGTCGTGACGGACGTGACCCGGTGGCGGCGCAGGACCGCACCGGCGGCCACGGCCTTCTCGACCAGGCGGGCGTCGAGCACCCGGCGCGGCACGACGTAGGCCTCGCGGCGCATCGGCCCCGCGACGCGTACGTCGCCGCGGGACAGCTCCAGGTCGCGCAGCGGCGCCCAGCCGTCCACCACGTCGGCGGCGCCGACCTCGGCGAGCCGGTCGATGGCGTGCGGGGCGATCCCGTCGCCGCACGACTTGTCGCGCGGGAAGTCACTCCGGTCGAGCAGCAGCACCCGCAGGGTCGGGTCGGCGGTGAGCGCGCCGAGGGCGGCCGACGACCCGGCCGGGCCCGCGCCCACCACGACGAGGTCCCACTGCTCCACGCCCGGGGCGCTCATCGGGCTACCACGAGCAGGGTCGCGTCGACCAGCGCGATGGCGATGGCGGCGAGGAAGGGAGCGCGACGGGGGCCGGTGACGACCACGACGGCCAGCGCGAGCACGAGCGCCGCCGTCGCCACGGTCACGGCGGTCGGGGGTGCCGCGCCGACGAGGGCGACGAGGGAGGCGGTGACGAGGACGACGGCTGCCACGGGGGCGATGCGGGCGCGCCCGAGGCGGTGCGGCAGGCCGCGTACGCCCGTGGCCGCGTCGTCGTCGAGGTCGGGCAGGACGTTGAGGAGGTGGGCGCCCACGCCGAGCAGGGCAGCCGCCAGCGGCCACCACCACGGCGGCAGCTCACCGTCGGCCAGGGACACGACCGCGGTGAGGCCGCCGAACGAGAGGGCGTACGGCGCCCAGGACCACGCCGTCGCCTTGAGCCCGAGGTTGTAGGCCCAGGCTGACGCCACGCAGCCGAGGTGCACCAGCCCTGCTGCGGTGCCGAGCGCCATCGACAGCAGCACGCACACCACGACGGCGGCGGCGCAGACGGCGCGGACGCCGCGCACGGACACCTCCCCGGTCGCCATCGGCTTGTCGGTGCGTCCGGCGGCAAGGTCGCGCGGGAGGTCGATCAGGTCGTTGCTCCAGCCGATCGACAGCTGCCCGGCGAGCACGGCCGCGACCACGAGCGCGGACCGGGATGCATCCAGGCCCTGGGCCACGCAGAGGAGTCCGGCCAGGACGGTCACGGCCACCGCGGGGCCGGCGTGGGCGGCGCCCAGGACGCCGAGGGCCGCGCGCGAGCCGCGGCGCGCGGGTGCGGTGGCGGCGCTCATGTGCCCACCCTTGCTCGCCGCGCCAACGACGTCGGTGCCAGCGTCGAGGCCAGGCCCAGCGCGAGCGCTGCGACCAGCCAGCCGGCCAGCACGTCGACGACGTAGTGCTCGCCGGTGTAGACGAGCACCGCCGCCATCGTGACGGCGTAGGCGAGCAACGCCCCGCGTGCCCACCGCGCCACCGAGGGCCAGAGGAAGAGGGCGACGAGCAGCGCCGCCCCGGCGTGCAGCGACGGCATCGCCGCCACCGGGTTGCTGCCGTCCTGACCGAGCTGGGTGAGGCGACCGACCACGTCGAGGTGGAGGTAGTCCCACCCGACGTGGGAGATGCGCGCCACCGGTCCGATGTCGCCGCTCTCGGAGGCGAGCCACGGCGGTGCGGCGGGGTAGGCGACGTAGATCGCGATCCCGAGGAACGACATGGACAGCACGGCCACCAGCCACGAGGTGAAGCGCTCGCGCAGCCGGAACCAGACGAGGGTCGTCAGCAGCGGGATGGTGACGAAGTGGGTGACGTAGACCAGCGCCGCGATGGCGTCGTACCACTGCGGGGAGCCGGCGAGCAGCCGCTCCTGGAGCCACACGGTGGGCACGGCACCGAACAGGCGCTCGTCGGCCACCGCGGGACCCGAGACGTGCAGCGGCGCGCCCACGCGGTTGGTCGTGGCCCCGTCACCGGTCTCGAGCGGCGCGCTGACCCACCCGGCGACGGCGTAGGCGAGGAGGATCGCGCTCAGCGGCGACCACGAGATGAGGAACTGCGCGATCGGGCCGTGGCGCGAGTCGTCGCCGGACGTCTCGGCCCGCTCCCCGGTCCGCGCCTGCGCCTCGGTGCTCACGACCGGCTCCCGCGCCGCGACAGCCGCACGAGGATCGCCTGGGTGCGGAACCGGTTGTAGCGCTGGATGAGGATGAAGGGCAGGTTCACGAGCACCCCGTACCCCATCAGGAGCGCGGCAGGCAGCGGCGGGTTCCAGAGCACGAAGAGGGGGCTGCACGCCATCGCCCACCAGTGCCCGAGCTCGGCGCGACGCGTCTCGCGGACGAACTGCTCGAGCCCCGCGACGTCGGCCGAGGGCAGCTGCCGCTTGCTCACCCCACCGGCGAACAGGGCGCCGGCCTCGGGGAGCCGGTCCTTCCACCGGTGGATGCGCAGCCGGCGCCGGTAGAACCGGCCGTCGCGCTCGAACCCCCGCTGGCGCAGCACCAATCCGTCGCGGCCCAGCCGCTCGTCGCCGAGGCGGTGCGCGGCATATCCGGTGGCGGCGTGGAAGACGCCCCAGGCGACCACGTCGACGGCCACCGTGACGGTCTGCGGCATCACGTAGCGCAGCATCACGCCACCTCGCGGGCGGAGTCGTGCCCGCGCAGGTCCACGTCGCGACCGCGCCACGTCACCGACCGGCGTACGCCGCTCAGGACCGCGGAGCGCGCGAAGAGCAGGTCGAAGGCGAGCAGGGAGACCGGGGTCAGGGCCCAGGTCCACCAGCGGAAGGACCCCAGCCGGCGCAGCACCGCGCGCAGCTGCCAGGCGAGGGCGACGTACGCCGCCACCCACACCGCTGCGTGCCCGCCGACCAGCGTGCCGCCGATCCCCGTCGTCGCGTCGAGCAGCGTCAGCGCGGCGCCGACGGCGATCGCGTGGTGCACGGAGACGAAGAGCCCGGTGCCGAGCGCGGCCGGGAGCCACGCGGTGGAGGCCCCGGAGGCGATGTTCTTCGTCCAGCCCGCCGCGAGCTGCCCCAGCCCCTCGGGGTAGCTGCGCATCCGCACCGACGCACCTCCCGTCGCGCACACCACCGGCAGGCCGGCTCGGTGGAAGGCCGCGGCGAGGGCAGCGTCGTCCAGGATCGCGGAGCGGACCGCGGCGTGACCGCCGGCGGTGGCGAGGTCGGACCGGGAGGTGAGCAGGCAGGGTCCGAAGGCCATCGGGACCCGCGAGCGCACCGCCCTCGCCCGGGGGCCGGTGAACGCCGCGCTCGCCATCACCGCGACGACGTTGAACCACGCCGACAGCTGCTCGTGCGGGCGGACGACGCGGTGGTAGGGCTGCACCGACACCAGCCCTCCCGAGCCGGCGTGCAGCTCCAGGAGCCCAGCGAGGGCATCCGGCGCAAGCACCGTGTCGGCGTCGAGGAAGAGCAGGAGGTCGCCGTCGGTGACGTCGGCGCCCACGTGGCAGGCCCACGCCTTGCCGGTCCAGCCTGCGGGCGGCTGTCCTGCGGGCACGACCCGGGCGCCGGCGGACCGTGCGACGTCCGCGGTCGCGTCACGTGAGGCGTCGTCGACGACCACGACCTCGCGCACCGGGGCGTCGAGCGCGGCGAGCGAGGCGAGGAGGTCGGGGAGCGTGAGTGCCTCGTCGCGCGCCGGCACGACGACCGAGACCCGCACCGAGGACGGTGCCGCGGCGGTGCCGCGAGGCGGCGTACGGAGGTCGGCGAGCAGCCAGCGCGCCGTCGCCATCGCGGCGAGGACGAGGACCACCACGACGACGTCGCTCATGCGCGTGCTCGGTCGAGGCGGGTCACGAGGAGCGGCATCCCGCCGCGCGGGTGCACCGCCACCCTGGCCTGCGGCTCGGGTCGGCTCCAGCCCTCGGGCACGGCGAGCCGGTGCTCGCGGAGCACCTCGTCGAGCACCATGACCATCTCGCCGAGCGCGAACTCCCGTCCGATGCACAGGCGCGGCCCCTGCCCGAACGGCAGGTACGCCGTGCGTCCTGCCCCCGGGTCGAGGAAGCGCTCGGGGCGGAAGGCCAGCGGCTCGGTCCACGGGTCGGGCCGGCGGTGCACGAGCCACGGGCTGATGATGGCGAGGGTGCCGGCGGGGACGTCGTGGCCCGCGACGACGTCGTCGGCCAGCGAGCGCCGCGAGACCGCCCACGCGGGCGGGAAGAGACGCAGCGCCTCGTCGATCACGGCGCGCGTCCACGGCAGGGCCTCGCGCGTGGCGACCAGCGACACCGGCCCCGGGTGCGCGGCGAGCTCGGCGCGGGTGCGGTCCTGGACCTCGGGGTGCTCGGCCAGCAGCATGAACGTCCACGCCAGCGACGCGGCGACGGTCTCGTGCCCCGCGACGATCATCGTGACGAGCTCGTTGCGGACCTCGGCGTCGGTCAGCCCGCTGTCGAGCAGCAGGCCGAGCAGGTCGTCGCCGTGCGGAGCCGTGCTCATCCCACCGTTGCGGGCCCGGCGCTGGGCGATGATCTCCGCCGACGCGGTGTCCAGCCGGCGCCGCGCCGAGCGCAGCCGCACGTTGAGGCGCGTGGGCGTCCAGTGCGCGCGGGGGAGGATCGCGCGACCGAGCCGGACCACCAGCTCGGCGGCGTCGCTCGTCGCGTCGAGCAGGGTCTGGGCCTGGCCGGACAGGTCGGCGGAGAAGAGCGCGCGTCCGACCGCGTCGAGGCCGATGGTGTGGGTCAGCGCGGCCACGTCGACCACCCCGGTGCCGCCGCCGGCGCCGACCGCGGCGGGCAGGCGTACGCCGACAGCGGACCGTGCCGCGGCCCGCACCTGCTCGCCGACCGCCTCGAGGCGCTGGTGGTGGAATGCGGGGGCAGCGAGGCGACGGTGGTCGATCCAGCTCGGCTCCGCGGAGGCCAGCAGGCCCTGTCCCGTGACCCGGGCGAGGGCGGCGTACTGCACGGTGTCCTTGCCCCAGCTGCGTGCCGAGGTCTGCAGGACGTGGCGCACGGCAGCGGGGTCGTTGAGGAGCAGCGCGGGAGCACCCGGCACCGGGAAGGACACGAGGTCGCCGTACTCCTGGGAGACCGAGGCAAGGAACGACAGCGGGTCGGCTCGGATGGAGCGGAACCCACGGGCCATGTCGAGCGAGGTCGGCCCGGGTACGCCGATGTCGGTGGGCTGCATCTCCTGCAGCCTCGTCGAGATGCTCACGCGGCCTCCTGCGCAGGCCGGCGCCGGCCGAGCCACGTCCAGACGACGCAGCTGGTCAGCACCAGTGCGAAGCCGAAGGCCAGGTCCTCGACCGGTGCGTAGACCAGCCGGCCGTCGCCGACGAGCACGATCCTGTCGCTGCCGATGATGGCGTCGGGGGAGTAGCGCACGATCCCGCGCCCAGTGAGCCAGCCGTTGGTGAGCAGCTGGAAGAACACGATGATGGCGTAGGCCGACCACCAGTCCCGGGTCGAGGTCACGCGCGTGCGCAGACCCCACCGGTCCAGGGCCAGGGCGACGAGCACGCCCACCACCGCGAGGGCCGTGTAGGTCACGCGTCCCCCTCGTGCGCGGCGCTCGCGAGCCGACGTCGGGCGGCGCTGACGCCCTCGAGCGTCAGCACCGCCACCAGCGGGATCACGACGAAGAAGCCGATCTCCTCCAGCGGCAGGCCGCCGACGCGCCAGGGCAGCGTCTGACCGGCGTCGAAGGACCAGTGCCCGGCCGCGGTGGCGTAGAGGTCCCACACCACGAACGGCGTCCCGGCCAGCAGCACGGTGAGCAGCAGCCGCCGGGGCTGGCGCAGCACGTCGAGCCGGAAGGCAGGCACCAGCGGCAGGGTCCCGGCCAGGCAGAAGGCAAGCATGGCGACGTAGGACCAGTGGACCAGGCTCATCGGCCGCCCACCGGCTGCGCCGACCGGTCACCGGTCAGTCGCTTGAGCACCAGCTCGGCGCTGATCAGGCACATCGGCAGGCCGACGCCGGGCACCGTGGTCGAGCCGGCGTAGAGGAGCCCGTCGACCTTCGCCGAGGTGTTCCCCGGGCGGAGGAAGGCGCTCTGTCGCAGCGTGTGCTCGAGGCCGAGCGCCCCGCCCCGCCAGGAGTGGTAGCGCGCCTCGAAGTCCTCGGGACCGACGGTGTGGCGCACGACGACCCGGTCGGCGAGGTCGTGGACCCCCGACCACCGGGCGACCTGCGCGATCGCGGCGTCAGCCGTGCGCTCGACCTGCTCCGAGCCCGCACCGTCGTCGCCCCCGCGCCCGATGCGGGTGTCGGCCGGCACCGGGACGAGGACGAAGAGGTTCTCGTGGCCCGCGGGCGCCACGGTCGGGTCGGTCTCGGAGGGCTTGCAGACGTAGACCGACGCCGGTTCGGGGACGCGGGCGTCCTTGCCGAAGATGTCGCCGAAGTTCTGCCCCCAGTCGCTGGTGAAGAACAGCGAGTGGTGCGGCAGCTCGGGCAGCGACCCCTCCACGCCCAGCATCGCCAGGACAGCGCCCGGTCCGGGCGAGCGGTCGCGCCACACGCGCTCGGGGTGCGTCTGCAGAGCGGTCGGCAGGAGGGCGGTCTCGAGGTGGTGGAGGTCGGCGGCACCGACGACGACGTCGGCCGGCAGCACGACCCGGTCACCCGAGGCGTCGAGGTGCTCGACACCCGTCACCCGCGCCCGGCGCCCGGCGCCTTCCGTCACGATCGCGGTCGCCTCGCACCCGGTGTGCAGCCGCGCGCCGTGGCGCTCGGCCAGGGCGGCGATGACCTCGATGAGGCGGGTGAACCCGCCCTGCGGGTAGAGCACGCTGTCGCCGAGGTCGAGGCGGCTCATCAGGTGGTACATGCTCGGCGCGCGGCTGGGGGAGGAGCCGAGGAAGACCGCGGGGTAGCCCAGCACCTGCCGCAGCCGGTTGTCGGAGAACGACGCGGCGACGTGGCTCTCCAGCGACCGGGTCAGCAGCCGGCTCAGCTTCGGGGTGCTGCGGACGACGTCGGGGTGGAGGAACGACGAGGCGGCGTCGAAGTTGCTGTAGAGGAAGCGGCGCAGCGCCATGTCGTAGGTCTCCTCCGCCGAGCGGAGGTAGGCGTCGAAGCGCTCACCGGCACCCGGCTCGAGCGACTCGAACAGGGCGCGGTTGTGGGCCCGGTCGGGGCGTACGTCGATCGACTCGTCGTGGCCCTCGAAGAACACCCGGTAGCTCGGGTCGAGGACGGTGAGGTCGAGCTCCGCGTCCGCCGTGGTGCCGAGCAGCGAGAAGAAGTGCTCGAACACCTCCGGCATCAGGTACCACGACGCGCCGGTGTCGAAGCGGAACCCGCCCCGCTCCACGCTGCCGACCCGACCGCCGAGGTCGTGGTTCTTCTCGACGAGGTCGACGCTGTGGCCCCGGGAGGCCAGCAGGGCGGCCGTGGCCAGCCCGGCGATGCCGCCGCCGATGACCACGACCCGCTGCGCGGACCCGTCGGGGGCGGTCGTGCCCGTGCGCCGGCCGAGCCGGTCGGGGAGTGCCATTCTCATGCTCGTCCTTCGTGGAGTGAGCCCAGCGCGAGGCGGAGCTTGACGGCGGCGGGCACGCGCACGCGCTGCCGGCGGATGTCGGCGGCCGGTGTCGCGCGCAGCCGCGCGGCCAGCTCGGCGAAGGTCGCGTGCGCGGCGCGCACCGCGCGCCGGCTGCTCGGGGGCAGGTCGGGGACCACGGCGGCTGCCGCGGCCAGGTCGGCGTCGATGTCGTCGAGGATCCGGTCGCGGTCGCGGTCGCAGAAGCGCTCCACGTCGAGGCCGGGGAAGTAGTCGCGCCGCAGGACGTCGTGGTCGTCGGAGAGGTCGCGGACGAAGTTGAGCTTCTGGAAGGCCGCGCCGAGCCGCCTCGCCCCGGGGGTGAGGTCCTCGTAGGCGCGGGCGCGGTCACCGACGGCGTCGGGCGCGGCGAGGAAGGCCCGCAGGCACATCAGGCCGACGACCTCGGCCGAGCCGTAGACGTAGCGGTCGAAGCTCTCCTGGGTGTGCGTCGTGGTGTCGAGGTCGGTGCGCATCGAGGCGAAGAAGGGCGCCACGACGTCCTCCTCGATGCCGACCGCCTGCGCCGTGCGGGCGAAGGCGTGCACCACGAGGTTGCCGCTCCAGCCGGTCGCGAGGGCGTGGCGTACGTCGTCCTCGAGCCAGTCGAGCATGGTGGCACGGGCGTCGCGCCCGAGCGCGGGATCGGGGTTGTCGACGATCTCGTCGGCGACCCGCACCAGGGCGTAGACGTTGCGGACCTGGGTGCGCACCGGCTCGCCGAGCAGGCGCGAGGCCAGGCCGAAGGAGCTGGAGTACTGGCGGATCACGACGGCCGAGCTCTCCTCGGACACCACGTCGTAGAGGTTGCGCGGGACACCGCGCCCGACGAACATGCTCACGCCGCCGCCTCGCGTCCGCCGACGAGGACCGAGGTGGAGGCCTCGAGGTCGTCGAGCAGCTCGACGGGGACGCCGACCTCGTCGACCATCGACCGCGCGGCGGTGAGGTGCTCCGCGGCGAGGTCCTCGACGAACGCGCGGGAGCCCGAGGCGGTCAGCAGCTCGCGCACCCGGGCGAGGTCGTCGTCGTCGAGGTCGCGCCCGACGAGGGGACGCACCTGCTCCCACTCCGCGGTCGTCCGCGCGTGGACGAGCAGGGGCGTCTGCTTGCCCGCCCGCAGGTCGCTGGTCGTGCTCTTGCCCGAGCGCGCCGGGTCGCCGAAGACGCCGATCAGGTCGTCGACCAGCTGGAAGGCCAGGCCCATCGAGCGGCCGGCCTCGCCGAGCCGGGCGACCACGGGCTCCGCTGCACCGGCCAGCACGGCGCCCGCCTGGAGCGGGAGGGAGAAGGAGTAGGCGCTGGTCTTCTGCTCCTCCATCGCCAGGCTTTCGGAGAGCGACACCTCGTGGTGGGCCATCGTGAGGCGTACGTCTGCCAGCTCGCCCGACGCGGTCGTGTGCAGCGCGACGTCGAAGAGGTCGAGGAGGCAGTGCACGACGTCGGGCGGGGCACCGCAGGTGGCCACCGCACGTACGGCGGCCGCGAGGGCCAGGTCGCCGGCCAGGATGGCTGCGGTCAGGCCGTAGGCGCCCATCGCCTCGGGACCGGCGCCACCACGGTGGGCGGCGTCGCGGAAGGTGCCGCTGACGTTGGGCCGTCCGCGCCGCAGGTGGTCGTCGTCGATGACGTCGTCGTGGATGACGAACGCGGTGTGGAGCAGCTCGACGGCAGCACCCACCTCCGCAGCGACCAGCGGCAGGCTCCCGCCCAGGGCGTCGTGCGTCGCGACGACCAGGCGCGGGCGCAGCCGCTTGCCGTCCTCGGTGGCCGCGGCCAGCGCGTCCCAGAGTGCCGCGTGGTGGGGATCGATCGCGGTCGCCCGCACGCGTCCCTCGTCCAGCAGCCTCGCGAGTGCCTCGTCACAACCGGTCGAACTCATCGGTGCCCTCCATGAGCTGCTCAAACCCACCGCTCCCAAAAACCTATGCAACACTGCCAAGGAAATCTAGGCGAGAGGTAGAGGAATGGCACACCAGCATCCCACCTCGCCGCCCCCCGGGTCCAAGGTGTCCGGGGGCGAGCTGTCGATCGGCGAGCTCTCCCGCAGGACCGGGGTACCCATTGCCACGATCCGCAGCTGGGAGTCGCGCCACGGATTTCCGCGGCCCCGTCGCCAGGACGGCGGGCACCGCCGCTACGACGGGTCCGACGTGGAGGCCGTGCGCGGCGTGCTCGAGCGCCGCCGCGGCGGTCTGTCCCTCACCGCGGCCATCGAGCGGGCGGCGTCCCCGCGGGTGCGGTCCGGGTCGGTCTTCGCCGAGCTGCGACAGCGCCACCCCGAGCTGGCGCCGCACGTGCTCTCGCGCGACACGCTGCTCGCGATGAGCCGCGCCATCGAGGACGAGTGCTGCGCGCGTGCTGCGCAGCCGCTGCTCTTCGGTGGCTTCCAGCGCGAGAGCCGGCTGCGCGGGTCGCTCGACCGCTGGCGCGAGCTGGCGCGCACGTCGCGCCGCACCGTGGTCTTTGCCGACCTCCCGGACCCCGCTCCGCTGGCCGACGGAGCACCTGTCGAGGTGGGACTGCCCGCGGACGCCCCGCTCAACCGGGAGTGGCTGGTCGTCTGCGACGCCGGCGACCTCCCCGCGTGCCTGGCAGCCGTCGAGCTTCCCGGACGCTCTGGTGCGACGCCGTCCGAGCGCAGCTTCGAGGCCGTGTGGTCGCTCGACCCACGCGTCGTGCGCGACGCGAGCCGGGTGTGCTCGGTCCTGGCCGACGGCTACCGGCCGGGCTGGCGTCCGGCTGGCCCGCAGCTGACCGACGACGAGCCCCCGCCCGCGTCGGAGGACCTGCGGCGTGCGTCCCACCTCTTCGAGAGGATGGTCTCCTACCTCGACGCGAGGAGGTGAGGCAGACAGGTGACTCGGACGGGGGACGCAGTGGCGATCAGGGCAGTGGTGCTCGACATCGGGGGAGTCCTCGAGGTCGTCGACGACGACGTGTTCCCAGGGCCTGCCGAGGTCCGGCTCGGGCTGGTCCCCGGCAGCATCGCCGGTGGGCTCGCAGCGTTGCCGGGCGACGCGATGCTGGGTGAGGTCACCGAGGAGGAGGTGCGCGCCGCGTGGCAGCGGGCGCTCGGGCTCGACGACGACCAGGTCGACGGGCTGCTCGAGGACTACTGGCGGTGGTACGTCGGCACCCTCGACCGCCCGCTGCTCGACTGGTTCGCCGCGCAGCGCCCGGCCCGGCTCACCGGCATCCTGTCCAACTCCGGTCCCGGCGCCCGTGAGCGCGAGCGCCACCACGGTTTCGAGGACGTCACCGACGACATCGTCTACAGCCACGAGGTCGGGGTGGCCAAGCCCGACCCCGCGGCGTACGAGCTCACCGCCCGCCGTCTCGGCATCGAGCCGCACGAGGTGCTGTTCCTCGACGACGTCGAGGCCAACGTCGACGCCGCGCGGCGCGCCGGCTGGCACGCCGTCCTCCACCGCGACACCGCGACGTCGATCGCGGAGATGGAACGGATCCTGGCCGAGCAGGCGCGGTGAGAGCCGCGCGCCGCCGGTGAAGTCGGCGCCGGTGGGTACGGGGTGGAATGCCGCACGCCTCCACCCCCACCCGTGACCACACCGACAAGCCCGACTCGCCCACCGATCTCACCAAGCCGTCGTGGACCTACGTCCTGCGCAAGACGTGGCGTGAGTTCTCCGACGACCAGTGCACCGACCTCGCTGCCGCGCTGACCTACTACGCCGTGCTGGCGATGTTCCCGGCCGCGGTCGCGATGCTGTCGCTCGTGGGGCTGGTCGGCGACGGCCGCGCGACCGTGGACGCGCTGCTCCAGGTGCTGCGCGACGTCGGGGCGAGCGGTGCCGCGGACGTCCTCGAGCCCACCCTGGTGGAGCTGAGCCAGACCTCGGCCGCCGGGCTCGGACTGGTCGTGGGCCTCGCGGTCGCCCTGTGGTCGGCGTCGGGCTACGTCGGCGCCTTCGGCCGGGGCATGAACCGGATCTACGAGATCAGGGAGGGCCGGCCGTTCTGGAAGCTGCGACCGGCCATGCTCTTCGTCACCCTGGTGTCGGTCGTCCTCAGCGCCATCGTGGCGCTGGGCCTCGTCGTCACCGGTCCCGCAGCCCAGGCGGTCGGCGACGCCCTCGGGCTGGGGTCGACGATCGTCACCGTGTGGAGCATCGCCAAGTGGCCGGTGCTGCTGCTCGTGGTGATGCTGCTCGTCGCCCTGCTCTACTGGTCGACGCCCAACGTGAAGCAGCCCAAGTTCCGCTGGATCAGCGTCGGCGCCGCGGTCGCCATCCTCGTGTGGGTCGCGGCGTCGGTGGGCTTCGGCTTCTACGTCGCCAACTTCAGCTCCTACGACAAGACCTACGGCTCGCTCGCCGGCGTCGTCGTCTTCCTGCTGTGGCTCTGGATCACCAACCTCGCGCTGCTCTTCGGCGGCGAGCTCGACGCCGAGCTCGAGCGCGGCCGTGAGCTCCAGGCCGGGATGCCCGCGGAGGAGGAGATCCAGCTGCCGCCCCGCGACACCCGCAACATCGAGAAGGCGGAGAAGAAGGACCGCGAGGACGCGCTGCGTGGGCGCCGGTTGCGCGAGAGCGCAGGGCGTGACGCCGATGCCGACGCCGGCTCGCACGGCCGCGACGACGAGGCCGTGCGATGACCGCGCCGCGCGTGGTCCTCGTGACCGGCGCCTCCAGCGGCATCGGCGAGGCCGTCGTCCGCCAGGCAGCCGAGCGTGGTGACCACGTCGTGCTCGTCGGGCGGGCACCCGAGGCGCTCGCCCGGGTGGCGGACGACTGCGCCGGTTTGGGCGCCGCCTCGACCCTGTTCGCTGCCGCCGACGTGAGCGACGACGCGCAGGTGGCGTCGGCGGTCGCGGCCGCGCTGGCGCGGCACGGGCGGCTCGACGTCGTGGTGAGCTGCGCCGGGGTGGTCGCCTACGGCCGCATCCCCGACGTCCCGGTCGAGGTCTTCGACCAGGTGCTGGCCACCAACCTCAACGGCCCGGTCAACCTCGCCCGCCACGTGCTTCCCGTGCTGCGTGACCAGCGCGAGGGGAGCCTGGTGCTGGTCGGCTCGCTGATCGGGCACATCGCGGTGCCGGACATGGCGGCGTACGTGCTGAGCAAGTGGGGCGTGCGCGCCCTGGTGCGCCAGCTGCGCGTCGACAACCGCGACCGTCCCGGCGTGCGGATCGGCTACGTCGCCCCCGGGGGCGTGGACACGCCGATCTACCGCCAGGCCGCGACGTACGGCGACTCGGTGGGGCGCCCGCCCTTCCCGGTCGACCCGCCCGAGCGCGTGGCGGACCGCGTGCTGACCGTCGCCGACCACCCGTGGCGGGGCGGCCAGGTCGGCCTGTCCAACGACGTGATCCGGCTCGGCTTCAACGTCCTGCCGTGGGCGTACGACCGCCTCGTCGGGCCGCTGTTCAAGGTCGTCGCCCAGGACCTGGTGCAACCCGTCGTGCACGGGCCCGGCAACGTGCTGGCGCCGCGCCAGGAGCTCGACCGGCTGCGCGGTGGCTACGGCAACGCGCTGCTCGGGGTGGGTGCCAACCTCGCCCAGGTCGTACGCCGTCGCCTGGGCGCGCGAGCGCGTCGGGTCAGCGGCTGAGCGACCAGCGGCCCTCGTGGTCGCGGACGACGAGCCCGCGCTCCTCGAAGGCCTCCAACCAGCCGACCATCGGCCACTCGCCCCAGCGGGCGTGGAAGATCCGCGCGTTGCGGACGACGTCGGCGACGTGCTCGACCGGCGGACGGGAGACCGGGTGCCACTGGTGGAAGGCGCGGGCAGCGCCCACCCAGCCGAGGTCGAGGCCCGCCACGAGCGCCGCGCGCGCGTAGTCGGTGTCTTCGCCGCCGTAGCCGACGTAGTCCTCGCAGAAGCCGCCGCTGCGACGCCACGCGGTGTCCGAGCAGGCGAACGACAGCGACCAGAAGAGGTCGGGCTCGGCGCCGTGCTCGCGCTCGCCCGGCTCCGGCGCCGGTCGTGCGGGGTGGGGTGAGTCGAGGTCGCGCAGGGCGGACAGGTCGTAGCCACCGGGTGGGGGCGGGTCGAGATAGGTGACCGGGCCCGACCACACGGTGTCCGGCTCGTCGGCCACGACGTCGGTGTAGGCGCCGACGAGGTCGGCGTCGGCCAGGCAGTCGACGTCGAGGAAGACCAGCGTGCGCGCGCCGCGGGCGAGTGCCACCTGCGCGCCGCGGTTGCGGGCGGCGGCGAGCGGGAGACCCAGGGGGGCGCGGGGCAGCGCAGCGGCGGCCCCGCCGGAGGCCATCAGGATGGGGTCGTCCATGGCGACCACGACGTGCTCGAAGCCGTCGGAGGTCGAGGCGGCGAGCGACTCCCGCTGGCGGGCGAGGTGCTCGTTGCGGCCGTGCACCACCGTCACGACGGCGGTGTCGCTCATGCCGCGGACCCGGGGGAGACGACCTGCTCGACGACGGCCGCGATGCGCTGCGGCGCGTTGCCGTCGCACCACCGGGACCAGCCCTCCCCGTCGAGGAGGAGCGCCTCGTGGAGCAGGTCGCGCCACCCCAGGTCGGGGACGGTGTCGAGCACGACGGCGGGCCAGCCGTCGGCCAGGGCGGCTGCCGTCACGTGCTGCTCGTCGAACGGGCGCGGCGCCGGCACCACGACTGCGGGCACGCGCAGCGAGGCGACCTCCGCGAGCGCGTTCTGGCCCGGGTGGAGCACCACGACGTCGGCGTCGGCGACCACGGCCGCCGGGTCGGCGTGCCAGCTGCCCAGGGTGCGGCTGAGCACGCTCCAGTCCCAGCCCGGCGTCTGCTCCTGCGCTCGTGCGATCGACTCGCGGGTGAAGCCGTCGCCGCCGGTGCCGGCCAGCAGGACGACGTGCGGTCGGGCACGGTGGGCCGGGACGTGCCGCGGCGCCACGGCGAACCGGGAGACGGCGCCGACGGCGTTGAAGCGGTCGGCGTGGATGCCCGGCAGGCCCGGCAGCAGCCGGTCGGTCCAGCCCGCGGGCCACGGGCCGACGAGCGCGTCGGCCGCACCGAAGCCCAGCAGGTGGGGCGGGTCGGTCCGCAGTCCGGGGGCGGTCAGCGCCACCACCGGGATCCCGTGCAGGCGCACCAGCAGGCACACCTCGACCGACTGGTCGACGACCATCGCGACGGGCTCGTGCTGCTCGATCCACGCCGAGATCGCCGCCATGCGGTGCCGCAGGCCCACGTCGTGACGGGGCACCCAGTGCAGGAGGCCGCTGGATGTGACGTCCGCGTCGTCGTACGCCGCCGCCTCGTCGTCGCGGGCGAGCTGCACCCACGGACCGGTCCACGCCTCGGGGCGGGGCAGCGACGACAGGCCGGTCACGGGGCCCGGGAGGTGCGGGGCGACGCTCAGCGCCCGGTGGAGGTGGCCGGTGCCGTGGTGGTGGACGTAGTAGCCGATCACGCCGCGAGCCTGCGGCCCAGCAGGCGGACGTACTCGTCCTCGTAGCGGTCGACCATCCGGGCCAGCGAGAGCTCGGCGACGGCGTGCGCGCGGCACCGGCCTCGGTCGAGGGTGAGCGCGTCGCACATCGCCAGCGCCAGCATGTCCACGTCGCCGGCGACCGCGAGGCGACCGGTGTCGGGGGACAGCACCTCCGGCAGGCCGCCCCGGGCGTACGCCGCCACCGGGGTGCCGCACGCCAGCGCTTCGGCAGCGACCAGGCCGTAGGGCTCGTCCCACGCGGGGGTCACCACAGCGACCGCGGAGCCACCGACCAGCGCGGCGAGCTCGGCCTGCGGCAGGTGCCCGGCGTACGTCGCGTCGGGACCCAGCAGCGGCTGGACCCGGTCGCGGAAGTAGTCCTCGTCGAGCAGCGGGCCGGCCAGCACGATCGGGATCCCTGCCCGCCGGGCCGCGAGCAGCGCGTCGTGCGGCGCCTTCTCGGCCACCAGCCGACCGGACCACACGGCGGTGGCTCCGCCGCGGCCGGCCGGCCACCGGTCGACGTCGACACCGTTCAGCACGCACGTGCTGGGGGTGATCGACGCCCAGGCGTCGGCCGTGTGCTGCGAGACGGCGGCGAAGGAGCTGGCGCCCCGGTCGAGCCGGACCGCGGACTCCAGCCACCACACCGGAGGCGTGTGGAGGGTGGTGAGCACGGGCACGGGCAGCGTGCGCGCCATCGCGACCGGGAGGTAGTGGAGGCTGTTGTTGTGCACCACGTCGAAGCTCGCGCCGGCCGGCCCGGCGAGCTCGAGCATGAGCGCGAGGTAGGCGTGGTGCTCGGCGACCTCGACGTACGGCGGTGCGCCCACGTCGTGGCGGCCCGGGTGCTCGGGGAGCGACTCGACGTCGAGCTCGATGACGCCGAGGCCGGGATCGGAGCCGGGGGCTGCGAAGACCGCCACCTCGTGCCCGCGGCGGGTCAGCTCGCGCGCCAGGTGCCACGTCATCGACTCCAGCCCCCCGGTGAAGGGCTCGGCGATCGGGAAGCGGCTGTTGGCGACGAGGCAGACGCGGAGCCGGTCGGCCCGCTGCTCATGCTGGCCCTCGCGCACGGTGAGGGCCGTCACCTGCTCAGCTCCCGGTAGAGCTCCTCGTGGACCCGGGCCACCTCGCGGCGCTGAGCGGTGCGCTCGTCGAGGGTGGCCCCCCACCGCGGGCGCTCGGCGTGCGCGCGCACCACGGCGTCGCGCAGCGAGTCGGCGTCGAAGTCGTCGCCGTCGTTGGTGTAGGTCAGGACCGGGCCCTGGTCGGCGTAGTAGCCGCAGGTCGGCGCCAGCACGGTCGTCTGCAGGTCGCGGCACGCCTCCAGCCAGCCGGAGTGGGTGCCGAACGTGTAGGGCAGCACCGAGAGGTCGAGCGAGGCGAGGTAGGCCCAGAGGTCGTCGTCGGAGAAGAAGTCGTGGACGTGCAGCTCGAGCCGCTTCGCGGTGGCCTCGCCGCGCAACCAGTCGGACAGCGCGGAGTCGCGCCGGGCGCCGTCGGGGTCGAGGACGTCGCGGTGGCAGTTCACCTGGAGCACCGCGTCGTCCAGCCCGGCGACCGTGTCCACGAGCGTGGGCAGCAGCCGCATCGGGTCCATGTTGGCGCGCAGGCTCTTGAGGTGCAGGCCCACCCGGAAGGGCCGGTGGCGCCACAGCGGCCGCACCTCGAGGGCGCGGGTCATGGTCGGCAGGTCGACGACGTGCGGGTGCGGGACCACGATCGGCGTACGCCCCCAGCGGGACTCGATCTCGCGCGCGGCACCGGGGGTGAGCGTCACGACGGCGTCGGCGGCTGCGATCAGCACGTCGAGCTGCTCGTCGTGGAGGCGCCGGTCGCTGTGGTGCGGGTTGCGCAGGTCGTGGACGGTGAAGACGAACGGCTTGCCCCGGCCGCGGAGCACGCGCGTCAGCCGCTCGAGCTGCTCGGGTGCGCACGCGTCGAAGCCGAAGTGGAGGTGGAAGACGTCGAAGTCGGCCTGTCGCGCCCACTCGGGGTCGAGCATCACCGGCGGCCACCAGGTCGCCCCGGCGGGGCGGTCGGGGTTCCCGGGTGCCGGGTCGGGCAGGCGTACGGCTCCCCGGCCGTCGACGGGGGAGAGGTGGCGTACGTAGACGTGCCCCGACGGGACCGAGGCGATGGTGAGCGGCGGGGCCGAGGAGGGCGCCTGCCGGCGTTGCGCGAGCGTCATGCACGCGATGTACCCACGTTCGCGGCCCACACCCGCCGTCCTCACCCGACCGGGTGGGTGGCTCCGGGCGGGCGCTCGGGGTCGACGTGTCGGCGAAACCGGGGTGAGCGCCACCACGACCGGCCGATAGCATCGCCGGAGCATCCCGTCCCACCCTCCACACCCCTCACAGGAGCTCTCGTGCCCGACATCAAGGTCGTCCGCATCCACGCCGATCAGCGTGCGGAGACCACGGTCACGACCGGCACCAAGGCCTGGGAGCTGTTCCGCGAGGACGCCGACGTGGTCGCGGCGCGCGTCGCCGGCCACCTCAAGGACCTGGCCTACGAGCTCGCCGACGGCGACGAGGTCGAGTCCGTGGCCATCGACAGCACCGACGGCCGCGACATCCTGCGCCACTCGACCGCGCACGTGATGGCCCAGGCGGTGCAGCAGCTGTGGCCCGAGGCAAAGCTCGGCATCGGTCCGCCGGTCGAGAACGGCTTCTACTACGACTTCGACGTCGCGACCCCGTTCGTCCCCGAGGACCTGGTGAAGATCGAGTCCGCGATGCGCAAGATCATCAAGGAGAACCAGCGCTTCGAGCGCCGGGTCACCACCGACGCCGACGCGCTCGACGAGCTCAAGGACGAGCCGTACAAGATCGAGCTGATCGGGCTCAAGGGTGGCGCGGGCGCCGCCGACACCGAGGGCGCCGCGGTCGAGGTCGGGGCCGGCGAGCTGACCATCTACGACAACATCGGCCGCAGCGGCGAGGCGAAGTGGTCGGACCTGTGCCGCGGTCCGCACCTGCCCACCACCAAGCGGATCCCGGCCTTCAAGCTGATGCGCAGCGCCGCGGCCTACTGGCGCGGCGACGAGAAGAACAAGCAGCTCCAGCGCATCTACGGCACCGCCTGGGAGTCCAAGGAGGCGCTCGAGGAGCACCTGCACCGCATCGAGGAGGCCGAGCGCCGCGACCACCGCAAGCTCGGTCGCGACCTCGACCTGTTCAGCTTCCCTGACGAGATCGGCTCCGGTCTCGCGGTCTTCCACCCCAAGGGCGGTGTGATCAAGCGCGTGATGGAGGACTACGTCCGCCAGCGCCACATCGAGGAGGGCTTCGACTACGTCGGCACCCCCCACATCAGCAAGGAAGGGCTGTTCCACACCTCCGGACACCTGCCCTACTACAAGGACACGATGTTCCCGCCGATGGAGTTCGAGGGGTCGGACTACTACCTCAAGGCGATGAACTGCCCGATGCACAACCTGATCTTCCGCTCGCGCGGACGGTCCTACCGCGAGCTGCCGCTGCGGCTGTTCGAGTTCGGGTCTGTCTACCGTTACGAGAAGTCCGGCGTCGTGCACGGACTGACCCGCGTGCGCGGGCTGACCCAGGACGACAGCCACTCCTACGTCACCCCCGAGCAGGCGCCGGGCGAGGTCAAGCACCTCCTCGACTTCGTGCTCGGCCTGTTGCGCGACTTCGGCATCGACGACTTCTACCTCGAGCTCTCGACCCGCGACGACGCCAAGCCGGACAAGTTCGTCGGCTCCGACGAGGACTGGGCGACGGCCACCAAGGTCCTCGAGGACGTCGCGGTCGAGTCGGGGCTCGAGCTGGTGCCCGACCCGGGCGGCGCCGCGTTCTACGGCCCGAAGATCTCCGTGCAGGCCCGCGACGCCATCGGCCGCACCTGGCAGATGTCGACCATCCAGTACGACTTCAACCAGCCGCAGGGCTTCGAGCTCGCCTACCAGGCGGCCGACGGCAGCCGGAAGCAGCCGGTGATGATCCACTCGGCGAAGTTCGGCTCCCTCGAGCGCTTCTTCGGCGTGCTCGTCGAGCACTACGCCGGCGCCTTCCCGCCCTGGCTCGCGCCGGTGCAGGTGCAGGCGATCCCGGTCGCCGACTTCGCCGCGGACTACCTCCACGACGTGGCCCGGCGGATGAAGTCCCAGGGGCTGCGCGTCGAGGTCGACGACTCCGACGACCGGATGCAGAAGAAGATCCGCAACGCGCAGCTGCAGAAGGTGCCGTTCATGATCATCGCCGGCAACGACGACATCGAGGCCGGAGCGGTCTCCTTCCGCTACCGCGACGGCCGGCAGGACAACGGCGTGCCGATCGACGAGGCGATCGAGCGGGTGGCTCGCGCGGTGGCAGCGCGCGAGCAGGTCTGAGGTCCCGCTCGATGGTTGAGGTGCGAGCGGAGCGAGCCTCGAAACCGCGCCGCCCCGTCGTCGACCTCACCGACGCCGAGGCGCGACTCAGGCTCCCGCTGAAGTGGGGTGTGCCCGAGGGTGTCCTGCCCGCGTGGGTGGCCGAGATGGACTACGCCGTCGACCCGGTCGTGCTCGGCGCGGTGCAGCAGGTGCTCGCCGACGGGATCACCGGCTATCCGACCTTCGGCTGGGACGCGGCCCTCGCCGAGTCGTACGCCGCCTGGTCGGCGCGCCACTTCGGCTGGGCGCCGGAGCCGCAGGCGGTGCACCCGGTCGTGGACGTGACTGCAGGCGTACGCCTCGCGATCGACGTCTTCAGCGGTCCCGGTGGCGTGGTCTTCCCGACCCCCGGCTACAACGCCCAGCACGGCCTCGCCCGGGTCACCGGCCGCACCGAGCACCTGCTCGAGGTGCCGCCGTCGGCCGAGCGTGCCGAGATCGACCTCGACCGCCTCGACCGGCTCTTCGCCGACGGGGCGCAGACGCTGCTGCTCACCCAGCCGCACAACCCCTGGGGTCGCGCCTTCACCCGCGTCGAGCTCGAGGGCATCCGGGACGTGGTGATCCGTCACGGCGCGCGGGTCGTCAGCGACGAGATCCATGCGCCTCTGGTGCTGCCGGGTGCGGAGCACGTCTCCTACCTCGCGATCGAGGGCACGCACGACCACGCCGTCGCGGTCGTCGCGGCGTCCAAGGCCTTCAACACCGCCGGCCTGCGCTGCGCCCAGGTCGTGGTGCCCGACCGAGCCGACCAGCTGCGCCTCGTCGACCAGCCGATGTCACGCAACGACTCCTACTCCCCGCTCGGCATGGTCGCGGCCCGTGCGGCGTACGACCACGGCGACCCCTGGCTCGCCTCGCTCATCGAGCGGCTCGACCAGCAGCGCACGCTCCTCGCCGAGCTGCTCGCCACTCATTTGCCCGAGGTGCGCATGCGGCCGCTGGAGGCGACGTACCTCGCCTGGCTCGATGCCTCCGCCTACGGCCACGCCGACGCCGCGGCCGTCGCCCTCCAGCGCGGTCGCGTGATGGTCAGCCCGGGGGAGTCCTACGCCCCCGGCACGACCGGGCACGTGCGGCTCAACATCGCCACCTCACCGGAGCGGCTGACGGAGGCCGTACGCCGACTCGCGCAGGCCTGGACCTGATCCACGCGCCTTCTCGTTTCGTCGGTTGAGGTCCGAGCGCAGCGAGCCTCGAAACCATGCTCGTCGGTGGTCGAGTAGCCGGAGCGTCGCGTCTTTCCTCGGTGGTCGAGTAGCCGAAGCGAGGAACGAGCGCAGGCGTATCGAGACCCAGGCCAGTGTCGGACCCCTTCCCTAGACTCGAACGCATGATCGAGGGACTGGAAGTAGAGCCGGAGGCCGGGGCAGACGTCCTCGGCGCCGCAGCCCTGCTCGCCTCGATCCGGTCCCGCAGGGCCGCCGAGGACCAGGCCGCAGCTGACGTGTTGGATCTCGCCGCGCGGTGGGCCGACCTCCACCCTCCCGAGTCGATCCACTCCGCCGCGACCTTCACCGTCGCGGGCTGTGAGCACGAGGAGCCCATCGCCGGTCCGGGTACGCCGCTGGTGGCGGAGTTCTGCGTCGCCGAGCTCGGCACGGTCCTCGGCATCACCAGTGCGTCGGCCAAGAAGCTCATCGGCCACGCCCTCGAGCTTCGTCACCGACTGCCGAGACTGTGGGCGCAGGTCCACTCCGGATCGGTTCCGGCGTGGCGGGCGCGCGCGGTTGCCGAGGTCACGATCCACTCGACACCTGAGCTGACGGTGGAGGCGGCGAGGTTCGTGGACGCGCAGGTCGCCGCGGTCGCGGGGAAGATCGGTCCTGCGCAGCTGGACCGGCTCGTGGCGGAGACGATCAAGCGCTACGACCTAGCCGAGACGGACCGCGCCGCGGACCCGGAGGACGGCTACCTCCACGTCGACCCGCGCCACGTGACGATCCACGACCAGGACGTCCACTTCGCCGGGACCGTCCGGCTCGAGGCCGAGATCGACCTCGCCGACGGACTCGACCTCCACCAGGCCCTCGCCCACGGCGCAGCCACCCAGAAGGCTCTCGGGTCGCAGGAGTCGCTCGACGCCCGCCGGGCGAAGGCGCTGGGTGACCTGGCGCGGACGCAGACCGCGCTCGACCTCCACGACTCTGCTGGTGGTCGAGTAGCCGGTGAGGAACGAGCCGGCGTAACGAGACCAGACCTCCCCGCCGCGCGCGAGGTCGTCCTCCACGCCCACTTCGACGCCAGTCTGTCCGGCGACACCACCGTCTTCAGACCCACCGGCCGACTCGAGGAAGGCCACCGACTCCTCCTGCTCACCCAGCTCAAGTCGTGGTGCCGCGACTCCCGCACGAGGATCACGGTCAAGCCCGTCATCGACCTCAACCAGGAGAAGGCGGCGCCTGGCTACGAGATCCCGGACCGGATCCGCGACCACGTGGCCCTCCGCGATCGCACCTGCGTGTTCCCATTCTGCGGGCGCCCCGCGCGTGGGTGCGACGTCGACCACGTCATCGAGTACGACCACGACGCCGAAGCAGAAGGCCGACCCCAACCCGGACCCACGGAGACCGAGAACCTGGGCGCGCTGTGCCGGTTCCACCACCGCCTCAAGACCCACTCCGCCTGGCGCTACGACATGGTCGCGCCCGGGGTGTTCGAGTGGACCAGCCCGCACGGCCACCGCTACCGCCGCGACCACACCGGCACCACCGCGCTCGACCCGCCCGACGCCGGTCCGCCGCGGATCCCGTCACCTCGAAGATGACCTCGCCCCGAACCCCGCCAACCACGAGGAGGCGGGGCAACAGGCGTGTCCACATCCACATCCGCACCCGCTACTGCTCCTCGCCGTGGCGATCAAGCGGCCCGCAGTGCGTCGACGTACGAACCCAGGTGGGTGTGCAAGCCCAGGAGCCGGTCGCAGGTCAGCCGCGTCTGCTCCCGGCCGATGGGGTCTCCAGGCCGGGTGGTGGTGTTGTGGACCAGCCATCCTGCAAGCGCCGAGACCCACCCGCCGAGCACCCACGACTCGGCGGGTAGGGCGACGCCGGTCGCACGGCTGTAGGCCGTGATGACCCGCTGGAACTCGCGCGGACCGTTGCTCCAGTCGAGAGCCACCGATGCCGCTTCCCGGATGACTGGTCGTGGACCCGCAGCGTCCCAGTCGAGCGCCATCAGGGTCTCCCCGACGCTCAGGGTGTTCTTCGGGTCGAGGTCGCCGTGCGAGCTCGCGTGGAGGGTAGTCACAGCCGGTGCTGCCGTCGCGGCCTCGAGGGCGGCGAGGCGCGGTGCTGCCCGGCTCAGTCCGTGTGCGAGCGCGGACGGCAGGTCGGGGTGGTCGGCGAGCCCGGCCCATCGAGTGACGTCCCAGGGCTCGTCGTCGAGGACGTCGTCGAAGGGGTCGGCCACGCTGTGGATCTGTGCCGTGAGCTCGCCGACCTGTTCGAGCCAGGCGCGTGGCTGCACCGGTCGTCCCTCCACCCATCGGTGGACCCTGACGAGGTCTCCCGCCACAACAGCCAGGCAGCCGCCTCCAGCAGCCAGCATCGGCTCCGGACATGGGACGCCGCGCCGGAACGCCGCGGCCTCGATGGCGTGAGCCGTCTCGATGTTGTCCCGGAATCCGGGCTCGTCCGTGTGGGCCCGCATGACCTTGACGGCGAATGCTCCCGTGCTCGTGTCGAGCTTCCACATCTCGTTCGACAGGCCTCCGGTCACGGGACGCACGGCAGTGGGGCGGCCCAGCGCGAAGACCTCGGCGATCGCGTCGAACGGACCCACGCCGTCCTCGTCGGAGCACTGACGTACGACTGCCCTGACCATGTCGCGAGGGTAGCCACGCGCGTCCGCCCCGGTGCCCCCGATTATGGCGCGGACAGCGTCAGGTCGATCGCGCGCAAGCGACCCTGCTCGTCCGCGACCAGCACCAGCGCGAAGTCCCGCGCGCAGTCGCGATTCTCGGGCACGGGCCGGAGCACGACCAGCCGCCCCTCGGGCAGCGGGCCGGTGCGGGGCGGCGCGCAGGTCACGTCGTCGTACGCCGCCTCGTGGACGACCGACGCGCCGTTCATCCGCGCCGTCAGGAGCGGGCCGAGGAAGGCGACCGGGCACGACGCGGCGGTGTACCCCTCCCAGCCCGGCGGGCACCCGGTCCAGAGGCCGCGGTCGGCGAGCACCGAGGCGACGTGGACGGCCCGCACGCGCTCACCGCCGAGCGTCAGCCGCACCGACTCCCGGTGGGGGAACGACGCGGACCCGTCCGCGGCGTGGGCGACGAACCGGTCCGCAAGGCGGACCAGGTCGGGCGCGACGGTCGGCGCAGGTCTCGAGGAGGCGCTCACGGGCGGGCGCGGCGCCGCCGGATCGGTGGAGCACGCCGACAGCAGGGCGAGCAGGACCACCACCCAACGGCTCGTCGTCACCATGCTCGTACGACGCGCGCGGCGACCGTCCCGTTGACCACGTGCGACGACCTCAGAGCGCCTTGACGTACCTCCGGCACGGCGACACGAACGTCTGTCCGCCGGCGGTCACCTCGTAGGGCAGGTCGCCCTCGTCGCGCCAGCCGCACCTCTCGTAGAACCGCCGCGCGCGAGAGTTGCCGGCCACCACCGCCAGCCAGGCGAGCCCGTGGCCGGCGGCCGCCACCTGCCGCTCCGCCTCCGCCAGCAGGGCCGGTGCAAGGTCGGTGCCGCGGGCGGCCGGAGCCACGAAGACCTGCTCCACCTCGTCGCCCACCACCATCACGAAGCCGAGCAGCCCACCGTCCTCGGACACCGCCACCGTGGTGTCGGCGACGCGGGCGGGCGTGCGCTCGTGGAAGGCCGGCAGCGTCCGGGCGGCCGTCAGCCCGTCGGGCACGTGCCCGGCATGGCCGTCGTGCCAGCCCTGGTGCCACAGGTCGGCGACCGCGGCCATGTCGGCCGCGACGGCCGGTCGGATCGAGGTCACGGCCCCACCCTAGGATCGCGGGCATGAGTGACGACGCGCTGGAGCGGATCTGGACGCCCCACCGGATGGCCTACGTCCGCTCGGCCGTCGACGACGAGGGATGCCCGTTCTGCGCCATCCCCGGCCACCCCGACGACGAGTCGCTCGTCGTGGCGCGCGGCGAGTCGACGTACGTCGTGCTGAACCTGCACCCCTACAACCCCGGCCACCTCATGGTCCTGCCCTACCGCCACGTCGCCGACCTCGCCGACCTCACGCCCGAGGAGTCGCTCGAGCTCATGGCGATGACGCAGCAGTCGCTGCGCGCGATCCGCGCGGTGAGCCAGCCGCACTCCTTCAACGTCGGGCTGAACCTCGGCCGCTCGGCCGGCGGCTCGCTGTCGGAGCACCTGCACCAGCACGTCGTCCCGCGCTGGACCGGCGACGCCAACTTCATCACCGTCGTCGGTGGCGCCAAGATCCTCCCGCAGCTGCTCGCCGACACGCGCCGGCTGCTCGCCGACGCGTGGGACGGGGCTCAGGCCACCGCGTAGGGGTGCTCGGGCCTCCGCCCCTGGAACGCCAGGATCGCGGGGTTGCGGACCTGCCCGTCGCGGACCTCGATGGCCCGACGGATCGTCTCGTTCGCGTCCCACGCCGCCGGGCCGCCGAGCACGGTGTCGACGAAGGGCAGCAGCGCCTCGCTGTTCTCCCACGTCGCCGAGCTCCACAGGTACGACGGGCTGTGGTCCACCGCGTAGTAGTGCACCCGGTCGCCGACGGTGAACATCGGGTCGTCGAACGTCGTCGGCACCGCCCACTCGAAGCCCATCGCCTCGTCGCACGACACGTCCACCACCAGGCTGCCCTGCCGGAACGCCGCGACGTCCGCGGTGCGGAGGTAGGTCAGCGGCGCCGCAGTGTCCTGCAGGGTGCAGTTCACGACGATGTCGTTCTCCGCGAGGTACGCCGCCAGCGGCTCCCGGCCGCGGTCGGTGATCACGTGGCTGACACCCGGGGTGGCGGGGTCGTGGTCGAACTGGCGGATCCGCACCGAGTGGATCGGCGAGCCGACGGCCGCGACGCCGCGCGTGGTCAGGACCGCGACGTCGGCGACGCCGTGGGCCTTCAGGGCGGTGACGGCCCCGCGCGCCGTGGCACCGAACCCGATCACCACCGCGCTGAGCCGTCGTCCGTAGTCGCCGGTGATCCCGATGAGCTCCATGGCCTGGAGCACCGAGCAGTAGCCGGCGAGCTCGTTGTTCTTGTGGAACACGTGCAGCCCCACGTGGCCGTCGGACGTCCAGTGGTTCATCGCCTCGAAGGCGATCAGCGTCAGCTCGCGGTCGATCGCGAGCTGGGTCATCCGCTCGTCCTGCACGCAGTGCGGCCAGCCCCACAGCACCTGACCGGGGTGCATCATCGCGACGTCCTCGTGCTGCGGCTTCGGCAGCACCACGACGTCCGACTCGCGCAGGATCTCCTCGCGGGAGGCGAAGCCCGCCACGAGCGGGGCGAGCTCGTCGTCGCCCACGCCGAAGCGGGCGGCGTACCCGTGCTCCAGCGTGGTGCGTGCCGCGACCCCGGGGCGAGGCGCGAGAGGTGGTCGGGGTGGAGCGGGAGGCGGTGCTCGTTCTCCTTGGCGGACGTGCCGATGACGCCGAGGCTGAGCCGACTCACTTCTTCTTCGGAGGGAGGAACGTCTCGTCGGCGCCGCTCTTCCCGGCCGCCTTGGCGTGCTTGTCAGCACGCTTCTCCTTGATGGACTTGCCGGACTTCTTGGACATGCCTTGCCGTGGCGACTTGTCGCTCATCGGGGCTCCTCGGTTCGGTAGCCTGACTGGCTCCGTCCTGCCACAGTACGCCTGCGCACTACCGTGGGCGCCATGGATGACGCGCACCTCGCCGCCGACGCCGCGCTCGCAGCCGACCTGGTCCGCGAGGCGGCCCTGCTGGCCGCCCGGATCCGGGGCGAGGGCCTCGACGTGTCGCGCAAGACCAGCGGCTCCGACATCGTCACGCAGGCCGACACCGCGGCCGAGCGCCTGATCGTCCAGCAGCTCACCGCCGAGCGCCCCGACGACGCGATCGTGGGGGAGGAGGGCACCTCGCGCCCCGGCACGTCGGGTCGCACCTGGGTCATCGACCCCGTCGACGGCACCTACAACTTCTCCCGCGGCAGCGACTGGTGGTGCAGCGCCATCGCGCTGCACGACGAGGCCGACGTGCTGCTCGGCGCGGTGCACCACGCCTCCACCCTCCGCACGTGGGTCGGTGGACCCGGCCTGCCGACCACCCTCGACGGTGCGCCCCTCGCGCCGCTGCCCGAGACGCCGCGGGAGGCCCGCTGCGCCACGACCTACCTCCACCCCCCGTTCTACGGCAGCGAGGTGGGGGAGGCCTTCGCCCGCGCCCTCGGCGAGGTCGGGACGCTGCGGATGCTCGGCTCGGGCACGATGGACGTGATGGCCATCGCGTCGGGCCAGTGGGACGTGCTCTTCCAGCACTCGGTGGCCGACTGGGACCGCCTCCCTGGTGCGGCGATCATGCGGGGGGCGGGTGGCGACTCGCTCGTCGTACGCGCTGCTGAGGTGGACTGGACCGTCACCGGCGCGCCCGCGGCGGTGGCGGACGTCCGGGCCGCGCTCCTCGGGCGATAGCCTGCGGCCGTGCTCGACAGGTTCAAGCAGTTCTGGCAGGGCGTCATGCTCGCGCCCTTCGTCAACCTCTTCGTCCGCCTCGGCATCAGCCCCGACGTGGTGACGCTGGTCGGCACCCTCGGCGTGAGCTTCGGGGCGCTGTTCTTCTTCCCCCGCGGGATGGTGTGGGAGGGCGTCCTCTTCATCACCGCCTTCGTCTTCAGCGACCTCATCGACGGCGCGATGGCCCGCAAGACCGGCCGCAAGGACGACTTCGGCGCCTTCCTCGACTCCACCCTCGACCGGGTCGCCGACGGCGCGCTCTTCGGAGGGCTGGCGCTCTACTTCGCCTGGCAGGCCGAGAGCCGCCTCTACCTCGTGCTGTGCCTGGTCATCCTGCTGATGGGCGCCGTGACGTCGTACGCCCGCGCCAAGGCCGACCACCTGGGCTACGACGCCAAGGTCGGCATCGCCGAGCGTCCCGACCGCCTCGTCGGCATGCTCGTCCCCGCCTTCTTCGCCGACGTCCTGGACCTGTGGATCCTGCTCGAGGTGGCCCTCTGGGCGCTCGCCGTCGCGGCGACCGTGACCGTCGTCCAGCGCATCTGGGTCGTGCGCCGCCAGGCGCTGGAGCGCGCGGCCTCGCAGGCCTGATCGGGCACCCCCTCGAGGGTCGAGCCCGATGCATCCTTTGGGATGAGCCCGGACTACGATCTGGCCATGGCTGAGCACACCCCCGAGACCCCCATCGAGCACGGCACGAGCCGCGTCAAGCGCGGCATGGCCGAGATGCTCAAGGGCGGCGTCATCATGGACGTCGTCACCGCCGAGCAGGCGAAGATCGCCGAGGACGCCGGCGCCGTCGCGGTGATGGCGCTCGAGCGCGTCCCGGCCGACATCCGCGCCCAGGGCGGCGTGTCGCGCATGAGCGACCCCGACATGATCGACTCCATCATCGAGGCCGTCTCGATCCCGGTGATGGCCAAGGCCCGCATCGGCCACTTCGCCGAGGCCCAGGTGCTGCAGTCCCTCGGCGTCGACTACATCGACGAGTCCGAGGTGCTGACCCCGGCCGACTACGCCAACCACATCGACAAGTGGAAGTTCACCGTCCCCTTCGTGTGCGGTGCGACCAACCTCGGCGAGGCGCTGCGACGCATCACCGAGGGCGCGGCGATGATCCGCTCCAAGGGCGAGGCCGGCACCGGCGACGTGTCCAACGCCGTCATGCACATGCGCACCATCGGCGGCGAGCTGCGCCGCCTGCACTCCATGTCCGAGGACGAGCTCTACGTCGCGGCCAAGGAGCTCCAGGCCCCGTTCGAGCTGGTCAAGGAGGTCGCGGCGGCGGGCAAGCTCCCGGTCGTGCTCTTCACCGCCGGCGGCATCGCCACCCCGGCCGACGCGGCGATGATGATGCAGCTCGGCGCCGAGGGCGTCTTCGTGGGCTCGGGCATCTTCAAGTCCGGCAACCCCGCCGAGCGCGCCGAGGCCATCGTCAAGGCCACGACCTTCTTCGACGACCCCGACGTGGTCGCCAAGGTCTCGCGCGGCCTCGGTGAGGCCATGGTCGGCATCAACGTCGACGAGATCCCGCAGCCCCACCGCCTCGCCGAGCGCGGCTGGTAGCCACCCGCCTCAGCGCACCGCCCGCGACAGCACTGTCGCGGCATCGACGAAGCCGTACGCCTCCTCGCCCGCCTGGGCGGGGAGGCCGAGGCGCACCACCATCGTCCGCGTGGTCGGGTCGACGAGCAGCACCTGGCCGCCGAAGCCGAGCGCGGCATGGACGTCCTCGCCGACGGACGGCGCGAGCTGACCGGTGACCTGGCGCAGCGGCTGGCCCTGCGCGTCGACCGCGTCCGTGGCACCGCGCAGCAGGCCGGGACGGTTCAGCCACCACAGGTAGCCGTACGCCGCGTTGTGCGGCGTCGAGGAGCGACCGACGGCGTCGGCGACGTAGCCCTGGTCGAGCAGCCGGGTGCCGTACGCCTTGCCCCTGCCGAGCTGCAGCATGCCGAAGCGCGCGAGGTCGAGGCAGGTCGTCTGCAGGCCGTAGAACACCGCCGCGTCGTCGGCCCGGTCGGTGATGAACCTCGTGCGCGCCATGCCGAGGGGGTCGAAGAGCCGGGTCCGGGCGTACCTCGCCACCCCCATCCCGGTCGACCTCTCCAGCACCCGCTCCAGCACCTGGATCGCGGCGTTGTTGTAGGCCCACGCGGTGCCGGGCGCGTGCTGCTGCGGCAGCCCGATGGCGTACGCCGTGCGGCTGCGCGCCGCGAGCAGGTCGGCGTAGTCCGACTGCAGCGACCAGAAGCGCCCGCTGTCGTTGGCGAGGAGGTTGCGCACCGTCACCGTCGCCGAGGCCGTGCCGCGCCACTGCGGGACGTAGCGCGCGACGCGGTCGTCGAGGCGCAGGTCGCCGTCGCGCACCGCGATGCCGACCAGGGTGCTCGTCACCGACTTGGTGATGGAGTAGACCTCGCGGGGAGCGTCGCGCCGCACCTGCCAGTTGTCCTCGCGGACGAGCTTGCCGTTGCGGACCACCGCGAAGCACGTCGAGTCGCGGCGCCTGGCGACCTGCGCGCCCTCGCGCAGCGCACTGCCGCGGAGGCCGACGCTGGCGGGGGAGCGCACCGGCCAGCCCTCGACACGGTTGCCGTCCGCGGCGGGTGCCGGGGCCGCCGTCGCGGGGACGGCGCGGTCCGGCAGGTCGGCGTACGCCGTGGCGGCCACGACGGCGCCCGCGACGGTGAGGGCGGCGAGGCCGCGGCGAAGTCCCATGGCCGCAGGATACGGGCGGGCCGACCCGCCCGAGCGTGGATCGAGCGGCGGTCCTACCCTCCCTCTGTGCCTGCCGCCCAGCCCACCATCGGCGTCCTCGCCCTGCAGGGCGACGTCCGCGAGCACCTCGCGGCGCTGCGCTCGCTGGGTGCCGACGCGATCTCCGTACGCCGCCCCGCCGAGCTCGCGGCCTGCGACGGCCTCGTCCTCCCGGGCGGGGAGTCCACGACGATGGTGAAGCTCGCTCGGATCTTCGACCTGCTCGAGCCCCTGCGCGACGCCGTACGAGCGGGCCTGCCCGCCTTCGGCACGTGCGCCGGGATGATCCTGCTCGCCGACCGCATCGAGGACGGTGCCCCCGGCCAGGAGACGATCGGCGGCCTGCACCTCACGGTGCGCCGCAACGCCTTCGGGCGCCAGGTCGACTCCTTCGAGGAGGACCTGCACGTCGACGGGCTCGACGACCCGGTGCGGGCCGTCTTCATCCGGGCGCCGTGGGTCGAGGCGGTCGAGGACGACGTCGAGGTGCTCGCGCGCGTGGAGACCGGTCCGGCCGCGGGTAGGATCGTCGCCGTCCGGCAAGGCCCCCTGATGGCGACCTCGTTCCATCCCGAGGTCGGCAGCGACGACCGGGTGCACGGCATGTTCGTGGACCTGGTGCGCTCGGCCTGAGCGGACCGACCAGCACGTCGAGAAGAAGAGGGACTCATGTCAGGCCACTCCAAGTGGGCAACGACCAAGCACAAGAAGGCCGCGATCGACGCCAAGCGCGGCAAGCTCTTCGCCAAGCTCATCAAGAACATCGAGGTGGCGGCCAAGCAGGGCGGCGGCGACCCCGCCGGCAACCCGACCCTCTACGACGCCATCCAGAAGGCCAAGAAGAGCTCGGTCCCCAACAAGAACATCGACTCCGCCCTCAAGCGCGGCTCGGGCGCCGAGTCCGGTGGCGTCGACTACAAGACGATCTCCTACGAGGTCTACGGCCCCCAGGGCGTCGCGATCCTCGTCGAGTGCCTCACCGACAACACCAACCGTGCCGCGATGGAGGTCCGCACCGCCGTCACCCGCAACGGCGGCACGATGGCCGACCCCGGCTCGGTCTCGCGCCTGTTCACCCGCAAGGGCATCGTGGTCGTGCCGAAGTCGCAGGACCACGACGGCACGGTCCGTGAGGTCAGCGAGGACGACGTCCTCGAGGCGACCCTCGACGCCGGCGCGGAGGAGGTCAACGACCTCGACGAGGCGTTCCAGGTGCAGAGCGAGGCCACCGACGTGGTCGCCGTACGCACCGCGCTCCAGGACGCCGGCATCGACTACGACTCCGCCGACGTGGAGTTCGTCGCCAGCCTCGAGATCCCCGTCGACGCCGCCGGCGCCGCCAAGGTGCTACACCTCGTCGACGCGCTCGAGGACCTCGACGACGTGCAGGACGTCTTCACCAACGTCGACATCCCCGCCGACGTGATGGCCGAGCTCGAGGCCGCCGACGCCTGACGCCCCGCCGCGTGTCGTCCCCGGCCCCACCGCCGGAGCGGGTTAGCGTGGGCACACGAACACGTGTTCGGACGGACTGACGGGACGAGGTGGGACGACGTGCGGGTGCTCGGCATCGACCCCGGCCTCACCCGGTGCGGCGTGGGCGTCGTCGACGGCAGCGTCGGGCGCCCCCTGACGATGGTCGACGTGGGCGTCATCCGCACCAGCTCCAGCCTCCCGATCGCGGAGCGGCTGGTCAGCATCGAGCGCGGCCTCGACGCGTGGATCGAGGAACACCGCCCCGACGCGGTGGCGGTCGAGCGCGTCTTCGCCCGCTCCGACGTCAGCACCATCATGGGCACCGCGCAGGCCAGCGGCATCGCCCTCGTGGTGGCCGCGAGGCGCGGACTGCCGATCGCGCTGCACACCCCCAGCGAGGTCAAGGCCGCCGTGTCCGGCAACGGCCGCGCTGACAAGGCGCAGGTCGGCGCGATGGTGGTGCGCATCCTGCGCCTGACCGAGCTCCCCAAGCCCGCCGACGCCGCCGACGCACTGGCCCTGGCCATCACCCACGTGTGGCGCGGCGGTGCGCAGTCCCGCCTCGACGCCGCCGTGGCCGCCAACCGACGACCTGTGAGGACCCGATGATCGCCTTCGTCCGCGGCGAGGTCGCCGCCGTCACGCTCAACAGCGCCGTGCTCGAGGTCGGCGGTGTCGGCCTCGAGCTGATGTGCACGCCCGGCACCCTCGCCACGCTGCGGGTGGGACGGCAGGCCACGCTGCCCACGAGCATGGTGGTCCGCGAGGACAGCCTGACCGTCTTCGGCTTCCTCGACGACGACGAGAAGCAGGTCTTCGAGATCGTGCAGACCGCCTCCGGGGTCGGGCCGAAGGTCGCCCAGGCGATCGTCGCGGTCATGAGCCCCGACGACGTACGCCGTGCCATCACGACCGAGGACGTCAAGGCGCTCACCCGCGTCCCGGGCATCGGCCAGAAGGGCGCGCAGCGCATCATCCTCGAGCTGAAGGACCGCATCGGTCCTCCCGTCGGCGCCCACCCCTCGCCCGCCGCTCACTCGGCAAGCGCGCCGTGGCGCGATCAGGTCCAGCAGGGTCTCGTCGGCCTCGGCTGGTCGGCGAAGGAGTCCGAGAAGGCCGTCGACGCCGTCGCGCCCGACGCGGGGGAGATGCCCGACGTCGGCGCCCTGCTGCGCGCCGCGCTGCGCACGCTGAGCAAGGCGTGAGGGTCGAGCGCCGATGAACTGGGACGACACCGACGAGGACACCTACGACGACGTCGCGCTGAGCGAGGCCGAGATCGGCCACCTCCAGCGGCTCACCGACGCCGACGCCGACGGCGACGAGCGCGCCGTCGAGGCGGCGCTGCGTCCGAAGACCCTGGACGAGGTCGTCGGGCAGGTCCGCGTACGCGACCAGCTGGGGCTCGTCCTCGAGGCGGCCCGCCGCCGTGGCCGGGCGCCCGACCACGTCCTGCTCTCAGGACCGCCCGGACTGGGCAAGACGACGCTGGCGATGATCATCGCCGCCGAGATGAGCACCCCGCTGCGCCTCACGAGCGGTCCGGCGATCACCCACGCCGGCGACCTGGCAGCCATCCTCTCGGGGCTCAACGAGGGCGACGTGCTCTTCGTCGACGAGATCCACCGGATGTCGCGCCCGGCCGAGGAGATGCTCTACATGGCCATGGAGGACTACCGGGTCGACGTGATCATCGGCAAGGGCCCCGGCGCCACTGCGATCCCGCTGGAGATCCCGCCCTTCACCCTGGTCGGCGCCACCACGCGCGCGGGCCTGCTGCCGGGCCCGCTGCGCGATCGCTTCGGCTTCACCGCCCACCTCGAGTTCTACGAGCCCCACGAGCTCGACCAGATCGTGCACCGCTCGGCGGGGCTGCTCGGGGTGCACCTCACCGTCGACGGCTCGAGCGAGATCGCCTCGCGCTCGCGCGGCACCCCGCGCATCGCCAATCGGCTGCTGCGCCGGGTCCGCGACTACGCCCAGGTCCGCGCCGACGGCGTGCTCAGCCTGCCGGTGGCCCAGGCCGCGCTCGAGCTCTTCGAGGTCGACGAGTCCGGCCTCGACCGCCTCGACCGCGCCGTCCTCGACGTGCTGTGCCGCCGCTTCGGCGGGGGACCGGTCGGCATCTCGACCCTCGCCGTCGCCGTCGGCGAGGAGCGCGAGACCGTCGAGGAGGTGGCCGAGCCGTTCCTGGTCCGCAGTGGCCTGCTCGCCCGTACGCCCCGCGGACGCGTCGCGACGCCTGCGGCGTGGCACCACCTCGGGCTCACGCCGCCCGCGATGCCCACGGTCGACTCCACGCTCTTCGACGACGTGTGAGGCCCCCGGCGGGCGCCGCGTAGACTCCACGCGCTCCGTCCCCCACTCCTCAGGAGAGCCCCGACCGTGAACGACATCGCCGCCCTCATCCCCCTGGTGGCCATCCTCGCCCTCTTCTGGTTCATGGTGGTCCGCCCGCAGCAGCGCCGTCAGAAGGAGGTCGTGCGCCTGCAGGAGAGCATCCAGGTCGGGCAGCGCGTGATGATGTCGTCCGGCATCTTCGGCACCGTCGTGTCCCTCACCGACGACCGCGCCCACCTCGAGGTCACCAACGGCACGGTCATCGAGATCGCCCGCGCCGCGATCGCCAAGGTCGACCAGCCCGTGGCCGTCGAGCCGGGCGAGCCCGGCGATGCCTGACCGGCGTACGGCCCAGGAGGCGCTGGAGCGCCTCACCGTCGACGTGCCGGACTGGCCCGAGAAGGGCGTGACGTTCAAGGACATCACCCCGGTCCTGGCCGACCACCACGCCTTCTCCGCGATCATCACCGCGCTGGCCGCGGCCGGTCGTGACGACCACGGCAACGTCGTGGTCGACAAGGTCGTGGGCATGGAGGCCCGCGGCTTCATCCTCGCCGCGCCCGTCGCGCTCGCGCTCGGCATCGGCTTCGTCCCGGTCCGCAAGGCCGGCAAGCTGCCGCGCGAGGCCCACGCGGTCTCCTACTCATTGGAGTACGGCGAGGCGACCCTCGAGGTGCACCGTGACGCCATCGCCGCGGGGGAGCGGGTGCTGATGGTCGACGACGTGCTCGCCACCGGCGGCACCGCGGTGGCCACCCGCCAGCTCATCGAGGCATGCGGCGGCGTCGCCACCGGTGCCTCGGTGCTGATGGAGCTGTCCTTCCTCGACCCGCGGGCCGTCACCGGGGACCTCCCGATCTCCACCCTGCTGACCGTCTGAGCAAGGTCGCGGGGGTCGTCAGCGCACGACTGCGCCACCGGCCTCACTAGACTGGGGTGATGGCCGAGGAGCAGGTGCCCACGCAGGAGCCGAAGGCGCCCCTGACAGCGCGCAGCATGCGTGCGCGCCTGGCCCGCGTCGGCACCAAGCCGCCCTCGTCGAACCCGGTCCTGGAGCCGCTCTTCCGCGCCGTGCGCGCCAACCACCCGAAGGCCGACCTCGCGCTCCTCGAGCGCGCCTACGCGGTCGCCGACAAGTGGCACACCGGCCAGATGCGCAAGAGCGGCGACCCCTACATCACCCACCCGCTCGCGGTCACCACGATCCTCGCCGACATCGGCATGACCGAGCCGACGCTGGTCGCCGCGCTGCTGCACGACACGGTGGAGGACACCCCCTACACGCTCGACGCGCTGCGGGCCGACTTCGGCGACGAGGTCGCCGTGCTGGTCGACGGCGTGACCAAGCTCGACAAGGTGCAGTACGGCGCCTCGGCGCAGGCCGAGACGATCCGCAAGATGATCGTGGCGATGTCGCGCGACATCCGGGTGCTGGTCATCAAGCTCGCCGACCGCCTGCACAACATGCGTACGCTCCGCTACGTCCCGGCGGCCTCGCAGGAGCGCTCCTCGCGCGAGACGCTCGACATCTACGCCCCCCTCGCGCACCGCCTCGGCATGAACACGCTGAAGTGGGAGCTGGAGGACTTGGCCTTCGCCACGCTGCACCCGAAGATCTACGACGAGATCGTGCGGATGGTCGCCGAGCGCGCGCCCTCGCGCGACCAGTTCCTCACCGAGGTCGTCGAGGACATCGAGGAGGACCTCAAGAGCGCGCGCATCACCGCGAAGGTCACCGGTCGCCCGAAGCACTACTACTCGATCTACCAGAAGATGATCGTGGGCGGTCGCGACTTCTCCGACATCTACGACCTGGTCGGCATCCGGATCCTCGTCGAGGAGGACCGCGACTGCTACAGCGCTCTCGGCGTGATCCACTCGCGGTGGAACCCCGTGCTGGGGCGCTTCAAGGACTACGTCGCGATGCCGAAGTTCAACATGTACCAGTCGCTCCACACCACGGTGATCGGTCCGCAGGGCAAGCCGGTCGAGGTGCAGATCCGCACCTTCGCCCAGCACCGTCGTGCGGAGTACGGCGTCGCGGCGCACTGGAAGTACAAGGAGAACTCCAAGGCCGGCGTCGACACCGACCGCCTCGGCGACAAGGACGACCTCACCTGGCTGCGCCAGCTCCTCGACTGGCAGAGCGAGGTCGAGGACCCGGGCGAGTTCCTGGAGTCCCTGCGCTTCGAGATGAACCAGCAGCAGGTCTACGTCTTCACCCCGCGCGGCGACGTCATCCCGCTGCCGATGGGCGCCACCCCCGTCGACTTCGCGTACGCCGTCCACACCGAGGTCGGCCACCACACGATCGGCTCGCGGGTCAACGGGCGCCTCGTGCCGCTGGAGTCGACCCTCGACAACGGCGACGTGGTGGAGGTCTTCACCTCCAAGGCCCCGACGGCCGGCCCGTCGCGCGACTGGCTCAACTTCGTGCAGTCACCGCGCGCCCGCTCCAAGATCCGCCAGTGGTTCACCAAGGAGCGGCGCGAGGAGGCGATCGAGCACGGCAAGGACCAGATCGCCAAGCTCATGCGCAAGGAGGGCCTGCCCCTCACCCGCCTGATGACCCACGACGTCCTGGCGTTGGTGGCCGAGCACTTCCACCACGCCGACGTGTCCGCGCTCTACGCCGCTGTCGGGGAGGGCAACCTCAGCGCCCAGGCCGTCGTACGCCGCGTCATCGACCTGCACGGTGGCGACGACGGCGCGGCCGAGGACATGTCCGAGGCCGTCACGATCACCGGCCGCTCGCGGGCCAAGCGCGCCCCGACCGACTCGGGCGTCATCGTCCCCGGCGTCGACGACCTCTGGGTCAAGCTCGCCAAGTGCTGCACCCCGGTGCCGCCCGACCCGATCCTGGGCTTCGTGACCAAGGGCGGGGGAGTGTCGGTGCACCGCCGCGACTGCACCAACGCCTCGAGCCTGCTGGGCCAGCCCGAGCGGGTGCTGGAGGTCGAGTGGGCGCCGACGTCGCAGTCGACCTTCCTGGTCAACATCCAGGTCGAGGCGCTCGACCGGGCGCGGCTGCTCTCCGACATCACGATGGCGCTGTCCGACGCCCACGTGAACATCCTCAGCGCCACCCTCTCGACCACCCGCGACCGCGTGGCCAAGAGCCGCTTCTCCTTCGAGATGGCCGACGCCGCCCACCTCGACGGCGTGCTGCGTGCCGTACGCGCCGTGCCGGGCGTGTTCGACGCCTACCGCGTCACGAGCTGACCAAGTCTTCGGTGGTTGAGGTGCGAGCGAAGCGAGCCTCGAAACCACGCCACGCCGAAGGTTTCGAGGCTCGTCGCTAGCGCTCCTCGCACCTCAACCAGCGGATCTGCGGCTCAGCCGAAGTCGGCGGCCGCCTTGCGCGCCATGTCGAGGAAGGCCTGCTTGTTGGCGAGCTCGGACTCGAGGTCCTTGGCGCGCTTGGTGTCGCCCGCGGCGGTGGCCTTGTCGAGCTTGGCCTGCGTGTCCGCGATGCCCGCCTCGAGCTTGCCGATCATGTCGTCGGCACGCGCGGACTTCTCGGGGTCGCTGCGGCTCCACTGCTCGTCATCGACCGCGCGGATGGCCTGCTCGACCTTGCGCATACGGCCCTCGAGGTCCTTCATCCGGTCGCGCGGCACCTTGCCGGCGGCGTCCCAGCGGTCGGCGAGGTCACGGAAGGCCTTCTTGGTGGCCTCGAGGTCGGTGACCGGGACGAGCTTCTCGGCCTCGACCAGGATCTCCTCCTTGACCACGGCGTTCGCGGCGAACTCCTCGTCGAGCGCGGCGTTGGTCGCGTCGCGGGCACCGAAGAACGTGTCCTGCGCGCCACGGAAGCGCTGCCAGAGCTGGTCGTCGACCTCGCGGGGGGCGGGGCCGGCGGCCTTCCACTCCCGCATCAGGTCGCGGTACTTGCCGGCCGTGGGCCCCCACTCGGTCGAGCCCGACAGCGCCTCGGCCTCCTTGACCAGCCGTTCCTTGATGACCCGCGCGGAGTCGCGGCGCTCGTGCTCCTCGGCGAAGTGCGCCTTGCGGTGGCGGGTGTAGGTCGTGCGGGCGGTCGAGAAGCGCCGCCACAGCGCGTCGTCGGTGGCGCGGTCGAGGCGGGGGAGCTCCTTCCACGTCGCGAGCAGGTCGCGCAGGCGGTTGGCGCCGTTGCGCCAGTCGGTGCCGGCGGCGAGCTTCTCGGCCTCCGCGACCAGCTTCTCCTTCTCTGCCTTGGACTCCGCGGCCTTCTGCGCGCGCTCCTCCTTGCGGGCGGCGCGCTGCACGGCGATCACCGGGCCGAGCGCGTCGAGCCGTGCGGCGAGGGAGACGAGGTCACCGACCGCGTGGGCGTCGACGACCTGCTCGCGCAGCGACTTCACCGACGACGCGGCCTCCTCGGGGGCCAGCCGGCCCGACGCCACGCGCTGCTCGAGGAGGTGGACCTTGCCCTCGAGCTCGTCGAAGCGCTTGGTGAAGAACTCCAGTGCTTCCTCGGGCGTGCCGGCCTCGTAGGAGCCGACGGAGCGCTCCCCGTCGGCGGTGCGGACATAGACGGTGCCGTCCTCGGCCACCCGACCCCAAGGCATCTCAGCGGGGGCCGAATCGTCTCGGGACTGCTTGTCGGCGCTCATGGTCGCCCATCGTAGTCATGGCCCGCAGCGGCCTCGGTAGGCTTCCCACCCGAGGCGGGCACGACCACGCCCCACCGACCACCGACACGCGAGACAAGCAAGGACTGACGCCCGTGTTCATCGCCGGCTTCCCCGCCGGGCCCTGGGGGACCAACTGCTACGTCGTGGCGACGGGTCCCGGGTCCGAGTGCGTCGTCATCGACCCTGGCATGGATGCCGCCGAGGGCGTCGCCCAGGTGGTGCGCGAGCACAACCTCAAGCCCGTCAGTGTGCTGGTCACCCACGGCCACGTCGACCACATGTGGTGCGTCGCGCCCGTCGCCGGCACCTACGACGCCACCGCCTGGGTCCACCCGGCCGACCGCCACCTGCTCAGCGACCCGATGGCGGGGATGAGCCCCGAGACCACCCAGATGCTGCTCGGCGGCGACTACTCGTGGGCCGAGCCCGACGACGTGCGCGAGCTCGCCGACCTCGCCGAGCTCGAGCTGGCCGGCCTGAGGTTCGTCGTCGACCACACGCCGGGCCACACGGAGGGCTCGGTGACCTTCCGCTCGCCGTACGCCCAGCAGGACGTCTCCGAGGTGATGTTCTCCGGCGACCTGCTGTTCGCCGGCTCCATCGGTCGCACCGACCTGCCCGGCGGCGACCACGCCACGATGCTGCGCAGCCTCGCCGACAAGGTGCTGCCGCTGGCCGACGACATCGTGGTGCTGCCCGGCCACGGTGAGCAGACCTCGATCGGGCGCGAGCGCGCCACGAACCCCTATCTCCAGGACCTGTGATGAGCAAGATCAGCCCGCTGAGCGGGTTCCCCGAGCTGCTGCCTGCGCAGCGTGCCGTCGAGCGCGAGGTCATCGCGTCGGTCTCGCGCACCTTTGAGCTGCACGGCTTCGCCAACATCGAGACGCGTGTCGTCGAGCCGATCGAGCGGCTGGCCAAGGGCGGCGAGGTCGACAAGGAGATCTACGTCCTCCAGCGCATCGCGGCCGAGCCCGACGCGAAGGCCGACCTCGGCCTCCACTTCGACCTCACCGTCCCCTTCGCGCGCTACGTCCTCGAGCACGCCGGGCACCTCCAGTTCCCGTTCCGGCGGTTCCAGGTCCAGCCCGCCTGGCGGGGCGAGCGCCCCCAGGAGGGTCGCTACCGGCAGTTCACCCAGGCCGACGTCGACATCGTCGGGCGCGACGAGCTGCCCTTCCACCACGACGTCGAGGTGATGTCGGTGATGGTCGACGCGCTCGGCCGGCTGCCGATCCCGCGGGTGTCCTTCCAGTTCAACAACCGCAAGCTCATCCAGGGCTTCTACCGCGGCCTGGGCATCGACGACGTCACCGAGGCGATCCGCGTCATCGACAAGCTCGACAAGCTCCCCGAGGCCGAGGTCGCCAAGCTGCTCGTCGAGCGCGTCGGCACCACGCCCGAGCAGGCGCAGCGGTGCCTGGAGCTGGCCACCATCCGCGTGCAGGACACCTCGTTCGTCGAGCAGGTCCGCGCGCTCGGGGTGAGCGACGAGCTGCTCGACCAGGGCCTCGACGAGCTCGCCGCCGTGGTGGAGGGCTGCCGCGCAGTGGCGGGTGACCGCGTCGGCGTGGAGGCCAACCTGCGCATCGCCCGGGGCCTGGACTACTACACCGGCACCGTCGTCGAGATCTTCATGGAGGGCTACGAGCGCCTGAAGTCCGTCGGCGGGGGAGGGCGCTACGACGCGCTCGCCAGCGACGGGCGTACGACCTATCCCGGCGTCGGTGTCTCCTTCGGCGTCTCGCGCACCCTCATCCCGCTCCTCACCGACGGCGTGCTGTCCGGCAGCCGTCCGGTGCCGAGCGCTGTGCTCGTCGCGCTCAACACCGAGGACGACCGCGTCGCCAGCACCGCGGTGGCCGCCGCGCTGCGCGCTCGCGACATCGCCTGCGAGGTCGCCCCGGAGCCGGCGAAGTTCGGCAAGCAGATCCGCTTCGCCGAGAGGCGCGGCATCCCCTTCGTCTGGTTCGTCCAGGCGGACGGGACGAACCAGGTCAAGGACATCCGCTCCGGTGAGCAGGTCGACGCCGACCCCGCCACCTGGGCCCCGCCGGAGGCAGACCTCCGGCCGACCATCAACACAGTCAGCACATCTGAGGAGACCCCCAAGTGATCCGCACCCATGACGCCGGCGCCCTGCGCGCCGAGCACGTCGGCCAGACCGTCACGCTCGCCGGGTGGGTGGCGCGCCGGCGCGACCACGGCGGCGTGGCCTTCCTCGACCTCCGCGAGGCGAGCGGCGTCGTGCAGGTCGTGGTCCGCGACGAGGCGGTCGCCCACAGCCTGCGCAGCGAGTTCTGCATCAAGGTGACCGGCGAGGTCGTCGCCCGCAAGGACGGCAACCAGAACCCCAACCTGGCCACCGGCGACATCGAGGTCGTCGCCACCGGGCTGGAGGTGCTGTCCTCCTCCGAGCCACTGCCGTTCCCGATCGACGACGCGTCCGGCCACAAGGGCGGCGAGGTCGGCGAGGAGGCCCGCCTCAAGCACCGCTACCTCGACCTGCGCCGCTCCGGCCCGAACGCCGCGCTGCGCCTGCGCAGCAAGATCAACAAGGCCGCGCGCGACGTGCTCGACGCCCGCGACTTCGTCGAGGTGGAGACGCCCACGCTCACCCGGTCCACGCCCGAGGGCGCCCGCGACTTCCTCGTGCCCGCGCGCCTGGCGCCCGGCAGCTGGTACGCCCTGCCGCAGAGCCCGCAGCTGTTCAAGCAGCTGCTGATGGTCGGTGGCATGGAGCGCTACTACCAGATCGCGCGCTGCTACCGCGACGAGGACTTCCGCGCCGACCGCCAGCCCGAGTTCACCCAGCTCGACATCGAGATGAGCTTCGTGGACCAGGAGGACGTCATCACGCTGATGGAGGACGTCCTGGAGGCCATGTGGGCCCAGGCCGGCCACACCATCGAGCGGCCGCTGCCGCGGATGACGTACGCCGACGCGATGGCGAGGTTCGGCTCCGACAAGCCCGACCTCCGGATGGGCCTCGAGCTCGTCGATTGCACCGACTACTTCAAGGAAACCACCTTCCGGGTCTTCCAGGCCCCCTACGTCGGTGCGGTCGTCATGCCCGGCGGCGGCAGCCAGCCGCGTCGCCAGTTCGACGCCTGGCAGGACTGGGCCAAGCAGCGCGGGGCCAAGGGCCTGGCGTACGTCACCGTCGCCGAGGACGGCGAGCTCGGCGGGCCGGTGGCCAAGAACCTCACCGACGCCGAGCGCGACGGCCTCGCCGCCCACGTGGGCGCCCAGCCGGGCGACTGCATCTTCTTCGCCGCCGGTCCGGCCAAGAGCAGCCGTGCGCTGCTCGGCGCCGCCCGCCTCGAGATCGGCCGCCGTGGCGACATGCTCGACGACTCGGTCTTCGCCTTCACGTGGGTCGTCGACGCGCCGCTGTTCGAGCCGAGCTCCGACGCGGTCGCCAGCGGTGACGTCGCGGTGGGGGCGGGCGCGTGGACCGCGGTCCACCACGCCTTCACCAGCCCCAAGCCCGAGTTCGTCGACACCTTCGACACCGATCCCGGCAGCGCGCTGGCCTACGCCTACGACATCGTCTGCAACGGCAACGAGCTCGGCGGCGGGTCCATCCGTATCCACCGCGGTGACATCCAGAAGCGTGTCTTCTCGGTGATGGGCCTGGGGGAGGAGGAGGCGCAGGAGAAGTTCGGCTTCCTGCTCGACGCCTTCAAGTTCGGTGCCCCGCCGCACGGCGGCATCGCCGTGGGCATGGACCGCATCGTGGCGCTGCTCGCGGGCACGGACTCGATCCGCGACGTCATCGCCTTCCCCAAGTCCGGTGGCGGCTTCGACCCGCTCACCGCCGCTCCCGCGCCCATCACGCCCGAGCAGCGCAAGGAGGCCGGTGTGGACGCCACGCCGGAGAAGGACGAGCCGGAGAAGGACGGGTCCGACCCGGCCTGACAGCCACGCCCTGGCACCGCACCACCACGACGGCGCCCGCGCCGACCGCCACCGCGGTCGGGGCGGGCGCCGTCGGCGTACGGGGTCGAACGCCACAAGGACGAGCGTCGCGGCCCCCGCTGGTGACAGGTTTTTCCGCGCACGCGCTCCACCGGCGCAGGTTTCACCGCGCGGCGGGGGTGAACGCGTCGTAACTGGATCGTTACCCGTCGGTGATCGTCCATGCGGTGCGGGTCACATAGAGTCCCGTTTCGGCGCTGGCCTCGGGGGACCCCCGGAGCGCGCCGGGACAGTCCCGAACCAGATGGGGAGAGCATGTCGGCAGACACCGCAGGGCCGGAGACGCTGGGCTCGTTGAGCAACGAGCCCGCGCCGCAGGATCCCAACAGCGAGCAGGCGAAGGAGATCGCCGGCAAGTCGCCGCTGCGGATCGCGCTGGGTCGTCTGGCCCGCGACAAGGTCGCCGTGGTCTGCGCGCTGGTGGTGCTCTTCTTCATCATCTGCGCCGTCTTCGCCGGCACGATCAGCAACCTCTTCGGGGTCAGCCTCGACACGCCGCTGGCCAGCGAGCGCGTCGACGGCCTCAACAACAACCTGCCGAAGCCCGAGATGGGCCCGCCCAACGGCCCCTTCACGTGGGACCACCCGATGGGCGTGGCGCCGCGCACCGGCCAGGACAACATGGCCTACTGGCTCTACGGCTGCCGCGTGTCGCTCACGATCGCGACCACGGCGGCGATCATCGCCTCGATCGTGGGCGTCGTCGTCGGGCTGCTCAGCGGCTTCCTCGGCGGCAAGGTCGACAAGGTCCTGTCGTTCTTCATCGACATGTTCCTCACCATCCCGTTCCTGCTCGCCGCGCTGACGCTGGCGCCGATCCTCAACGAGCGGTTCAACACGGCCGACAACTACGCGACGATCCAGAAGTTCAGCCTCGTGGTGGTGCTGTCGGTGTTCGGCTGGATGGGCACCGCGCGACTCATCCGCGGCGAGGTGCTCTCGCTGCGTGAGCGCGAGTTCGTCCAGGCGGCCCGCGTGATGGGCATGCCGACCTCGCGCATCCTCTTCAAGGAGCTGCTGCCCAACCTGGCGGCGCCCATCATCATCAGCGTCTCGCTGATGCTCCCCGCGTTCGTCGCCCTCGAGGCGGGCCTTGCCTTCCTCGGCATCGGCGTGACCGACGGCGTGTCGTGGGGCCAGATGATCCTCGACGCGGCGACCCCGGTCTACTTCCGCGACTACCCCCAGTACCTGTGGCAGCCGATGATCGGTGTCGTCGCCCTGGTGCTCTCCCTCAACCTCCTGGGCGACGCGATCCGCGACGCCCTCGACCCCAAGACCCGACGCTGAGCACTCCTCGGTCAAGGTCGCAGCACGTCGCCGGAGACGCCGTCCTCGGTGAGAACAAAAAGGAAAGGCTGGACAGCATGAAGCGGAACAAGCCGCTCGCGCTCGTCGCTGGCGCCGCTCTTCTGACCCTCGCTGCCTGTGGCGGCGGTTCGTCGGAGAACGGTGATGGCGATGGAGGCACGGACCGAGAGATCGGCGCACAGGAGGGAGGGACCAAGGACGCTGAGCGTCAGGGCCCCGCTCCCGAGGTCGAGGGCGCAGCCGCCGGTGGCACCATCACGGTGTACCTCCCCGGCGACCCGGGCCCCGACTCGCTGGACCCCACCGGTGGTTGGTCCGTCACGGGCAACTCCATCCAGCAGGCGCTCACGAGCCGTTCGCTGACCCAGTACTCGCGTGACGAGGAGGGCCAGCCCGTCCTGGTTCCCGACCTCGCCACCGACCTGGGCACCCCCAACGAGGACTTCACCGAGTGGACCTTCACGATCCGTGAGGACGCCACGTGGGAGGACGGCAAGCCCGTCACCGCCGAAGAGGTCGCGTTCGGCATCTGCCGCTCGCTCGACTCCGAGGCGTTCCCGTCCGGTCCCGGCACCGAGTACTCCAAGACGTACTTCGCCGGCGCCGCTGACTACGAGGGTCCCTACACCGGCAAGGACCCCAACTGCGAGAACTACGACGGCATCACCGTCGAGGGCCAGGACATCACCATCGCGATGGAGACGCCCTTCCCGGACATGGACTACTGGGGCTCCTTCATGGCCATGGGCCCGGCCCCGCTCGGCAACGCCTCCAAGCCGCCGAACTACGGCAACCAGCCGCTGTCCAACGGCCCCTACAAGATCGCTCCCGGTGGCTACAAGCCCAACGAGGAGCTGCGCCTGGTGAAGAACGAGCAGTGGGCGGCTGAGTCCGACCCGGCCCGTCACCAGTACGCCGACGAGTGGGTCTTCAAGTTCAACCAGGACCAGGCCAAGGTCGACGAGATCATGCTCTCGGACAACTCCGACAGCCAGACCGCCGTCTCCACCTCGCTCGGTTCGGGCAACTACAACGACGCGAACTCGCAGCTCGGCGAGCGCCTCGTGCAGCAGACGTCGCAGTGTGTCTCCACCCTGACGCCTGACTACACCAAGATCACCGAGATCGAGGTCCGCAAGGCCCTCGCCTACGCCTACCCCTACGAGGACGTGTGGATCTCGGGCGGTGAGGTTCCGGGCGTGACCCGTGACTACGCCAACTCGATCATGCCCCCCGGCATGGCGGGCAAGAAGGAGTTCCAGGTCGACGGGGAGCAGATCAAGTACGACCCCGAGAAGTCGAAGGAGCTCCTGGCCGAGGCCGGCTACGGTGACGAGCCCTACGAGATCACCATGGTCTACTACGAGGTCGACCCGCTCGCCAAGGACGCCCAGGACCAGATCACCAAGGGCTTCGAGGCCGGCGGCTTCTCCGTCAAGGCCATCCCGGTCCAGGAGTCGCCGTACAACATCTGGCTCGACCCCGACAACAAGGTCAACAAGCAGCTCAACATGCGCGGCGTCAACTGGTGCTCGGACTGGCCCGCCGGTTCGACCATGCTCCCGCCGCTGCTGAAGGGTGGCGCTGTCTACAACACCGCCTTCTTCGACGAGGCCTCGATCAACGACGAGATGGACTCCATCGCGACGCTGCCCCTCGAGGACCAGGCTGCTGCCTGGGGCGACCTGGACGAGAAGATCATGACGGAGTACTTCCCGATCATCCCGACCGCGTTCCGCAACGACCTGTTCGTCTTCGGCACCAAGATCGGCAACCCGACGGGCGATGGCTCCATCGGTGCGCCGAACTACAAGGACCTGTTCGTCATGCAGTGATCCTGGTGCTCCTGTCCGGGTCCGTGACCCGGTCCTGGGAGCACCACCCAGCACCACGTAGCAACCACTGACGGGTGGGGGCTCCCGCATCCGGGAGCCCCCACTCGCCAGCCCGGACCCGAGTAGGCTGTCCTGCCTCGGGGGGTCCGACTCATCCACCATCCCCGGAGAGTGATCTGCGATGTTCGCGTATGTCGTGAAGCGGCTGATCTCGGGAGTCCTCGTCGTGGCCTTGGTCTCGATGGCGATCTTCCTGTTGTTCTGGTACGGCCCTTCAAGTCCCGCCCAGACCGTGTGCGACCGAGAGACCAGCAACCGATGCGGTGACCGCATCGAGATCTACGAGCGCACCCTCGGCTACGACAACCCCGTCTACGAGGAGTACGGCAAGTTCGTCCAGGGCGTCTTCGTCGGCCGCACGATCACCGTCGCCTCCAACGAGTACGAGTGCACCGCACCGTGCCTCGGCCTGAGCTTCGTCACCAAGCAGCCCGTGAAGGAGGCGCTGGTCGATCGCATCCCGGCCACCTTCTCCGTGGCCATCGGTGGCGCCTTCCTCTACCTCCTCTTCGGCATCCCCATCGGCGTGGCAGCAGCGCGACGCCGCGGGACGCTGGCCGACAAGGCCCTGGTCTCGAGCTTCCTGTTCATCAGCTCGATCCCCTACTACCTCTTCGCGCTGCTGACCTGGCTCTACCTCACGATCACCTTCGAGATCCCGTTCTTCAGCAACACCGGCTACTTCTCGCCGATCACCGAGGGCCCGTGGGCGTGGTTCAGCGGCCTGTTCCTGGCCTGGGTCGCGCTCGGCATCTTCGGCTGCACCCAGTACACCCGTTTCACCCGCGGCGCGATGGTCGAGGCGCTCAGCGAGGACTACATCCGCACCGCCAAGTCCAAGGGCCTGCCGACGCGCACCATCGTCTACAAGCACGGGCTCCGCGCGGCGCTGGTGCCGGTCGTCACCATCTTCGGCATCGACTTCGGCACCCTGCTCGCCGGCACGATCTTCACCGAGCGGATCTTCGAGATCCAGGGCATCGGCTGGTGGAGCCTGCAGGCCGTGCAGAACAGGGACCTTCCGGTGGTCATGGCGACCGCTCTCTTCAGCGCCGTCGTCCTGATCATCTCCAACCTGCTCGTGGACATCGTCTACAGCGTGCTCGACCCGAGGGTGAGGCTTTCGTGACCAGCGTTCCCATGACCCAGTCCTCCATGAGCGAGGGCTCGGCGAGCGAGGGTCCCCTCCTCGTGGTCGAGGACCTCAAGGTCACGTTCCCGACCGAGGACGGTCCGGTGACCGCCGTCAGCGGCCTGTCCTACTCGGTCGAGCGGGGCAAGACCCTCGGCATCGTCGGCGAGTCCGGCTCGGGCAAGTCCGTCTCGAGCATGGCCGTGATGGGCCTGCACGACGCGAAGTCCGCGCAGATCTCCGGGTCCATCCGGGTCGGCGGCACCGAGCTCGTGGGCCTCAACGAGTCGAAGATGCGCGCCCTGCGCGGCAACTCGATGGCCATGATCTTCCAGGACGCCCTTGCCGCGCTGCACCCGTTCTACAAGATCGGCAAGCAGCTCGAGGAGGCCTACCTCGTCCACCACTCGAGCGCGTCGAAGCGCGACGCCCGCCGCAAGGCGATCGAGATGCTGGACCGGGTCGGCATCCCGCAGCCGGACCGTCGCGTCGACGACTACCCGCACCAGTTCTCCGGCGGCATGCGCCAGCGCGCGATGATCGCGATGGGTCTCATCAACGACCCGGCGCTGCTGATCGCCGACGAGCCGACGACGGCGCTCGACGTGACCGTCCAGGCCCAGATCCTCGACCTGCTCCAGGACCTCCAGCGCGAGTTCAACTCCGCGGTCATCATCATCACCCACGACCTCGGCGTCATCGCCGAGATGGCCGACGACGTGCTCGTGATGTACGCCGGTCGCTGCGTGGAGTACGGCACGGTGAAGCAGATCCTCACCGCGCCCGAGATGCCCTACACGTGGGGCCTGCTCTCGAGCGTGCCCGACGTGCTCGCGTCCACCGACGCGCGCCTGATCCCCATCCCGGGCAACCCGCCGAGCCTGCTGCGTCCGCCGTCGGGCTGCTCGTTCCACCCTCGCTGCGTGCACTCCGACAAGGTCCCCGGTGACCTGTGCAGCACCGAGCTGCCCCCGCTGCTGCCGGCGAGCGTCGGCGCGGCCCATCTCCGGCGCTGCCACCTCGCCGACCCCAGCGCGGTCTACCAGTCCGAGGTGCTGCCCGAGATCGCCCCCGACCTGGTCGAGGAGACCCGATGACCCAGGACCCCAACGCCGACGCCCAGGTCGCCCCGACCGAGGTCGGTGCCAACGCCGCCGAGTCCGGCGAGCGCCAGCTCACCCCCGAGGTGAGCGACGCCTACTCCTCGCACGAGGTCCCGGGGGACCGCCCCCACTCGGTCGCCGAGCTGGGCCACGCGGCCTCGAGGCTCGACCCCGACGCACCTGCCGTGCTGACGGTCGACAACCTCAAGATGTACTTCCCGGTCCGCTCCTCGGGCGTCGTACGCCGCACCATCGGCCACGTGCAGGCCGTGGACGGCATCTCCTTCGAGGTGCCCAAGGGCGGCTCGCTGGGCCTGGTCGGCGAGTCCGGCTGCGGCAAGTCGACGACCGGTCGCCTCATCACCCGGCTCTACAAGCCGACCGGCGGCTCGATGATGTTCGAGGGCAACGACCTGGCCAAGCTCTCCAACAAGGAGATGAAGCCGCTGCGCCGTGACGTGCAGATGATCTTCCAGGACCCCTACACCTCGCTGAACCCGCGCCACACCGTCGGCACGATCGTGGGTGCGCCCCTCGAGGTGCACAAGATCGTCCCGAAGAACCAGGTGCTCTCGCGCGTCCAGGAGCTGCTGGAGGTCGTGGGCCTCAACCCCGAGCACTACAACCGCTATCCCAACGAGTTCTCCGGCGGCCAGCGCCAGCGCATCGGCATCGCCCGCGCGCTGACGCTGAACCCGAAGGTGCTCGTCGCGGACGAGCCGGTCTCGGCGCTCGACGTCTCGATCCAGGCGCAGGTCGTCAACCTGCTCCAGGACATCCAGCGCGAGTTCGACGTGGCGTTCCTCTTCATCGCCCACGACCTGGCCATCGTGCGTCACTTCTGCCCCGAGATCGCCGTGATGTACCTCGGCAAGATCGTGGAGATCGGCGACCGCGAGACGATCTACAGCCGCCCGCACCACCCCTACACCCAGGCGCTGCTCTCCGCGGTCCCCGACGTGAAGCAGGCGGCAGTGGGCGGTCGTCGCGAGCGCATCCGCCTCGAGGGCGACGTGCCGAGCCCGATCAACCCGCCGTCCGGCTGCCGGTTCCGCACCCGCTGCCAGTTCGCCCAGGAGATCTGCGCGAAGGTCGAGCCGCCGCTGCTGCAGATCGGCAAGCGCCACAAGGTCGCCTGCCACTTCGCCGGCGAGCTCGGTGCCCACCCGGCCACCCCGGTCACGACCGAGCTGCTCGGTGTCGACGACCAGGGCAGCCCGGTCCCGGGCGCCACGCCCAGCAACACGCAGCTGACCATCCCGGGCTACGAGAAGACCTGGTACGACCTGCACACCAAGCAGACGACCGGCGTCTGAGCCCGCCTGCCGTGCCGCGCGCGGCACGGGGGATACTCACCGACGTGGACGGCTTGTTCGAGATTCCGGGCGCGGGGCAACCCGCGCCCGGATCCATGTCCGGAGCCGGCACGCCGGGGGCCGGATCGCTGGGCGCCAACACGTTCGCGTCCGCCCCGCTCGCGGTGCGGATGCGTCCGCGCACCATCGACGAGCTCGTCGGTCAGCAGCAGCTGCGTGCCGCCGGCTCCCCGCTGCGACGCCTCATCGAGGGCGACCAGTCGATGTCGCTGCTGCTGTGGGGGCCGCCGGGGACGGGCAAGACCACGATCGCCGCCATCGTCAGCCAGCAGACGCGTCGACGCTTCGTCGAGGTGTCCGCGGTCGCGGCCGGCGTCAAGGAGGTCCGCGCCGCCATCGACGGCGCCCGGGCCGAGCTGGTCCGCAGCGGCCAGGAGACGGTGCTCTTCGTCGACGAGGTGCACCGCTTCACCAAGGCCCAGCAGGACGCCCTCCTGCCGGGCGTGGAGAACCGCTGGGTGACGCTCATCGCGGCGACCACCGAGAACCCGTTCTTCTCCGTCATCAGTCCGCTGCTCTCGCGCAGCCTGCTGCTGCGCCTGCAGTCGCTGACCGACGACGACGTGGCGGAGGTCATCGACCAGGCGCTGGCGGACGAGCGTGGGCTGGCCGGTGAGACCGGTCTCGACGAGGAGGCCCGCGCCCACCTCGTACGCCTCGCGGGTGGCGACGCGCGCCGGGCCCTGACCTACCTCGAGGCCGCGGCCGGGGCGGCGGCGAGCAACGGCCTCGACACCATCGACCTCGCCACCGCCGAGACCGCGGTCGACCAGGCCGCGGTGCGCTACGACCGTCAGGGCGACCAGCACTACGACGTGATCTCGGCCTTCATCAAGTCGATCCGCGGCTCGGACCCGGACGCGGCGCTGCACTACCTGGCCCGGATGATCGAGGCGGGGGAGGACCCCCGCTTCATCGCCCGCCGGCTCGTGGTGCACGCCAGCGAGGACATCGGCCTCGCGGACCCGACCGCGCTCCAGGCGGCGGTCGCCGCCGCGCAGGCGGTGCAGCTCATCGGGATGCCCGAGGCCCGGATCAACCTGGCCCAGGCGACCATCCACCTCGCGATCGCACCCAAGTCCAACGCCGTCATCGCCGCGATCGACGCCGCCATCTCCGACGTGAAGGCCGGCAAGATCGGCCAGGTGCCACCGCACCTGCGTGACGCGCACTACGGCGGTGCGAAGGACCTGGGGCACGGCAAGGGCTACGCCTACCCCCACGACGAGCCGTTCGGTGTCGTCGAGCAGCAGTACCTCCCCGACGTGCTGGCCGACGCGACCTACTATTCACCCACCAGCCTCGGCGCGGAGTCCGCGGTCCGCGAGCGCTGGGAGCGCGTACGCCGCATCGTTCGCGGCTCGTGAGGGAACAGGGGGAGGCATGAGAGCGTCGCGGGCCCTTGCGTGTGCACTCGGTGCTGCCGTGGTGGCGCTGGCCGCCTGCAGCGGTGGAGTGTCCCGACCGGGCACGCCTGCCATCGGCGGCGGCAAGGTCCGGTCCCAGATCCCGTTCTCCGGCGGTTCGAAGGACTTCGGCCGCCAGGGCCCGGCCGCCCCGGTCGAGGGCGCGACGCCGGGCGGCACGATCACCGTCCACCTGCCGGGTGCGCCCGGCCCCGACTCGCTCGACCCGACGGCCGGCTGGTCGGTCGTCGGCAACGCGATCCAGCAGGCCCTGGTCAGCCGGTCGCTCACCCAGTACGCCCGCGACGCGGACGGCAACCCCGTCCTGGTGCCGGACCTGGCAACGGATCTCGGCTCGCACAACGAGGACTACACCGAGTGGACCTTCACGATCCGTGACGACGCGACCTGGCAGGACGGCTCGCCCGTCACGCCCGCGGAGGTCGCCTTCGGGATCTGCCGCTCGCTCGACGTGGAGGAGTTCCCCGCCGGACCGGGCGCTCAGTACTCCCGCACCTACTTCGCCGGGGGGAGCGACTACGACGGCCCCTACACCGGGAACGACCCCGGCTGCGACGACTACGACGCCATCACCGTGGACGGCCAGGACGTCACCATCGAGATGGAGCAGCCCTTCCCCGACATGGACTACTGGGGTGCCGTGATGGCGATGGGCCCCGCGCCGCTCGGCGACGCTGCGGATCCGATCACCTACCGCCAGCAGCCGATGGCCACCGGCCCCTACCTGGTCGAGAGCTGGTCACCGGACGAGGAGCTGGTGCTGGTGCGCAACGACGCCTGGGACGCCCGCTCTGACCCGGCCCGCCACCAGTACCCCGACCGCTGGGTCTTCAAGTTCAACGCGGACCAAGCCATGGTCGACGAGATGATGCTCTCCGGCACCTCCGAGAGCAGGACCTCGCTGGCCACGTCCCTCGGCCCCGGTCGCTACACCGAGGCCGACGCCGTGCTCGGTGAGCGCCTGGTGCAGCAGAGCTCCCCGTGCGTCACCACTCTGGCGCCCGACTACTCGAAGATCGAGGAGATCGAGGTCCGCAAGGCCCTTGCCTACGCCTATCCCTACGAGGACGTCTGGATCGCGGACGGTGAGGTCCCCGGCGTGACCCGCGACTATGCGAGCTCGGTGATGCCGCCGGGCATGGTCGGGCGGCACGTCTTCCAGGTGGACGGCGAGCAGATCACGTACGACCCGGCTCGCTCGCGCGCGCTGCTCTCCGACGCCGGCCACGGCGACGAGCCCTACCCGATCACGATGATCTACTACGAGCTCGACCCGCAGGCGCGGGACGCGCAGGACCAGATCACCAAGGGCCTCGAGGCCGGCGGCTTCGAGGTCAGGGCCTTCCCGGTGCAGGAATCTCCCTACAACACCTGGCTCAACCCCGACGACGAGCTCAACCAGCGGCTCAACGTCCGCGGTGTGAACTTCTGCCCGGCCTGGCCGGCCGGCGCGGCGCTGCTGCCGGCCCTGCTGGAGGGCGGCGCGGTCTTCAACACCGCCGGCTTCGACGAGCCCGAGGTGGACGAGGCGATGGACCGGCTCGCGACGCTCCCGATCGGGGAGCAGCCCGAGGCGTGGGGCGAGCTCGACGAGCAGGTCATGACCGACTACTTCCCGATCATCCCCACGGCCTACGTCAACAAGCTCTTCGTCTTCGGCGCCGACATCGGCAACCCCACGGGTGACGGCTCGATGGGCACCCCGAACTACAAGGACCTCTACGTCGTGCAGTGACTCTCGCGCCTTCTATAGGGTGTCCCGGTGACGACGGAGCAGGTGTGGATCATCGCGGCAGGCGCCGTGGCGCTCGTGGCGCTCGCCCTGTCGGCACTCGCGCTCCGTCGCGCACGCCGCGCGGAGTCGCAGGCCGCGGCCCTCGCCGTACGCGTGGCGGTGCTGGAGTCGCCGGTCACTGCCGCGCCGCAGCCGGTGGTCGACGACGCCCCGGCCACCTTCGTGATCACCGGCATGGGCGCCGACGAGGCGCCGGCCGTCGAGGTGCCCGTCGCGCGACCGGTGGACGGGCGGCTGTTCGCCGACATCGTCGCGCGCGAGAGCGTCGTGATGGCCGCGTCGTGGACCCACGGCCTGCGTCGCGCCCTGTCCCCGGCGAGCCGCAACCGCATCCGTTTCGAGGTGCGCCAGGAGACCCGGCGCGCCACCCGGCAGCGCCGCGCCGAGACCAAGCAGGCGCTGCGCGAGTTCCGGGCGCGCGAGCGTGCGGACCTGGGGCGCGACCTGAACCGGGATGTCGGGGAGGACGTCGCCTGATGGGTCGCCCACTCTGGTTCGTGGCCGGGGCGGGAGTCGGCGTGTACGCCGCCGCCCGCGCCCGCCGTGCCGCCGAGGCGCTGACCGCCGACGGCCTGCGCGACCGCGTGCGCGGCTGGCAGGTCGGTGCCCGGCTCTTCGCCGAGGAGGTCCAGCAGGGCCGCGCCGAGCGGGAAACCGAGTTGCGCGAGCAGCTCGGCCTCCGGCCTCATGGCATCCCCGAGCTCACACGTGGTGCCGAGGCCCCTCCGGCTCGCACCTCACCCACCGCTGCACCCAAGGAGAACGAGAACTGATGGACACCGCCGAGATCCGCCGCCGCTTCCTCGCGCACTTCGAGGCCGCCGGACACGCCGTGGTGCCCTCCGCCTCGCTGCTCGCCGACGACCCCAACCTGCTCTTCGTGCCGGCCGGCATGGTGCCCTTCAAGCCCTACTTCCTGGGCCAGGAGACGCCGCCGTGGCCGCGCGCCACCAGCGTCCAGAAGTGCGTGCGCACCCCCGACATCGAGGACGTCGGCAAGACCACCCGCCACGGCACGTTCTTCGAGATGTGCGGCAACTTCTCCTTCGGCGACTACTTCAAGGAAGGCGCCATCGAGCTCGCGTGGGACCTGCTGACCAAGTCGGTCGACGACGGCGGCTTCGGGCTCGACGAGTCGCGGCTCTACCCCTCCGTCCTCGTCGGCGACGAGGAGGCCATCGGCCACTGGATGAAGGCCACCGGCCTGCCGCGCGAGCGGATCGTCCAGCTGGGCAACAAGGAGAACTACTGGTCGATGGGCGTCCCCGGCCCCGGCGGGCCGTGCTCGGAGATCCTCTACGACCGCGGACCCGAGTGGGGCCCGGACTTCGACGTCACGACCCTCGGCCCGGACATGCCCTTCGAGCTCGAGGACCGCCTGCTGGAGATCTGGAACCTGGTCTTCATGCAGGACGAGCTCTCCGCGGTGCGCTCCAAGGAGGACTTCGACGTCGCCGGCTCGCTGCCGAAGAAGAACATCGACACCGGCATGGGCCTGGACCGGGTCGCGTTCCTGCTCCAGGGCAAGAACAACATGTACGAGATCGACGTGATGTACCCCGTGATCGAGAAGGCCGAGCAGCTCACCGGCCGCCGCTACGGCGCCGACCCCGAGGACGACGTACGGTTCCGCGTCGTCGCCGACCACGTGCGCTCCTCGATGATGCTCATCGGCGACGGCGTCACCCCCGGCAACGACGGCCGCGGCTACGTCCTGCGCCGCCTGCTGCGTCGCGCAGTGCGCTCGATGCGACTGCTCGGCTGCGAGGACCGGGTGCTGCCCGAGCTGATGCCGGTCTCCCGTGACCGGATGGGGGAGACCTACGACAACCTCATCAGCGACTGGCCGCGCATCTCCCAGGTCGCGTTCGCCGAGGAGGACGCCTTCCGCAAGACCCTCCAGGCCGGCACCCAGATCTTCGACGTCGCCGCCTCCGAGGTGAAGCAGACCGGCGGCTCCACGCTGTCCGGCGAGCGTGCCTTCGCGCTGCACGACACCTACGGCTTCCCGATCGACCTCACGCTGGAGATGGCGGCCGAGCAGGGCCTCCAGGTCGACGAGCAGGGCTTCCGCGGCCTGATGGCCGAGCAGCGCGAGCGCGCCAAGGCCGACGCGCGGGCCAAGAAGGGCGCCCACGGCGACACGGGCGTCTACCGCGGCGTCTTCGACGAGCACGGCCCCACCGAGTGGCTGGCCTACGAGACGCTCGAGACCGAGTCGCGGCCGCTGGCGCTGCTCAGCGGCGGCGCCTCGGTGCCGCGGCTGGCCGAGGGCGAGGTCGGCGAGCTCGTGCTCGACCGCACCCCCTTCTACGCCGAGTCCGGCGGCCAGGCCGCCGACGCCGGCACGATCGTCTTCGACGGCGGTCGGCTCGAGGTGCTCGACGTGCAGCGCCCGATCAAGGGCCTCGTCGTGCACCAGGTCCGCGTGCTCGAGGGCGAGCTGGACGCCGGCCGCGAGGTGCACGCCCGCGTCGACCCGGAGTGGCGTACGGGCGCGCGCCAGGCGCACTCCGGCACCCACGTCGTGCACGCCGCCCTGCGCGAGGTGCTCGGCCCCACGGCGCTGCAGTCCGGCTCCTACAACCGCCCCGGCTACCTCCGCCTCGACTTCGGGTGGACCCAGGCGCTGACGCCCGCGCAGGTCCGCGACGTCGAGACGGTCTCGCAGCAGGCGCTGCGCGCCGACCTCGCGGTCGCGTGGGACTACATGACGCTCGAGCAGGCCAAGGAGTGGGGCGCGATCGCCCTCTTCGGCGAGACCTACGACAACACCAAGGTGCGCGTCGTCGAGATCGGCGGCCCCTGGTCGCGCGAGCTCTGCGGTGGCACGCACGTCGACCACTCCTCGCAGATCGGCACGGTCGTGGTGACCGGCGAGACCAGCGTCGGCTCGGGCAACCGCCGCATCGAGGCGCTGACCGGGGTCGAGGGCTTCGGCTACCTCGCCCGCGAGCGCGACGTGGTCGCCCAGCTCACCGGCCTGCTCAAGACGCAGCCCGACGACCTGGTCAGCCGCGTCCAGGGGCTCACCGAGCGCCTGAAGAACGCCGAGAAGGAGCTGGAGAAGGCGCGCCTGGCCCAGCTGCTCGGCGCCAGCGCCGACCTGGCCGCCGGTGCGACGCAGGTCGGCCCGGTCCGGCTGGTGGCCCACCGTGCCGACGGCGCCGGCGGCGGCGACGTACGCAACCTGGCGATGGACGTTCGTGGACGCCTGCCGCAGGGGGAGCCCGGCGTCGTGGTGATCATCGGACAGGCCGACGGCAAGGTGTCCGTGGTGGCCGCGACCAACGACGAGGCGCGTGCCCGTGGGCTCTCGGCCGGCGAGCTCGTCCGCACTGTCGGCCCGCTGCTCGGCGGCAAGGGCGGCGGCAAGGACGACGTGGCCCAGGGCGGCGGCACCGACGCCTCCCGCATCGACGAGGCGCTCGCGCTCGTCGCGCGCGAGGTCGGCTCGAAGGCGCAGGCCTGAGGGTGCGGTTCGGGGTGCGGCTCGGCATCGACCCGGGGGACGCCCGGATCGGGGTGGCGAGCAGCGACCCCTCCGGCTTCCTCGCGACGCCCGTCGAGACGGTGCGCGCCGGCAAGGGCGACGTACGCCGGATCGCGCAGCTCGTCACCGAGCTCGAGGCCGTCGAGGTCGTCATCGGCCTGCCCCGCTCGCTCAACGGCACGGAGGGTCCCGCGGCCGACAAGGCGCGCGACCTCGCTCGCCGGGTCGCGCGCCGAGTTGCACCCGTCCCTGTCAGACTGTGTGATGAACGCCTGACCACGGTCTCGGCCGAGTCGATCCTGCGCGAGCAGGGACGGCGTGGCGCCAAGCGACGCGCCGTGGTGGACCAGGCAGCAGCGGTGCTGATCCTGCAGACGGCGCTCGACACCGAGCGCATCGGCGGGCAGGCGCCTGGAGAGATCGTCGAGGTGACTGATGAGTGAGCACGAGTCCGAGCAGGACGTGCTGAGTGACGACGACCACGAGTACGTCCCGGGCGGGCGGCGCCGCAAGGGCCGTGGCGCGAAGGGGTGCATCGCGGTTCTCGTCGCGCTGGCAGTGCTCGTCGGAGGCTTCTACTTCGGCCTGACCAAGGGCGTCTCGTGGGTGGCCGACCAGTTCCAGGGCCCGGAGGACTACCCCGGCCCCGGCACCGGCTCGATCGAGTTCACCGTCAACGAGGGTGACGTGGTGGCCGAGATCGGTCGCAACCTCAAGGAGGAGGGCGTCACCGCCTCGGTGCAGGCGTTCATCGACGCCGCCGCGGGCGAGCCCGCCTCCAGCGGCATCCAGGTCGGCGACTACGAGCTCCAGAAGGAGATGAAGGCCGCCGACGCGCTCGAGGTCCTCATCGACCCGGACAACATGATCAGCTTCCCCACGGTGACCATCCCCGAGGGCCTGCGACTCGTCGACATCGTCTCGACGCTCGCCGAGAACACCGACATCCCCGAGGCCGCGTGGAACCGCGCCCTCCAGCAGCCCGACAAGCTCGGCCTGCCCGACTACGCCGAGGGCAACGCCGAGGGCTACCTCTTCCCGGCGACGTACGAGATCAAGCCCGGGCAGCGGCCGGTGCGGATCCTCAAGATGATGGTCGACCGCTGGCGCGAGGCCGCCGACCAGGCCGGCCTGGAGGAGAAGGCCGCCGAGCTCGGCAAGACCCCGGGCGAGCTGATGATCATCGCCTCGCTCATCGAGGCCGAGGGCCGCGGCGACGACATGCCCAAGATCGCGCGGGTCATCTACAACCGCCTCGACGGTCCCGGCGACAAGGGCGGCACCAACGGCACGCTCGGCATCGACGCCTCCAACGCCTACGGCCTCGGCCTGTCGGGCACCACGGCGCTGACCACCGAGCAGCTCGCGGTCGACACCCCCTACGACACCCGTCGCCGCGCGGGCCTGCCGCCCACGCCGATCGAGGCGCCCGGCGACGACGCCATCGAGGCGGCGGCCAACCCGGCCGACGGCCCCTGGTACTACTACGTCACGGTCAACCTCGAGACGGGCGAGACGAAGTTCTACGAGGAGTACGAGGACTTCCTCGTGGGCCGCGACGAGTACCTCGCCTACTGCGAGACCTCGTCGGACCGCTGCTGATGCCGAGGTGACCGGCGCGACTGCGCAGGGCCGGCGCTGCGGCGTGCTGGGCGACCCGATCGCCCACTCGCTGTCGCCGGTCCTGCACCGGGCGGCGTACGCCGAGCTGGGCCTGGACTGGTCCTACGACGCCCACCGCGTGCCGTCGGGCGGGCTGGGGTCCTTCCTGGCCGGTCTCGACGACGCGTGGCGCGGCCTGTCGCTGACGATGCCGCTCAAGCGGGAGGCGCTGCCGCTGGTCGACCGGCTCACCGACCGCGCGCGGCTCGCGGGCGCGGTCAACACGCTCTTGCTCGAGCCGGGTGGCGAGCGGGTCGGGGACAACACCGACCTGCCCGGCGCCGCTGCCGCGGTCCGGGAGCGTACGTCCGCCCCGCTGGGGGCCGCGGTCGTCCTGGGCGGGGGAGCCACGGCCGCCTCGGTCGGCCTGGCGCTGGCGGACCTCGGGGTGCGGACGATCGACCTGCTCGTGCGTGACGTGTCGCGCGCCGGCGACACGGTCGAGGTGCTGCGCTCGCACACCGCCGGCGTCGACGTACGCACCGGGCTGCTCGACGCGTCGGAGCCGCTGGTGGCCGACATCGTGGTCTCCACGATCCCCGCGGCCGCGCAGGTGCCGGGGCTGCTGCACCGCGTCGCAGAGGTGCCGGTGGTCTTCGAGGCGCTCTACGACCCGTGGCCCACGCCGCTCGCCGCTGCTGCGCTCGCCTCGGGCCGGGTGCTCGTCGGCGGGCTGGACCTGCTGGTGCACCAGGCGGCGCTGCAGCACGAGCTCTTCACCGGTGTGCCGGCCCCGCTGGACGTGATGCGTGCGGCCGGTCGCGCCGCCCTCGAGGCGCGGAGCAACGGGTGAGCGACGTCGTGCTGGCGGTCGTGCTGGCCGCTCTGCTCGCCGGCCTGGGCGGCCTGCTGGTGCCGGCGCTGATCGCGCGCGTGCCGGAGCCGAAGCCCAAGTCGGAGCCGGAGTCGGGACCCGAGGATTCTCCGGAGGCCGAGCCTCCGAAGACGGCGTACGCCGACATCGCCGCGCGGCCGGGCCTGGGGTGGCGCAGCGCCGTCGTGTCCGCGGCTGCGGGCGCGCTGCTGGGCGCCGCGGTCGGGCTCGACTGGTCGCTGCTGTGGCTGGTGCCGCTGACGCCCGTCGCGGTCGCGCTGTCGGTCATCGACTGGCACACCCGCCTGCTGCCGCGCATCGTCGTGGTGCCCGCGACGCTCGCCGCGCTCGTCGTGGTGACGGCGGTCGGGCTCGCCACCGACCAGCGCGAGGCGCTGGTGCGGGCGCTGTGGGCGATGGTCGCGGTGCGGTCGTTCTTCTGGGTGCTGTGGGCGGTGCGGTCGGCTGGCATGGGCTTCGGCGACGTCCGCCTCGGTGCGCCCGTCGGGCTGGTGCTCGGGTGGGTCGGCTGGGGAGCGGTGGCGATCGGCGTGTGGACCAGCTTCGTCGCCTTCGTCGTCCCGGCGCTCGCGCTCGCCCTCTGGCGACGCGACCGACTGATGCTCAAGAAGTCGTTCCCGTTCGGCCCGTTCATGGTGATCGGTGCGCTCGTGGGTCTCGTCTGGGGGACTGCGCTCGCTGGGCGCATCTGGGGCTGAGAGACTGGGGCCATGCTCCGATGGCTCACAGCAGGCGAGTCCCACGGTCCCTCGTTGGTGGCGATCCTCGAGGGGCTTCCCGCCCATGTCCGCGTCACGACCGACGACCTCGCCGACTCCCTGGCCCGGCGCCGCCTCGGCTACGGCCGCGGCGCCCGGATGAAGTTCGAGCAGGACCAGATCCGCGTGCTCGGCGGCGTCCGGCACGGCGAGACCCAGGGCGGCCCGGTGGCCATCGAGGTGGGCAACACCGAGTGGCCGAAGTGGGAGAAGGTCATGTCGGCCGACCCGGTCGACCCGGTGGAGCTCGAGGCGCTGGCCCGCAACGCGCCGCTGACCCGCCCCCGCCCCGGTCACGCCGACCTCGCCGGGATGCAGAAGTACGACTTCGACGAGGCGCGCCCGATCCTCGAGCGGGCGTCGGCCCGTGAGACCGCGGCGCGCGTCGCCCTCGGCCGCGTGGCCTCCAACTTCCTCGACCAGGCCACCGGCGCGCGGATCGTCTCGCACGTGGTGTCGCTCGGCGGCGTGAAGGCGCCCGCGGGCGTCGTACCCGCTCCCGACGACGTCGAGCGGCTCGACGCCGACGAGGTCCGCTGCCTCGACCCCGAGGCGAGCGCCGCGATGGTGGCCCGTATCGACCAGGCCCACAAGGACGGCGACACCCTCGGCGGCGTCGTCGAGGTCGTCGTCCACGGCCTGCCGCCGGGCCTCGGCTCGCACGTCCACTGGGACCGACGCCTCGACTCCCGCCTCGCCGGTGCCCTGATGGGCATCCAGGCGATCAAGGGCGTCGAGGTCGGCGACGGCTTCGAGCTCGCCGACACCCCCGGCTCGCTCGCCCACGACGAGATCGTCCCGACCGACGAGGGCCTGCGCCGCACCACGGGTCGCGCCGGCGGCACCGAGGGCGGCATGACGACCGGCGAGGTGCTGCGCGTGCGCGCGGCGATGAAGCCCATCGCCACCGTGCCCAAGGCGCTGCGCACCGTCGACGTCGCGACCGGCGAGTCGACCGTCGCGCACCACCAGCGCTCCGACGTCTGTGCGGTCCCGGCCGCCGGCATCGTGGCCGAGGCGATGGTGGCGCTGGTGCTGGCCGACGCCGTGGTCGAGAAGTTCGGCGGCGACTCGGTGGCCGAGACGAAGCGCAACGTCGAGTCCTACCTCGACACCCTGCGGTTCCGCTGATGCCGCCTCGCGTGGTGCTGGTCGGCCCGATGGGTGCCGGCAAGACGACGGTGGCCGGCCTGCTCGGTGACGCCTGGGGCGTCCCGGTGCGCGACACCGACGCCGACATCGAGGCCACCACCGGTCGCGAGATCTCCGACATCTTCGTGGAGTCGGGGGAGGACGCCTTCCGTGAGCTCGAGGTGGCCGCGGTCGCCGCGGCGGTCGCCGAGCACGACGGTGTGCTGGCCCTCGGCGGCGGCGCGGTGCTCCGCGCGGAGACCCGCGACCTGCTCGCCGACGTGCCCGTGGTCTTCCTGCGCGTCGGGCTCTCCGACGCGGTCAAGCGCGTCGGCATCGGCGTCGGCCGCCCGCTGCTGCTCGGCAACGTCCGCTCGCGGATCAAGGTGCTGCTCGACGAGCGCACCCCGATCTACGAGTCGGTCGCCACCCACGTCGTCGACACCGACGGCCGCACGCCGGACGAGGTCGCGGCCGACATCCGGGGGCTCTTGCCATGAGTGACACCGTCATCCACGTCGGCGGCGCCTCGCCCTACGACGTCGTCATCGGCCACGGGATCACCGGTCGGCTGCCCGCGATCCTCGGCGACTCCGTCGAGCGCGTGGCCGTTCTCTACGCCGGAGCGCTGGGCGCGCTGGTCGACCCGATCGTCGACGCCCTCGTCGAGCACTACGACGTCCTCGCACTCGGGCTGCCGGAGGGGGAGCGCGCCAAGACCGCGCCTGTCGCCTCTGACTGCTGGGAGGCGCTCGGCGAGTCCGGCTTCACCCGCAGCGACGCCGTGGTGACCATCGGCGGCGGGGCGACCACCGACCTCGGCGGCTTCGTGGCCGCCTCCTGGCTGCGCGGCGTACGCGTCGTGCACGTGCCCACGACCCTGCTCGCCATGGTCGACGCCGCCGTCGGCGGCAAGACCGGCATCAACACCGGCGCCGGCAAGAACCTCGTCGGCGCCTTCCACGAGCCCGCCGGCGTGCTCTGCGACCTGTCGCTCCTGGAGTCGCTGCCGCGCGAGGAGCTCGTCGCCGGCCTCGGCGAGGTCGTCAAGTGCGGCTTCATCGCCGACCCCGCGATCCTCGACCTCGTCGAGCGCACCGATCCCGCGGCGTTGACCGCCGGCTCGGCCGAGCTCCGCGAGCTCGTGGAGCGCGCGATCCGCGTCAAGGTGGACGTGGTCGTCGACGACCTGCGCGAGCAGGGCGGCGCGGACGGGCACCCCGGTCGCGAGGTGCTCAACTACGGCCACACCCTCGCGCACGCCATCGAGCGCACCAGCGACTACTCCGTACGCCACGGCGAGGCCGTCGCGATCGGCTGCGTCTTCGTCGCCGAGCTCGCCGCTCGTGCCGGGTCCCTCGACCCGGCGCTGGTGGAGCGGCACCGCGCCGCGCTGTCGCGGGTCGGGCTTCCGACGACGTACGACGCTGCCTCCTTCGACGAGCTGCACGCCGCGATGAAGGTCGACAAGAAGGCGCGGGGCTCGCAGCTGCGCTTCGTCGTGCTCGACGACCTCGCCGCCCCGCGGATCCTCGCGGGGCCCGGCGAGGACGACCTGCGGGCGGCGTACGCCGCGCTATCGTCCGCCGGGTGACGGGCACCTCGGGGGACGACGACACCACGGTCAGCGAGTCGGGCGGCACCATGCAGCGCCTGTCGGGTGCTGCCCGGGCCAGGCCGGTGGACCTGGCCGTGCTCGAGTCGCACCGGCTGCCCGGCACCGAGGGTTGGCCGGACGCTGGACAGGGACCCTTCCTGGAGTCCGGTGAGGTCGTGATGTGGCGCTACGGCCACGGCATCGACCCGATGCGGGTGGTGCGCGACGACGCGCGCGGCCTCGTGGCGTGGCTCGCCGAGGGCACCGAGCAGGTCGGCATGGCACCCGTCGACGGACGCTCGCTGCGCGAGGTCCCGCTGGCCGAGCGCTTCGGCGTCGAGCGCGGTCCGGTGCTGCGCCGGTGGAACGGCACCGGCGTGCTGCGGATCGCGCCGAGCGGCCGGCCCTGGTCGGTCTGGGTGTTCACCGAGGACGACGGCACCTTCGCCGGCCACTACGTGAACCTCGAGCTCACCCACCGCCGCAGCGGCGACGTGACCGCGACCCGCGACCTGGTGCTCGACCTGTGGCTCGAGCCGTCCGGCGAGCTGTGGCTCAAGGACGCCGATGAGCTCGAGGCGGCGGTCGGCTCCGGCCACTGCTCGTCCGCGACGGCGGCCGAGGTGCACGCCGCCGCGGAGTGGGCCCGGGCCGAGCTGGTCGACGGTGCCCACTGGGCGCTGGACGAGGAGTGGCGCTCGTGGCAGCCGCCCGCGGACTGGACCGTGCCGTCGCTCCCGGACACCGAGGACGTACGGGCCGCACGGAGCCGTACGCTCTCGGCATGACGCGTGTGCTCGTCCTCAACGGACCCAACCTGGGTCGGCTCGGCCGCCGGCAGCCGGAGATCTACGGCTCGACCACCCACGCCGAGCTCGCCCACCAGTGCGTCGAGTGGGGACGCGCGCTCGGCCTCGAGGTCGAGGTGCGCCAGACCAACCACGAGGGCGAGCTGCTCGACTGGCTGAACGCCGCCGCCGACGACCTGACCCCGGTGGTGCTCAACGCGGGCGCGTGGACGCACTACTCGCTGGCGCTCTGGGACGCGTGCGCGCAGCTGGAGGCCCCGCTCGTGGAGGTGCACATCTCCGACCCCAAGCAGCGCGCTGAGGAGTTCCGCCACACCTCGGTCGTCGAGCCGCACGCCGCGGTCACGATCGCCGGCCAGGGGATCGACGGCTACCGCCAGGCGCTGGAGCACCTCGCCGCCTCGTGAGCCGCGTGGCACGATCGGGGACGTGGACGCACCGGTCGAGGTCAGCGCGATGGCGATCAACGTGGTCATCCCCGAGGACCTGCGCTGGCGCGACACCCGTCGTGACGAGGAGTTCGAGCTCCAGTCGCTGACCATCCGGATGCTGCCTGACGGCTCGCTCGCCGCGAAGGCCTACGGCCGTCCCGTCGCCGGCGGGCGCGGCGCCTACGTCTCCTTCCCGGTGCCCGACCGGCCCGAGCTCGCGGCTCTCATCGCGGCCGCTGCCGACGAGGCCGGCCGGCGGTGGAGCGCGCACGGCTGAGGCTGTGCTTGGATCGGCCGGTGCTGCCCTTCCGACAGGTCGATGTCTTCAGCGCCGAGCCGTGGCTCGGCAACCCGCTCGCGGTCGTCCACGACGCCGATGGCGTGAGCGACGAGCAGATGGCGCACTTCGCGCGCTGGACCAACCTGTCCGAGACGACGTTCCTCTGCGCGCCGACCGACGACCGCGCGGACTACCGGGTGCGGATCTGGACGCCCACCGGTGAGCTGCCCTTCGCCGGCCACCCGACGATCGGCAGCGCGCACGCCTGGCTCGAGGCCGGGGGAGTGCCCCGGGAAGAGGTGGTCGTGCAGGAGTGCGGCGCCGGCCCCGTCGACGTACGCCGCTCGCCGCGGCTCGGCTTCGCGGCGCCCCCGCTGCGCCGGTCGGGACCGGTGGACGCCGACCTGCGCGCCCGCATCGTGCGCGCGCTCGCGATCCCGGACGCCGACGTGCAGGACATGGCGTGGATCGACAACGGGCCCGGCTGGGTCGGCGTCGACCTCGGGACCGCGCAGGCCGTCCTCGACGTGGTGCCCGACATCGCCGCCTTCACCGACCTCAAGGTGACGGTCCTCGGACGCTGGGACGCAGCGCGCGCCGAGGACCTCGGCGCGGACGTCGAGGTGCGGGCGTTCTACGCCGACGGCCGCGACTTCGGTGAGGACCCGGTCACGGGCAGCGCGAACGCCGGGCTCGGCCAGTGGCTGATCGGCACCGGCGCGCTGCCGTCGGCGTACACGTCCCGGCAGGGCTCCGTGATTGGCCGCGAGGGGCGGGTGCGGATCGCGTCCGACGGCGACCGGGTGTGGGTCTCCGGCGACGCGGTCACGCGGGTCGTCGGTGAGGTCGACCTCGGTTGAGGCGGGGGAGTCCGCGTCCGCCCGGGTGAGGACGGGCAGCACCCGTTCACCCATCATGGACGCATGACAGGTGGTGTCACCGAGCTGATGCTGCGCTCGCCGATCGTGCTGGCGGCGTCCGAGCCGCTGCACGAGGTGCGGAGGGTCTTCGACAGCTCCCACGTGCACATGGTGCTGCTCACCGGCTCCGGGCGCGTCGGTGACCGTCTCCTCGGCACGCTCGTGCGCGGCGACCTGCCGTCCGCCGGCGCCGAGCCGTCGGACCCCGACGCACCGGGCTCCGCTCTCGCCCACGCGCGGCTCGAGGGCCGCACGGTGCGCGCCGCCGTGGCGGCGGAGGATGCGCGGCGGGCGATGCAGGCGTCGGGCGACAGGCGGCTCGCCGTCGTGGAGGACGACGGTCGGCTGCTGGGCCTGCTGTGCCTCAAGCGGAGCGGGGACGGGTTCTGCACGGACGCCGGGGTCGCGGAGCGGCGCGCGGCCCGCACGGTGCGCTGACGCTGCAGCCTCGCCGTCCTCGACGGGGCAGTCAGGATCCGGGCAGGGCGTCCCTGACCGCGTCCACCACCTTGGCGAGGGTGCCTCGCCCATCCCCGCCGCCCGCCCACACAGGGTCCTGCGGCATCGGGCCCATGGCGTCCGCCTGCTCGGGACCCGCCGTCGCAGGGGCGAGTGAGCGGCGCAACGCCTCGTCGAGGCCCACCAGGGTGTGACCCTCGGGCAGCAGCTCACGGAACGCGTCGTCGGCTGCGACCATGTCGTGCCGCAGGCTCTCCACCAGCGCTTCGACGGTCCGACGCGGCACGTCGGTGAGACTGCCGACCAGGGTCCCGACGAGGGCCGTCGGCAGCAGGGGCACCGAGACCTGCGCGCGATCGAGACCCGCGCTCGTCGTGTAGGCGTCGAGAAGGGCGCCGTAGCGCAGGCGATCGGGCCCCCCGACGTCGAAGTGGCGCGAGGGACCGGCGTGGTCGAGTGCCCCGACGAGGGCCTCGAGGGCGTCGACGACGGCCACCGGCTGGACCATCGAGTCCATCCACTGGGGAACCGTGTGCACGGGCAGGCGCTCGCTGACCTGACGGATGATCTCGAACGACGTCGATCCGCTGCCGATGAGCACTGCCGCGCGCAGCACGACGACGATGGGGGCTGCACCCTCCAGGATCTGCTCGACCTCCCGGCGGGAGGTGATGTGCTCCGACAGCTCGTCGTCCGGGACGTCAGGGACGATGCCGGAGAGGTAGACGACCCGGTCGACCCCGTGGGCACGCACGGCAGCGGCGACGTTGCGGGCCGCCTTGCGATCGGTCTCGGCGAAGTCGTCGCCACCCATCCCGTGGATCAGGTAGTAGACCGCGTCGACGTCCTGGCAGGCAGCCGCCACCTGGTCAGGGTCGAGCACATCCATCACGACGGTCTCGACGCGTCCCGCCCACCACGGGAGCTGGCGATCGGGGTCGCTGGTGGTGGTGCGGACCGTGTGGCCACGCGCGAGGAGCAGGGGCACGAGCCGCCCGCCGACGTAGCCGGTGGCACCCGTGACCAGGACCCTCACAGAGAGGCGAGCCAGTCGGTGATCGGCACGTCGCCGTCGCCGAAGACCAGAGTCTTGCGGGACGTGCGGTCGTTCTCGAGCGCGGCGTGCGCCACCTGGGCGACGAGCTCGCGGGACGTCTCGTCCCCGTCGTTGAAGCCCGCGGCGGGGTTGACCGCACCGGTGCTGGGCTCGGTGGTGAGGGTGCCGGGGCCGAGGATCGTCCAGCCGAGGTCGGTGCCGCGCAGGTGCTCGTCGGCGTCGATCTTGGCGTCCTGGTAGTGCCGGAACGGGTTGTCCTCGGGCACGCGGACGTCGGGGGAGGCGCCGGAGAAGGACACCATCACGTAGCGCCCGACACCGGCTGCGGCGGCCGCGTCCATGGTGCGGATCGCGGCGTCGCGGTCCACGGCGTAGGTGCGCTCGGGGCTGCCGCCGCCGGCGCCGGCGGACCAGACGACGCCGTCCTGGCCGGACAGCAGCTCGGTGAGCACCGCGGTGTCGGCGTCCTCGACCGAGGAGATCACCGCGGTCGCGCCGGTGGCCTCGACGTCGGAGACGTGGTCGGGGTTGCGGATGACCGAGGTGACCTCGTGTCCGGCCTCGACGAGCAGGGGAGCGAGCAGGAGGGCCACCTTGCCGTGGCCGCCGAAGATCGTGATGCGCATGGTCGTGACGCTAGCGCGGCTACGGTGAGCCGGTGCAGACCTCCACCCACGGCCTCACCCTTGGTGAGCGTGAGGTGCGCAAGGAGTTCGTCGCGGACCACGAGTGGGAGGCCGAGCGGGAGTGGGCCTGCCTGACGCTGCTCGCGGAGCACGCGCCCGGTCTCGCGCCGCGGCCACTGCGCCGCGAGGACGGTGGGACGCCGGTGATCGTGATGGAGCGGGTCCCCGGCGACCCGCTCGCGCCACGCCCGCTGACCGCCGCCCAGACGGAGGCGCTCGGCGCCGCGCTGCGCCGACTGTACGACGTACCGGTGGAGGCGGTGCGTGAGGCGGGCATCGGGCCGCGGAGGTACGGCGCCGCCGAGCACGCGCAGGTCATGGTCGAGTGGCTGGCGAACGACTGCGACCTCCGGGAGTGCCGCGAGCCGGGGCTGGTGGCCGAGGCGCTGGAGGTCGCACGTGCCTTCGTCGCCGATCCGCCGGGGGCGAAGCCGCGTCTCACCGCGCTCGGGATCGCCGACCTCAACCCGGCCAACGTGCTCTGGGACGGCCGCGACGTGCGGCTCGTCGACTTCGAGGACGGCGGCCTCAGCGACCCGGCGTACGAGCTCGCCGACCACGTCGAGCACCTCGGCAGCCGCCTCCCGGGGGTGTACGACGCCCGCGCACTGGCCGACGCCGTCGGCCTGGACGCCGAGGACCGGGAGCGGATGTCGGCCTACCGGCCCCTGTGGGCGGTGTTCTGGCTGGCGATGCTCCTGCCGGGCAACGGCGGGTGGCACCGCAACCCGCCGGGCACGACGGAGGCGCAGGCCGAGCATTTCATGGCTCTCGTCGGCCACCACTAGACTGGCGCGTCGGCGCCGACCGCCCAGCGGACCGGTGCCCACTCATCTTTGACAACTCGACGGAGGCGGAACACAGCATGGCAAGCACCAACGACCTCAAGAACGGCATGGTCCTCAAGATCGAGGGCCAGCTCTGGGCCGTCGTCGAGTTCCAGCACGTCAAGCCCGGCAAGGGCCCGGCTTTCGTGCGCACCAAGCTCCGCAACGTGGAGTCGGGCAAGAACGTCGACAAGACCTTCAACGCCGGCACCAAGGTCGAGACGGCCAACGTCGACAAGCGGACCATGCAGTACCTCTACAACGACGGCTCGTCCTACGTCTTCATGGACACCAGCACCTACGAGCAGCTCGAGGTCGCGCCCGAGATCGTGGGTGACGCCAAGAACTTCATGCTGGAGAACCAGGAGGCGATCGTCGCCACCAACGAGGGCCGCGTGCTCTTCATCGAGCTGCCGGCATCGGTCGAGCTGCTGATCGCCGAGACCGAGCCGGGCCTGCAGGGCGACCGCTCCACCGGCGGCACCAAGCCTGCCACGCTCGAGACCGGCCACCAGATCGCCGTCCCGCTCTTCATCACCTCCGGCGAGAAGGTCAAGGTCGACACCCGCGACTCGTCCTACCTCGGCCGCGTCAAGGGCTGAGCGCACCACGTGGCTGCCCGTTCGAAGGCGCGCAAGCGCGCGCTGGACATCCTGTTCGCCTCCGAGCTCCGCTCCGAGGACCCCGTCGTCGCGCTCGAGCGCGCCATCGAGGCCGGTGAGGGCCCGACGAACGCCTACACCGGCACGCTGGTGCGCGGCGTGGTCGAGCACCTCGAGCGCATCGACGAGGTGCTGAGCACCTACAGCAAGGGCTGGACCCTCGCGCGGATGCCCGCGGTCGACCGCAACGTGCTCCGCATCGGCGTCTACGAGCTGCTGTGGGGCGACGACGACGTCCCCGACACCGTTGCGGTGAGCGAGGCGCTGCACCTCGTGCAGGACCTCTCCACCGACGACTCGCCGGCCTTCGTCAACGGCCTGCTCGGCTCCATCCAGCGCGACCGCTCGACACTCGTCTGACAGCTGTTCTGAGCCGCCCTCACCCACAGGGGGCACCGCGCTCGCGGTGGGGGCTCGTGAGGTCCTAGGTTTGACCCCATGACCCCCACCGACACGGCCAAGTCCGCCCATCAGAGCGACTGGCTGGACCACGCGATCCGGGCGGGACTGATTGCCTACGGTGTCGTCCACCTGCTCATCGGCTGGCTCGCCCTCCAGCTCGCCTTCGGCGAGAAGGAGGACAGCGCCTCCAACAGCGGTGCGCTGCAGTACCTCGCCGAGCAGCCGATGGGTCGCGTGCTGGTCTGGGGCATTGCCGTCGGCATGCTGCTGCTCGTCATCTGGCGCGTGCTGGAGTTCGCCTTCGGCTTCCGCGACGAGTCCGACGACACGAAGCGCTGGCGCAAGCGCGCCACGTCGCTCGGCAAGGCCGTCATCTACGGCGCCCTCGGCTGGAGCGCGGTGCAGACCGCGACCGGCAGCGGCGGCGGTGGCGGCACCGACGGCACGACCGCGAAGATCATGCAGCTGCCCGGCGGGCAGCTGATCGTCGGCGCGATCGGTCTGGCGATCATCGGCTACGGCATCTCGCTCATCGTCCGGGGCTGGACCGAGAAGTTCCGCGAGCACCTCGACGCGCAGGGGCAGTCCGGCCAGGACGGCTCGGCCTACGTCAAGCTCGGCAAGGCCGGCTACATCGCCAAGGGTGTTGCCATCTCGGTCATCGGCGGCCTCTTCCTCTATGCAGCGATCACCCACGAGGCGAAGAAGTCCGGCGGCCTCGACCAGGCGCTGCAGACCGTGCTGGAGCAGCCCTTCGGCCCGGTGCTGCTGACGCTCGTCGGCGCCGGCATCGCGGCGTACGGCCTGTTCTGCTTCGCGCGCGCCAAGCACCTCTCGCGCTGAGGTCGGCGCCCTTCAGCGGGGAGGCGCCGAGGCGACCGCGAGCGCGGTGGTGACCATGTGGTCGCGCACCTGCTGTGCGGTGACCCGGCTGATGCGGGGTACGCCGGGCGCGTCCTCGGAGACGAGCATGGCCACGCGGCCGAGCTGGAGGGTCCCGAGCCCGCTGGCGTAGAGCATGTTGGCCAGCAGCCGCGGGTCGTCGACGCGGAAGTCGCCGCTGGCGGCCCCGGCCTCGATGGTGCGGGTCAGCACCGACAGGCAGCCGTTGATCGCCTGTCCGAGGCGGAACATCGCGCTCTCGCTGACCTCCTCGAGAAGGTCACCGCCGGGGCGCCGCATGATCGCCTGGGCGCAGTCGACGAAGGCGGGGTGGGCCAGGCCGTAGTCGACGAACGCCTCCACCAGCGCCTCGAGCTGGGCGCGCGGCTCGTCGGTCGAGGCGGCACCGTGCTCGAGCGCGACGCGCAGCTCGTCGAGGTACTCGACCAGCGTGAGGCTGAAGAGTTCCTCCTTGCCGGTGAAGTGGCGGTAGATGATGGCCCGGTTGATGCCGACCGCCTTGGCGATGTCCTCGATCTGGGCGTCGCGGACGCCGCGCTCGTCGAAGAGCCCGCGGGTCGCGGAGATGATCTCGGCCTCGCGCACCCGGCGCCGCGCCGCAGCGGTGCCGCTGCGTCCGGTGGTCGGCGGGGCGGACGGCTCGGAGGTCATGGGGGCCAGTCTAGGGAGCGGGGTGCCTGCACCCGCCCGGGCACGCGTCAGGTGACGATGTGGGCGCGGACCTGCTCGATCGTGTCCGCCTCGGCCGCGGTCTTGTCGTCGCGGTAGCGGATCACCCGCGCGAAGCGGAGCGCGACGCCGCCGGGGTAGCGCGT
>CAFBMW010000016.1_pt1 | contig 79831 bp, 79 predicted proteins | sample 7269061 | NCBI WGS metagenome assembly CAFBMW01 (sample SAMEA6814074, study PRJEB35770) | uncultured Nocardioides sp. | biome: Freshwater; feature: Freshwater reservoir; material: water | place: Czech Republic | collected 2017-05-23 | depth 30m m | reverse complement strand
GGCAGCACTTCACCAGCAACGACGACCGAACCGCCGCCCTTGCACCCTGGCTCGAGCACTACAACACTCAACGACGCCACAGCGCACTCGCAGGACTCCCGCCCGTCAGCCGACTGCTACCAACCTGATGGCCGGGTACACCTAGGTCGCCTGCCGGACCATCCACCGGTCCGGCTCCGGCAGCGGCGTGAAGCCGTGGCCCGCGTAGACCGTGTGGGCGTCGTACGTCGACAGCAGCGTGCGGCGGACCCCGAGGTCGTCGAGCTGCTCGGTCGCGGCCGCAACCAGCCGCCCGCCGAGGCCGCGGCCGCGGTGGTCGCGGTCGACGTACACGTCGCACAGCCAGGCGAAGTTGGCGTGGTCGGTGACCACCCGGGCGTACGCCACCTGCGTGCCGCCGGCGAACACGCCGAAGTTCAGCGAGTGGGCCGCGGCGCGGTCGACGTTGTCGCGGGTGCGGCCGAGCGCCCAGTAGGCGTCGGTGCTGAGCCAGTGGTGCACGAGGTCGAGGTCCATCGCGTCGGGGCCGGTGCGGATCTCGTAGCCGTCGGTCATGGGGATGATTCTGACGGCCCGGACGTACGCCGCGTCGGGTGCGGCCGCCGCAACGTGTCGGGCAGCAGCCGGGCACCCGTCCCGCGCTCGGCCTGGACGTCGTCGGGGTTGGAGAAGGCGCAGCTGCGCAGGCTCAGGCAGCCGCAGCCGATGCAGCCGTCGAGGCCGCCCTTGAGCCGCTGGAGCGCGGCGATCTGCTCGTCGAGCCGCCGTCCCCAGTGGCGCGAGATGCGCTGCCAGTCCGCCTTGGTGGGGGTGCGGTTGCCGGGGAGGCGCGCCAGCTCCTCGCGGATCTCCTCGATGCTCAGCCCGACGTTGGAGGCGGCGCGGATGAAGGCCAGGCGACGGAGCACGCTGCGCTCGAACTGGCGTTGCCCACCGGCCGAGCGGTGCGCCTCGACGAGCCCCTCGGCCTCGTAGTAGCGGATGGCCGACGCGGCAAAGCCGCTGCGCCGGGAGACCTCGCCCATCGGCAGCAGGTCGTGCGCAACCGTCACAGACGCCCCTCGAGCTCATGTTGACTTCAACTTCGACGATCCTGCCATGACGATCGAAACGGAAACCGGCTCCACGGAATCCCGGTTCCGGGCCCGATGGCGTACGCTGGTGGTTGTTGAAGGGACGATCCCCGGATCGTCCTGGCCGCTCACGATGTGCGGCTCGTGTTCTTACTCCTGGTTTTCGGTTCGCTGGACTCCATCAGGTGGATGTCTTCAGCAGGTCGCCGGCACACAGCCCGCGAACGAAACAAAGGAAACACATCATGGCTCAGGGCACCGTCAAGTGGTTCAACGCTGACAAGGGCTTCGGCTTCATCGCGCAGGATGGCGGCGGCGAGGACGTGTTCGTCCACTTCTCCGCGATCCAGTCCAACGGCTACAAGTCGCTCGAGGACAACCAGAAGGTCGAGTTCGACCTCGCCCAGGGCCCCAAGGGTCCCCAGGCCGAGAACGTCCGCATCGCCTGACATCTCGTCGAAGAGCCCCGTCCGCCTCGTGCGGCCGGGGCTCTTCGTGCGTCCGGGGCCAGGTCGTACGGGTGCGTCCCGTGAGGCGGTGAGGTCCGTGAGGTCGTGAGGGAAACGTGACGGTCCTGCCACCGCCGGGCCCACGCGCACGTCACAGTCGCCGACCACGCTGCTGCCATGAGCACGCAGACCCCCACCCGCCGTAGCCGCCGCTGGATCGAGGACTGGCGTCCCGAGGACCCCGACTTCTGGGAGTCGACCGGTCGCCGCGTCGCCCGGCGCAACCTGATCTGGTCGATCTTCGCCGAGCACCTCGGCTTTTCGGTGTGGCTGATCTGGAGCGTGAGCTCGGCCTTCCTGGTGGCGACCGGCTTCGACTACACGCCGCAGCAGCTCTTCCTGCTGGTGGCGCTGCCCAACCTCGTCGGCTCGCTGCTGCGCCTGCCCTACACCTTCGCGGTGCCGAAGTTCGGCGGTCGCAACTGGACGATGGCGAGCGCGGCGCTGCTGCTGATCCCCACGCTCGGCTTCGCGTACGCCGTGCAGCGGCCGGACACGCCCTACTGGGTCTTCTGCCTCATCGCCGCCACCGCGGGCCTGGGCGGCGGCAACTTCGCCAGCTCGATGGCCAACATCAACTTCTTCTACCCCTCGGCCAAGAAGGGCGCCGCGCTGGGCCTCAACGCCGCGGGCGGCAACCTGGGCGTCTCGCTGATCCAGCTCTTCCTGCCGGTCATCGTCGGCGGCGCGGGGATCTTCGGACTGGTCAAGGCCTCCGAGGGCGGGATCGACCTGCAGCGCGCGGCCTGGGTCTACGCCGGCCTGGCGATCGTCGCGACGCTCGCGGCGTACTTCTTCATGGACAACCTGGCCACCGCGAAGTCCTCGCCCCGCGAGCAGATGCAGGTCGTGCGCAAGCGGCAGACGTGGATCATGGCGTTCCTCTACATCGGCACCTTCGGCTCCTTCATCGGCTACTCCGCCGCGATGCCGCTGCTGATCAAGCTGAACTTCTGGGTGCCGGAGCCGGCGCCGCTGGGCACCGGCATCTACTTCGCCTACTTCGCCTTCCTCGGCGCCCTGGTCGGCTCCGCGACCCGGCCGTTCGGCGGCTGGCTGGCCGACCGCCTCGGTGGCGCCAAGGTGACGCTGGGTGCGTTCGCCGCGATGGTCGTCTTCACCCTCGCCGTGCTCTGGACGCTCATGCAGCTCACCCCCAACCCGACCGCGGACCCGGCGATCGCGTCCGCCAACCAGTCGTGGTTCCCGTGGTTCCTGGGCTTCTTCCTCTGCGTCTTCGCGGCGACCGGCATCGGCAACGGGTCGACGTACAAGATGATCCCGGCGATCTGGCGCACCGAGGCGGAGCGCGCCACCCCGGCCGGCACGCCCGAGCGCACCGCCGCCCTGCTGGCCGGCACCAAGCAGGCCTCTGCCGCGATCGGCGTGATCGGCGCGGTGGGCGCCATCGGCGGCTTCCTCATCCCGATGGCCTTCAGCGCACCGTGGGTGGCCGACCCGATGTCCGCCACCAAGGGCGCCTTCCTGGTCTTCACCGTCTTCTACGTCGTGTGCGGCGCGGTCACGTGGGCGGTCTACCTGCGCCGCCCCGCCGAGGTCCGGGCCCAGAGCCTGGCCGGCGCCGGCATCTGATCGGTCAGTGGATCAGTGGCGACGGAGACTCACTGCCCCTACTGCTCCCTGCAGTGCGGGATGCGGCTCACCGGCCGGCGTGCGCCGGAGGTGTCGGCGTGGGAGGAGTTCCCCGTCAACCAGGGCGCGCTGTGCCGCAAGGGCTGGGCCGCGGCCGGGCTGTACGGCGGTCGCGAGCGGCTCACGTCGCCACTCGTCCGCAATCGGGAGACCGGCGAGTGGTCGGCGGTGACGTGGGACGACGCGCTCGACCGGGTCGTCGCCGGGATCCGCGCCGCGCAGGCGGCGAAGGGCCCCGACGGCGTCGCGGTCTTCGGCGGCGGCGGGCTCACCAACGAGAAGGCGTACGCCCTCGGCAAGCTCGCCCGCGTCGCGCTCGGCACCTCGCAGATCGACTACAACGGCCGCTGGTGCATGAGCTCGGCTGCCTCGGCCGGGATCCGCGCCTTCGGCCTCGACCGCGGCCTGCCCTTCCCGCTCGCCGACGTCGAGGAGACCGATGTGCTGGTGCTCGTCGGGTCGAACCTCGCCGAGACCATGCCGCCGGCCGCGCGCCACCTCGACCGGCTGCGAGCCCGCGGCGGTCGCGTCGTCGTCATCGACCCGAGGCGTACGCCGACCGCGGACCGCGCCGACCTCGTCCTCCAGCCGGTGCCGGGCACGGACCTCGCGCTCGCCCTCGGCCTGCTGCACCTGCTCGTCGCCGCCGGTGCCGTGGACGAGGACTACCTCGCCGCCCGCACGACCGGGTGGGCGCAGGTGAAGGAGTCGGTCGCGCCGTGGTGGCCCGAACGCGTCGAGCGGGTGACCGGCATCGAGGCGTCGCAGGTGCGCGAGCTCGCGGAGGTGCTGGCGGGCTCGCCGCGCGTCATGGTGCTCACCGCCCGCGGCGCGGAGCAGCACTCCACCGGCTCCGACACCGTGCTCGCCTGGATCAACCTGGCGCTGGCCCTCGGCATGGTCGGCAAGCACGGTGCGGGCTACGGCTGCCTCACCGGTCAGGGCAACGGCCAGGGCGGTCGCGAGCACGGCCAGAAGGCCGACCAGCTGCCCGGCTACCGCCGCATCGACGACCCCGCGGCCCGCGCCCACGTCGCGGGCGTGTGGGGCGTCGACCCCGACTCGCTGCCCGGCCCTGGCCGGTCGGCGTACGAGCTCCTCGACGCCTGCGGCACCGACGACGGCCCCTCCGCGATGCTGGTGCTCGGCTCCAACATCGTCGTCAGCGCACCCAACGCCACCCGGGTCACCGCGCGGCTCGAGGCGCTCGACCTGCTGGTGGTGTGCGACGTGGTGATGTCGGAGACCGCGGCGATCGCCGACGTGGTGCTGCCGGTGACGCAGTGGGCTGAGGAGACCGGGACGATGACCAACCTCGAGGGCCGGGTGGTGCTGCGGCAGAAGGCGATCACCCCGCCGTCCGGTGTGCGGTCGGACCTCGAGGTCATCGCCGGGATCGCGGAGCGGCTGGGGTCCACGGCCACCTTCGCGACCGATCCCGAGGAGGTCTTCGCCGAGCTCGGCCGGGCGTCCGCAGGCGGGCCGGCGGACTACTCGACGATCACCTACGACCGAATCCGCGACGAGGGCGGCGTCTTCTGGGGCGGCGAGCGGCTCTTCGGCTCGTCGTTCGCGCACCCCGACGGCCGGGCCCGGATGCTGACCGTCGAGCACCGCGGCGCGGCCGAGGTCCCGGACGACGACTACCCCGTCCACCTCACGACCGGGCGGGTGCTCGCGCAGTACCAGTCCGGCGCGCAGACCCGCCGCGTCCGCGACCTGCCCGACGACGGTCCCTTCGTCGAGCTGCACCCGCTGCTCGCCGGCCGGCTGGGTCTCGCCACGGGCGAGGCGGTGCAGGTCTCCACGCGTCGCGGCACGATGACCGCGCCCGCACGGGTGGTGACCACGATCCGCCCCGACACGGTCTTCGTGCCCTTCCACTGGGTCGGCGCCAACCGGCTGACCAACGACGCGCTCGACCCGGCCTCGCGGATGCCGGAGTTCAAGGTGTGCGCGGCGCGGCTCGCGGCGGTGGGCCGTGGCTGAGCGGGTCGTCGTGGTCGGCGGTGGGATGGCCGCCGTTCGCCTCGCCGAGCAGCTCATCGGCGCCGACGTACGCCTCACGGTGCTCGCCGACGAGCCGCACGCGCCCTACAACCGGATCCTGCTCTCCGCGGTCCTCGAGGGCACCCACTCCGCCGACGCGCTGACGCTGCGCTCGCCGGAGTGGTTCGCGGCGCAGGGCTTCGACCTGCGGCTCGGCGCGCGGGTGCTCGAGCTCGACCGCGACGCGCGCGAGGTGGTGCTGGTCGATGGGGAACGGATCGCCTACGACCGGGTCGTCCTGGCCTGCGGATCGATCCCCACCCTCCCGCCGATCCGCGGCCTGGTGCGCCGCGACGGCACGCTCCACCCGAAGGTGCATCCCTTCCGGAGCCTGGCGGACTGCCACCGCCTCGACGCTGCCACCCGCCCCGGGCGGCGGGCCGTCGTGGTCGGCGGAGGCCTCCTCGGCCTCCAGGTCGCCCGCGCCCTGTCGGTGCGGGGCGTGCTCACCGAGGTCGTCGAGGGCGCCGACCACCTCCTCGCCGGCCAGGTCGGTGCGGCGGCGGGCGGGGTGCTCGCCCGCGACCTGCGCCGCCTCGGCACCGAGGTCTACACCGGCGCTCGCGCGGTCCGGATGACCGACGGCGGCGTGCAGCTCGACAACGGCGCCCTCCTGCCGACCGACCTCGTCGTCCTCACCGCCGGCGGCCGGCCGTCGACCGCCCTGGCCCGGCGAGCCGGACTGATGGTCGGCCGCGGGATCGTCGTCGACAGCACGCTCACGAGCGTCACCGACGACCGGATCCACGCCATCGGCGACTGTGCGGAGCACCGTCGTCGTACGACCGGCTTCGTCCCGCCCGCCTGGGAGCAGGCCGAGGTGCTGGCCCGCATCCTGCGCGGGGAGGAGGCGGCGTACGACGGCCTGCGCAGCGTCGCGCGGCTGCGCGCCACCGGGCTCGAGGTCGCCGTGCTCGGCGACCCGCGCACCGCCGAGGGCGAGGTCGTCGAGGTGACGAACCCGATCGCCGGCTCGCACCGACGCCTCGTGGTCCACGGCGGCCGGATCGTCGCGGCCGCGCTGGTCGGCGACCTGTCGCGCGTCGGGCTGATCACTCAGCTCTACGACCGCGGCACGATCCTCGGCCCCGACGAGCCCGGGCAGCTGCTGCTGCCCGAGGCCGCCGACGCCCCCACACCGCTGCCGGACGAGGCCGAGGTCTGCGCCTGCGCCGGCGTGAGCGCGGGGGCGATCCGTGCGTGCGGGACGGTCGCGGAGTGTGTCGACCGGACGCGCGCGACCACCGGCTGCGGCGGGTGCGCGGACGTCGTACGCCGTCTCGTCGGCGAGGTCGGGCCGGTGCGGGTGCCGGTGGGTTGAGGGGGTTGGGCTCCCGATCCGTCGGGATCCCCGGTTATCCGGGGACCCCGACGACAGTGTGGTTCCTGTGGTGCGGGATCCACGCCACAGCCACCGCACAAGGCTTGGTCCGCCCGGCGCGGGTCGGCCAAGGCACGCTCAGCGCCTGACCCGCACCCTCGCCCAAGGACTGGGGTCGGACTGCCCGACCGCGTTGGCGGCCGTGACCCGCAACCGGTAGCGGCCGGGTGCGAGACCCTTGTAGACGACCTTGCGGGCCCACGGTGCCGCCCTCTTGTCGCGACCGCGGTTGATGTCGACGACGTACTGGGTGACGGCGCTGCCGTTGTCCAGCGCGGCGGCCCACCGCACGATCACCTTGCGGCCACGCTTGGTCACGCGCGGGGCGTCCATCCGGCTCGGTGGTGCGGCCGACGGCGGGACGGTCGGGACGGTCGGGTTCGTCGGGACGGTCGGGTTCGTCGGATCCGTCGGGTCCGTGGGGTCGGTCGGGTCCGTGGGGTCGGTCGGGTCCGTGGGGTCGGTCGGGTCCGTGGGGTCGGTCGGGTCCTCCAGCGGGCAGCCGGCATTGTCGGCCGGACCGGGCACCGCCGGGCACAGGTCGACGGAGTCGGGCACCCCGTCGCCGTCTGCGTCGGGAGGAGGGACGGGCGCGCACGTCGTGGTCGCGGGAGTGCACGGTTGCCAGCTCGACCCGACGAAGCCGAGCTCGACGCTCCACGGTGTCCAGATCTTCGTGGCCGAGGTGCCGTTGGCGCTCATCGTCCAGAGCTCGGTGGAGGAGCGGACGTAGCTGGAGCTCGAACAGGAGACATTGCGGTCGCCGGAGAAGAGGATGCGAGTGCCGTCGGGCGACCAGCTGGCGTCGCGCTCGGACATCTCGTACTCACCCGACGTGGAGCCGACCTTCACCAGCGTGGCGTCGCTGCTGGCGGCGACGGTGTAGAGGTCGGCGTTGGACCAGCTGCCGGTCTGGCCGAGCGGGTGGCAGCCGCCGCCGGCGAAGCTGTCGGCCATGGAGGTGAGCACTGCGTCCTGGACGGGGTGCCACTCCGCTCCGGAGGGAATGGCGTTGAGCATGCCGGGCGGCTGGCCGCGATAGTTGGTGTCGGCATACCGCGCGTCCAGGCTCCCGTCGGCGACGTCGAAGCCGTAGATGCCCCACCCGGCCGGGTCCTGGTCGCAGTCGGCCGTCCCGACCGCGGCCATCCGTGACCCGTCGGGGGAGAAGGTGGCGTCGCGCTCGCCGTACGCGCACGGCCGAAGCCATTGGAAGGCCTTGGTCACCACGTTCAACAGGCCGACGCGGCTTTCGATCTCCACGGCGAGGGTGGCGCCGTCCGGTGCCCACTCGACGTGGCTGACGCACCCGTTGGCCACGAGCGTGCGGTCGGTGCCGTCGGCGTCGACCATCCAGACCTCGGACTGCGATGCCCACGCGATGTGGTTGCCGTCGGGCGACCAGTCGAGGTCGAACCCGCACAGGCTGCGCGCCGCGGCCCCGGGGACCAGGACCTGTGCGCCGCTGCCGTCGGCATTCATCACCACGAGGTCGAGGGGCGAGGAGATGTGGGCGCCGGGCTTCCAGGCGAAGGTCGCGATCATGCCGTTGGTCGCGGCGGCAGCAGCAGCAGCCGTCGGCGGCTCGGAGGCCGCGGGCTGCACTCCGGCCGTGACCAGCAGGGGGGCGACGAGAAGGAGTGCCGTCGTCGCGAGTGCGGAGCGGGGTGCCGTCATCGTGGAGCTCCCTCGTGAGTCCCGAGAGGCGTGCTGTGAGCGTCGCACCGCCGCTCGTGCCGCTGCCAGACGCGTACGACGCAGATCGCGGGCACGTTCGTCGCAGGCCGCGGAACTGTACGAGAACTGTGCGGGTCCACGCCGTGGTCGCGGCCCGGGCCCGACGGGTGCACTGGTGTCACCGAGACCCGACGGGGGTCCGTGACGAAAGGGTCAGCACCATGAGAACCACCATCCGCCGCCTCGGCGTCGTGTCAGCCGCAGCGGCAGCGGCGGTCGCCGTGACCGCGACCAGCGCCAGCGCGCACCACTGCTACGTGCCGATGTACTCCCTCAGCGCCCCGGCGTCGAGCAACTGGTTCGTCATCTCGGCCGAGACGGGGGCCGACCTGATCTTCGGCTACCAGGCCGCGTGCGACGAGGCCGCCGACGCGGGCTACGACGCCCTGCGGGCCGAGGGCATGCCGGTCGGGATCAAGATCTTCGAGAAGATGACGATCGGCGACCCGAAGGGCACCGAGCGGATCCCGACGCCGAACGGCGCGAACGGCAAGGGCCTGGAGTACTTCGGTGCCGGCTCGACGCTCGCCGACGAGATGGTCGAGGCCTGGATCGCCGGGGCCGACGCGTACGACTGCTGAGGGGACCGCGGCTGGCGGGGTGCGTAGCCACAGGCGGGGCTACTCGTTGGTACGAGTGACCCCGTCGCAGGAGAGAAGCCATGCACCGTCACCTCGCCAGCCGCATCACCGCCGCCGTCGCGGGCGTCCTCGCGCTCGCCTCGGTCCCGTACGTCGCCTCGCCGGCCGCCGCCGCGGACGCCGTCACCACGACCGACGGCTGCCTGACCAGCGTCCCGGACCCGGGCACCACTGCCCCGGTGGACATCTGCTTCACGCTGTTCCGCCCGGCCGGCGCCACGAAGGACCGACCGGTGCCGATGGTGCTGCACAGCCACGGCTGGGGCGGCAGCCGTACGACGGACCCGGCGGCGTTCGCCTACCTCACCGACGTCGGCTTCGGGGTGCTGAGCTTCGACCAGCGCGGCTTCGGCGAGAGCGGCGGCCGGGCCCACATCGAGAATCCCGACGTCGAGGGCAAGGACGTCCAGAAGATCGTCGACGTCGTCGCCGCGCAGCCCTGGGTTGAGAAGCAGAAGCCCAGCGACCCGGTGCTCGGCGCGATCGGCGGGTCCTACGGCGGCGGCTACCAGTTCGTCGGCGCCTTCAGCGAGCTGCGCGACAAGGGCGCGACGCGCTTCGACGCGCTCGTCCCCGAGATCACCTGGTCGAGCCTGACCGAGAGCCTCTTCCCGCAGGGCGTGCCGCGCACCGAGTGGGCCACGGCCCTCACCGCCGCCGCGCTGCCGACCGACGCGCTGCCGCCACTCGTGATCCGCGGCTTCGCCGAGGCGACCGCGACGGGCCACGTGCCGGCGTACCTCCACGACTTCCTCGACCGCAACGGCCCGGAGTGGCACGTGCGGCAGGGTCGCAAGCTCGACATCCCCGTGCTCTTCGGGCAGGGCGCGACCGACAACCTCTTCCCGCTCGACCAGGGCCTGAAAAACTTCCGGCGCGCGCTGACCGACAAGGCCCGCGCGCAGAGCCTCCTCGTCGGCTACAACGGCGGGCACACCCTGCCGTCGGTCCTGCCGTTCGGCAGCAACCTCGACGTCCCGCTCGCCACCATCGACGCGTGCTCGCCGATGCTCGGCAGCCCGACCTTCGAAGACCTCGGCCTCCGCTTCCTCACGCAGAACCTGCAGGGCGTGAAGACCGGTCTGGAGGGCCTCGGCCAGCTGCACCTCACCACTGCCGCCGGCGATCGCTGCGTCACCGTCCCGGCCACCGCGCCCACCACGCCGGTGGAGCTCGGTGACGTCGTCAGCACCGTCGGTGTCGGCGCCCCCATCGCCTACCCGATCGCGCAGGGCCCACTCACCATCGCGGGCTCCTCGAAGCTCGACGCCACCCTCACCACGCTCGGCCTCGACAACCGCGCCTTCCTCGGCCTGTCGGTCGGCACCAGCCCGCTGGACGCGCGCATCGTGCAGAACAACATGCTCCCGGTCCGCGAGAGCGGCATCGTGATCAACAAGCCCCGCAAGGGCATCGAGCTGCCGTCGGTCGCCGTCGACGTGCCGGCCGGGAAGACCCTCTTCCTCACGGTGGCGCCGATCTCGGACATGTACGTCGGCTTCGGCTCGCGCGTCGTCGGTGCGATGCGGATGAAGGACGTCGTCGTGCACCTGCCGGTCACGACTCGCTGACGTAGACGGTGCCGCCGAGGCGTACGAACTCGGCGGACTTCTCCGCGAACCGCTCGCGCACGTCGTGGCTGATGCGCATCGAGCAGAACTTCGGTCCGCACATCGAGCAGAAGTGCGCGGTCTTGGCGCCCTCGGCGGGGAGGGTCTCGTCGTGGAACGACTCGGCGGTGGGCGGGTCGAGCGAGAGCGCGAACTGGTCGTGCCAGCGGAACTCGAAGCGGGCCCGGCTGAGTGCGTCGTCCCATGCGCGAGCACCCGGGTGCCCCTTGGCCACGTCCGCGGCGTGGGCGGCCAGCTTGTAGGTGATGACGCCGGTCTTGACGTCGTCGCGGTCCGGCAGGCCCAGGTGCTCCTTGGGCGTGACGTAGCAGAGCATCGCCGTGCCGTGCATGGCGATCGCCGCGGCGCCGATGGCGCTGGTGATGTGGTCGTAGCCGGGTGCGACGTCGGTGGCCAGCGGGCCGAGCGTGTAGAACGGCGCCCCGTGGCACCACTCCTGCTGGAGGCGGACGTTCTCCTCCACGAGGTCGAGGGGGACGTGGCCGGGGCCCTCGACCATCACCTGCACGTCGTGCTCCCACGCCCGCGCGGTCAGGTCGGCGAGGGTGCGCAGCTCCGCCAGCTGGGCCGCGTCGTTGGCGTCCGCCACGCTGCCGGGGCGTAGGCCGTCGCCCAGGGAGAACGCCACGTCGTAGGCCGCGAAGATCTCGCACAGCTCGTCGAAGTGGGTGAAGAGGAAGTTCTCCTCGTGGTGCGCCAGGCACCAGCCGGCCATGATCGAGCCACCGCGCGACACGATGCCCGTCACCCGGTCGGCGGTGAGCGGGACGTGCCGCAGCAGCACGCCGGCGTGGACGGTCATGTAGTCGACGCCCTGCTCGCACTGCTCGACCACGGTGTCGCGGAAGACCTCCCAGCTCAGCCGCTCCGCCTCGCCGCCGACCTTCTCCAGCGCCTGGTAGAGGGGGACGGTGCCGATGGGGACCGGCGAGTTGCGCAGGATCCACTCGCGGGTGGTGTGGATGTCCTCGCCCGTGGAGAGGTCCATGACGGTGTCGGCGCCCCACGTGGTCGCCCACGTCAGCTTGTCGACCTCCTCGGCGATACTGCTGGTGACGGCGCTGTTGCCGATGTTGGCGTTGATCTTCACCAGGAACGCTCGTCCGATGATCATCGGCTCCGACTCCGGGTGGTTGACGTTGGCGGGGATGATCGCGCGGCCGGCGGCGACCTCGCTGCGCACCAGCTCCACGTCGCAGCCCTCGCGGGCGGCGACGTACTCCATCTCCGCGGTGACGATGCCGCGGCGGGCGTGGTGGAGCTGGGTGACGTTGCCGCCCGCCACCGCCCGGCGCGGACGTCGTCGCTCGCCGCGCCACGCGCCGCGCGTCGATCCACGGCGTACGGCGGATCGGCCGTCGTCGCGCAGCAGGGCCTCGCGACCGGCGTACTCCTCGGTGTCGCCACGGTCCTCGATCCACCCGGCCCGCAGCGCGGGCAGGCCGGTCTCGGGGTCGGACCCCGGTCCGGAGGTGGAGTAGAGGTCGAAGGTCTCGCCGTTGGTCAGGTGGACGCGGGTGGCGGGCACGCCGAGCGGGCCGGTGAGCACGCGCTCGTGGGCGGGGTGGACGGTCATGCGGGTTCCTCCTGGGTGGGTGGTAGTGCCTGGACGAGGTGGGAGACGGGGCCGCGACCGCGACCCAGCAGCCAGCCGCTGCTGGCGGCGAGGCGGGCCCCGACGAAGGCCGCGGCATCATCGGCGGCGTCCTCGAGGTCGGCGCCGTGGGCGAGGCGGGCAGCCAGCGCGGCGGCGTAGGTGCACCCGCTGCCGTGGTCGGCGGTGGTCGCCACGCCCGGGTGGCGCAAGGGCACGGGCGTGCCTCCGGGCCGGCAGAGCCAGTCGGTGCACGTCGTCCCCGGATCGCCCGGCCGCCACTCGGGCCCGCCGGTGACGACGACCGCGCAGCCGAGGTCGGCGAGCGCCGCGCCGAGGTCGGGCGCCGACCCAGCGCGGCCGGCGAGGGCGCGGGCCTCGGACAGGTTGGGCGTGGCGACGAGCGCCCGGGGCAGCAGCGCCTCGCGGTAGGCCGCGACGACGGCCGCGTCGCCGAGCACCGCGCCGCTGGTGGCCACGATGACGGGGTCGACCACGAGGGGCAGGTGACCGACGTGGGTGGCGACCAGGTCGACGACCTCGGGCGAGCCGAGCATCCCGGTCTTCACGACCGCGACCGGCAGGTCGCCCAGGACGGCCCCGACCTGGGCCGCGACGGTGGCCGCCGGGACCGGGTGGACCGCGTGGACGCCGGTGGTGTCCTGCGCCGTCACCGCGGTCACGGCACAGGCGCCGTGGCAGCCGAGCGCAGCGACGGTCGCGAGGTCGGCCGCGAGCCCGGCGGCTCCACCGCTGTCGGTGCCCGCCACCGCGAGCACCACCGGCGGGGTCAGCACCCGGTCTCCCGCAGCAGCCCGGTCACGACGCGTGCCGGGTCGGCGGCCCGCATCACCGCGCCCATCACCGCGACGCCGTGGGCGCCGGACGCCCGGGCAGCAGCGGCGGTGGTCACGTCGACGCCGCCCAGCGCCAGCACCGGGACGGGGTGCCCCGCGTACGCCTCGGGTGGCAGGGCGGGTCCGTGCCCCGGCTTGCTCGCGCTGGCGGCGTACGGCGAGAGGGTGACCCACGCGGCACCCTCGGCCGCAGCGACCCTCACCTCTCCCGGGGCGTGGCACGACCGCCCCCAGCGGCCCTCGCCCGGAGGTTGCTGGTGGGCGGCCAGGTGCAGGCCGTGGGCGGCCGGGTCGGGGAGCCGGGAGGACAGCACCGTGAGACCGTCGACGGCGGCCAGGCGGGCGACGAGCGCGTGGCGGCTCGGCGGGTCGAGGTCGTGCTCGCGCACGACGACCGCCTCCAGCCCGGCGTCGGCGCACTCCAGGACGGTGCGCACCAGGCCGCGGCCCAGACGGAGCTGGGAGCGGTCCGTCAGCAGGACGAGCCGGGGGACCACGTCACCCTCCCCTCGGTCGGGCTGGAGGCCCGCGCCGTGGCACGACGCGGAATGCGGCCGGCCTCCCGTGCGGCGGTGCCGGCCGCGACGGCCAGCCGCAGGGCGTGGGCCATCCGCTCGGGGTCCGCGGCGCGGGTGACCGCCGTCGCGGCGAGCACCGCGTCGCACCCGAGCTCCAGCGCGAGCGCCGCGTCGGACGCGGTGCCGACGCCCGCGTCGAGCACCACGGGCACGTCGACCGCGGCGACCACCGCCTCGATCGCGTGGGGGTTGAGGACGCCCAGCCCCGAGCCGATCGGCGACCCCAGTGGCATCACCGCTGCACACCCGGCATCGGCGAGGCGGCGGGCCACGACGGGGTCGTCTGTGGTGTAGGGGAGCACGGTGAAGCCGCGGGCCACGAGCCCCTCGGCCGCCTCCACGAGGTCCACGACGTCGGGCATCAGGGTGATCTCGTCGCCCACGACCTCCAGCTTGACCCAGCTGGTGCCGAGCGCCTCGCGGGCCAGCTCGGCGGTGAGCACGGCCTCACGTGCCGACAGGCAGCCGGCGGTGTTGGGCAGGACCGGCACGCCGTGCTCCTGCAGGACCGACAGGATGCCGCCGGCGGCGGTGCTCGACGTACGCCGCACGCTGACGGTCACCAGTCCGGGCCGGGCGGCGGCCAGCACCGGACCGAGCAGGTCGGGGCGCGGCAACCCACCCGTGCCCAGGAGCAGGCGCGAGGCCAGACGCGTGCCTGCGATGACGAGGTCGCTCATCCGCCGGCCACCGCCGTCACCACGTCGACGACGTCGCCGTCGGCCAGCGCGACGCGGTCGTGGTCCGCGCGGGGCACGACCTCGAGGTTGACCGCAGCTGCCTGCCCGGTGGGCAGGGGGCCGACGAGGTCGGCGAGCGTGGTGACGTCCACGTCGAGCGGGACGCCGTTGAGGGTCAGGCGCACGGTGGTCCTCCTGGGGTGGTGGGGGTGGCGAGGAGTCGTCGGGGGTCGACGGCCGGGTCGGGGGCGGCACCCTCGAGGGCGTCGGCGAGGAGCCGCGCGGTCAGCGGCGCGAGCAGCACGCCGTGGCGGAAGTGACCCGCTGCGAGCCAGGTCCGCGGGTCGTGGGTCGGGCCGACGAGGGGCAGGTGGTCGCGCGTCGCCGGGCGGTCCCGGGCGGCGCACGCGAGGACCTCGGCCCGGTCGAGCGCGGGGAGCAGGACGCGTGCTGCGCGCAGCAGCCGCAGCACCCCGCCGGCGGTCGGGACCGGTGGCTGGTCGTGCTCCTCCACCGTGGCGCCCACGACGACCTCGCCCCTCTCGCGCGGGACGACGTAGACGTGCTCGCCGGCCACCCATCCGCGCACGACGTGGCGCGGTGGGTCCGAGGTGTGCAGCCGGACCACCTCGCCCCGCACGCCGCGCAGCAGGTGGGTCCACGGCTCGGGAAGCCGGGCGCCGGTGGCGAGGACGACCGCGTCCGCGACGGGTCGGGGCTCGCGGGCGTGGACGCGACCCGCGAGCCGCCGCAGCAGGGCCGCGACGACGGCGCGCGGGTCCACGGAGCGGTCGTCGACGCGCGCACCTCCGGACACCCGGCCCAGGCCGGGCTCGAGCCGGCGCACCTGGGCGGGGGAGAGGAGGTCGGTCACGACACCGAGCCCGGCCAGCAGCTCGACCTGACGACGGACGTCGTGCCGGTCGTCGGCGTCGTGCCCGACCAACAGGGTGCCGTGGTCGTGCAGCGGCACGTCGAGGCGAGCGGCGTACGTCGGCCACAGCCGTGCGCTCTCGACGCCGAGCCGGTGGACGTCCTGCTCCCCGTGCCAGGCCTCCCCGGCCGGCGACAGCATGCCGGCGGCGACGGCGGACGCTCCGCTGCCGACCGCAGGGTCGACCACGACGACGTCGTGCCCACGTGCGAGCAGCTCGTCGGCGCACGCCAGTCCGACGACGCCGCCCCCGAGGACGTGCACCCGCATCAGCCGAGCTCCCGGACCAGCTCCTTCGCTGCTGCCAGAGGGTCGGGGTCCCGCCAGATCGCGCCCAGCACGGCCACCCCGTGGGCGCCGGCGTCCAGCGCGGGGCGCACACGGCCGGGGCCGATGCCGCCGATCGCCACCAGGGGCAGCACGCCGCACGCGTCGGTGAGCGCGGACGTGCCCAGCGCGGGCGGCAGGTCCGTCTTGCTCGCGGTGTCGTGGACCGGACCGAAGCCGGCGTACGACGCTCCCGCCGCGGCTGCCCGCTCGACCGCCTCCCGGTCGCGACAGGTCGCGCCGAGCAGGAGGTGGGGCGCGACGGTCGCGGCCAGCTCGACGGGGAGGTCGTGCTCGCCGAGGTGGACCCCGTCCGCGCCCGTGGCGAGGGCGACGTCGAGCCGGTCGTCGACGACGACGGTCGCGCCCAGCGGGCGGACCGCAGCCAGGACGACACGGGTCAGCTCGACGAGCTCACGGGTGGTGGCGGCCTTGTCGCGGACCTGGAACCCGTCGATCCCGGCCAGCGCCAGGTCGGCCAGGAGGGACAGGTCGTCGGTCGAGGAGACCAGGCTGAAGATGCGTGGCAGTGACACCGGAACTCACTTCCTTCGCCGGCATGACCCGGATCAGGTGCAACGGTCGGAGCGGTGTACAGCTCCCTCTCAGCCCGCTACCGCGGACTCCCGTGTGGACGGCGTGGACGTTAGCAGACGTCGATGACCGGCATCGCCCGCTAGCGCGGCGGCGGCACCTCGCCGTTGGCGACGGCCTCGATCCAGTCGACGACGTCGTCGGGGAGGTAGGCGCCCTGCGGGGTGTCGTGCCCCGCGCCCCACGCGTCGGTCGACACGAGGCCGCCCGCGCGGTTGATCTCCGCCATCACGGTGGGCGTCACCTCGTCGCCGTTGTGGGCGACGAGCCAGTCCCGGGTCTCCTGCGACAGCCGGGGCCACCAGGCTTCGATCGATGTGGGCATGCGGTCAAGGTAACCCCGATCCCCGCTGACCGGGTGTTCCTGCGGTCGTACGGACCCAACGCCGGCGTGCCTGACGTCGCCACGCTCGGCGTCGGGCGGGGGTACTCGTTGGGTCCGTACGACGGCGGGACTCGAAGCTTGCCTCAGTCTGGAACGTTGATGGCGGACGTGTGCCCTGCGTTGGCCGACGCCCGATCTGCAGCGACCAAGTTGTTCTCTGGCAAAAGCATGGGCGCGGTCACGGTTGGCCGCTCAACCACTGCAGGATCAATGCGCGGCGAGCGAGGAGAGAAATTGCCGATCCGTGCGATCGTCCTGAGAGACAAGCGAGATCGTGAGAATGCAAAAATCTGGATTCAAGCCCACATCCGAGACTGCGCAGGGGAACTCGCTCGAAGTTATTGAAGTGATAGTTACCAAGCAAGTTCGCCCAGTGTAGGCGACCAATGCTGGGTCGAACTCATTCAGCAGAATCTCGTCGCCGATGCGGAAGCCGCGGTCGTTGCGGCGAAGTTCGTGCCGTCTATCCCCGGCCACAATCGGCCCGAAGAAGTTGGGCCAACTCTTGAGTGAGTGAATGGTTTTGCTGTCGTTCATGAGTCCTCCACGGGAACAAAGTCCGAGAAGTCGAAGTTGATCTGGCTCACCTCGGTCGTGGTTGGTGGTGCGGGATCCTCAAGAGCTTCGAGCGCTTCAAGATCTTTGGACTGCGGCGGGATGGGAACTTCCAAACTTTGCGATCTTCCGGTCCAGAACCTCGTGTTGGCAATGCGCTGAGCCTCCGTCTCGGTCAGCCGCAGGAGGGATCCCAGGAACGATTCACAGATCTGACGCAGAACGCGTAGCAGGCCTAGGTCGTCAAAGAGGCCAGGGTCGAAGCTGTCAATGTAGAGCACGCCTATGACAGTCGGGCCACGGTCGGCCATAGCTAAGCCGTGCGTCTCATGCTGGGGCCCGTTGCGCAGCAACGGGATGGCGACTACGGAACGCACCTTCTTGGACATCTCACGCGATGCGTCGTTCAACTCAAGCTTCTTCATGTCAGTCTCGAGTTGCTCCGCGGTCGCGGTCGCGCTCGTTCGAACGATCTTCTGAAGGGAGTACGCCGCGCCGATCGTTGCCTTCCCGACTGGAAAAGTTCTTCCCGCGTGCCGCTCAGGGGGGTCGTGATCGAGACCTTGATACTGACAACACTGCTGCAGAACAGTTTCATCGCCCGCGCGAAGCGTCCTGTGCAGGGTGACTCGTAGTCTTTGCTTCGTCCCAGTCGACTCGAGGATGTAGCCGGCAACGCTGGAGGCCAGCACGGTGGCAATCGCTTCTACAGGGCTAGGTAGATACTCCTTGCGCCAGTGGCTTTTTACCGTATCCGCCGTCTTTACGTTGTCGCGACCCTCTTCGCGACGCGCGGGCATATCAAAGTAGCCGCCTGACCATGCGGGTTCGTCAAGCTGATTGTGACGGCTCGAGTCTTTGAACATGCGGTCGATTGCATCGTGTAGACCGTTGGCCAAGACGCTCTTCAGGACCTCGGTCTTCTGCGTGCCGTGACGCACAATTACTCTGTCGTCGGGGACGCTATGCTCCAAGGCTAGTGCCGAGAGGTCCCCAGTGGTTGGGGTGAACCCGCCGGCACGGTACAACAGGTAAGCCAGTAGGCGATTCTGAAATGAGACTCGCCTGTCAATGAAAAGTCCCGCAAAACTGGGGTTCTTGACGCGCAGGAGAACGTGAGTATCGTGTCTCAAGCGATCGCGGAGCCGGTCCAGTATTTCTTTAGTTGACGCAGTCAGGTCCGGTCGCGCCCATAGTTGGTCCAAAGCATTGAAGTTGCTTTGCTCGGCGACTGGGTCCTCGCACAATTCTCTTAGTTCGCGAAGCACGCCGGGGTATCCAGAGAAAAGTTCACTCAGGATTCTGTCCTGGCGGAAGTGTGCGATACGCAATCTGAACAGATCGATCATGGCGCCGTCGCCGGAGCCCGAGACAATGTAGGTGCTTCTAGCTTGACCAAGGTGGGGCTGCGCGAGCGTCTCATTGCGCCAATATGAGATGGACTCACCAGTTTCAATCCCAAAGCCAGTCGCCATGACGACAAAGTCGAACGGCGCTGAACTTCCCTCGGAGGCGGGTCCGTCGGCAGACACCGAAGGTTCTGCTGGTTCGCGGCGCTCGCCGATCCACTCCACGTCCGCAGCGGGTGGGGGAACGGTCCGGGATACTTGGAGGTGCTGCGTGTTGCAGTAGACAGTCAGGCCGGGACGAGCGTAGTCGTATGTGACTGTCGTGGGGTCGCCGGCGTTGACCACGTTTTCCCACGCGCCTAGGACTTGGACCACCACATCGGAGGCCCGGCTCGCGGTCCAGTTGAGTACAGGAAGTGCCGCGCTGTACGCCTCGCTTCCGCCTCTGGGCCATTCGTAAATGTGGGGATGAAGCCACCGTGAGTCGCTGCCGTGCTGAAGCGGCAGGACCGTGTCTCGACGCTCGAAGATGGTGATGTCGGCATTGACTCGCTTCTTGAGCAACGCAGCGGCGACCGTCAAACCAGCGAACCCCGCTCCGACAATTGCGATCTTCTTCCGGCCACCTTCGGCAGTGACACCAACCTCGCCGCCCTCAATGAGGGACCAAACAAGGTTCAGGGCGCGCACTTGCTGGCTAAGAACAGTGATTCCCTTGTCGAAGGTTCCGATCAGAAAGATCGGACAGTCAGGCACCCTGAACGCGTCGAGGTGGCTCTGGGCCCGATCTTGGACTTCGTCGGCGAACACAGCCTCAGCCTAGGCGGTCGCCGACCAGCGCGACGGTTGCCGCGTGCCAGACATCTACACAGGGCACGTGACACCCGTCCAGTCAGCGCGGTTGCAGGATCCAGCCGTGAGCCCGTGCCACCCAGTTTTCACGCCCGAAACATTCGCGGAGCCCGCTGACAACATCGCCTTCCTACCGTCCTCGGCATGACCAAGCGCCAGAGGATCGTCGTCGTCGGGCACGGCATGGTGGGCCACCGCTTCGCCCAGGCCGCCGTCGAGCGCGGCCTGACCGAGACCCACGACATCGTCGTGTTCGGCGAGGAGCCGCGGGCGGCGTACGACCGCGTCGGCCTCACGAGCTGGTTCGGCCACCCCGACGGCGCGGAGGGGCTCTCGCTCCTGCCGGGTGGGGTGTACGACGACCCGCGGGTGCGGCTGGTGCTCGACAGCGTCGTGACCGAGATCGACCGCGCGGCGCGGACCGTCACCGTCGTGTCGCCGCCGTCGGCGGGGTCTCGTGACGGGCGCCAGGGCGCCCTCCTCGACCAGCGGGTGGAGCCCGGCGCGGTCACCGTCCACGACTACGACGTGCTCGTCCTCGCGACCGGCGCGGCGCCCTTCGTCCCGCCGGTCGAGGGCCGCGGCAAGGACGGCTGCTTCGTCTACCGCACGATCGAGGACCTCGAGGCGATCAAGGCCGCCAGCGAGGCCGCGACCAGCGGCGTCGTGATCGGCGGCGGGCTGCTCGGGCTCGAGGCGGCCAACGCGCTCGTCCAGCTCGGCCTCGACACGCACGTCGTCGAGATGGCGCCGCGGCTGATGCCGGTCCAGCTCGACGACGCCGCGGGCGTGACGCTGGTGCGCCACGTCGAGAAGCTCGGAGTGAAGGTCCACACCGCCGTCCTCACCGAGGAGATCGAGGGTGGTGACTCGGTGACCGGCCTGCGTATGAGGCAGGCCGGCACCGAGGAGGGCGCCCCCACGGAGGTCGTCGAGGCGCAGGTCGTGGTCTTCTCCGCCGGCATCCGCCCGCGCGACGCCCTGGCCCGCGAGTGCGACCTCGAGACGGCCCCGCGCGGCGGCGTACTCGTGGACGAGCAGTGCCGCACCGCCGACCCGCACGTCTTCGCGATCGGCGAGTGCGCGGCGCCCGGCGGCACGATGTACGGCCTGGTCGCGCCGGGCTACGCGATGGCCGAGGTCGTGGTCGACGCGCTCCTCGACGGCCCCGGCACCTTCGGCGGCGCCGACATGTCCACCAAGCTCAAGCTCCTCGGCGTCGACGTGGCCAGCTTCGGGGACGCCTTCGCGACCACCGACGGCGCGCTCGAACTGACCTACGCCGACGCGGTGAGCGGCGTCTACAAGAAGCTCGTCGTCAGCGAGGACGGCCGGCGGCTGCTTGGCGGCATCCTGGTCGGCGACGCGTCGGCGTACGGGATCCTGCGGCCGATGGTCAGCAGCGGGCTCGCGCTGCCCGACAACCCCGAGCAGCTGATCCTGCCTGCAAGCAGCGGCGTCCAGCTCGGCATGCCCGACGAGGCGCAGGTCTGCTCGTGCAACGACGTCACGAAGGCCGACATCCTTCACGCAGTCGCCGAGCAGGGCTGCGAGAGCGTCGCCGACGTCAAGCAGTGCACCCGCGCCGGCACCACCTGCGGCTCGTGCGTGCCGACGGTGAAGAACCTCATCGAGGAGCACTTCGCCAGCGTCGGGAAGGTCGTCGACAAGGGCCTGTGCGAGCACTTCCGGCTCACCCGGCAGGAGCTCTTCGACGTCGTCGCGGTGCACGGCTACCGCCGCTTCGACGACATCGTCGAGGCCCACGGCACCGGCCGCGGCTGCGACGTCTGCAAGCCCGCGATCGCGAGCATCCTGGCCAGCCAGACCAGCACCCACATCCTCGAGCCCGCGACCGCCGAGCTGCAGGACACCAACGACAAGTACCTCGGCAACATCCAGCGCAACGGCACCTACAGCGTCGTCCCGCGCATCCCCGGCGGCGAGATCACGCCGGAGAAGCTGATCGTCATCGGCGAGGTGGCGCGCGACTACGGGCTCTACACCAAGATCACCGGCGGCCAGCGGATCGACCTCTTCGGCGCCCGGATGGAGCAGCTGCCCGCGATCTGGAAGCGGCTGGTGGACGCGGGCTTCGAGTCCGGCCACGCCTACGGCAAGTCGCTGCGCACAGTGAAGTCGTGCGTCGGCTCGACGTGGTGCCGCTTCGGCGTGCAGGACTCGGTGGGCCTCGCGATCGCGCTGGAGCTGCGCTATCGCGGGCTGCGCAGCCCCCACAAGCTCAAGGGCGGCGTCAGCGGCTGCGCCCGCGAGTGCGCGGAGGCGCGCGGCAAGGACTTCGGCGTCATCGCCACCGAGAAGGGGTGGAACCTCTACGTCGGCGGCAACGGCGGCGCCACGCCGGCCCACGCGCGGCTGCTCGCAGGCGACCTGGACACGCAAGAGCTGGTGTCGTACCTCGACCGCTTCCTCATGTACTACGTCCGCACTGCCGACCGCCTCCAGCGCACCTCGACGTGGATCGAGCAGCTCGAGGGCGGGCTGGAGCGGGTGCGCGAGGTCGTCGTCGACGACTCGCTGGGCCTGGGCGCGGAGCTCGAGGCGGAGATGGCGCGGCACGTGGGCGGGTACGCCGACGAGTGGGCCGCGACGCTGGCCGACCCCGCGAAGCTCGAGCGCTTCGTGTCCTTCGTCAACGCCCCCGACACCCCCGACCCGACCATCGCCTTCACCACCGAGCGCGACCAGATCCAGCCGATCGCGCCGGCGCTGATCCCCGTGGGAGCGCCCGCATGATCGAGCTCGCCCGGGCCACCGCCGTGTGCGCTGTCGCCGACATCCCGCTCGAGGGCGGCGTCGCCGCACTGGTCGACGGCGTCGCGGTCGCGGTCTTCCGCACCCACGACGGCTCGGTCCACGCGATTGGCAACGTCGACCCCTTCAGCGGCGCGTCGGTGCTCTCCCGCGGGATCGTGGGCACACGTGGGGAAGTGCCGGTCGTGAGCTCGCCGATGTACAAGCAGGCCTTCGACCTCCGCACCGGCGCCTGCCTGGACGATGCGTCGGTGTCCGTCCCGTCCTACGACGTCTCGGTGGTCGACGGCGTCGTGCTCGTCGGGGGCGTCCGGTGAGCGTCCTGCCATTGGAGGGCTTCCGGATCGGGGTGACGGCGGCCCGCAAGGCCGACGAGCAGGTCGCGCTGCTGGAGCGTCGCGGCGCGAAGGTGGAGTGGGCGGCGGCGCTGTCGCTGGAGCCCAACCACGTCGACCTCGCCGAGCTCCTGGCCGCGACCCGCGACGTGGTCTCCGCGCCCGTCGACCTCTTCCTCGCCACCACCGGCATCGGGATGAAGGCGTGGCTCGACGCCGCGACCGAGGCAGGCCTGTACGACGAGCTGGTGGCCGTGCTCGGCGCCTCGGAGATCCTCGCCCGTGGCCCGAAGAGCGTCGGCGTGCTGCGTCGCCACGGCCTGCGCGAGCTGTGGTCGCCGGAGTCGGAGTGCTTCGAGGACGTGCTGGCGCACCTGCGCGGGCGCGACCTCACCGGCAAGCGGATCGTGGTGCAGGAGCACGGCCAGTCGCTGTCGATGGCGGCCCACGCGCTGCGCCGCCAGGGCGCGTCGGTGGTGACCGTTCCGATCTACCGCGTCGAGTCGGCCGACGACCCGTCGCCGATGTTCCACATGATCGACCTCATCGCCGACCGCGAGCTCGACGCGGTCACCTTCACGTCGGCGCCGGCCGTGGCCGCGCTGATGGAGGCGGCGTACAGCGTCGGGCGCCGCGACGACCTCATCTCCGCCTTCCAGTCCGACGTCGTCGCCTCCTGCGTCGGCCCTGTCACCGCGGCGGCCTTCGAGATGTGGGGCGTGCCGACGATCGTCCCCGACCGCTCGCGCCTGGCCGGGATGATCAAGCAGCTCGAGACCGAGCTCCCGACGCGACGTGACGGTGTCGACGTACGCCTCTCCGACGGGCGGACGCTCATCGTGCACTCCGACTCGCTGCTGCTCGACGGGGTGCCGGTGGAGCTGTCGCCCGCGCCGCTCTCAGTGCTGATGGCGCTGCTGGTGAACCCGGGCTTCGTGGTGTCGCGGCGGGCTCTGCTCGCTGCGCTGCCTTCGGGTCAGGCGGGGTCCGAGCATGCGGTGGAGATGGCTGTCGCTCGGCTCCGGGCTGCGATTGGGACGAAGGCCGTGCTCACCGTGGTGAAGCGGGGGTACCGGCTGGCGGTGGGGTGACGGGAGGCATCTTCCTGATCGCCGGACAACGCCGGACGTGCTGACATACCTTCGTGGACATCGTGCCTGCACCGGGGACGACCAAACGGGGAGATCCATCGTGCACGCCACCAAGACGCTCATCTCGATCGCAGTCACCACCCTGGCCGCCACCACGCTGACGCTGGCCGGTCCGGCATCGGGTCACACGACCGGCCATCACGACAACTGCACCAACCTCAACAAGAAGTGGCCCCACGGCGTGGGCCTGGCCAAGGCGAGGGACCGCACCAGCGGCACGCCGGTCACCAACTTCTACCGCAACACCAAGGAGTACCGGGCTGCCGACGGTCACAACGGCACGCTCGACGCGGACAACGACGGCATCGCCTGCGAGAAGCGCTGACCCGAGCGGCCGCGCCGCCTGAGTCGAGCTCGATCCCACTCTGCCGACGCGGATCCCCATGAAGCTCGCGCATGTCGTCGTGGGTGCCGTCCTTCTTGTGGTGGTCGCCCAGTGCGGCGACGACTCGGATGTAGTGCCCGGCACCCGCGAGGCATCCTCGGAGCCCTCCCGCCCGTCACCGTCCGCGTCTCCGTCCGCCGGTCGTGAAGCCGACGACGGAACCGCAGCGGCGGCTCTCGGCCTCCTTCCGGTCAAGGGGCGTGCTCCCATGACGGGGTACGACCGCGACCGGTTCGGGCCGGCGTGGCTCGACGCGGACCGGAACGGGTGCGACACCAGGAACGACATCCTCGGAGAGCGCCTGCGCGCGGTGACGTTGGAGAGCAACGGCTGTGTCGTGGCCACCGGTTCGTACGACGACCCCTACACCGGGTCCACGATCGACTACTGGCAGGGCCACGGTTCGCTCATCGACATCGACCACATCGTCGCCTTGGGGAACGCCTGGGCGACGGGAGGCTTCGGCTGGCCGATCAAGAAGCGCGCTGCCTTCGCCAACGACCCGCTCAACCTCCTTCCGACGGACGCCGGTGCCAACCGTCAGAAGGGCGACGGCGACGCGGCCACGTGGCTGCCGGCCAACAAGCCGTACCGCTGTGAGTACGTCTCCCGGCAGGTCGCGGTGAAGGCGAAGTACGACCTCTGGGTGACCTCAGCCGAGCAGGCCGCGATCCAGCGAGTGCTGACTCCGTGCGGTGGGCAAGCCCTCACCCCTGATCCGTGGGGCGCCCCGACAGAGGTGGACCACAACATCTCGGACCCGTTCGACGCCACCAACGACGCGGCGACCGACGCATCCGCAGTGCCCCCGACTTACGGCAGCTGTGACGAGGCGCGTGCGGCCGGTGCGACCCCGGTCCGCATCGGGGACCCGGGGTACGGCACACACCTGGACGGGGATGGGGATGGAACTGCTTGCGAATGAGGCCCACGAGCTCCGGGTGACCGCGCCCCGCACGGCGCGTGGTCGATGTCAGACCCGGCGCGCCGCCAGCGCCGCGGCACCAGCCGCGGCGAGGAGGGCCAGTCCCATCAGCACCGTAGGCAGCTCGAACGAACCGAGGAGTGCGCCGACCACCGTCGGGCCGACCACAGCGGCGAGCGCGCCGATGGCGAGGACGCGCGTCATCGCCTCAGTTGATCGCTCGGGGGCCAGGGAGGCGGTCCAGATGGCGATGACCGCGGCGCCGCCCATGTAGCCCGGAGCGAAGACCGCCGCCGCCGCAAGGGCGGCAACCCAGGTGTCACCGGCGAGTGCGAGGACTGCGAGCGCGACGGCGATGAGCCCGAGGCACGAGGCTGCGACCCGGCGGGCGCCGATCCCCTCGCACCAGCGGCCCGTCACCAGTCCGACGAGGCCGAGAACCCCGATGACGGCGTAGAGCGCGGGCGCTGCCTGGGACGGCAGCCCGCCGAGGCGAAGCGTCTCGGCGGCATAGGTGAAGAACAGTGTCGTCGTGACGTAGAACCCCACCGAGTAGGCGGCCGGGAGCAGCAGCGGTCGCCAGGGGACCCGGTCGGTCCTGCCGTGCGGCGGGGGCGCCGCCACCCGCGGGACCCAACGCAGATTGAGCAACGCCGCTGCGGCCGATGCGAAGCCGACCGCGGCCCACGCCGTCCGCCACCCCGAACCGACCAGCGACACCATCGCGACAGCGACCAGGCCGGCGCTGGTCCCCGTTGCGACGAGTGCGAGCAGTGTGGGGCGGCGGGCAGGCGGAGCGACTGCAGCGACCAGATCGTTGTACGGCGCCCACACCCAGCCCGCAGCGCTGCCCACCAGCACCGCACCTGCCGCGAGCACCGCCGGATGCGGCGCGCCGAACACCACCAGGCCGCCGATGGTGCCGCAGGCACAGCCGAGCGTGGTGGGCGCGCGTGGACCGAGTCGCCGCGCGAGGAGCGGGGCTCCGAGGATGCCGGCGAGGAAGCCCGCGAACGTCGCCGAGGCGATCAGACCGAGAAGCGGGTCGGACAGGCCAGCAGGGGAGAGGGAGGGATCCGAGCGCAGATCGGGCAGCGTGAGGCCGAACACGAAACGGCCCATCCCGAACTGAACGGCGATCACGACCGCGCCGGCCACGCCCACGCGGACGGCGGAAGCATCAGCAAGGGCTGGCACAACAGGTCACCCTAGGCGGGAGGGCGAGACCCTCGCGCATGGGGCGGGAGCGGGTGGGTGCCCGTCTCTGCGTTGTGGGGCCGCACATCGACCCAACGGCCGTACGACGACGCCTGTACGCGGCGCTAAGACGCACCCATGTGGCAGACCTGGAGGTCGAACGACGCGGACGCTGGGGTCTCAGATCGCCCGCAACCCGGCGGTGACAAGGACTGCCACAACGGCGGATAGCACCAGTGAGCAGCGACGCCACAGCATCAACGCGGCTACTCCGACGCCCACGGTGTGTGCACCTACCGACCATGAGCGTCCAGTGGCGAACACCGAGGTCACGACCAACGCGCTGAGAAGCGCGGGCGCCATCAGGACGATGATGCGGGAGAACCATGGCGGCAGCTCCCGTCCGCCGAGGAGCACCGGACCCAGCGCCTTGATCAGCACGGTTAGTGCGGCCAGGCCGAAGATGAGGACCCATACCTGGGTGTAGGTCAGCGTCACCTCGACCTCCGCGCCAGTCCGATGAGAGTCACGGCGCTCGCAGCCAGGATCGGCACGCCCGGAGGACTGATCGGCACAAGAGCGAGCGCGAGAAGTCCGCCGCACGCGGCCACCCAGCGGGAGGGCCCGTCCCTGAGCTCCGCGACCAGCAGCGACAGGAAGAACACGGGGTAGATCGCGTCCAAGCCGAGCCGGTGCGTGTCACCCAGAGCGTCTCCAAATATCGCGCCCACGACCGAGCCGAGCGTCCAGGTCACGTACTGCGGGACTGTTGTGCCGAACAGCAGCCACCGGTCGAAGGTGCCGTCCCCGCGATTGGCGAGTGCCCACGAGGAGTCGACGACGGCCTGCCCCTGCGCTGCGCGCTTCATCGGGCCGCCCGGCAACGATGGTGCCAGCGCGATGCCCATGGCCAAGAAGCGCGCGTTCATCAGGCTCCCTGCGGTCAAGGCCGCGGGGATGCCCCCTCCGACGGTGATCACGGACAGCGCGGCGAACTGCGCCGAACCAGCGAAGACAATCATCGCCGTGACGATGGCCTGCGCGACGCTGAAGCCTGCCTGTCGAGCCAGCACACCGAATGAGGCGCTCAGGAAGAAGCCGACCACCCCGAACGGGACGCCCAGCTTGAGGCCGCGTAGAAACGCTTCCCGCGCTCCCTCGTCTCTCCCGGCTGCCACCGGCGCAGGCTAGCAACGCAGGTAATCCCACCCCGGCGGACTCTCGTGTCTCACATCGCCCGCAGGTGCGGATGGCTGGGCTTCGAAGGCGCCCGCAGTCCCCAACACGCGGCGGAATGCCGCGGCCGACGTCAGCCCACAGAGGTGGGACGGTCCTTTGAGGCCGAGTGTTCATCTGGATGCGTTTTCAGAGGACGGACTGGGTACGGCAGACTGCGCTCGCCCCGAACGAATAGGACGTACCTCCCACCATGGCAACTGACTACGACGCCTCTCGCAAGAGCGAGGAGGAGCAGAAGGAAGAGAGCCTCGAAGCTCTTCGCCTCGCTGCGACCAACAAGGACGCGAGCTCCAGCAAGATCGACGAGGACGAAACCGAGGCCGCAGAGTCCTTTGAGCTGCCCGGAGCCGACCTGTCGAACGAGGAGCTCAGCATCGAGGTGGTGCCGAAGCAGGACGACGAGTTCACGTGTTCGGTGTGCTTCCTCGTGCACCACCGCAGCGCGCGGGTCTCGGACACCCCGCCCGTTTGTCGCGACTGCGCGTAGTCGCGACACGCATCGGTCGGGTTGGCTGTCGGCAGCGGCGACGCGTCAGCGCTGCCCCGTCCTCGGCGGAGCGGTCCGCACGTCGTCAACGGACGTTCTCTCGTCACGCGTCATCACGCGGTCCAGCTCGCGCGGGGTCGAGGGGACCGAGGCCGGACAGACCGTCGGCGCCCTGAGCCGGGGTGGATCTGGACGCACCGACGGGCGGCGGTCTGACGCACTCAACGTGAGTGCTCGACGACCGGAGACGACTCGGTAGCTGAGGCCACAAGTTTGGCTGCGTTGAGCGGTCCGACGACGGCTTCCGCCCGGTAGACCAGGGAACGGTCCCACGGCCGGACGGTCAGCGTCCTACGAAGGTTCGCGAAGGCGACCGGTCAGTTGCGACGCGTCTGGCGGTCGTTGCGCAAGCGTCCCCCAGGCCCCACCGCCTGAGATGTCATCGACGCTCGAGCTGGTCGAGATGCTGCGGACAGTACGCGCTGATAGCGGCACCCAAGATATGACCCGACTGCTCGATTGTGAATCCGCTGTCGTTCAGCAGCGTGCCGACGTCGACGATGTCCTTGCCCATGTCGAAACCGACGCATACTGTGCGACCCAGGTCGGCGATAGTTGCCCTCGCGTCCTCCGGGACGTCCTCCCCGGCCTTTTCCATTCCCGACCAGAAGTCCGCGTCCTCGGACTCCGCGATCGTCAACGGCTCCGGCGCCTCGGACTCCTCGATGACCGCGACTGTCTCAGTCACGGTCGCGGTCGCGGTCGGCTGCTCTACCGCGGCCTGCTCGGACGCCTCGCCACCGCTACCTCCGCAACCCGTCAGAAGGCCAACGAGCAGGCCTGAGGCCAGGATCAGACGGGATGAGCGACGAACAGAGCTGAGCATGTGGATCCCCCGTGGAGACGATGACCTGAGGCGGTGAAGCCTGCCAGCGTCGCAGGTCAGTCGTGACCCGAACGAACAAACTGTGAGCCCTGTCCCTGGCCGACTAACTGTGGCTACGTCGGCATCGGCCCCCCGTGCAAACAATGACTGCCGGCAGCCGCGCTGCGATGGCGGCCAATCAGCCCCCCGACTCCATCGGGGACGACCGGGCTAATCGCGAGCAGGGCCCCACAAACGCGGCTACTAGACGATTCCGTTAGGACCGGCGTCTGGCCAGACTCGGTCCAGGTGATCGGCGGGCAGCTCTCCAAGCGGCTGCCCACCAGCTCGATCGGTGTGGCTCACTATCGGTCTGCGGCCCGCCGGTCACCGTGACGAGGCGTGGCTCAAGAAGGGACTGCCCAGCTCGTAGTAGCAATGCCCACCTCGCCGTCCACATCGGATCGAGCACAGGCGGGAGCAGCACATGGAGCAGCAGTCAGAGCACGTGATCATCGGGGTCGATCCCCACAAGCTGTCGGCCACGATCGAGGTCGTCGACCAGCGCGAGCAGTTGCTCGGGTCGGGTCGGTTCACCACAGACCGTGCCGGCTACACCGCGATGCGCAGCTACGCGAAGACCTGGCCTGATCGGGTCTGGGCCGTCGAAGGGGCCAACGGCGCTGGCCGCCCGCTCGCGCAGCGTTTGTTGGAGGACGGTGAGCAGGTCGTCGACGTCCCGGCCAAGCTGTCTGCTCGGGTTCGGCTCTTCGACACCGGCCACAACCGCAAGACCGACGCCCACGACGCCCACGCGGTCGCGGCCGTCGCGGTGCGCACCAAGAACCTGCGCGTGCTGCAGCTCGATGGCGAGCTCGAGGCACTGCGGATGCTCACCGACCGCCGCGAAGCACTCACCCGGCGGCGGGTCCAGACCGTCGACCGGCTCCAGGCGTTGCTCGCAGAACTCCTGCCAGGACAGGCGAAACGCGACCTCACCACCGGTCAGGCCAAGACCATGCTCGCCTCCGTCCGACCCCGTGACATCGCCGGCAAGACCCGCCGCCGCATCGCCGCAGAAGAGCTCGCCGAACTGATCGCAGTCGAGGCCAAGATCAAAAGGTCCACCGCCGAGTTGAAGGCCATCGTGCTCGCCCGCGGCTCACGGCTGATGGATATCCACGGCGTCGGACCCGTTGTCGCTGCAAGGACGCTGGCCGACGTCGGTGACGTCACCCGGTTCGCGGACCGCAACCGGTTCGCGTCCTGGACCGGCACCGCACCCCTCGACGCGTCCTCGGGTGAGCAGAACCGGCACCGCTTGTCGCGTGCCGGGAACCGGCGGATGAACCACATGATCCACATCGCCGCGATGAGCCAGATCCGACTCGACACCGACGGCCGGGTCTACTACCGACGCAAGCGAGCCGAGGGCAAGAAGTCCCTCGAAGCGATCAGGTGCCTCAAGCGCAGGATCTCCGATGCGATCTACCGACAGCTCGTCGAGGACGCACAACGCGCCGCCGTCGAGGACCTTGGCACGGGCCCGGGAGGGCACTGCGGGGCGACTCTTCAATCCAGCGCGGTCGACCTGCACCCGCACATCGACACTTCGGATCAGCCACTTCCCGGACCCGCGGATCAGACGCTACGCCCGTCATTGCCTGCCGGGAAGAGGTCCCTCGAACACACGGGTTGACAACAGAAGGGAGCCGATAAGACGCACACTCATCGGGGGTAGGTCCCGATGCAGTTGGGGCGGCGGGAAGCGTCCGGAGCAATATCAACCTGACGCCGTCATGCAGATCCCCGGCAACGGAGCCGCGGCGTCGGGTGTGGCGGGGACGATAGCCTCGTCGTGGATCGCCGACTCGATCCAACTGTGGACGACAGACAGGCTCCACGGACTCCGACATGTCGTTGAGCAGGGGGCGCGAGGAGTGCTAGATCGGAGTGCGCTGCTTGTATCGGACGACTACCCCATCTATGCGGGTCACCTGGCGAACGCGGACCTTGACCTTCACATCGAAACGGGTCGGACGAGGCCGGCTGGAGACGACGACTGGCTGGCTAGGACCCCAGTAGCGTCCGCGCACCTTGTACGAGATCGAGACTGCGTCGGCAGGAATAGTGAAGTGCCAGCTGGCCGTGATTCGTCGACCTTGTGTGCAATCGAGCGTCACGCTGCTCCCGCGCTCCGGATAGATAGCAAGACAGCCAGCTGCCTTCTTGACCTTGGAGGCCCGCGCACCCGCTCGTTGCAACGTCTTCCAGCCCGATTCCCGGACGCCTGTCGCGGCTGTCACCGTCTTCGAGGCCGACCTGGTTACCCCGTCGTCACCCGTGGCCGTGAGAATGACCGTGTAGTCGCCCGCCGGCACGAGGGCGCCGTCTTGGCCGAGTCCGTCCCAGGTCCAGCTATGCCTCGTGTACCCGCCACCGGCAGGCAGTCTGCCCAGTGCTCCAACCTTGACGGCACGTCCCAGCGAGTCGCTCACCTGCACGCTGACCGTGGCGTCCGCTGTCATGCTCCAACCGAGTGCGACGGTGTCGGCGTATCCGTCTCGAACGATCGGAAAGAACTGCGGTTGCTCTAGGTCGACCGAGATGAACGTGACGCTTGGACCGAGAACTGTCCACCGCGCCGAGGCATACGCTCCGGTCTCGGGGCCTGTCACCGTCGCTTCGCACGTCACCGGCCCGGCGATCGGGTAACCGGGCGATATGGTCCACAGCGGTTCGTCGAATTCGGCCTGGTAGTAGATGCCGCCGTCCGCGGAGACGTATCCAGCGCCATCGCACTCGAAGTCGTACCAATACTCACCATCCGGCGCCCCGCTTAGGTTCACCGTCACGGCGCCGTCCCACCGATTGGGCATCACCGTCCCCGGCGCTGGCGAAGCGATTACTGGATCGGCGGCCGCAGCCTGGCTGGGCGCAGGAAGGGCGAAGGCCAACAGACCCACAGCGAGAACCACCAGGCCCTTGCCCCACTCCCCAAGCACGTTCGAGAGGACAGAGCGTGGACGCCTATCACTGTCGGCGTGTGGTGGTGAAACCCTCATAATGTCGCTCCTGTGTCATACGCGATCACCCGCGCGCCAGCCGCCCTTTGCAACGCGTCGACTCTAAGCCGGATCCGTCGCCTTGTCCGTTGAAGGACGAGACTGCCGAGGTGCTACTGCTCGATTGATGGTTCAGGTCAACCTGTTCGTACTGCGCCTTGACCAGGTAGGGCTACGGGGGCGGATGGCCATGAAGGCGGCGACAAGGCCATGTCCCACCGTGACCCTCAGGTGTTCGGTCGCGCGGTTGACGCGCAGTGCGTTCAGCCTGCCGGGAAGCCGGGCAGGTGGACGCCTTCGGTGGGCATATCGCGACTTGGCCGGGGCCTCGCGAGCGGCATGACCTCCTAGCGGGAACGCGGCGGACTGCCGTCAGTCATCGCGGCGGATCTGGATGATCGGCCGCGCTGATGTTGGCTCGCCCCCGCCGCGTGACGCGCGCGCTGTCTGGGACGCTCCGGGCGCGGGGCCGCATGCGCAAGCGACGAGTCGCTGACACCACGGGCCTGCGCGAGTCCCATACGATGCGGGCGAGGAGAGCGCGGTCGTATTCGACGCGTTGACCGAGGCCGTCACGGACGACGAGATCACCGCGACCAGCGAAGAGGTCGGGATGGTTATCCCTTCCGCTTCTTGACCTTCGTCGGTAATGGCCTGGCACGGCGGTCCGGCCACCACCAGTCGACCGTCGCGCGTATCTCGCGGCAGACGAGCACGGCAGCACCAGAACAGGCGGTGACCATGGCCGGGTCGCGGAACGGCTCCAACATCGTGCTCACCGCCTTTCGTTGTGAACGCCTAAGTCGAGGGTCCGTGTTGGGAACGAGCTGTGGCCCTATCGTCTCCCGGCACATCGACAAGAGGAAGTTTCACTGTTGTAGTTATCCACAGCCACTGTGGACAACCGGTGCCCCAGGACGCTTTGCGGACGCGGCAAACTGCACCAGACCGGTGGGTGAAATGGGGAAAACTGCTTTGTCGACCCGCTCCATCCCCATGGATTCACGCTCAGCGTGGACAAGGCGGCGCACAAAGCCCTGTGGACGAAAAGAACCTGTCGAGGTCGTAAATGACATTCATCCCGATGCCGTCGCGCAGGAACACGCGCTGCGAGCGCCACGACAACGCTGAGGTGCGGTGCTACCGGACGCCCTACGGCGTGTGGGCAAAGCGATCGTCCTCGCTCTGCGCGGACGGACCGCCGTAGACGAGGATCGATCGCGCCAGGGTTAGATCGAGAGCGGCGATAAGACGCGCCTACGGAGGGCCGAAACTCTTCTCGATTCGGGTCGTAACGTTGAAGTCCCGGACGCGAGGGAACAACTTATGCTTCCCGGATGGGGCGAGCATCAAGAGCAAAGCGCGAGCGCCGACAGAACGCATCCGCCGAGGTCATTCGGCACGCTGGCAAGGCGGACCGTCGAGGACTCCGTGTAGGCACGACGCTTTCCGCCCATGTCGACGCCGTCAGGCGTCGCGGGGCTGACGGCTTGGCCGAAGCCCTGATCGCCCGCCACAACCGGAGAATGGCGAACCTGAACGCTGCTGCGCGTCACTTCTCCCCGAACGCCTTCGCCGTGCTACATCCGATGATCACTATGGATACTGCTAGCTGGCAATTAGGGCAACGAGTTCTTAAGCATCCGTGTGACTACGGTGCGACATGGCTTGAGCACCTCGGCTGGGCGGCAGACAGCGCCTCGATCGCCATCCGCTACCTACTCTGCGGTCAAGTCATCGCTGCATCGGTTGTCGTCCGATCTCAGCTCGAGCGGTGGACCGAGAACGCCTCTGTGAACGCCCAGATGCCGCAGCTTGAGGGCGAGGCAACGGCGGCGTGGATCGACCGGCTTATGTCACCTGTCGAGGAATCCGGGAGGGTGCTCGAACAACCGGAGGCCCCGGTTGCAGTCGCATCCCAAGTCGGCACCCTCTTCTCCGACGCCGCAAATCCAGGGTCAGTTGGACAAGACTACGAAGCAATGAGTGAGGTGCTCCACGGACGCGGCCCACTGCTTTCGTTGGTCCGCTGGGAGGCACAAGGCCTCCTGGCACCTGGAACCCAACCTTCAGTCGAGGAGATTGGTGGAGTTCTCAGACCCCTCCAGGTCGCGCTGCGGCGCGTACGAGAAGGACTGGCTGCGGCCGCGCTTGGGCGCGGGTACTCGTTTACTGCTCAGCGCTTGGCGACGGTGACGGAGGTTCGCAACGATGGAGTCGCGATTGAAAACGTTCAGGCATTACTGTTCCCGCTGGAACCGATGGCACTGAACAGCGAATCTTTCGCAAGGGCGAGCGGCGAAGTTGCTGATCAGTATCGAGCGATCGTCGAAGGGCGACCCGGTCCTGACTTGCCTGCTGAGGTCATCCCCGCGCTGGCCTTCGGTGAAAGGCGTTACCGCGCACACCACTTCTCACGCAGGGCACTCCAGCACGAGGCCGCAGTCCTTGGCGAGAAGTTCGACGACGAGGCGATCAGCGAGACTCTCACCGAGATGGTGTTTGCCGCAGAATGCTCGGCTTCGTTGGCATCGTGGGTTGAACCCGAACGGATCGAGGTGTCCGACGCGTTCGCAGCAGGCTCATCTGCGCTTCGCTCGACGGTGTGGATGTGGCTGGAGGACGACGACCGCGCGATGGGTTGCGGACGCACTGTCTTGGAGATGGTGGCGCGATTGCGAACCTTCAGGTTGAAACCGCAAAAGGCAGCTCAACTTGCGGCCCAGCCACGAACAACGCCGAGGGACTGGATTGATGCTGCAGGCTGGCGTCGGTTGTCGCTCCTCAACTCAGCGCTTGGAGATCTCGCGCATGCGCCCCGCCGCGCTGCATCCGCACGCGAGACTTTGGTGATGCTTCAGATCGACCCCGACTCGGAACTGGCGTCGAAGACTGGACGAACAAGCGCGGTTAACATGCTCATCTTCCTGTTGCAGGTTGAGTGCGGGAGATGGGTCGACAGCCTGGACGCAACGCTCGGTGCAGCGTTCTGGGAAGTGGTGCGACTCGACCCGACCACGGCCGACCAGGGTCTTGAACCGATCATGCGTCATGCCTGGAACCTCCGAACAGCGCGCCGTTGAAGAGAGAGGGCGGAGTGACTCTGTAGACGTTCCGAGGGGCAGCGCTCGCGGCGCAATGAGCTAGGTCCGGGTGTCACCGATTCGTGCAGCAGACCCCTTTCAAGGAACCCAACAGGCGTTCCTGCGCCTCCTGCTGGCCACTGTCCTCCGACGGCGGGGGGGGGGGGGGGCAGTTTGCCAATTCTGCTTACGCGCACTTGCGTTTGTGACCCAAGCGCCGGCACCTGGGTTCGCCGCAAAGATGGATTCGAGCAGGTCATCCACCAGTCGAGTCGGAGCTGACTGAACTGCGATCGCCAAGCTCCAACGCCATCGGCCGAAGGCGCCGGGACTTCGAAGTGCGGCACGCACCTGCGGCGGTGACTGAAGGAGTCCTTGTGCTGCGAACCACTGCTCGAAAATGGGGAGGGCGAATGCGACGTTTCCTCCTTGGGTCTCGGACACGAGTCGCGTTGCTCGCAGCCGCTGCCTCTCCACGAACGTTAAGTCGTCGCTCCGCGCTCCACTGTCGACCAAAGCGGCGGCGCATCGGACAAGGAGCCCAAAGACATCCTCGTTCTGTGTGGCGACCTGCGCGCTGCCGCGGCTGAGGGCTGTTTGGACCAAACCAATGATGAGATCGGATTCGCCTTCGAACCGGTTCGCCCCGTCCCGAATGCGGGCTCCAGCGGCCAACGCAAAGAAGGGCGATCGGATGCTTGACTGAAGCTCAGGAGACCAAGCCCATGTCATCTGCTCCCGGCCGCATACGCTTTCAATTAGAATTCGCACGTCCGAGTCATCCAACGGGGATATCTCAATTTCGTCCTCTTGGGGGACCGATACGACGCCTAGCCTACTCGTTATCAGGACCGAGGATCGTTCATCTCCAGCCACAACCACTCGAGCGTCACGAAGCAGTGCTTCCGCGTCGGCTGCATCGACTTCGTCGAGCCCGTCGAGAGCCAGAGATACGCCAGTCTCACGCAGGGTCGAGCCAATCTGCGAATGGAGAGCCCGCTCCAACCCGCCAGCGACGGCAGCCCTCGCGTGAAGCCAGACCGGTAGGGGGGCTCCAACGCTGGACGCGTAGCGCTGGACCGCGCGCCTATGCCACTCTTCGACCATCTCGCTCTTGCCCGACCCGTACCCACCGATCACTAGGCGAACTGCCCCGGGAGGCACATCCGGGAGCCGCCTGCCCACAAGCGCAAGCGATCCAGACACTTGCTCCGGCTCGATCCCGAAAGGCGCCAAGCGATCCCGGCGGCGAGCGGTCGATCTACGGCCAAGCCACAGTGCGCGATCCTCTGCGCTCATCCCGCCGGCATAACCACCCGCTGCGTCGGCAAGAGCCTCGACGACCCGGTCGTTACGTACGCGCGCCCAGTGCTCGATAAGTTGCCGGTAACGGGACGAGTCCTCGCACTTCAGCACCGCAAGGAAGATCGCCTCGACCAATTCGAGCGCTTTCGATAGGTGACTGGTGCTTGTCATCCACGCGCCATCGCGCCGACTCAAGAACTGATCGAGGCGCAGGGCTAGATCCGGGCCGCTGAGCTCGAATGGACTCTCGAGGTCTTCAGGTTCGATCGTCTTCAACCACTCGCGGACGAGTTGCGCCTTTACCTGGAACCCCACTGCCTTGGTCGCAGTCCGAGCAACGCGATATCTGTAGGTGGCCTTCTTGGCGATCTTGCCGGCAGCACGCCCGGCGTGAGGCGCAAGAAATCGGCCAGCGATACCTGCACCCGCAGTCGTAGTCAGCGCCACCTATACAACCTACAAACTTGGGCCAGGCTGATGTCGTCACGCGCCGTCCCCATCTCGGCCGCCGGCTGGCACGCCCCGCTATGGACTGGCTCAGGATTTGAGCGCATCCGCCGCCGACCTCCGCCCGATGCCGCGTCCCTCCGTCCGCCATCACGCGCCGTTCGGCGCAGTCCCGGACCTCCAGGGTGCGTCAATCTGGGCGGTTCGCATCACCTTTGAAGCCACGCTGGCGCGGCAACGAACCCAGTTCGGGAAGCGCTCTCCTGCAATGCAGTGGCAGTGCGGACGTCGAGATCCCTACCGTGGCTTGCATGGTCTCCAGGTTGTGCGCCATCACAGTCCTCGCGAAGGACCCCGAGGACCTGGCGGTTTTTTGGGCGAGCTTGCTCGGGTGGGAGCGCGACGGTCTGGACGTCGTACCAATGGAGGCGATGCCCCTGCGGCTCGCGTTCGCCGCGACCGACCTGCCGAGGACGGGCCTCAACCAGATGCACCTCCACCTGACGAGCAACGCGACCTCGCAGGAGGAGACCGTCGCGCGGGTGCTCGCCCTCGGCGGCACTCACCTCGACGTCGGACAGCTCCCGGAGGAGGACCACGTCGTCCTGGCCGATCCCGACGCCAACGAGTTCTGCGTGATCGAGGCAGGGAACAACTGGCTTGCTGGCACGAGCTTCTTCGGCGAGGTCGCCGCGGACGGGACGCGGGACGTCGGGCTCTTCTGGGCGGCAGCTCTCGACTGGCCGCTGGTCTGGGACGAGGACGGCGAGACCGCGATCTCGCCGCCTGAGGGTGGGTTCAAGATCGCGTGGGGCGGCGAGCCGCTCAACGAGCGGCACGGGCCCAACCGGATGTACTTCGTGCTCGTCGCTGACCAGCTCGAGGCCGAGGTGGAGAGGCTGGTGGGCCTGGGGGCGTCGGTCACCGAACGATTCGAGGACCACGTCGAGATGGCCGATCCGGACGGGAACGAGTTCGTTCTGCGGGCGGGGTAGGGGTTTCGAGGCTCGCTTCGCTCGCACCTCAACCAGCGATGGTGAGTGGGTCTCGATACGCCGGGCTCGTTCCTCGCTCGGCTACTCGACCATCGGGATGCGGGGAGTGGGTCTCGATACGCCGAGCTCGTTCCTCGCTCGGCTACTCGACCGGCGATGATGCTAGCGCTGGAGGTCTACTGCCTCGGGCGTGTGCAGCCGCACCATGAACCGCCCGGCGTGCGCGGGCACCGACGCGGCGGTCAGCTTGGAGACCACGACCATCGTCGCGAGCGACGCCGGCACCGACCACGCAGCCGGCTGCCCGAGGAGCGCAGCAGCCCAGCCCGAGGACGACGAAGTGGCGAGGGTCCAGGCGACCGCAGCCCCGGACCCCAGCCCACCGACCAAGAGCCCCGCCACAGCACCGGCAGGCGTCAGGCCGCGCCACCAGATCCCCAGCATCAGCAGGGGAGCGAAGGTCGAGGCGGTCACGGCGAAGGCCAGGCCGACGGTCCGCGCCACCGCGACGTCCTGCGCGGGCAAGGAGAGAAGCAGCGGCACGACCACCGCGATGGCCGCGGCGACGCGGAAGGATGCGACGCCGCCGAGGCGGTAGGAGCCCCACCGCCGCCCGGTCACGTCCTGCGACAGCACGCCCGCGACCGCGATCGTCAGGCCCGAGCTGGTCGACAGGAAGGCCGCGAAGGCGCCCGCGGTGACCAGCCCGGTGAGTACGGCGCCCAGCAGCCCGCCCACCATCAACGACGGGAGCTCGAGCACGAGCACGTCGGACCGGCCGTCGATCAGGTCGGGGGCGTAGATCCGGCCCAGGGCGGCGTACAGAGGGGGCAGGACGTAGAAGACGCCCAGCAGCACCAGCACCGCGAGCGTCGTACGACGCGCGGCCCGGCCGTCGGGGTTGGTGTAGAACCTCACGACCACGTGCGGCAGGCCCATGGTGCCTAGGAAGGTCGCGACGATGAGGGAGTACGTCGTGTAGAGCCCGACACCGCCGCCCGAGGCCAGCGGGGTCGACCACGACGAGGCCGCGGTGGTGGTCGGGTCGGGCGCGCCGTCGGCCGCCCAGACCGCCAGCAGCACGAAGACCGGGACGAGCAGCGCGGTCAGCTTCAGCCAGAACTGGAAGGCCTGCACGAAGGTGATCGAGCGCATCCCGCCCGGGCTCACCGACGCCAGCACCACCAGCGCGACGACCAGCGACCCCGCCCACGGCGGCGCCCCGATCGTGGAGCGCAGGGTCACGCCGGCGCCCTGGAACTGCGGCAGGAGGTAGAGCCAGCCGATGCCGACGACCAGCACCGAGCAGAGCTTGCGCACCCCGCGCGAGCCCAGCCGCGCCTCGGCGAAGTCGGGCAGCGTGTACGCCCCCGAACGCCGCAGCGGGGCGGCGACGAGCACCAGCAGGACGAGGTAGCCCGCGGTCCAGCCGACGGGATACCAGAGCATCTCCGCGCCGAAGGTCAGCAGCAGCCCGGCAACGCCGAGGAAGGACGCGGCCGAGAGGTACTCCCCACCGATCGCGCTCGCGTTGAGCCGCGGCCGCACCGTGCGCGAGGCGACGAGGAAGTCGCTCGTGGTGCGCGAGATCCGCAGCCCCCACGTGCCGATCGCCAGCGTCGCGACCGAGACCAGGATGACCGCGACGACGCCGGGGACGACGTCGGCGTTCACGAGGCCCTCACCGTGGCTCCTCCGGCAGGACCGACCCGACCAGGTCGGCGAAGTCGCGCTCGTTGGCCTCGGAGCGGCGGATGTAGAGCCAGCCCAGCAGCACCAGCCACGGATAGGTGAGCGCCCCGAGCAGCAGCCACGCCAGCGGGAACGGCCCCACGCGCACGTCGCCGAGCGCGGGAAAGAGGTGGAAGGCCAGCGGCAGCAGCCCGAGGGTGAGCGCCAGCGCCGCCAGCACCCGCAGCGCCAGGAAGAGCTGCTCGCGCAGCAGCGAGCGCATGAAGACCTCGCCCAGGGCGGTCTCGGCGTCGATCTCGCGCGTCCCGGCAGACCGTACGCCGGACGCGCGCCGCCGCGGCGGGCCGGTGACCCGGACCCGAGGCGGCGGCTGGTCGCTCACGCGAGCGGCTCCCGCTTCGTCAGGACGGATCGCAGCTCGCGGGTGTGGCGCCGGCTCACCGGCAGCTCGATCCCGCCGACCACCACGCTGACCCGACCGCCCTCGCTGCGCACCTCCTCGACGTGGGGGAGCGCGACCAGCACCGAGCGGTGGATCCGCACGAAGCCGGCCGGAGCCCACTGCTCGGCGAGCGACGACAGCGGCGTGCGCACCAGGTGCGAGCCCTCGGCGGTGTGCAGTCGGGCGTAGTCGCCCTGCGCCTCGACGTGGGTGATCTCGGATCGGTTGATGAAGCGGGTGACGCCGCCGCGCTCGACGGGGATCTGCACGTCGCCGGACGGCGCCGGGGCGCCGGCCTCCACCACGCGGCGTACGGCCTCGGCGAGGCGCTCCTCGCGCACCGGCTTGAGGACGTAGTCGACCGCGCGCAGCTCGAAGGCCGCGACCGCGTGCTCCTCGTGGGCGGTCACGAAGACCACCGGCGGCGGGGCCTTGAAGCGCGACAACACCTGGGCTAGGTCGAGCCCGGTCAGCCCGGGCATCTGGATGTCGAGGAAGACCGCGTCGACCTCCTCGGCCTGCAGCACCCGCAGCGCCTCGGTCGCGGAGTCGGTGCCGCGGACCTCGCCGATGCGCGGGTCGCGGCCGAGCAGGAAGGTCAGCTCGTCGAGGGCGGGGCGCTCGTCGTCGATGACGAGCACCTTCAGGGGCTGCGTCATACCTGGACTCCCGGGGCGAACTTGGGCACCCGCACGATGACCTTCGTGCCGGCGCCGGGTGCGGTCTCGACGACCAGACCGTAGTCGTCGCCGTAGGCGTTGCGCAGCCTCGCATCCACATTGCCCAGCCCGACGGAGTCCATCGAGGCGTCGCCGGCCAGTGCCTGCCGCACCCGCTCGGGGTCCTCGCCGGTGCCGTCGTCCTCGACCTCGATGACGCACTCCTGGTCGAGGTCGCGCGCGGTGATGGAGAGCCGGCCGACGCCGTCCTCCTTGTCGGCGCTGGCCTCCAGCCCGTGGCGTACGGCGTTCTCCACCAGCGGCTGGATGCACAGGAACGGCACCGCCACCGGCAGCACCTCCGGCGCGATCTTGAGCCGCACCTGGAGCCGCTCGCCGAAGCGGGCCTGCTCGAGCAGGAGGTAGCGCTCGACCGAGCGCAGCTCCTCGGCGAGCGTCGTGTACTCCCCGTGGCGGCGGAAGGAGTAGCGGGTGAAGTCGGCGAACTCCAGCAGCAGTTCGCGGGCGCGGTCGGGGTCCGTACGCACGAAGCTGGCGATCGCGCCGAGCGAGTTGTAGATGAAGTGCGGGCTGATCTGGGCGCGGAGTGCGCGCACCTCGGCCTCCATCAACCGGTTGCGCGAGAGGTCGAGCTCCGCCAACTCGAGCTGCCCGCTCACCCACGACGCCACCTCGTCGGCTGCGCGCACCAGGCCGCCGGTGGTGTGCGGGGCGCCGACCACGAGCGCGCCGACGAGGGTGTCCTCGACGACCAGCGGGCTCACGATCGCCTGCCGCACCTGGCAGCCGCCGTCGTCGCACACGAGCGTGCGCTCGTCGACAATCATTGTCCGGCCGGTCTCAGCGACCTGGCTGATCGTCGCGGCGAGCTGGCTGCGGTGGTGGCCGCCGAGACCGTCCCACCCCAACAGCCCGCTGGTGTCGCCGAGCCCGGCGGCCGGGGTGCCGAGCAGAGCCCGCAGGTGGCCGACCGACTTCTCCGCGCTGGCGGTGGTCAGGCCCTCCCGCAGCGCGGGGCTGGCGAGGGAGGCGTTGTGGAGGGCGCGGAAGGCCGCGCGGTCCGCCTCGCCGCCCAGCGACGTACGTCGCCACCTCCACCTCGCCACGTCCGCGACCCTAGTCGCGGACGGGCCTCAGCGCTCGCAGCGCTGCTTGCGCTCGGCCGCGCACGTGTCGCGCCCGGTGCCGCCGTCGGCGGTGTCGCGCCCTTTGCCGCCGAGCAGCACGTCCTTGTCGCCCTGGCCGACCAGCCGGTCGTCCCCGCCCCCACCGACGAGGCGGTCCTCGCCGAAGCCACCCTTCAGCACGTCCTTGCCCGATCCACCCTTCAACGTGTCGTCCCCGCGCGTGCCGGAGAGCCTGTCGTCGCCGGAACCGCCGTTGGCGGTGAGGGTCTCGGCGCAGCGGATGTCGGTCTCATAGCTGGAGTCGTACTGCCGGCGCACCGAGTCGTTGCCGCCGCCGAGGCGTACGACGCCGGTGCAGGCCGTGAGGCCGATGTCGTTGGGACCGTCGGTGCCGCGCACGGTGACGTTCGGCGCAAAGAGGTCCGCGTCCTCGAAGTCCGAGGCCGTCACGGCGTACGCAGCAGGTGCGGCGACGGCCATCGTGCCGGCAGGCATGTCGAGGTCGATGCCGGCCTCCACGGACGCCATGTAGATGCTGTCGCGGCCCGGACCACCGACGAGGCGGCTGGTCGGCGTGAGCGCGGTCGCGCTGGACCAGCGGTCGTCGCCGCGTCCCAGGGTCACGTCGAGGACGGCGTCGTCCACCGACGAGGTGGAGACCGACTCGTCGGCGGCGGTGCCGACGAAGGTCATCCGCTGGGACCCCGCGGACTGGTGGATGCCGAACCCCTCGACCTTCCTCCACGTGGTGCGGACCTCGCCGGCGGAGGTGAAGTGCCCGATCGCGTTGTCGACGACCACGTCGCCGGGGCCGGTCTGGAGGCTGATGGTGTCGGAGCCGCCCCGCCCGTCGACGGTGTCGACACCGCCCGCGGCATCGGGGTAGTCGAGCTCGACGGCGTCGTCGCCGCCTCCACCGATGAAGGTGTCGGCGCCCGAGCCGAAGGACGCATGGACCGGCTGCCGCCCCGCCCCGCTGGCGTCGACCACGTCGTTGCCGTCGCCGGCGCGGACGTCCACGGGGTAGTACTTGCCGAGGAAGCGGCCGGTGACGCAGACCAGGTCGTCGCCTCCCATGGCGTAGACCGACCGGGCGCCCTTCGTGACGATGACGTCCGGGCCCTCGGTGCCCCGGATGCTGTGCCCTGACCCGATGATCGTCGCGGTCCGGCCCTGGCAGGTCTCGGCTGCGCCGCTGGCCGCGGTCGGGCCGAGCAGCGCCAGGCCCGGGGCGGTGAGACAGACCAGCGCGGCGGCGGTGAGGGAGGTCGTACGCCTCATCGCTCGCACCGCGTCTTCCGCTCGGCGACGCAGCGGTCGCGGCCGTTGCTGCCGTCGACCCGGTCGCGACCGGGGCCGCCGAACAGCACGTCGTCGGCCGCACGGCCCTTGAGCACGTCGTTGCCGGCTCCACCGCTGACCTTGTCGCGGCCCTCGCCGCCGTCGACCTTGTCGTTGCCGCGGCTGCCGCGGACCCGGTCGTCGCCGCCGCGTCCCTCGATCGTGTCGTGCCCGCGACCGCCGATGAGCAGGTCGTCGGCGTTGGAGCCGCGCAGGGTGTCGCGGCCGTCGCCGGCGTTCATCGAGACCTCGCCGGTGCAGTCGAACTTGTAGGACTCGAAGATCCCGTCGAACTGCCAGCCGAGGTAGTCGTCGCCCAGGCCGCCGCGCAGCGTCGCGTCGCAGCCGTTCCACCGGAGCTCGTTGTCGCCGTCGTCGCCGTTCATCACGACCTCGGGCGCCATCAGGAAGGCGTCCTCCAGCCCGACGGCGACCGCGTCGACACCGCCGACGCCGAAGCGCTGCGTCGCCAGGTCGAGCGCGAGGCGCCCGGTGTCGGTCGCCGCGACGAGGTAGTCGGTGCCGGCGCCGGTGTCGATGCGGCTGCCGGTCCCGATCGCGGTGGCGGGCTCGATGGTGACGTCGTCGTCGCCGCCACCGGTGGTCACGTCGAGCGTGGGTACGCCGTCGACGGGCCGCAGCTCCACCTCGTCGTCGCCCTCGGTGCCGCGGTAGGCGACCGTGCCGGTCCCGACCTCGAGGATGGTGAAGTCGAACGCAGTGAAGGCGGCCGTGCCCTGCGGGGAGGTGAAGGTGCCTGCTGCCATGTCGAGGGCGAGGTCGCCCGACCCGCCGATCAGGCGCAGACCGTCCTGGCCCTCGCCGCCGTCGAGGACCGCCTCGGACGTGGCGTTGGCGGCGCCGAGGTAGAGCCGGTCGGTGCCGACGCCGAGGCGGACCACGTCGCGGTTCGGGGTGCCGGCAGCGCCGGTCCACGCGGTGTCGTCGCCCTCGCCGGTCTCGATCGTGTCCTTCTCGGTGTCGGCGCCGTGGGAGTAGCCGCCGTTGCTGGTGATCGCCTTCTCACCGGCGTAGACCGTGTCGGAGGCCGGGCCGCCGGCAAGGGTGTCGGCGCCGGCGCCCAGGACGGTGCTGACGTAGAACCCCGCCGGGAGGGCGGTCGTGTCGACCACGTCGTCGCCGGCACCGGCGTCCACGGACAGCAGGTTGGAGTTGCCGCCCGGGCCGGTCACGCAGATCAGGTCGTCACCGCCGAGCGCGTCGACCACACCGGACGAGGCGGTCACGATCACGTCGCGTCCCTCGGTGCCGGTCACGGTGGCCCCGGTGCCGACGATCGTGGCGGCCTCGCCGCGGCAGGTCTCGCCGGCAGCGGTGGCCGCGGTCGCCGGCGTGAGCAGGGCCAGGCCCAGCAGCGCGGCGGTGGTCAGTGGTGTCGTACGTCGCATGGGATCCCCCGAGTTCGTCGTCGTGCTTCCAGACCTGTGATGCGCGTGCGGCCCCGAAGGTTGCGGACTCAGCGGAAGTCGATGAGGAGCATGTCGGTGTCGGTCCCGTCGCTCACGACGGGACCGTCGGGCCGCTCGTCGTCGGGACCGTCAGTGCCGTCCGGGTGGGCCGGCGGCTCGTCGCGGTCCACGACCACCGCGCGGTAGCAGCGGGTGACGTAGGGGACCCGCATGCCGTCCATGCCGCGGCCGTAGTCGTCGTAGAAGGCGAGCACCTCGGCGAGGTGGCGCTCACGCTCGGCCTCGTCCATCATCGCGAAGCTCGAGCGCGAGCGGGCCATGTCGAGGATCGACTCGCGGTCGATCTCCTGCCAGTGCTTGAAGGTCGTCTCCTCCATGAAGCCGAAGAGGTCGCTGTGCACGAGCTGCTCGGCCGAGGAGGTGTCGAGGTCCTGGCGTCCGAGGATGTCGCCCATCCGCCGCACCCACGGGATCCGCTCGTCGCGGCTGTTCCACACGAGCGCGACGTGGCCGCCCGGCTTGAGCACGCGCGCGATCTCGGGCAGCGCCGCCTCGTGGTCGAACCAGTGGAACGCCTGCGCGACCACGACCACGTCGACGGAGCGGTCGTTGGCCGGGATCTCCTCGGCCGTCGCGACCTTCGCGCTCACCTCCGGCACCCGCTCGCGCAGCACCGCCAGCATCGCCTCGTCGGGCTCGGTGGCGAAGACCGCGTGGCCCTGGTCGACGAGCTGACGGGTCAGCTTGCCGGTGCCTGCGGCAAGCTCGAGGACGACCTTCGCCTCCCCGCCGGCGAGCCACGCTGCCGCCTCGGCGGGGTAGCCCGGACGACCCCGGTCGTACGCCTCGGCGACGGGGCCGAAGGACCGCGCGCGGTCGACGGTGGCGGGGGACTCGGGGACTTCGTCGCTCATCCCCCTCACCGTATCGGGCGTCAGATCTTGCGCTCGCAGCCGCGGCGCTTCTCGCCCTGGCACACGTCGCGACCCGAGCCGCCGTCGAGCGTGTCCCGGCCCGCACCGCCGATCAGCCGGTCGTTGCCGGGCCCGCCGAAGAGCATGTCCTTGCCGCGGCCACCGCTGAGGTAGGCCGAGTAGCGCGAGCAGTCGCGCACCGGCCACACGTCGTCGAGCTCGTCGGTGGCCGCAAGGAAGTCCTTGCCGCGGTCGCCGCTGATGTTGACCCGGCAGGCGGCGACGATGATCTGCTCGCTGGCGGGCGTGCCGTCGACCACGCCGCGGCGGGCGGTCAGGGAGAGGTCCTCGAAGCCGGTCGTCTTCACGACCTTCTTGGTGCGGCCCTTGCGTGCGACGGCGCGGCCGCCGTCGAGGTCGGCGGTGACGTCGTACTTGGGCAGGGCCAGGAGCACCTCGTCGTGCCCGGTGCCGCCGCGCGCCTTCGACGAGCGGGTCCCGGTTCCGTTCGTGCCGTAGAAGTCGTCCCCGCCGCCCATCGTGACGTCGCGCTCGACCCCGTCGGGGGCGAAGACCTCGAGGCGCTCGTCGGCGTCGGTGCCGCGGAAGGTCAGCGTGTCGCCGGCGGTGCCGCCGCTGAAGGTGAACCCGGTGAACCCGGTGAAGGCCAGCGAGGTCGACTCCGAGGTGGCGTAGCCGATGCCGCCCCGGCTGGCGTCGATCACCGTGGATCCGGTGATCCCGCCGAGGACGAGGTTGCCCCGACCGGCGGCCGTCACGGGGCCGGGGCCGCTGGAACGGCCGCTCCACACGACGGTCCCGTCGTTGATCCCCACGGTGTCGCGGTTCTCGGTGTTGGGCTGGCCGCTGGTGACCGACGCGTTGCCGAGGGTGATCCGGATGCTGTCGGCCTCGATGTCGGTGCTCGAGGCGAGGCGGGAGGTGCCGGCGTACACCGAGTGCTCGGCGCCGTTGCCGGAGATGAACGTGTCCGCGCCGGCGCCCAGCGTCGTGGCGGTGCCTCGGCCCTGGACGGACGCCTCGACGTAGTCATCGCCCGCGCCCGCGTCGATGTCGATGATCGCCTGGCCCGCGGTCACCGGCGTACCGGTCACGCAGATGGTGTCGTTGCCGCCGAGCGCGGTGAGGGACTGCGCACCGTTGGTGACGATGACGTCGGGTCCCTCGGTGCCGACGAGGCGCTGGTTGTCGGCGCCGACGATCGTGGCGGGCAGGCCCCGGCACGTGTCGGCGGCGGCCTGTGCGCCGGTCGGGACGAGGAGCGCGAGCCCCAGCAGTGCGGCGGTGGTCAGGGTGGTGGTGCGGATCATCGAGTCCCCCCCGGGAGATCGGTGCGTGCGTCTGTTCGACCGTACTGCGATAGGACGCAGGGTCCGAGCCGAAGGTTGTCACGACTACCGTTCCTTCCCATGACCGATCCGCTCGCCTGGCTCACCGACCTCGAAGGGGTCCGCTCGGCCTACGCCGGCACCCGCGACGGGATCGACGTGATGCTGCGCGACCGCGGCCTGCGGCGTACGTCGCCGGAGCTGACCGCCGAGTCGCTGCTGCGTGGCGCCCACGCGAGCGCCGTGCTCGAGGGCTCGTCCTCGACGCTGGACGAGGTCCGCGCGGGGGAGACCGACGAGATCGCCGCCGACGCCGTACGCCTCTCCACCTCGATGCTGGGACTCGCGCCGCTGCTCAAGACCGCGCCCCTGCAGGCGATCGCGCGGCTGCACGCCGTCGGCGGCTCCGCAGCGCTCGGCGCCGACGAGCTCGGCCGCCCGCGCGACGCGGCCTCGGCCGACCGGCTGCGCGGGGTCGCCGAGCTCCTGCTGTCCGACACCGACGCCCCCGCGCTCCTGGTGGCAGCGATCGCGCACGCCGACGTCGCCACCGCCGCCCCCTTCGCCTCCCACAACGGGATCGTCGCCCGCGCGCTCGAGCGCCTCGTGCTGGTCTCGCGCGGCGTCGACGCCAAGTCGCTGGTCGTGCCCGAGGCCGGGCACCTGGCCCAGCGGGCGGCGTACGAGTCGAACCTGCGCGCCTACAGCGACGGCGGGCCGCGCGGCGTGCACGCGTGGGCGCTCTACGGGGCGGAGGCGTTCTCCGCGGGCGCCGAGGCCTCGCCGCTGCGGGGCTGAGCGCTCGCAGGACTGCCACATGCGAGCGGCACCCGTTCACGAGGATCGGGTGCCGCCGCTGACACGTGATGCCTGGCTACCAAGCGTGCATTCTCTAAGTCGCCGCCCTCGGGAATGTCCCGAATGGCTAGCACCCCATCGGATGGGTGGATCGCCGCGTGGGTACCTGGATCACGTGCTGCTCTGGAGTTCTGACTCAGTTGTAGTCCTGCCGGGCGGGACCTTCAAGGGTTGACTTCTGCCCCCGGCGGTGGGTGCACGGGGATCGGGCGGGGATCAGGTCGTCCGGCGGCGATGATTGGCCCACAGCACGCCGCCGGCGGCCATCGCACCGCCCACGGCGAGGGCGGCGAGCGTCTGGCGCGCCGGCGGGAGGGGCACCCGCGCGCGCAGCGCGACCGGTCGCACGAAGCTCAGCACCGGCCAGTCCTTCGCGGTCGCGATCCGCCGCAGCTCACGGTCGGGGTTGACGGCGTACGGGTGGCCCACCACCTCGAGCATGTGCACGTCGGTGACCGAGTCGCTGTAGGCGTAGCACTCGTCGAGGTCGTAGCCGATGGTGGCGGAGAGGTGCTCGATCGCCCGCGCCTTCTCCTCGGCGTAGGCGTAGTAGTCGATCTCGCCGGTGTACTTGCCGTCGACGATCTCCATCCGGGTGGCGATCACCCGGTCGGCGCCGAGCAGCTGGCCGATCGGCTCGACCACCTCGGCGCCGCTGGCGGAGACGACGACGATGTCGCGCCCCTCCGCGCGGTGCTCCTCGATCAGCCGCACGGCCTCCTCGTAGACGAGGGGCTCGACGATGTTGTTGAGCGTGTCGTGGACGATCTCGCGCACCGTGGCCACGTCCCAGCCGGCGCACAGCTGCGACATGAACAGCCGCATCTTGTCCATCTGGTCGTGGTCGGCGCCGCCGGTGAAGAAGACGAACTGGGCGTAGGCCGAGCGCAGCATCGCGCGTCTAGAGATGAGTCCGCCCGCCTGGAACTCGCGGCTGAAGGCCAACGTGCTCGACTTGGCGATGATCGTCTTGTCGAGGTCGAAGAAGGCCGCGGTGGGGCGGGTCATGGGCTCATCGTAGGGGGCCGCGGGCCTGCGGGACGGGCCATCAACCGTCCACAGGCGGGCTCCGGGACGTCTTGTCCACAGGGATCCGTACGCCGCACTGGCCGACGTCGGTGGCCCGGCGCAGGCTCGTCGCCATGCCCGTCCTCCTCCTCACCCGCTCCGGTCCCGTCCACGACGCCGTCGTCCCGCTCTGCGCAGCGGCGGGCGTCGAGGTGGAGGTGGGCGGCGACCCCGCGCTCTGCCTGGCGACCTGGATCCGCGCCGACCTGGTGCTGGTCGGGGTCGATCTTGCCGACCAGGTCGTGGCGCTCGCCCCGCCGCGTAGACCCGACGTGCACGTCGTCGGCCTGTCGCCGGCCGACATCGTCTTCCGGGCCGCGGTGACGATCGGGGCGGCGTCGGTGGTCGACCTGCCGGATGCGGCCCCGTGGTTGGTGGAGGCCCTGGCCGACGTGGGTGAGCGGGCCTCGCCGGGGCGCACCGTCGGCGTGGTGGGCGGCGCAGGCGGGGCCGGGGCGACGACGCTCGCCTGCGCGCTCGCCCAGTGGCACTCCCTGCGCGCCCCGACGCTGCTGGTCGACGCCGACCCGCTCGGGGCGGGGCTGGACCGGTTGCTCGGGATGGAGGAGCGCCCGGGCGTGCGGTGGGAGGGCCTGGTCGACACGGCCGGACGCCTCGGCGCGCGGGCTCTGCGGGAGGCGGTCCCGCGGCGCGACCACCTCGGCGTGCTGACCTGGTCGGGCCTGCAGCGGCGGCTCGACGTGCCGACCGCGCGCCGGATCCTCCCGTCGGCGGCCCGCGGCCACGACCTCGTCGTGCTCGACCTCGCCCGGCAGGACCCGTGCCTGGCCGAGCTCGTCGAGCGGTGCGACGACCTGCTCGTCGTCACACCCACCACCGTGCCGGCCCTCGCCGCCACCGCGCGCCTCGTCGCGACGCTGGGCCGCGACGCGGACGCCGGACTGGTGGTGCGACCCGGGGCGCTCGGCGACGCCGACGCCGAGCGGGTCACCGGGCTGCCGGTGGTGGCGTCCGTCGCCGACCAGCGCGGCCTGGCCGCCTCGGTCGACCGCGGGCTCGGCCCGCTGACCGGCCGCGGTCCTCTCGCGCGGGCCGCGCGGAGCCTCCTGGAGGCGGCATGAGTTCCCCGGCGGTCCCGACCGCCGTCCTCGACGACGTACGCCGCCGGCTGGCCGGCTCCGTCGGCGACCTGACGCCCCACCGGGTGGCCGAGGCGCTGCGGGCGTCGGGATCCCCGGTGGGGGACGCGACCGTGCTCGCCGTGCACGACCTGCTCCGACGCGACGTGCTCGGTGCGGGGCCGCTCGAGGAGCTGCTGCGGCTGCCCGACGTGACCGACGTGCTGGTCAACGGGCCCGACGACGTGTGGATCGACCGCGGCGCGGGGCTCGAGCGTGCTGCGGTGTCCTTCCCCGACGACGCCGCGGTGCGCCGCCTCGCGCAGCGGCTCGCGGCCTCCGCCGGTCGGCGCCTCGACGACGCGACCCCGCACGCCGACGTACGCCTCCCCGACGGCACCCGCTTCCACGCGGTGCTGGCCCCGGTCGCCCGCTCGGGCACGGTCGTGTCGCTGCGGGTGCCGCGCGGCCGGGTCTGGACGCTGCCCGAGCTCGTCGCGGCCGGTGCGGTGCCGCCGGACGGGGCCTTCCTGCTCGAGGAGGTGGTCGACTCCCGCTGCGCGTTCCTCGTGACCGGCGGGACCGGCACCGGCAAGACCTCGGTGCTGTCGGCCCTGCTGTCCCTGGTCGACGCCGGCGAGCGGGTCGTGCTGGTCGAGGACGCCAGCGAGCTGAGGCCCGAGCACCCGCACGTGGTCGCGATGGAGAGCCGGCCGCCCAACATCGAGGGCGCCGGCGAGATCACGCTGCAGACGCTCGTGCGGCAGGCCCTGCGGATGCGCCCCGACCGGCTGGTGGTCGGGGAGGTGCGCGGGGCCGAGGTGGTCGACCTGCTCGCGGCGCTCAACACCGGCCACGGCGGCGGCTGCGGCACCCTCCACGCCAACTCCGCGGCCGACGTGCCCGCCCGGATCGAGGCCCTGTCGTTGGCCGCCGGGCTGCCGCGGGAGGCGGCGCACAGCCAGCTCGCTGCCGCGCTCGACGTGGTGATCCACCTCGGCCGCGGGCGTGACGGCAGACGCCGCGTCCTCGAGCTCGGGGTGCCCGAGCGCGACGCGTCGGGACTGGTGGTGCTGCGCACCGCTGTCACCTTCGAGGCCGACCGGGTGGTGCGCGGGCCGGCCGCGTCCACCCTCGCCGCGCGGCTCGGGTCGGCGGTCCCATGAGCGCGTGGTGGGCGGCACTCCTTGCCGCGGCCGCGGTGGCAGCGTGGGTCCCGGCGGGAGGGACGAGTGCCCTCCACGGGCCGGGAAGACCGGGCCGACCCCGACCGCGCGCCGCGGTGCCCTGGGCCGGACGCCGGGAGACCGCGGCCACGCAGGCCGCGGTGCTCGAGGTGTGCGACCTGCTCGCCGCCGAGCTGGCAGCCGGCCGCCCTGCTGGCGTCGCGCTGGCCTCGGCGGCGGAGCGGTGGCCTCCGCTCGACGTCGCGATGGAGGCTGCACGCCTCGGCGCGGACGTCCCCGACGCGATGCGCCGCCTGGCCCACGAGCGCCGCGGCGCCACCGACCTCCAATGGGTCGCCGGCGCCTGGCAGGTCGCGCACGACTCGGGTCACGGCCTCGCGGCCGCGCTCGAACGCACCGCCCGCGGCCTGCGCGCCCACCGGCGCACTCGCCGCCTCATCGACTCCGAGCTGGCCTCGGCCCGGGCCACCGCCCGTCTCGTGGCCTGCCTGCCGCTGGCGGTCCTGCTCATGGGCTCGGGTGCGGGCTCGGACCCGTGGGCCTTCCTGCTGGCGACGCCCGTCGGACTGGGCTGCCTCGTGCTGGGTCTCGGCCTGCTGGGGCTGGGGCTGTGGTGGATCGAGCGGCTGGCGGACCGGGCGGCCGCGCCATGACCTGGGTGACGGTCCTCGCCGCGACCGCTGCCGTGTTCTGCTGGCTGCCCCCGTCGGTGGCGCCACCCCGGCAGCGCACCGCCGCCCGGCCCGGCGTGCGCCCGGTCGCCGTGGTGGGCGTCGCGCTCGCTGCCTGGCTCGTCGTCGGCGGTGCCGCCGGCATGGTGGCCGCGGTCGTCGCCGGTCTCGGTGCCCGGCACGTGCTGGCGCGGGCCGAGTCGTCGGCCTCGCGCCGCGAGAGGGAGGAGGTGGAGCGCTCGCTGCCGCACCTCGTCTCCCTCTTCGCCTCCACCCTGCGCGCGGGAGCCGAACCCGTCTCCGGGCTGGCCCGCGTCTGCGCGGCCATGCCTGGCCCGACGGCCGAGCGCCTGGCGCCCGTCGTCGAGCGCTCACGGTGGGGCGCGTCGGGTGCCGACGCCTGGGACACCCTCGCCCGCGACCCCGCGCTCGCTCCGCTGGCCCGCGCGATGGTGCGCTCCCAGGCCTCCGGCGCCTCGGTCGTGCAGGCCGTCGAACGACTCGCCGATGAGCTCGAGCGCGAGTCGCTGGGCCGCGCCGAGGACGCCGCCCGCAAGGTCGGGGTGTCGGCCGCGGTCCCGCTCGGGGTGTGCCTGCTGCCGGCCTTCCTGCTGCTCGGCGTGGTGCCGACGGTCGCCTCGCTCTTCGGTTCGGTGGCCCCGTGACGGGCCACCAACCGTCCACAGGTCGTCGCTGGAGGTCGCGGTCCACAGGCCCGGCACCCGGCGGATGCGCGAGGCCGGACCGCCGCCCGAGGGTGGAGGCAGCGGGGCTCATCGGGAGCCCCGGGACGACAGGGGAAGCGATGAAGATCCGACGCCACGACGAGTCCGGCATCACCACGGCGGAGTACGCCGTCGGCACAGCTGCCGGGGCCGGTTTTGCGGGACTGCTCTACACGCTGCTGACCGGCACGTTCGGCAACCAGATGCTGGAGCGGCTCTTCGACCACGTCATGGGCCTGCTGGGCATCGGCTGATGGGCAGGCGGGCTCGGTGCGAGCGGGGAGCGGCCACCGCCGAGCTCGCCCTCGGCATCCCGCTGCTCGTCGCGCTGACGGCCGGGCTGGTGTGGATGCTGGCGCTCGGCGCGGCCCAGGTGCGGGTGATCGACGCCTCGCGGGAGGCGGCGCGCGCCGTGGCGCGGGGTGACGACGTCTCCTCGGCTCGCGCTGTGGCGCTCCGCATCGCCCCCGACGGGGCCCGCGTGAGCGTGGAGGAGGGGGCCGGTCAGGTCGAGGTCACCACGAGCGTCCGGGTAGCCGGCCCGGGAGGGCTGCTCGGCGCGCTGCCGGGTGTCACGGTGTCGGCCGACGCGGTCGCGCTGGCCGAGGCGTCGTGAGCGCGGCGGGTCGGTCGCGCCGCGACGACGGTGCCGCGACGGTCCTCGTGGTGGCGATGGCGGGCGTGCTGATGTTCGTCGCAGCGGGGCTCGCCGCCGTCGGAGGCCTGGTGACCGCGCAGCGTCAGGCGCAGGCGGCTGCCGACCTGGCCGCCCTCGGAGGGGCCGACGACCCGGCGACGGGGTGCGACGCGGCCGCCCGGGTCGCGGCGGCCAACGCGGCCTCCCTCGACCGGTGCCAGGTGGTCGGGCGCGAGGTCACGGTCACCGTCTCGGTGCCCGGACCGCGGGTCCCGTGGCGTGACGTGCGGGTGAGCGCGGAGGCGAGGGCCGGTCCGGTCTAGGCCCTCAGACGTTGTCGCGGCGCTCGGGGTCGTCTGACCGGCGCTCGGCCTCGACCCGCTCGAGCTTCGCGTTGAGCTCGGTCAGCTCCTTGCGCTCCTTGCGGTGCGCGAGGCTGCGACGGGTGCCCCACTTGAGGATCGAGAAGCCCCACAGGATGGCCGCGCCCGCGGCGACGCCGACGAAGAAGGACTCGAGCGTGGTCACGTCGAAACCGAGCAGCTCACCGCCCGACCCGGGCTCGCTGACGAAGACGGCGGACAGGATCGCGATGCCGCCGAGGATCAGCAGGCCAAGACCGAGGATCACCATGCGGCGAATCTAGCGTCATTCCTCCTCGCGGGGTGCACCCGCGAGGAGGGCGTCCAGCAGGGCGATGGCGCCGGGCTTGTCGAGGGGGTTGTTCTGGTTGCCGCACTTCGGCGACTGGATGCACGACGGGCACCCGCTCGCGCACTCACAGCTCGCGATCGTCTCGCGGGTGGCCGACAACCACGCCACCGCGGTGCGGAAGCCCCGCTCCGCGAAGCCGGCGCCGCCCGGGTGTCCGTCGTACACGAAGACGGTGAGCAACCCAGTGTCCGCGTGGCGGGCGGTCGAGACCCCGCCGATGTCCCAGCGGTCGCACGTGGCGAAGAGGGGGAGAAGACCGATCGAGCAGTGCTCGGCGGCGTGCGCCGCGCCCGGCACGTCGAGCAGCGGGACGCCCGACTCGGTGACCACGTCGTCGGGGACCGTCCACCAGACGGCGCTCGTGCGCAGCGTGCGCTCGGGCAGGTCGAGCGGCTCCTCGGCCAGCACCTCCCCGCCGGGCTGGCGACGCTTGAGGAAGGAGACGACCTGGTGGGACACGTCGACCTCGCCGAGCGCGAGCTCGCAGCCGCCCCACGACCGGCGCTCGTGGGTGGCGACGATGCTGATGTCGGTGGTCTCGCGCGCCGTGGTGCTGTACGCCGGCTCGTCGCGCCGCATCGTCGCCACGTGGTGCTCGAGGTCGAGCTCTTCGACCAGCCAGGTCTCTCCCTGGTGGACGTAGACCGCGCCCGGGTGCGCCTGGTTGTGCGCGCCACCGGCGTCGACCGTGCCGACCACGCGACCCGTGTCGGCCTCGACCAGCTGCACCGGCGACCCGCCCGCCGAGCGGATGTCGGCGAGGTCGGCCGCGCGTCCGGAGTCGGTCCAGAACCAGCCGCGCGGGCGCCGCCGCAGGAGCCCGAGCTCGACGAGCCGGTCCAGGACCTCGCGTGCCGTCGGCCCGAAGAGCGGCAGGTCCACCTCGGTGAGGGGCGCCTCCTGCGCCGCCGCGCACAGGTGCGGGCCCATGACGTGCGGGTTGGACGGGTCGAAGACCGACGCCTCGACCGGCGCCCCGATGAGCATCTCGGGGTGGGTGACGAGGTAGGTGTCGAGCGGGTCGTCCTTGGCCACCAGCACGCCGAGCGCGTCCTGCGCGCCGCGGCCGGCGCGCCCGACCTGTTGCCAGAAGGCCGCACGGGTGCCGGGGAAGCCGGCGATCAGGACCGCGTCGAGGCCGCTGATGTCGATGCCGAGCTCGAGCGCGTTGGTGGCGGCGAGCCCGACCAGGTCGCCGCGTCGCAGCGCCGACTCCAGTGCCCGGCGCTCCTCCGGGAGGTAGCCGCCGCGGTAGGCAGCGACGCGACCCGGCAGCGACGGGTCGACCTCGGCGAGCAGCTCGGCGGCGGTCGATGCCACCTGCTCGGCGCCGCGGCGCGAGCGGATGAAGGCCAGGGTGCGCACGTCCTCGGCCACGAGGTCGGCCAGCAGGTCGGCGACCTCCGACGACGCGGCGCGCCGCACGGGGGCGCCGTTCTCCCCGGCGTGCGAGGTGAAGGGCGGCTCCCACAGGAGCAGCGACACCCTGCCGCGCGGCGAGTCGTCGCGGGTCAGCGCGACGACGTCGAGCCCGGTCAACCGCGACGCGGTCACCTCCGGCTGCGCGACAGTGGCCGAGGCGAGCACGAAGGTCGGGTGCGCGCCGTACATCGCGCACACGCGTCGCAGGCGCCGCAGCACGTGGGAGACGTGCGCGCCGAAGACCCCGCGGTAGTGGTGGCACTCGTCGACCACGACGTACTTCACCGACCCGAGCAGCCGCGCCCAGCGGTGGTGCGAGGGGAGCAGTGAGCGGTGCAGCATGTCGGGGTTCGTCAGGACGTACTCCGCGTGGTCGCGGGTCCAGTTCCGCTCCTCGCGCGAGCTGTCGCCGTCGTGCGCGGAGAGGCGTACGTCGAGGCGCAGCGACTCCAGCCCGGCGAGCTGGTCGTGCGCCAGCGCCTTGGTCGGCGCGAGGTAGAGCACCGAGGCGCCCCGCTCGCCGCGGGGTCCGCGGGCCGCGCGGATCGCCGACAGGCCCGGCACCTGGTAGGCCAGCGACTTCCCGGACGCGGTCCCGGTGGCGACGATGACGTGGTCGCCGGCGTACGCGGCGTCGGCGGCGACGACCTGGTGGCGCCACGGACGGGCCACGCCCTGGGCGGCGAAGGCGCCGCGCACGTCGTCGGGCACCCAGTCCGGCCAGTCCTCGTGGACCGCCTCACGGGCCGGCAGCACCTCGAGGTGCTGCAGCCGCTCCTCACGCCCCGGCACCCCCGTCAGCCGTCGGACCAGCGCGTCGACCGATGGCAGCGCGCGGACTGGGGAGTGGCTCACCCACGCAGTCTGGCAAACGCCTGCGACGGTGAGCGGTGCGTGTGGCCCGTTCCCAAGTGCCGGGGAGTCCTGCGCAACCCTTGTGACTCGTGGTTTGATACCACCCGGAAAGAACAAGGGGCACTCGCGTGCCCGCAGACGCACTGTCCGAACGAGTTCGGGGACCGGGGAGCAGTCGTGGATCTCACCCTTGCTACGCGCGAGGTGGACGGCCGCGCCGTCGTGGCCGTCGGCGGGGAGATCGACGTCTACACCGCACCCAAGCTGCGCGACTGCATCACCGACCTCGTCGGCGCCGGCACCTACGACATCGTCATCGACCTCGAGGCCGTCGAGTTCCTCGACTCCACCGGCCTCGGTGTGCTGGTCGGGGGGCTGAAGAAGGTCCGCGCCCACGACGGGTCGCTCGACCTGGTCTGCACCCAGGAGCGCCTGCTCAAGATCTTCCGCATCACCGGCCTGGCCAAGGTCTTCGTCATTCACGACGCCGTCGGCCTCGCGCCCGGCGCCTGACGCTTCTCGCGTTGCTCCACCTCACCCCTCCGAGCAGGTTCGGAGGGGTTTGTCGTGCGCCGGCCTGGTCGCCCGGTGTGGCGTAGGTCACGCCGCCACGTGATCTGGGTCACGTCTGCGTAGACTCCGGCGCGTTCGAGGTTGACGTTCACAGTCCTAGGAGGACGCGCATGACGGGGATCCTGCCCGCGGTCGTGAAGCCGGAGCTCGAAGGCAGCAACTTGGTCCTGGTCGTCGTCGTCGCCCTGATCGCGCTCGGCGCGCTCGGGATGGCCGCGATGTTCAGGTCCCAGGTGCTGGCCGCCGGCGAAGGCACCGACAGCATGAAGACCATCGCCCAGGCCGTGCAGGAAGGCGCCAACGCCTACCTGACCCGGCAGTTCCGGACCCTTGCCATCTTCGCGGCGATCGCGTTCTTCGCGCTGCTCGTGCTGCCGGCCGACGACATGACCGTGCGCATCTTCCGCTCGGTGTTCTTCATCGTCGGCGCCGGCTTCTCGGCAGCCGTGGGCTATCTCGGGATGAACCTCGCCGTGCGCGCCAACCTGCGCGTCGCGGCTGCTGCTGAGTCCACCGGCCGCGAGCCGGCCATGACGATCGGCCTGCGCACCGGCGCGATGGTCGGCATGCTGACCGTGGGCCTCGGCCTGCTGGGTGCCAGCCTCGTCGTGCTGTTCTTCCAGGCCTCGGCGCCCGAGGTGCTCGAGGGCTTCGGCTTCGGTGCGGCGCTGCTCGCCATGTTCATGCGCGTCGGCGGCGGCATCTTCACCAAGGCCGCCGACGTCGGCGCCGACCTGGTCGGCAAGGTCGAGCAGGGCATCCCCGAGGACGACCCGCGCAACGCCGCGACCATCGCCGACAACGTGGGCGACAACGTCGGTGACTGTGCCGGCATGGCTGCCGACCTCTTCGAGTCGTACGCCGTCACGCTGGTCGCCGCGCTGATCCTCGGCTCGCAGGCCTTCGGCGACAAGGGCCTCGTGTTCCCGCTGCTGATCCCGGCCATCGGTGCCCTCACTGCGGTCGCGGGCGTCTACCTGACCAAGCCCAAGGCCGACGAGAACGGCCTGACGACGATCAACAAGTCGTTCTACATCTCCTCGGGCATCGCGGCCGTGGCGAGCGTCGTGCTGTCCTACCTCTACCTGCCGAGCAGCTTCTCCGAGTTCACCAACATCGCCGCCGACCTCACCGGCGCCGAGGGTGACCCCCGGTTCATCGCCGCCTCCGCAGTGGTCATCGGCATCGTGATGTCCGCGGGCATCCTGGCCCTCACCGGCTACTACACCGGCACCGAGTACCGCCCCGTCAAGGACGTCGGCAAGACCTCGATCACCGGCCCGGCCACCGTCATCCTGTCCGGCCTCTCGGTCGGCTTCGAGTCGGCGGTCTACACGACCCTCGTCATCGGCGCCGCGGTCTTTGGTGCCTACCTCCTCGGTGGCGCCGCTCTCACGGTGTCGCTGTTCGCCGTGGCCCTGGCCGGCTGCGGCCTGCTGACCACCGTCGGCGTCATCGTCGCGATGGACACCTTCGGCCCGGTCTCCGACAACGCGCAGGGCATCGCCGAGATGTCGGGCGACGTCAGCCCCGAGGGCGCGCAGATCCTCACCGAGCTCGACGCGGTCGGCAACACCACGAAGGCCATCACCAAGGGCATCGCGATCGCCACGGCGGTGCTTGCCGCGACGGCGCTGTTCGGCTCCTACGCCACCTCGGTGTTCGAGTCGCTCGCCGAGGCCAATGTCGGCCTCGACGAGGCCTACCTGCTGGACTTCAGCGTCTTCAACCCGGCGGTCATCGTCGGCGTGCTGCTCGGTGCGGCCGTGGTGTTCCTCTTCTCCGGCCTCGCCATCAACGCGGTCGCCCGCGCTGCCGGCGCGGTCGTGATGGAGGTCCGCCGCCAGTTCCGCGAGATCCCCGGGATCATGGAGGGCACCGGTCGTCCGGAGTACGGCAAGGTCGTCGACATCGTCACCAAGGACTCGCTGCGCGAGCTCGTGACGCCCGGCATCCTGGCCGTCCTGGCGCCGATCGCCGTGGGCTTCGGCCTCGGCGCGACCGCCCTGGCCGGCTTCCTCGCCGGCGCCATCGGCACCGGCACCCTGATGGCCGTCTTCCTGGCCAACGCGGGTGGCGCGTGGGACAACGCCAAGAAGCTGGTCGAGGACGGCCACCACGGCGGCAAGGGCTCGTCGGCCCACGAGGCGACCATCATCGGCGACACCGTCGGTGACCCGTTCAAGGACACCGCCGGCCCGGCCATCAACCCGCTGATCAAGGTGATGAACCTCGTCTCGCTGCTCATCGCGAGCGCGGTCGTCTCCCTGAGCGTCGGCGACGACCAGAACGACGTGCTCCGCATCGTGATCGCGCTCGTCGCGGTCGCGATCATCGCGGGCGCGGTGATCGTCTCCAAGCGGCGCGAGGTGGCGATCGCCGACGACGGTGACAACACCGGCTCGTCGTCGTTCACCCCGCACCCGCACCCGGACCACGCCTGACGCTTCGGCGTCGGCCCCCCTCGGTCGCGATCCCCGGGTACCCGGGGAAACTGGAGCCTCACCCCCGAAACTTCGGGGGTGAGGCTCCAGTTTTGGTACGGAAGCCCGCCTCAGGGCTCGCCGAAGTGCGGCCGGGTCAGCTCCTCGGTGAGCCCGCCGAGCGCGGTGTGGTCGTCGTCGTCCCCGACGTGAGGTCCCCGCAGCCACTGGGCGAACGACCAGATCTCGCCGAGGCGCCACTCGAGGTCGAAGAGCCGCAGCATCCGAGGGTCGTGGTCGACGTCGCGGCCCTCGTGCACCAGCGTCGCGAGGTCCCGCTCGCGCGGCGCGAGCACCAGCGACTCCCAGTCGATCAGCCACGTCCGACCGCGCGCGACCCACTGGTTGCGCACGTGCGGCTCACCGTGCGTGACGACGTACGTCGACGGGTCGGCTAGGGCGAGCAGGCGCTCGTGCTCGCGTGCCCACCCGCCGACCTGGGACAGGTGCTCGACGACCAGCTCGCGTGCCGCGGGACCGAGCGGTCCGGACCAGTCCTGCTGGAGCAGGTCGCGGAGCCGGTCGCCCAGCAGGGGGTCGACCTCGGTCGACCATGTGCGGGCGCCGGGCGGGGGCTGAGCCGCGTGCAGGCGGGCGAGCAGGTCGGGCAGCTCGGCCACCGACTCGGCCGGGCGCGACCCGTCGAGCCACCCGGTCACGCTGGCCTTCCGTGAGCGGAGGGGGACGACGTACGCCCCTCTGCGGGTCGGCAGCGACGGCCAGACGAAGTCGAGGTCGAGCGCGGCCGCGGAGGAGTAGGCCGCCTCGAGGCTGGCGAGCGTGTGGCGCGGGAGGTCGATGTCGAGGGTCAGGAAGAGTGCCGGCTCGCCGGTGACGTTGACGCGCCAGTGGTGCGCGCCCCAGCCGACGGGAAGGTGCTCGACGGCGTCGGCGCGGTCGTCCCACTCGGCGCGGACCAGGTCGAGGATCTCGTCGTCGGTCACGTCGGGCGGTCGCTCGTGCACCCGCCGATGGTGGCACGCCAGTCTGGGAGGCTGGAGCCATGCCCCACGACCTCGACCTCGCCGCCCCGCTCCGTGAGGCGCTGCTCGCCGCCGACTTCACCTACGACCGCGTGGCCGAGGCGATCGGCGAGGACGCGCACCGCGCGCTCGGTCGCAACGAGACGCTCCCCGCGCTGCGGCGTACGTCGTCGGGCTCGGCGCTCGACACGCTGGTGCGGCTCTTCCTGCTCCAGACCCCCGTGGCGCGCGACGAGGCGGAGCGGGCGCTGCCCGGCCTGGTCGACCGGCTCTGCAACGCCGGGCTGCTCGAGCAGAGCGTCGGCGAGGTCGCCGCGCGGATGGACTGCCGGCCCTACGCAACCGAGGACCGCGACCTGTGGGTCGTCTCCGACCTGACTCCGGGGCTGGACGGCGCCCCGGTCGCCGTGGGTGCCGACCACGTGCTCGGCATCTCGAGCGCCTCCACGAGCCTGGCCCAGCTCACCATGCGCGAGCCCGTCGGTCGCGCCCTCGACCTCGGCACCGGCTGCGGCGTGCAGGCGCTGCACCTCGCCCCGCACGCGGGCCGCGTCGTCGCGACCGACGTCAACGCCCGTGCGCTGTGGATGACGCGCTTCAACGCCGCGCTCAACGACGTCTCCGTCGACGTGCGCGACGGCTCCTTCTTCGAGCCCGTCGCCGGAGAGCAGTTCGACCTGATCGCCACCAACCCGCCCTTCGTCATCTCACCGGCGACCGGCGAGCGTCTGGTCTACCGCGACTCCGGCCTGCCCGGCGACCGCGTGGTCGAGCACATCGTGCGCACCGGCCCCGACCACCTCACCGACGGCGGCTGGCTGCAGGTCCTGGCCAACTGGTCGATCGTCGACGGCCGGCCCTGGGACGAGCGCCTCGGATCCTGGCTGCGCGCCGACTGCGACGCCCTCGTCGTGCAGCGCGAGACCCTCGACCCGGCGTCCTACGTCGAGCTGTGGCTCAAGGACAGCGGCCACCACGGAGGACCGGACTACGCCCGCCGCTACGACACCTGGCTGTCGTGGCTCGAGGAGACCGGCATCGAGGGCATCGGGTTCGGCTGGATCAACGTGCGACTCGGCGCCGGGGCCAGCGGCCGCCACGAGCTCCTCGAGTGGCCCTACGACGTCGAGCAGCCCATCGGCCCGGCGATCCACGACTGGGGCACCGCCGTGGACGACCTGCGCGACCTCAGCGACGAGGCGCTGATGGGCACCTCGTTGCGTGCTCGCGAGGACGTGCAGCAGGAGACGGTCGGCCGTCCGGGCGCGGAGGACCCCGAGGCGATCGTGCTGCGCCAGCAGCGCGGCTTCCGTCGTGCCCGCACCGCCGACACTGTCGAGGCTGCCTTCCTCGGCGCGTGCGACGGCGACCTGGCTGTCGGCCAGCTCTTCGGGGCGCTCGCCCAGCTCACCGACACCGACGCCGACCAGCTGCGGAGCACCTACCTCCCCGTCGTGCGCGAGCTCGTCGGCGAGGGCTTCCTGGAGGTCATCCGACCGGCGTGAGCGCTGCGTCGGCGCGCGCCTGCTCGGCCAGCGACGTGTCGCGCAGCTCGACCAGGTCGCGACGCACCGACGCCGCGAGCAGCTCGACCCGACCGACCGCGAGCAGCGCCGGGGCACCGCACGACCACGGCCGGGCGCTGTCCCAGCCGAGGCGGCGTACGTGTCCGAGGACCTGGTGCCGCACGCGTTGAGCGAGGTGGTGCCGAGCAGGTCGGCGACCCGGACCTGGGTGATCGGCCCCTCCGGGCCGATGGCGGCGTTGGCCTTGCCGACGACCCAGGCCACACCTCCCGCGAGCCGGGCGGGCGTCATCCGCTCGGCGAGCTCGGGCAGCCGGTCGCGGGCGAGCAGCAGGCACTCCCGCAGCGGTGCAGCCAGGTCGGCGGGCAGCAGGGTCTCGCGCAGGTCGCCGAGCAGCTCGTCGGCGACCAGCCACGCCTCGTCCGCGACCGGGTCGAGGTGGTCGCGCAGGCGTGGCAGCGCGACGGGGGAGCCGGTCATCGCCAGCAGCTCCTCGCGGCTGCCAGCCACGCAGTCCAACCATCGCAGCGCCTGCTCGTGGTGCGGAAGCGGGGGCGGGGCCTGGACCACCGGGGGCCGCAGATCCTCGTCGTGGCGTCGCGCCACGTCGGCGTACGTGCTGTCCTCGACGCGCTCGCTCCACGCATCGACCAGCCGTCCGTCGACGAAGACGAGTTGGCTGAGCCGGCCGCCCTCGTGGAGCCGCTCCCGGGGCTCGCGCCAGAGAAAGGGGTCGTAGTGGTGGTCGTACATCGGTCCTCCTGGGTCGTGGGCGTGGGTCCACGGTCGGCACCGGCTCCGACACCGGCGCGCGGTCGTCCACAGGTCGCCCACGAAGTGCTGTCGTCCACAGGCCCACGGCGCTGAAGTGGGCCGGGTCATGGACCCTCGTGGTCGTGGGTACAGGCCACTCATGACCAACAGACGAGGAAAGGCCCTGTCCATGCTGCGTCCCGCAGCCGAGCTCCACGGCGACGTGGTGACCGCCTACGTCGACGTCAGCCGGACCACGGAGAACGGCGCGCAGGAGGTGGAGACCCGCATCGCCAACCTGGTGCGTGACGCCGGGGCGAGCGGTGCCGACGAGGCGACCGTGCGCGAGGTGGCCGACCGCCTGGCGCGCCCGACCGGGCACGGGGGTGAGGCGTCGCGGGTCGTGGTCGCACGGGACGGCACGGTGGCGACCGACCTCGTGCTGGGCGGCGGCGCCGACGACCACCACCACGTCGGCCCGATCGCCCACCTGCTGCCGCTGGGCCGCGCGCTCGCGGACGCGGTCTCCTACGTGCTGGTCCGGGTCGACCACTCGGGCGCGGACATCACCGTCAGTGACACGCTGGGCCTCGACGAGCGCGAGGTGGTCAGCGAGGGCGACCACGACGTGCTGCACAAGGTGCCGGGCGGCGGATGGTCGCACCGGCGGTTCCAGGCCCGCGCCGAGGACTCGTGGGACCGCAACGCCGACACGGTCGCCGGTGACCTCGACACCCTCGTCCGCGAGGTCGACCCGGACCTGGTCCTGCTCACCGGGGACCCGCGCGGGATCGCGCGGGTCCGCGAGTCCGTCGCCGGTCACGTCTCCGAGCGCCTCGAGGTGCTGGAGCACGGCAGCCGCGCCGAGGGGGCCTCGGACGAGCGGCTCGACGAGGAGGTCGCAGCTGCGGTCCGGCGGTGCCGGGCCCGCCGCATCGACGACGTGCTCGACCGCCTCGGCCCCGCCGACGCGCCCAAGGCCGTCGGAGTCGCCGAGACGCTGGAAGCGCTGCGACGCGGCGAGGTGGAGACGCTGGTGCTGCTGGCGGGCGCGCTCGAGGGCCGCGAGGCGTACGCCGGGCCGGAGCCGCTGCTGCTCGCCACCGATCCCGGCGAGCTCCGGGCCCTCGGCGTCGAGGAGCCGGGACGCGTCGTGCTGGAGGAGGCGATGTTCCGCGCCGCCCTCGGCCAGGACGCCGACCTGCTGCCGCTGCACGCCCCCGTCGGCGCCCTGCCCGACGGCGTGGGCGCGGTGCTCCGCTTCTCCACCCGACCCGACCCGACCGACAACGAAGGCGAGGACCTGTGATGGCCGAGTCCCTGATCGATGACGAGCTGTGGCAGGAGTTCCACGACGTGGTCAACATGACTTCGCGCGAGCTCTCCGACTGGCTGCGCACCGAGGCGTCCGACGAGGTGACCGCCGTCGACGGACCCCTGCCCGAGCTCGAGGTGGGCGAGCAGGTGGTGGCGATCCTCGGCAAGCGCCGCACCGACCTCACCCCCGACGACATCGACACGATGCGCCACGTCGTCGAGCAGGTGCGCACCCTGCGCGGGGACGAGCCCGAGCCGGAGGCGTACGACGACGAGATCAGGCACGTGCTGATGTCGTTCGGGCACGACCCGCTCCGGCCGTCCGGCACCTGACCGCGCACCGGCGGACGACGCCCCGCGGTGGCCTGTGGACGCCGCGGGGTGGCGAACTGACGTTGTGGCGCTACCGTTGCGGCGCTGAGCAACATCGCAGCGCACACCTGAGGGAGCAACAGAAGTGGCAAAGCTCGTCATCGTCGAGTCCCCGGCCAAGGCCCGCACCATCGGCGGCTACCTGGGCTCGGACTACGTCGTCGAGTCCTCGATCGGTCACATCCGCGACCTGCCCAACAATGCGGCGGACACCCCGGCCAAGATCAAGGACAAGCCGTGGGGTCGCCTCGCGGTCGACGTCGACAACGGGTTCGAGCCCTACTACGTCGTGCCCCGCGACAAGAAGAGCCACATCGCCAAGCTGAAGAAGCTGGTGAAGGAGGCCGACGCCCTCTACCTCGCCACCGATGAGGACCGCGAGGGCGAGGCGATCGCCTGGCACCTCCTCGACGAGCTCAAGCCCCCGAAGGGCCTGCCGGTCCACCGGATGGTCTTCCACGAGATCACCAAGCCCGCGATCCTCGCCGCGGTCGACAACCCGCGCCAGATCAACGACGACCTCGTCGAGGCGCAGGAGGCGCGCCGCATCCTCGACCGCCTCTACGGCTACGAGGTCTCCCCGGTGCTGTGGAAGAAGGTCATGTCCGGCCTCTCCGCCGGCCGCGTGCAGTCGGTGGCGACCCGCCTGGTCGTCGACCGCGAGCGCGAGCGGATGAAGTTCCGCGTCGCGTCCTACTGGGACCTCGACGCCACCTTCGACGCCGGCACCGGCCACGACCCGCGGATGTTTCCCGCCAAGCTCTACAGCGTCGACGACGTCCGCGTCGCGCGCGGCTCCGACTTCGACAACACCGGTGAGCTCAAGGGCAAGGCCGAGCGGGTCCACCTCAGCCGCGCCGACGCCGAGGCGCTCGCCTCCGGCCTCACCGACACGACGTACGACGTCCGCTCGGTCGAGTCCAAGCCCTACCGTCGCTCGCCGTACGCCCCCTTCCGCACCACCACGCTGCAGCAGGAGGCCAGCCGCAAGCTCGGCATGAGCGCGAGCGTGACGATGTCGGTCGCGCAGCGGCTCTACGAGAACGGCTTCATCACCTACATGCGTACGGACTCCACGACGCTGTCGGGAGCGGCCGTGGGCGCCGCCCGCGACCAGGTGCGTGAGCTGTACGGCGCGGAGTACCTCCCGGACTCGCCGCGCACCTACGCCTCTAAGGTCAAGAACGCCCAGGAGGCGCACGAGGCCATCCGCCCGGCCGGCGAGTCCTTCCGCACGCCTGCCCAGACGGGGCTCTCGGGCGAGCAGTTCCGCCTCTACGAGCTGATCTGGATGCGCACCGTCGCCTCGCAGATGAAGGACGCGGTCGGCAACTCGGTCACGATCCGCATCGGCGGCGCCGCTGCCGACGGGCGCGACGTCGTCTTCAGCTCCAGCGGTCGCACCATCACCTTCCACGGGTTCCTCAAGGCCTACGTCGAGGACATCGACGACGCGTCCAAGCGCAAGGACGACGCCGAGACCCGCCTGCCCAACCTCACCAAGGGTGCTGCGGTCTCGGCCGCCACGCTGTCGCCGGAGGGCCACGAGACGAAGCCGCCGTCGCGCTACACCGAGGCGACGCTGATCAAGGAGCTCGAGGAACGCGAGATCGGCCGGCCGTCGACGTACGCCTCGATCATCGGCACCATCCTCAACCGCGGCTACGTCTACAAGAAGGGCACCGCGCTGGTGCCGGCATGGCTGGCCTTCTCGGTGATCCGGCTGCTGGAGGAGCACTTCCCGCGCCAGGTGTCCTACGAGTTCACCGCCTCGATGGAGGACGTGCTCGACGAGATCGCCGGCGGTCGCAAGGACCGCGCCACCGAGCTCGGCGAGTTCTACTACGGCGCCGGTGACGTGGTCGGGCTCAAGACGCTCGTCTCCGACCTCGGCGAGATCGACGCCAAGGAGATGGCGACCTTCCCGATCGGCGAGGGCATCGACCTCCGCGTGGGTCGCTACGGCCCCTACGTCGAGGGTCCGGGCGAGGACGAGGCCGGCGCGCCGGTGCGCGCCAACGTCCCCGACGACCTCCCGCCCGACGAGCTCACCGTGGCCAAGGCCAAGGAGCTGCTGGCCAACCCGGCCGGCGAGGAGCAGGTCGTCGGCAACCACCCCGAGACCGGCCTCCAGATCGTGGCGAAGAACGGCCGCTTCGGTCCTTACGTCACCGAGGTCCTGCCCGAGGACGCGCCCAAGAGCGCCAAGCCGCGCACCGGCTCGCTCTTCAAGTCGATGACCCTCGACACGGTCTCCCTCGAGGATGCGGTCAAGCTCCTCGACCTGCCCCGCGTCGTCGGGACCGACGAGGACGGCACCGAGATCACCGCGCAGAACGGTCGCTACGGGCCCTACCTCAAGAAGGGCACCGACTCCCGCAGCCTCACGTCCGAGGACCAGATCTTCGACATCACCCTCGACCAGGCCAAGGCGATCTACGCCCAGCCCAAGCAGCGCGGTCGCGGTGCGGCCACCCCGCCGCTGAAGGAGCTCGGCAACGACCCGGTCTCCGGGCAGCCGGTCATCGTGAAGGCGGGCCGCTTCGGCGAGTACGTCACCGACGGCGAGTACAACGCCACGCTCCGCAAGGACGACACCGTCGAGTCGATCACCCTCGAGCGCGCGGCCGAGCTGCTCGCCGAGCGTCGCGAGCGCGGTCCGGCCAAGAAGGCGGCCAAGAAGGGCGCGAAGAAGGCCCCGGCCAAGAAGACCGCCGCCAAGAAGACGCCGGCGAAGAAGACCGCCACGAAGAAGACGGCTGCCAAGAAGACGACGAAGGCTGCGGCCAAGAAGGCCTGACCCGCACCTCCCGCAGACGCGCGGACATTGGTCCTCCGGGTCGTGCCTCCCACTCGGGGCGGCGCGGTCGTGGGCGCACCAATGTCTGCGCGTCTTCGTCCTGTCCGAGGCCTCGTGCGCCGCTACGCTCCGGCGCAGCCGTCGTACGGACCCAACGACGACGTACGCCGGCGGCGCACGCAGGTCGCGACGGCGAGGCCGACCGTTCGGTCCGCTCGACGACAGGGAGGGTGAGCGAGTGAAGCGGTGGTGGCTCGCCGTCCGACTGGTGGGGTCGCGCTGGCGCTGGGTTGGCCTCACGGCGTGCCTGTGGGTGCCGCTGGTCGTCGCGGGCGCGCTCGCCGTCCCGCCGGACGCGTGCTCGCCGGAGCAGTACGCCGACGCGCCGGCGTACGCCTGCTCCCGGACCGGCAACGGCTGAGCCGGCGCCGCGGCGGGTGTGGGCGCCCGCCCGTAGGGTGTGCCACGTGAGCGCTGGAGTGGTGTCGGAGACCGGGCTCTTCGTCTGCTTCGAGGGCGGCGAGGGAGCCGGCAAGTCGACCCAGTCGCGCCTGCTGCACGACTGGCTGGTCGCGCGCGGCGAGACGGTGCTGCTGACCTTCGAGCCGGGCGACACCCCGGTCGGCAAGGAGCTGCGGCGGATCGTCCTCGACCCGGCCACCGGCGACCTGTCCGACCGCACCGAGGCGCTGCTCTACGCCGCCGACAAGGCCGAGCACGTCGACCACGTGGTGCTGCCCGCGCTGGAGCGTGGCGAGGTCGTCATCACCGATCGCTACGTCGACTCGACCCTGGCCTACCAGGGCGCCGGCCGCACGCTCGACGTCGCCGAGGTGGAGGCGGTCGCCCGCTGGGCCACCCACGACCTGCGCCCGCACCTGACCGTCGTCCTCGACCTCGCGCCGGAGGCCGGCCTGGGTCGCTTCGACGAGCGCGACCGGATCGAGGGGCAGTCGCTGGAGTTCCACGAGCGCGTCCGGCAGGGCTTCCTCGACCTCGCGGCCGCCGACCCGGACCACTACGTCGTCCTCGACGCCCGCGCCCCGATCGAGGAGATCGCCGCCGCGATCCAGGAGCGCATCTCGCTCCTGCTGGGGACGCGATGAGCGTCTGGGACGACCTGGTCGGCCAGCGTGCCGTCCTCGACACGCTTCGCCACGCGGCCGCGGGCGAGGGGATGACCCACGCGTGGCTCTTCACCGGACCGCCCGGATCGGGCCGATCCAACGTCGCGCGGGCCTTCGCCGCGGCGCTGCAGTGCGAGACGCGCACCGGGTGCGGCGAGTGCGAGGCGTGCCGTCTCGGCATCAAGGGCTCGCACCCCGACATCAAGTGGGTGCGCTCCGAGACGTCCGTGCTCTACGTCGACGACATGCGCGACCTCGTGCAGGCGGCGGCGAAGTTCCCGTCGGTGGGGCGCTGGCAGATCGTGGTCATCGAGGACGCCGACCGCCTCGGCACGCCCGAGAACCCGCGCACCGGCAATGCCCTGCTCAAGGCGATCGAGGAGCCCACCCCGCGCACGGTCTGGCTGCTCTGTGCGCCGACCCGTGCCGACGTGCTGCCCACGATCGCCTCCCGCTCGCGCCACGTCACCCTCGCCACCCCGACCGGCGAGCAGATCACCGACTTCCTCGTCCGGTCCGGGATCGACGCCACCGTCGCGTCCTTCGCCGCGCGCGCCAGCCAGGGCCACATCGGCCGGGCCCGCGCCCTGTGCGTCGACGAGGGCACCCGGAGCCGGCGCCGCGAGATCGTGTCGCTGCCGGCGCGGCTGACGGGCATCGGGAGCTGCATGACCGCGGCCACCAACCTCAACGAGCTGGCCAAGGAGGAGACCGAGGCGATCACCGCCGAGACCGAGCAGCGCGAGCTCAAGGACCTCCAGTCGATCTTCGGCAACGAGCGCAAGGACCTCGCCAGTCGCTCCTACCGCGCTGCCCTGTCCTCGCTGGAGAAGCTGCAGAAGCAGAAGGCCAAGCGCCGCGTGCTCGACGTCATCGATCGGGCGCTGATGGACCTCGTCTCCGTCTACCGCGACGCCATCGCGCTGTCGATGGGCGCCCCGGGCATGCTCGTCAACGAGGAGCTGCGTGGCGACGTCGAGACCCTCGCGCGCGCCGCGACGGCAGAGGAGCTGCTGCGCATGATCGACGCGATCTTCACCGCCCGCGAGCAGATGCTGGAGTTCAACGTGCCCCCACAGCTGGCCCTGGAGTCGATGATGGTCGCGCTGCGACTGCCGGCAGGCCGTTCGTGAAGCGGGTCGTGGCCGTGATCGCCGTGCTCGTCCTCGCGGTCACCACCTTCGCCGCCGTCGGGCTCGCGATCCGCGGTGCGCTGCCCGACGACAGTGGCCCCACCGCGCAGCCGACGCCGTCGCCGACCACGCCGCCGCCCGCGTCGGTCACCGAGGCGCCCGCGCCAGACCTCGCCGAGCTCTACTCCCAGCGCATCGACTGGCAGCCCTGCGAGAGCAACGACGACCACGACTGCGGCTTCCTCACCGTTCCCGTCGACTACGCCGAGCCGCAGGGCGAGACCATCGACCTCGCGCTGCTGCGCGTGCCCGCCAGCGGCGAGCGCGTCGGCTCGATGGTGGTGAACCCCGGCGGCCCCGGCGCCCGCGGGACGACCTACGCCGCTGCTGCCGGGCAGGTCTTCCGTGAGCCGCTCCTCCAGGGCTTCGACGTCGTCGGCTTCGACCCCCGCGGCGTCGGCCGCTCCGCGCCGATCGACTGCCTGAGCGACGAGGAGCTCACCGCCTCGCTGGCCGGTGACCCGACCCCGGACACCCCCGAGGAGCAGGCCGCCTTCAAGGACGGTGTGCTGTCCTACGGCGACAAGTGCGTCGAGAACTCGGGCCCGGTCATCGGGCACGTGACCACCGCCGAGGCCGCCCGCGACATGGACGTGCTCCGCGCGGCGCTGGGGGAGGAGACGCTGACCTACTTCGGCGCGTCCTACGGCACCAAGCTCGGCGCGACCTACGCCGAGCTGTTCCCCGAGCAGGTCGGCCGGTTCGTGCTGGACGGCGCCGTCGACGTCGCGCTCGACCCGCAGTCGCTCTCGCTCGACCAGGCCGAGGGCTTCGAGACCGCGCTGCGCGCGTACGTCCAGAACTGCCTCGACTCCACCGACAACTGCTTCCTCGGCGACAGCGTCGAGGAGGGCCTCGGCACGATCACCGGGCTGCTCGACACGATCGAGGAGGAGCCACTGTCGGCGGGCGACCGCGAGCTCACGGTCGGCAGCGCGTTCTACGGCATCATCACGCCGCTCTACAACCGCGACTACTGGTTCCTGCTCAGCACCGCGCTCGCCTCGGCACTGGAGGGCAAGGGCTCGGCGCTGATGCAGCTCGCCGACGCGTACGCCTCGCGCAACGCCGACGGCACCTACCTCGACAACTCGGTCGAGGCCAACTACGCCATCAACTGCCTCGACGACCCGACGTCGGTGCCGTTCGGCAAGGTGCCGTCGCTGTTCGAGGTCTTCGAGGAGGCGTCGCCGACCTTCGGCCGGGTCTTCGCCTGGGGGATGACGAGCTGCCGGGGGATGGCGGTGACCTCGAGCGAGGAGCCGCTGACGATCCGCGGCGAGGGCGCCGCGCCGATCGTCGTGCTCGGCACCAGCCGCGACCCCGCGACGCCGCTGAAGTGGGCCCGCACGCTCGCAGGCCAGCTCGACTCCGGCGTGCTGGTCGAGCGCGACGGCGACGGCCACACCGCGTACAACGCCGGCAACGAGTGCATCGACACGCTCGTCGAGGACTACCTCCTGGCGGGCGACGTGCCGCCCGACGGCGCCACCTGCTGAGCGACCCCATCGCTGGACCCTCGAACGTCATACGGACCCGCACCCATGGGTGCAGGTCCGTATGACGCAGAGAGGTGCGGAGGCGGAGGTCAGCCCTCGAGGGCCGCGTCGAGCGTGATGTCGACCCCGGCGAGCGCCTTGCTGATCGGGCAGCCGGCCTTGGCCTTCTCGGCCGCGTCCTTGAAGCCCGCCTCGTCGAGGCCCTCGACCTCACCGCGCACGGTGAGCTTGATGCCGGTGAGCTTGAACCCGCCGGCCTCCTTGTCCTCGCCGAGCGCGACGTCGGCGGTGACCTCGAGGGACTGCGGGGTGCCGCCGGCCTCGGCGATGAGCGCCGAGAGCTGCATGGCGTAGCACGAGGAGTGCGCAGCAGCCACGAGCTCCTCGGGGCTGGTGGTGCCTCCGGCCTCCTCGGCGGCGCGCTTGGGGAACGAGACGTCGTACGTCCCGACGCCGGAGCTGGTCAGCTCGACCTGGCCGGAGCCGTCCTGCAGTCCGCCGTTCCAGGCAGTGCGTGCGGAGCGAGTGGGCATGGATCCTCCTCGTTGAAAGTTCTACGGACGCCTCGACCCTAGCCCGGCCGTCCACGGCGGGGCGGGGCTGATTTCAGTCCCGGGGCGCGCGCTCCGTATACTCGCCCGCGGTCCACCGAGCACTCCTCGGCGGTCCACGCCGCCTTAGCTCAGTCGGTAGAGCGAGTCACTCGTAATGACTAGGTCGTCGGTTCGATTCCGACAGGCGGCTCCGACGCCCCCGGGGACCCGAGACCCTGGGGGCGTCTTGTGTGTCCCGACAGTGGGCCAGCTGCTCGTCATTGACCGGGGATCCTGGCTCGTCGGCGCACGCCAGGTGGGACCACACGCCGACGACCTCGATCGTCCCTCGCTGCTCCAGTCGCACCGCCAGCGCCACGAGGTCGCGCCACTCGCCATCGGCACCGCCACGCCACATCCCGGTCTCGACCTTGAGGTGGACCTGCGCCCGGCCGTGGACGGACGCGGCCGCGGCCGAGATCTCCTCGAGCTGGGCGCAGGAGTAGGCGGCGAGGGACACGTCCTTGCCGACGGCCTCGGCCTACGGCGTCCCCGGCCCGGCGAGCCAGGCGAGGACGGGGGCGGTGATTCCGTCGCGGCGCAGCTCGAGGGCCTCGTCGAGCACGGCGACCCCCAGGTGGGTCGCCCCGCTCGCGAGCGCGGTCCTGGCCACCTGTGCCGCGCCGTGCGAGTACGCGTCCGCCTTGACCACCACCATGAGGGCCGCCGGCGCGCAGGCGTCCGCCAGGGCGCGCACGTTGCGGCTGACGGCACCGAGGTCCACCTCGCGCCAGGCTGCGAGCGCCACCTCCTGGCCGCCGTGCCCGAGAACGGGAGTATCCGTGGACGAGGTCACTGTGGGCCTCTCGAGTCGTGGACGTGTCCCCAGGATCATGACCGGCGATCATCCGTGGTGGCTTGTGGGCGGAACACGACAGCGGCTCGGAGTCTTGTGCGTCGGCCACAGGGGGCGGAGTCGTGGTCGGGGTGCCAGAGTGGCTCCGTGATCACCGCTGCCCGCCTGGCCGACGCCCTCGCTCCCGGCGTCGCCGAGCTGCTGCCCGGCTCCGCCCGACCGATCCTCGGCCTCGAGATGGCCGAGCCGGACGACGGGTTGCTCCTGGAGCCGGGGGACCTCGTCGTCCTCCTCGGGGCCCGCACCGAGGAGGAGGTCCTCGGCGTGGTGGACCGCGCGGCGTCCGCCTCGGGGCTGGTCCTGCGGCGGCGCTGGCTCAGCGACGACGTACGGTCGAGGTGCGCGGAGGCCGGGCTTCCCGTCCTGGCCGTCGCCGACGACTCGCCGTGGTCCTGGGTGGCGAGCATGCTGCGCACCGCGGTGGACCGGCCGGCTGCGGTCACCAGCCAACGATCGGTCGACGTCTTCGGCGACTTGTTCGAGATGGCGGACAGGGTGAGCGGGATCCTGCAGGCGCCGGTGACGATCGAGGACGCGACCTCACGCGTGCTGGCGTACTCCACCGGTCAGGACGACGTGGACGAGGCGCGTACGTCGACCATCGTGGGCCGGCAGGTCCCGCGCGAGGTGCGCAGCCACTTCCGGTCGCTGGGGGTCTTCCGCCGGTTGGCCACATCCGACGAGCCCTTCCTCGTCCCCGAGGGTGCGGGGGGCATTCGGGCGCGGTACGTCGTGCCGGTCCGAGCAGGAGGCGAGTGGCTCGGCTCCGTGTGGGCAGTGGTGGACCGGCCGGTCCCGCCACAACGCCTGGGTGAGCTGTCAGCGGCCGCCCAGGTGATCGCGCTCTACCTCCTGCGGTTGCGCTCCCAGAGCGAGCTGCACCGGCAGGTGCAGCTCGACCACGTCCGGAACCTCCTGCAGGGGGCGCTGACGGAGCGCCCCCCGTGGCTCGACGACGGGCCGTGGCGTGCCGTCGTCCTGCAGGGACCGTCCGGCATGGACCCCGAGCCGCGGGTCGAGCTGTGGCAGGCGCTCGCCCGCCGGCAGGGCTGGCGTCGGCCGTTGCTCGCCGACCTGGACGACGAGGTGTACGGCGTCGTGCGCGCCGAGGGCACCGACCCGGGCAGCTGGACGTGGCTGGCCCGGCTGGTGACCGAGGAGTCGAGCAACGATCCCGGCGCCGGCCTCGCGGGAGGCTCTGCCGTGTCGGTCGTGTCGTCGCTGCCGGCCTCGCGCGCCCAGGCCGCGGAGGTCGCCCGGGTCTCCGACGGTGCCGGCACGCCCGTCGCCTCCGTCGAGACGCGGTGGGCCGCCGTCGTGCTCGCCCGGGCCGTCGCGGGTCTGGGCGACGCGCCGCCGGTGTCGCCGGTCGCCGCCCTGGTGGCGGAGGGGGCCGGTGGGTCGGTCCTCGTCGACACGATGGAGGCCGTCATCGACCACTGGGGGGAGCCGCAGCGCGCTGCGGTCGCCCTGGCGGTCCACCCGAACACGATCCGCTACCGCATGGCGCGCCTGCACGAGCGCTGCGAGGTCGACCTGCAGGATCCCGAGCAGCGGCTGGCGGTCCGTCTGGAGATCGCCCGCATGCGACGCCGGGGGCTCAGCGCAGAGGGTTGAGCGGCCTCAGCTGCTCGGGTGTCCGACCGGTCGCGATCTGCTCGGCGAGCAGCTTGCCGCTGACGGGTCCCAGGGTGATGCCCCACATGCCGTGGCCGCCGGCGACGAACACCCGGGGGTCGTTCGTCGCCCCGATCAGCGGGAGCCCGTCCGCGGTGCACGGCCGCGCGCCCACCCACTCGTCCTCGCGCTGCTCGAGGTGGGCGCCCTGGAGGAGCTGGCCAGCCTGGTCGACGAGGGCCCGGATGCGGCGGGGGTCCATCGGCGCGTCCACGTTGCGGAACTCCATCATCCCGGCGATGCGCAGCCGGTCGCCGACCGGAGTGCAGGCCACGCGCTGCTTCGGGAAGTAGACGGGTCCTCGTGGGAGCTGGTCGACCTTGACGGTGAAGGAGTAGCCGCGACCAGCCTGGACGATGCGGCGTACGCCGTGGCGCCGGCCGAGCACGTTGAGACGGGCTCCCGTGGCCAGGACGACGGCGTCGAAGCGCTCCCCTCCCACGCTGACCCCGTCGGAGACGGGGAGCGGCTCGGTGACGTCGGTGTCCTCGCGCACGACGCCGCCGCGGCGGCGTACGGACTCTGCGACCGAGGCGGTGTAGGCGGCCGGGTCGACGAATCGCTCGTCGAGGATCCGGATCGCCATCCCCACCGCCTCCCCGAGCGCCGGCTCCGCGGCGCGCGCGGTGGCGCCGTCGATGATCTCGTGCCGCACCCGCTGGCCCGAGGCCTCGATGTGCTCGAACTCCTGCAGGAGGGGACGGCTGTCGTCGGCAGTGCGGAAGGCCGCGGTGAAGGGATCCGCGGCCCGCGTGCGTGCGGAGACCCCACCGTTCTCCAGCTCGGCGAAGGCCGCCAGCGCGTCGCGGTTGAGGGGCACGAGCGCCTGCATCGCCCTCGCCCACCGCTTCGGAGTGCAGTTGCGGGCGAACTGGACGAGGAACCGCAGCAGGCGTGGGTCCAGCGTCGGCGGGACGTACACCGGCGAGGCCGGGTCCAGCAGGGCTCCGACGCCGTACTTCAGCACCGAGGGCTCCGGCAGTGGCACGGCCATGCTCGGCGTGAGCCATCCGGCGTTGCCCCAGCTCGAGCCGGACGCGACCGCGCCGCGGTCGAGGACCGTGACCTCGACTCCGTGCTCCTGGAGGAACCATGCGGTCGACAGGCCGACCATGCCGGCGCCGACGACGGCGACCTTCCGGGGGCGGTGCGCAGGTGTCATACCGAGGATCCTCGGCTCGTCGGTGGTCGGTGTCGTTGCCGTGGGAGCACTGATCCCGGGCGCGCCGTTGTGCCCGGCGCACAAGAGGCGGCCTCGCGTGGCCTTCCCCTGTGAAATTGCCTATGGTCCCGCCATGGAGGTCATGGTCGGCGCGCTCAGCGGAGCTGTCCTCCTCGCCGTGCGGCTGAGCGAGGAGGCTCGGGGCATTCGTGGGCTCGACGTCCTCCGGCGCAGCGTCGACCGTGCTCCGCCGGTCGTGGTCTGACCCTCGCATCCGACCTTCGTCCGCCCTGCGCGCCAACGCCCGCGCCCGGCCGTGCCGGCACGCCGTCCGGCGTGCACGTGCGGACCCCTGCCCAAGGACAGCCATGACCCTGAACACCCACACCTACATGTACGGATCCATCCCTGCCACCGCCGCGGCGTGGACCCGCCACCTGGCCGAGACCCTCGCAGGCGTCGAGGCAGCGCGTACGGCACAGCTGGCGACGATCAACCCGGATCCCGACGACCTGGTCGCTCGCGCCTACCGCGACGCGGTCATCCGCATCCTGGCCGAGGTGCGGACGGCCAGGCGCATGCTCGAGGAGGGGCGCTACGGCCTGTGTGTCGGGTGCCACCGCCGCATCGACGACGAGCGGCTCGAGCACCGCCGGTGGGCGACGCAGTGCCCCGACTGCGCCCGGCGGGTTTACCAGTGAGCGCGCCGGCGATGACACGGACAAGCCCGGTCCGTTTCTGGGTGTGGGCGGGTGCGGCAGTGCTGCTCGCCGGTGTGGTCCCGGTCGCGGCGGTCCTGGGGTCGGCAGCAGCGGACAACGCCGCGCTGCACGTCACGGTGGCGTGCCTCCTGCCGGTGCTGGTCGGGATGGCCTTCCACGACGCCCCTCGGACCTACCTGCTGGTGGGACCACGGGCGGACCGGACCGCCCGTGTCAGAAAGCGTCGACGCCTCCGCGGATCACTGCCTCGACCGTGAGGTCGTCGTCCGACGCCACCATGTCCGCCCGGCGCCCAGCAACCAGGACCCCCCGGTCGCGCATGCCCAGTCGCTCGGCGGGTGCGCGGGTCGCAGCGACGAGCGCGTCCTCGAACCTTACGCCGACGCCGACGCCGACGGCCGAGGGAGGCGCACCACCTGCTCGAGAAGGGCGACACGACGTACGGCGGTCGCTGGGTGGTCAACCCGTCCGGTGGTCTGATCAGCAAGGGCCACCCGCTGGGTGCCACCGGGCTGGCCCAGTGTGCGGAGCTCACGTGGCAGCTCCGTGGCACGGCCGACGCGCGGCAGGTGGAGGGCGCTTCCGTGGCGCTTCAGCACAACATCGGGCTCGGTGGCTCCGCGGTGGTCACGGCCTACCGGCACGCCGACCGCTGATGGACCGCTCGTGCGGGGCTGCCCGGCACGGCAGCTCCGCGCGGCGAAGGACGTGCCAGGTTGGGTAGCCGGTGCAGGGAAGGTAGTCGGCCCTCCAGGTAAGCGCTGAAACTGGCGACGGACGTCATGCGTGTATCTCTCGGACTCACGGGGACGGACCCTGGGTGGCTTTCCGTAGGAGAGTTGCCTATGGTCCCTGCCATCGACCTCGGGCGAGGTCGCCTATCCCTGGGACGGAGGGCCGACATGGCGAACGGCATGTCTGCTCGCGTCTCAGACGACGAGTCCAGCGACTCGCGCACGCTGGCCCACCTTCTCGGAGTCGTCGTCAGTCCGGGGCTCGTGCCCACCGGTGCCGCCCTTGCAGCCCTGAGGCTGAGCGAGGAAGCACGCGGACTTCGCGGTCTTGATGTGCTGCGTCGCAGCGTCGACCGCGCCCCTCCCGCCGCGGGTTGATCGTAACGACCCACGACACCAGGTCCCGGCGACCTGCTGTCGACGCTGCTCCCACCGAGCACGCAGGCGCCGCGGCGACCCCGCGGCTGGTCGCCTGCGCCCACCCGACTTCCACCAAGGACACCCACGTGCGCACCCACACCTACCAATACTCGTCGACCACTCCCGTACCTGAATCCACGCCACCGGAGCACAGGCCGAACACGGACGACGCACCCGCCCCGTCCCGTGAGCCGCGGCGCTCGGTGCGTCGACGGCCCACGGCGGCAGACATGGCACGGATCGACGCGAACCTGGCCGAGCTCGAGCTCGAACGTGAGGAGCAGCTGACTTCTCTCCGCGATGCGCGAGGGGACCTGGTCGCCATCGCCTACCAGAAGTCGGTCGCGCAGATCCTGACTGAGATCCGCGAAGCCCGGCGCAGGGTGCGTGAGGGGAACCACGGAGTGTGCGTCGCCTGCCACGGCATCGTCACCGAGGAACGCATGGAGGCGCTGCCGTGGGCCACCCAGTGCGCCGACTGCGCCCGCCGCCGCTACCTCTGGTCGCGATGAACACCATGGAGGGCCTGAAGACCCTGGCAGCCCGACCCCTGTCAGCAGGTCGCGCCTCGACGACGTCGATCAGCCGATTCGCCCAACCGCCCAGCTGCGTACGCCGAGCGGGGGGCGGACGGTCGTGACGGCTACGTTCCGGCGACGGACGAGCAGCCCCGGTCAGTTCAGCGTTGGGTGTCCCGCAGCAGAGCAGCGATCTCGTCGTAGCCGCGCTGCTCGGCGTGCTGCAGGGCTGTCACGCCGTCGTGGTCGGCGATGGTGGGGTCGACACCGGCGGCCAGGAGAATCCGCACGATCTCCCGGTGGTCCCGGCCACCGTCGCCGAGGATGACGGCCTCGAGGAGGGCGGTCCAGCCGAGGTCGTTCACGTGGTCGAGGTCGACGCCGGTGCTCACGACGCGGCGCACGTAGTCGACGTGGCCACGCTCGCTGGCGGGGATGGGGGAGAGGCCGCCGAACCGGTTGCGGATGGTGAGGTCCGGATCGGCCGGCAGCAGCGCTTCGAGCATCGCGACGCTGCCGGTGACACCGGTGACCAGCCACGGCGTGTCGTGGCGGTCGTCCAGCGCGTCGGGATCTGCGCCCATGGCCACGAGGACCTGCGCCACGTCGACGTGGTCGTGGGTCGCGGCGAGCAGCAGTGCGGTTCGCGAGCTCGCGTCGCGGGCCTCGATGTCGGCGCCGGCGCGCAGGGCCAGCGCGACGGCGTCGGCGTCGCCGTCGCGGGCGGCGCCCAGGAGGGCGGCGTCGGGGTCGGCGGGTCGCTCGTCAGTGGTCATGGTGGTCAGGATCCTCTGCAGTCGGTCGAAGGCGCGCGAGCGGGCCATCTCGAGCGGGGTCAGGCCGGCGGACGGCGAGCGTCGGTCGAGGTCGACCCCGCCGGCGGCCAGGACGCGGACGGTGGTGGCGTACGACGGTGTGTCGGCGCCGAGCCAGACGGCTTCGTGGATCGCCTGGTAGCCGATGCGGTTGACGTGGTCGCGTTCGATCCCGGCCTGCAGGAGCTCGCCGACGACCAGGGCGTGGCCGCGCTCGGCGGCCCGGATCAGGCCGGTGCCGTTCCAGCTGTCCTTGTCGTCGATGCGGGCGCCGCTGCTCAGGGCGAGCCGGAGCAGCTCCAGGTGTCCCTCGCTGGTGGCGATCAGGTAGGCCGACTGCTGGGTCTCGTCCTTGGCGTTGACGTCAGCGCCCCGGGCAACCAGGCCATGCGCACGATCCACGTCGTCGGCCCAGGCGGCCTCGCGCAGCCGCTCGTCCAGCGCGGCCTGCTCCTCCGGGGCGGGACGCGGGCTCGGGTCCGGGCTCGGGTCCGGGCTCGGGTCCGGGCTGGCATCGGGCGTGACGGGCACGGTCGTCCTCTCGGTGCGGGGTGTGGTGGGGCTGGAGCCGATCTCCGGGCGCGACGGCAGGTCCGAGGGGGTGCCGCCGCCGCACGCGCCCAGGGCGAGCACGAGCGGCAGGGCGGCGACCAGCGAGCGAGTCGGCACGGTCATCGGGTCGGGTCGGTGACGACCTCGTAGGGACCCGTCGCCACCGGCTCGTCGAACTTGCTGTCCACGAAGAGCACCCGGCCGCGCAGCGTCTTGGCGGTCGTCAGCACGCGGTCAGCCGCGGTCGGCGTCTGGTCGACCAGCACGGCACGGGTGCCGTCGGCCGTCAGGCGCAGGGTGGCGATCATCCTGCTGAAGTTGCGCACCACGGTGAGCCGACCGCCCTGGCGCACCAGACCGTCCGCGTTGACCAGGTCGGCGCCGCCGGTGTCCACGGCGCTGGCCTCACCGGTGCGGGTGTCGAAGCGCCACAGCGCACCGGTGTTGCCCTGGGCGACCACGAAGGCGCTGCGGTCTGCGGTCAGCACGATGCCGCCGAGGTTGAACCCGGCTCGGCGCTCGATCCGGTCGGTGGCGTCGGCCCACAGGGTGGCGGTCCACCCACTGCCGTCGTCGGCCACGCGGAAGACCTGTGCGTCGTTGGAGTTGGTGAAGTACGCCGCCCCGTCGGGGCCGATGGCCACGTCGTTGAGGAAGACGTCCTGCCCCGGCGCGCGCAGGGCGGCCAGCAGCGTGCCGTCGACGTCGTACACCCACAGGTCGGGTCGCCCGGTGCCGAGGCCGTTGGGGCCGCCTGCGACGTAGACCCGGCCCGCGCCGTCCACGGTGATGCCACGTGCGGTCCAGCGGCCGTGCGTCCCGTCGCCCGGCAGCCACTCCTCGGTGGCGGCGGAGTGGGCCGAGCCGCGGTGGATCTCGCCTCCGGTCACCTCGCTGACGTAGAAGAGCCCGCGCCGCTCGTCCGCTCCGATCCCCTCGAACTTCGAGCCGACCGGGCTGGCGGCGTCGCCGGTGAGCTCGTACGACACGGGTCGCCCGTCCGCCGCCGCCGGGACGGACGTCGCGGTCATCGCTGACAGTCCGAGGGCGGTCGTGACGATGAGCGTGCGGATCGGGGCGGTTCGCGGCATGGGGAGTCTCCTGCGTTCTCGGGACGGATGGTGCCACCACTGTGCGTGCAGGGCCGGGGCGGCTGCGTCGTGCAGTCAGCCACGGCTGGATAGCTTGGGCTCAAGGGCTGGATGCAACACCTCTGATCTGAGGGGTGTCCTGTGCGTCGCAGCCGTGTGTGTCCGATGTCGGTCCGGGTGGAGTTCTGGGCGCTGGTCCGTGAGGGTCTGACCGTCGCCGAGGCCTCGGTCGAGGTGGGCG
>CAFBMW010000015.1_pt1 | contig 81613 bp, 80 predicted proteins | sample 7269061 | NCBI WGS metagenome assembly CAFBMW01 (sample SAMEA6814074, study PRJEB35770) | uncultured Nocardioides sp. | biome: Freshwater; feature: Freshwater reservoir; material: water | place: Czech Republic | collected 2017-05-23 | depth 30m m | reverse complement strand
TCTTCTCGACCACGACAGCGGTGATGACCAGGCGCGCCTTCGACATGGATGAGCATCAGCGCGGTGTCGCGTATGTCCTGAGACATCTGTCCGGGATGTCGTGAGACAGGTGTCCGGGATGTCCTGAGCCAGCACACTGTCAGCCCGACCGAAGTGATGTCGCAGGACATCCGCGACGACGGACCTACGGAGACGTAGGTCCGTCAGTCATTTCAGCGCTCCCGCGTCGCCGACAACTTTGTGCGCCCGGGGGGCGTCCCTGACAGTGGTAGTGCATCCCTGTTTGACGAACGTCGCCGTCGACGGCGACCGGAGAGGCTTGATTCGTGTCGAGATCGTTGGTCCTGCTGTCCCTGTGCCTGGTGCTGGGAGCCCCGCTGTCGGCGGCGCCCTCCGCGACGGCCGCCGATGCCGCGAGCAGTGGTGCGGTGGCGGCCGCGCAGCCTCGTACGGTTGCCCCGACCTCTGTGGCGGCGAAGCTGGACCGCAAGCGGTGGAAGGCGCCGCAGGGCCCGTTCTTCAACGACCCGCGCCGCAAGAAGGGCTGGTTCCGCATCGAGCGGAAGGTCATCGACACGATCAAGCACACGCGCAAGGGGTCGACGATCCGGATCGCGGTGTACTCCTTCGACCGCATGCCGGTCGCGAACGCGCTCATCGCGGCCCACCGGCGAGGCGTGAAGGTGCAGATGATCCTCAACGACCACCAGTACACGCGGGCGATGCGCGCGGTCCGCAAGGAGATCGGGGCCAAGCGCTACCGCTCGAGCTTCATCTACCGGTGCACCGCCGGGTGCCGCAGCAAGCAGAACCAGTACAACAACATGCACACGAAGTTCTACTCGTTCTCCCAGGCGGGCCGGTCGAAGGACGTCATCGCCGTCGGGTCGGCCAACCTGATGCTCAACGCCGACAAGCACCAGTGGAACGACCTCTACTTCACCTCCGGCGACCACGAGCTGTTCCGGCAGTTCGTCGGGCTCTTCAACGACATGCGCAAGGACTACGACACCCGGCAGCCGCCGCAGTTCTTCTGCGGCACCCCTGCCAACGGCGTCGCGTGCGACGACTCGGTCGACAAGCACACGGTCTGGGCCTACCCCAAGCCGTCGGGTCCGCGCAACGACCTCGTGCTCGACACCCTCGGCAAGGTGCAGTGCCTGACCCCCGACGGTGCCGGCGGCCAGACGCGCAGCCGCATCGCGGTGTCGATGCACACCATGCGCGGCAACCGCGGCGACTACCTCGCGGCTGCGATCCGGCAGAAGTGGGCAGAGGGCTGCAAGGTGCGTGTGATGTACGGCCTGATCGGCTACCACACCAAGCGGGTCATCGGCGCGCCGACGGCACGGGGGCGGATCCCGCTGCGGTCGACCGGGCTGGACTTCAACCCCGACGACGACTACGACCTCAACAAGGACGGCAAGGACGACCTGATCCTGTCGGTCTACAGCCACCAGAAGTACGTCGCGATCCAGGGCAACTACAACGGCAACCCCGACACGCACATGGTCGTGACCGGGTCGGCCAACTGGGCCAGCCTCAGCCCCGGGAACGACGAGGTCCGGATGACGATCCGCGGCAAGGCGCTGACCCGCAAGTACGTCGGGAACTTCAACTACCAGTGGGGGAACAAGCGCAACTCGCGCAACGCCTACACCACGACGTACGTGAACTTCCGGGTCGCGCGCACCGTCACCGGTGCCGACGGTGAGCCTCGCACGGTCTGGCGCACGGTCCGGCGACCGGTCGTCACCATCGAGCCCGACCCCTACCGTCCGGGGCCGTACTGGGAGAACGACTGAGGCTGCGGCTCACGCCAGTGAGGTGAGGTCGGTGTTGGCTCCGCACACCACGACGGCCACCCGCTCGCCGGGAGCCGGCACGTAGGCGCCCGAGAGCAACGCCGCCAGCGCTGCGGCGGCACCGTGCTCGGAGGCGATGCGGTAGCGCTGCCAGAGGTGGTCGCGCGCGGCGACGATGTCGTCGTCGTCCACCAGGACCGGGACCGGGGCCTCGAGCAGGGCCGCAGCGAGCGCCAGGTCGCCGACGCGGCGGGCTCCCAGCGAGTCGGCGGCGATCCCGGACACCTCGACGTCGACGGGGTGGCCGGCTGCGATCGCGTCGTGGAGCGTGGGGATCCGTCGTGGCTCGACGGCCACGACCCGCGCGCGCCCGCGGACCGAGGCGGCGACACCCGCGTAGAGCCCGCCGCCTCCCACTGCGACGACGACGGTGTCGATGCCCGGCTCGTCGTCGAGGACCTCCTCGGCGAGGGTGTTGGCCCCGGCCGCCACCTCGGGCTGGTCGTAGGCGTGGGCGTACGCCGCCCCGTGCTCGCGGGCGAACTCCAGGGCGGCCTGCTGGGCCTCGGCGTACTCGGTGCCGGCCAGGCGCACGTCGGCGCCGTAGCGCCGGATGCGCTCGACCTTCACCACCGGCGCGGTCTCCGGGACGAACACGGTCGCGCGGACGCCGAGCTCGCGGGCGGCGTACGCCTGCGCCAGGCCGGCATTGCCGCCCGACGCCACCACGATCCCCGCGTCGCCGAGCTCTCCGCGCTCGATCGCCGAGAGCTGGCGGTTGAAGGCGCCGCGGGTCTTGAAGACCCCGCAGTGCTGGAGGAACTCGCACTTCAGCCACAGGTCGTCAGGGCCGGACGGCGCCAGCAGGGGAGTGCGGCGCACACGGCCGTCGATCCGTTCGCCAGCAGCCAGGACGTCGTCGCGGGTGATCGTCACCGCACCAGTATCGGACCCGCTGCGGTGGCGCGGGTCGATGGCCCGTTCGGGCCACCGGCCGGCAGCGCACGGATGGCCGGCGTCGGCGATGCGGTCGACGCCCCGGCCGAGGGAGGCTCGGACGGTCGCTCCACCCGGGAGCGGCACCGAGCAAGGAGCACACCATGCCGTTGATCGAGGTCAGTGTCATCAAGGACGTCTTCACCCCCGAGCAGAAGCACCAGATCATCAGTCGGCTCACCGACGCGCTCGTGGGGATCGAGGGCGAGAACATGAGGCCCGTGACGTGGTGCGTGGTCCGCGAGGTCGCCAGCGGCGACTGGGGCATCGCGGGCAACGCGCTGACCACCGCCGACGTCCGCGCCCTCGCGGCGGGAGCCGGGGTCTGACCTTGCCGTCCGCACGGTCGGGCGCGAGGCTGGGCGGGTGAGCACGCGGCAGGACTGGTCGGTCGCCGGGACGGAGCTCGACGCCGGTCGTTGGGCGTCCGCTGCGGACCTGTACGCCGCGCTCGCGACCAGCACGGGCGACCCGCGTGCGCACGAAGGGCTGGCGCAGGCCGCGTGGTGGCTGGACGACGCCGACACAGCCTTGGGCGCACGGGAGGCGGCGTACCGCGGTCACAGCGCGGCGGGGGAGACCACGGGGGCTGCCCGGGCCGCGGTCCACCTCGGTTACGACTCGATGCTCTTCGGCCGGGGCGTCGCCGTCGGGAGGGGATGGCTGGCCCGTGCCTCCGAGCTCCTCGCCGAGCAGGGCGACGTGCCGGAGGCCGGGTGGCTGTCCGTGCGCCAGGCGGAGGTGGCGCTCACGGTCGACCGGGACGCGCACGCGGCGCTGGAGGCTGCAGGCCGGGCCGTGGCGGTGGGTCGCGCCCTGTTCGTCAACGACCTGGTCGTGGTGGGGCAGGCGCTCTCGGGGCTGGCGCACGTGCGCCTGGGGGAGGTGGACGCGGGGGTCGAGCAGCTCGACGCGGCGGCCACCGCAGCGACTGCCGGTGACGTCACCGACCTCATGTGGATGGGCAAGATCTGTTGCTGGCTCATCAGTGCCTGCGAGGAGACCCACGACCTCGGCCGCGCCAGCGACTGGTGCGCGCGCGTCGAGGAGATCTGCGCACGCCGGGGCCTCTCGCCGCTGCTCTCGGTCTGCCGGATCCAGTACGCCTCGGTGCTGCTGGCCAGCGGACGACCGGACGAGGCGGAGTCGGCTCTCGTCGACGTGCTGTCGGTCCTGCAGCACTCGCGGCGCCTGAGCAGGTTCGACGCCGTCGCCCAGCTGGGCGAGCTGCGCCGTCGGCAGGGACGCTCGAAGGAGGCCGAGGACCTGCTCGCGCAAGCCGGACACCTCCCGGCGGCGGCGATCAGCCTCGCCCGGCTCCGGCTGGGTGCGGGCGACTCCGGACGCGCGTGGTCGGGCATCGCCGAGGCACTTCGGTCGACCGCCGTCGACCATCCCCTCGACCGTGTCGACGCGCTGGCGGTCGCGGTGGCCGCGGGGATCGCATCGGGACACACGCAGGAGGCGACGTCTGCCGCCGCGGAGCTGCGCCTGATCGCCCGGACGGTCGGCACCGCAGCGCTCTCGGCGCACGCGGACGCAGCCCACGCGAGGCTGGCGCAGGGCCGGGATGCCGTCGAGCTGTGGCAGGACGCGGTGCGTCGGTTCGGGGCGGCCGGACTGATCTTCGACGAGGCCGAGGCACGCCTCGAGCTCGTCGCTGCCCTGCGCGCGTCCGGTGAGGACCTGGAGGCCGAGGAGCAGCAGACCAGGGCGCTGCACGTCCTGGCTCCCCTGCGCGGCCGGGGAGGCGCCGCCTCGACCGCGCCCCTCACCGAGCGGCAGGCGGAGGTCCTGGGATTGCTCGCCCAGGGACTGAGCAACCGTGAGATCGCCACCCGGCTGTGCCTCAGCGAGCACACCGTGCACCGTCACCTGTCCAACGTCTACGACGTGCTCGACCTCCACTCGCGCGCCGGTGCAGCGGCCTACGCCGTGGCCCACGGGCTCGCCTGAGGACGTCAGCGGATCGTGAGGGTGGCCGCGGCCACGCACAGCGTCGCGCACAGCGCGCCCCAGCCTGCGAGCTTCAGCAGCGGCACCTGCAGCCCCGCCGATCGGCACCGCTGGAGCCACAGCAGCGTGGCGAGCGACGCCCACGGGGTGACGAGCGCGCCGGCGTTGACGCCGACGAGCGTGGCGACGAGACGGCGTACGTCGTCCGCAGCGGCCGGCTCGACCAGCAGGTAGGCCGGCAGGTTGTTGACCAGGTTGGCGCCCACCGCGGAGGCGCCGGAGAGGTGGAGCAGGTCGAGGGGACGTACGCCGGTGCCCACGGCCGGTGCGAGCCAGTCGAGCAGGCCCTCGGACTGGGCGGCACGCAGCAGTCCGGCGACGACCAGGAACGCCCCGGCCATGAGCCACGGCGGCCGCACCTGGCGCAACAGCCCTGGAGCGCGCCAGAGGAGCGCGGCGAGCAGCACGGCGGCCGACGCCACCGACACGACCGCCGGCTCCAGCCCGACCGCGAACAGCGGGCCGATGGTCAGACAGGTCACCGCGGCGACCACCAGCAGCACGCGATCGTGGGGCGCGGCCGGCGGATCGACGGCGTACGTCCCGCGGAGCGAGCGGCGCTGCAGCACCGCGATCAGCACCAGCGTGACGACGATCGCCGTCACGGCGGGCAGCGCGGCCGTGCGGACGTAGTCGCCGTGGTCGGCCCCGAGGTCCTCGAAGCGGTGCACGGCGAGCAGGTTGGTGAGGTTGGAGACAGGGAGCAGCAACGACCCGGTGTTGGCGATCCAGAGGGTCGTCAGGGCGAAGGGCATCGGTGCGATGCCGGTCTGCTGGGCGATCGCGAGACCGACGGGTGTCAGCAGGACCGCGGTCGTGTCGAGGCTCAGCACGATGGTGCAGACGACCGCGAGGGCCGCGAAGGTCAGCCACAGCAGAAGCACTCGGTGGCGGGCGCGACGCGCCATCGCGTGGGCGGCGACGTCGAACACGCCGGCCAGCTGCGCGATCTCCGCCGTGACCGTGATCGCGAGGAGGAAGACCGCGACGGGCAGGACCTGCGCGACCACCGGGTGGAGGACCTCGGGCACGTCGATCAGGATGACGGGTCCGGCACGGGGCCGAAGACCTGGTTGCAGGTCCAGCCCGCGCAGCCGACCAGGTCGGTTCGCCGCAGGTCGAGCGCGGCCCGTACCTCGGCGTAGTCCGGGTCGTCGATGACGTTGACCGTCTCATCGGGGTCGAGCAGCCGGTCGTAGAGGAACGCGTCGACCCCGTCGGTGCCGTAGAGGTAGCGCTCGGTGCGTACGCCGCGGTGCGACCAGCCGTCCCCGAGCGTGCGGCCGGTCTGGATCAGCGTGGTGTCGCGGAAGGTCTGCTGCTCGCCGCGCAGCGTCGGCGCGAGCGAGGTCCCGTCGACGAGCCACTGCGGGGCCACGTCGGTCAGTGCGGCGAAGGTGGCGGGCAGGTCGACGAGGGTGACCGGCAGCGAGGAGGTCGAGCCCGGCTCGATGCCGGGGCCGCGCACCAGCAGCGGCACCTGGAGTGCCTCGTCGGTCAGCACGTCCTTGCCGACGAAGCGGTGCTCGCCGAGGGAGTAGCCGTTGTCGGAGGTGAACACGACGTAGGTGTCGTCGAGGACGCCCTGCTCGTCGAGGGTCTGCACCAGGGATCCGACGGCGCGGTCCACGGACTGGAGCGAGCGGAGGCGGGCGGTGTTCTCCCGCGCCACCTCCTCGCGGGAGACGGGGCCGAGGCGACGCAGGTAGGCCGGCTGGTCGCTCACGTCGGCCTCGTTGAAGGCGGGGGAGTCGAAGGCCGAGGGACGCTCGTCGGTGAACAGGTCCCGGTCCTGCGGCTCCGCGGGCGGCAGGCCGCGACCGCCTTCGGCCGCGATCCGGTAGTGGGGTGCCAGGTGCCAGGCGTAGACGACGAACGGGTCCCCGCTGGCGGCGAACTCGCGGATGTCTGCGTTGGTGCGCTCCTCGATCACCGACGTGACGTAGCTGTCGGTGAAGCGCTCGGGGTCGCCGTCGCCGCTCATCGTGAAGTCGACGTAGTCGTAGACGCCGCGGGTGAGGGCGTCCCAGTGCGTCCAGCCGGCAGGGCGTACGTCGCCGGGGTGGTAGCCGTTGAGGAACTTGCCCACGAAGCCGGTGCGGTAGCCGCTGTCGCGGAACCACGAGCTGGCCTCCTGCGTGGGGTCGAGCGCACTGAAGCCGCCGTGGACGCCGCGGTTGTGCTGCACGCCGTTGTTCTGCGCGTACTGCCCGGTGGCCAGCTGCGCCCGGGCCGGGCAGCACAGCGGGTGCGGGGAGATCGCGTCGGTGAACTCCATGCCCTGGTCCGCGAGGAGGCGGCGCGTGATCGGCATGTGGTCGAGGTCGTCGTCGCGCATGTCGTCGGTGAGGACGAACACGATGTTGGGTCGCTCGGTGGGGGCGTCGGGCGCCTGGGTCGTCTGGACCATGCGCACCGACTCGGAGCCGCGCGCGTCGCCGTCGGAGGTCGTCACGGTAGCGAGGGTGGCGACGAGCACCACGAGGAGTGCAGCCGTCACCGACTGTGCCCACGAACGCATCTGTGTCATTCCCCCGCCGGGACCGTCTCGGTCCTGTGTCTCGCCCCACGTGTGGGCACAGACTAGGGCGGGCGGGGGTGGCTCCCCAAAGCGACACGACGAGTGGGGCGAAGCCGGTTCCGGCCGCTAGTCTGGGGACTCGCCGACGCCGATGCCACTGCCCAGAAGGAACCCACGCGCCGACCATGGACGACAGTCAAAGTCCCCGCACGACCGCACTGAAAGACCGGTGCGCGTCGTGACCCCTCTCCTCCTGCTCCTGCTGTCGTTGGCCCTCGTGGCCGCCTGCGGCCTCTTCGTGGCCGCGGAGTTCTCCTTCGTCACCGTCGACCGGCCGAGCGTCGAGCGTGCCGCCGCCGAGGGGGACGAGGGCGCGCGCGGCGTGCAGCTGGCCCTGCGGTCGCTGTCGACGCAGCTCTCCGGCGCCCAGGTCGGCATCACGGTCACCAACCTCGCGATCGGCTTCCTCGCCGAGCCCGCGATCTCCGACCTCATCGACGGCCCCCTCGCTGCCGCCGGAACGCCCGACTCGGTGGTCACGCCGCTGTCGCTGGCGCTCGGCCTCGCGCTGGGCACGGTGGTGACGATGATCTTCGGCGAGATGGTGCCCAAGAACATCGCCATCGCGCGACCGCTGCAGACCGCCCGCACCACGCAGGGGTTCATGCGCGGCTTCACCGCCCTGACCAAGCGTCCGATCCGGGTGCTGAACGGCTCGGCCAACTCGATCGTGCGGCGCCTCGGCATCGAGCCCCAGGAGGAGCTGCGCTCCGCGCGCAGCTCGCAGGAGCTGGCCTCCCTCGTGCAGCGCTCGGCCGACCAGGGCACCCTCGACGCCGACACCGCCGAGCTCATGGAGCGCTCGGTCGAGTTCGGCACCCGCACCGCCGGCGAGATCATGACGCCCCGGGTGCGCACCACCACGGTGGAGGACGGCGACCGGGTGTCCTCGATCATCGAGCTCGCCCGCCAGACCGGTCACTCCCGCTTCCCGGTGCTCGACTCCGAGGACGCCGTCGTCGGCACCGTGCACGTCAAGCACGCCGTCGCGGTGCCCGTCCACGAGCGCGCCACGACGCGGATCAGGCACGTCATGGTCCGTCCGGTCGTCGTGCCCGACAGCCTGCGGCTCGACCCGCTCCTCGCCCTGCTGCGCCAGGACGGCTTCCAGATGGCCATCGTGCTCGACGAGTACGGCGGCCACGCCGGGATCGTGACCCTCGAGGACGTCGTCGAGGAGATCGTCGGCGACATCTCCGACGAGCACGACCGCCTCGGCGCGCGCATCCGCCAGCGCCGCGACGGCAGCTGGACGCTGTCGGGCCTCCTGCGTCCCGACGAGGTCGAGGACGCCACCGAGATCGAGCTCCCCGAGGGTGAGGACTACGACACCGTTGCCGGCCTGGTGGTGCGACAGCTCGGCAAGATCCCCGCACCCGGGGACCGGGTGGAGCTGCCCGTGCCCGACCGCAGCGAGCCGCACGAGCCGCGTGAGCGTCTGGTGACGCTCACCGTCGAGCGGATGGACGGCCTGCGCATCGACCGCATCGAGCTGCGCGTCGTCCACGCCGCGGAGCTGGCGAGCCAGCAGGGGGCCTCCGATGAACAGTGACCTCTTCGGCGTCGGCCTGGCCGTCGTCCTGCTCGCCCTCAACGCGTTCTTCGTGGGCGCCGAGTTCGCGCTGCTCGCCGCCCGGCGCAGCCAGATCGAGCCGCTGGCGCAGGAGGGCTCGCGCGCGGCCCGCACCACGCTGCGCGCGATGGAGAACGTCTCCCTGGTCATGGCCGGCGCCCAGCTCGGCATCACCGTCTGCTCGCTGGGTCTCGGCGCCATCGGCGAGCCGGCCGTCGCCCACCTGCTCGAGCCCCTCTTCCACGCGGCACGGGTGCCCGACGACCTGCTGCACCCGGTCTCCTTCGTGGTGGCGATGTCGATCGTCGTCTACCTCCACGTGGTCCTGGGCGAGATGGTCCCCAAGAACATCGCCCTCGCGGGCGCCGACCGCGCCGCGATGGTGCTGAGCCCGCCGATGATGGTGATCGTGACGGTGCTCCGACCGGTCATCGCCGGCATGAACATGGTCGCCAACGCGGTGCTCCGCCTGCTGCGCATCGAGCCCAAGGACGAGGTCCACTCGAGCTTCACGCGCGAGGAGGTCGCGGCGCTCGTCGAGGAGTCGCGGGGCGAGGGCATGATCGAGGCCGACGAGTACGACCGCCTCGCGGGCGCGCTCGGCTTCACCGAGAAGTCGGTGGCCTCGATCGTCATGACGCCCGACGGCCTCGCGACCGTGGCGCCCGGCTCGACGGTCGCCGACGTCGAGGCCGTGTGCGCCGCGACCGGCTTCAGCCGGTTCCCGGTCGCCGCCGCGGACGGCACGCTGCTCGGCTACCTCCACATCAAGGACGCGCTCGAGTCCGACGACGACAAGCGCTCGCGCGTCATCGAGGACAAGTGGATCCGCCCCTTCGCCTCGGTGCACCCCGACGACCTGCTCCACGACGCGCTGGAGAGCCTGCAGGCCAAGGGCGCGCACATGGCGCGCGTGGTGCAGCGCGACGGTGAGGTCATCGGGCTCGTCACGCTCGAGGACGTCCTCGAGGAGCTGGTCGGCGAGATCCGCGACGCCGCGCACCACGACGTGTCCACCGTCGACGCCACCTGAGTGCTGGATAGGGTCTGAGCGTGTCCGAGGAAGCGTCCCGCGTCTGGACCGTGCCCAACATCGTCAGTGTGGTGCGGCTCGCCGGTGTGCCCCTGTTCCTCTGGCTGGTGCTCGGTCCCGAGGCGGACGCGATCGCGCTCGTCGTGCTGATGGTGGCCGGCTTCACCGACTACTTGGACGGCTGGCTGGCGCGCCGGCTGAACCAGTACTCCCGGCTCGGGGAGATCCTCGACCCGGTCGCCGACCGCCTCTACATCCTGGCCGTCGTCATCGGTCTCTACATGCGCGACATCATCCCGTGGTGGGTGGCGCTCGCGCTGCCGCTGCGCGACCTCCTCCTGTGGGGCCTGGTGCCCATCCTGCGCACCCGCGGCTTCTCCGCGCTGCCGGTGCACTTCCTCGGCAAGGCGGCCACCTTCAACCTGCTCTACGCCTTCCCCCTTCTCCTCCTCGGCGAGGGCGACGGCGTGGTCGCCACGCTCGCGCGCAACTTCGGCTGGGCCTTCGCCTGGTGGGGGATCGGCCTCTACTGGTGGGCCGGGGTGCTCTACGCCTGGCAGGTGCGCACGCTGCTGCGCGACACACCACGGCGTACGTCGCCGGCGACCGACCATGGCTGAGCCGCGCCCGCACGGCGGACGGACGACCCAGGAGGCAGCGCGCCCCCTGCCCGAGCACGTCACCACGCCGCTGCTCTCCCTGATCACCGCGCGGTCGATGGACGAGGACTACGCCCACGTGGCGCAGAAGCGCGCCGCCGCCGGCCTCGAGCCTGCTCCGGGGCGGCCGCGCCCGCACTGGACGAGCATCGCGGCCATCGCGCTGCTGGGGGTGATGGCCGCCGTCGTCGCGGCGCAGACCGACCGGCAGGCACCCGTCGACGAGCTCAGCCGAGCAGCGCTGATCGAGCAGATCGAGCGTCGCAGCGACACCCTCGACGCGCTCCAGGGCCAGGTCGGCGAGCTGACGCAGTCCAATGCCGAGACGGCCGTCACCAGCACCCGCACCCAGGGCCAGCTCGACGACATCCAGACGAGACTGCGTCGCGTCGAGCTGGTCACCGGATTCTCCGCCGCCCGCGGGCCCGGCGTACGCCTCACGGTGGAGAACCGACCCGACGTCGACGTCAACGACGAGATCCGCGACGAGGACCTCGCGTTCCTGGTGGACGGGCTCTTCGCGGCGGGTGCGGAGGCGGTCGCCGTCAACGACCAGCGGATCAACCTCCTCGGCGGGATCCGCAACACCCTGCGAGCCATCCACGTCAACGGTCGCCCGGTCAACCCGCCGTACGTCATCACGGCCATCGGCGACCCGCAGACCCTCCAGGCGCGCCTGCTCCAGACGAGCCAGGGGCAGGAGTGGTTCAATCGCGTCAGCTTCTACGACTTCGTCTACGAGGCCGAGAATGTCGACGACATCCGCCTGCCCGCTGCGCGCGAGCGCGTGCTGCGTGATGTGATCGAGCTGAACGCCGACCCGGACGGCGTACAGGATGGAGGGGGGAGCGCGCCGTGATAGCCGCCCTTGGCCTGCTCATCGGCATCCTCGCGGGGCTGGTGTTCGCCCCCGACGTGCCCCTGAGCCTGCAGAACTACCTCCCCATCGCCGTGGTGGCTGCGCTCGACGCCGTCTTCGGTGGCCTGCGGGCCTACCTCGACGGGATCTTCGACGACAAGGTCTTCGTGGTCTCGTTCGTCAGCAACGTGGTGATCGCGGCCGCGATCGTCTACCTCGGCGACCAGCTCGGCGTGGGCGCCCAGCTGACCACGGGCGTGGTCGTCGTGCTCGGCATCCGCATCTTCTCCAACGTCGCCGCCATCCGGAGGCACGTCTTCCATGCCTGAGCAGGAGCCCGACCCGCCGCGGAAGGACGCCGACCCCGACCCCGACCCGGGGCGCGACCGGCTGCGGGGTGCGCTGACCCGTCCCTCCCGCCGTCAGGCGGTGGTGGCGGTGCTCCTCGCGGTCCTGGGGTTCGCCGTCGTGGTGCAGGTGAGGGACACCCAGACCAACGACACCTACTCCGGGCTCCGCGAGAGCGAGCTGATCCAGGTGCTCGACGGCCTGACCGGCACCGCCGAGCGGGCACGTCGGGAGGTCGAGCGCCTCGAGAGCCGCCGCGACGAGCTGCGCGACGAGAGCACGCGACGCTCCGCCGCGCTCGACGAGGCGGAGCAGCGGGTGCGCACCCTCAACATCATCGCCGGGCTGGTGCCGGTCACCGGGCCGGGCCTGCGGGTGACGATCACGGAGTCGACGACCCGCGTGAGCGTGGGCTCCCTGCTCGACACCGTGCAGGAGCTGCGTACGGCGGGTGCGGAGGCGATGGAGATGAACGACTCCATCCGGCTCGGCGCCGACAGCTCCTTCGAGGACGCGATCGGCGGCATCGAGCTCGACGGCCAGCTGCTCGAGCCGCCCTACGTCCTCGAGGTGATCGGCGACACCGCCAACCTGCGCACCGCGCTCACGTTCTCCTCGGGCCCGGTGGAGACGCTGCAGACACTCGACGGCGCCACGGTGCGCATCGAGGACCTCGAGCAGGTCGAGATCACCAGCGTCCGGGAGCCAGGCCGACCTGACTATGCGGAGTTCAGCGCGGGCCAGTAGCCTGCCGGGCAGTCCGCCGCAGCACCCCGACCGGCATCCAGCACCAGACAGCTCGAGGAGTCCCACGTGTATCCGGAGAACCTGAAGTACACCAGCGAGCACGAGTGGGTGCGCACCCCCGGTGACGCCGAGGGCTCGGTGCGTGTCGGCATCACCGACTTCGCGCAGGACGCGCTCGGCGACATCGTCTACGTCTCGCTGCCGCAGGTCGGCGACGCGGTGACGGCGGGGGAGACCTGCGGGGAGCTCGAGTCGACCAAGTCGGTCAGCGACATCTACGCACCGGTCACCGGCGAGGTCGTCGCAGTGAACTCCTCGCTCGACTCCACCCCCGAGCTGGTCAACAGCGACCCCTACGAGGCCGGCTGGCTGTTCGAGGTGAGCGTCGGCGACGCCTCGCAGGTCGAGGGCCTGATGGACTCCGCCACCTACCAGGCCAGCCTCGCAGGCTGAGCCGTACGCCGATCCACCGCCGCCGTCCCCGATCGGTCCCGCGTGCCATCGCGGGGCTGATAGGTTCGGAACAACCGTCAACCTCAACCCTCGGCTGAGGGTTGGGCGTCGATCCGCCGAGGAGTCCCCCATGCCGTTCTGCACCGCCTGTGGCAAGCAGAACCCTGACGATGCCCGCTTCTGTGCCCAGTGCGGCACCAAGCTGCTCGTCGGGGAAGACACCGGGTCCAGCCCGGTCGAGTCCACCGCGACGATCACCTTCGGCGTGCCCGACCAGCGCGAGTCGTCGGACCGCCAGCTGAGCCCGGTGGACGCCGCAGCCGTCGACGCCCTCCCCGAGGGCCACGCCCTGCTGGTCGTCCAGCGCGGCCCGAGCGCCGGCAGCCGTTTCCTCCTCGACACCGACGTGGTCGGTGCGGGGCGTCACCCCGACAGCGAGATCTTCCTCGACGACGTCACCGTGTCGCGCCGGCACGCGGAGTTCCGCCGGTCCGGTGCCGGCTACAGCGTCGGCGACGTGGGCAGCCTCAACGGCACCTACGTCAACCGCGACCGAATCGACTCCGTCGAGCTCAACGACGGCGACGAGGTCCAGATCGGCAAGTATCGCCTGGTGTTCTTCTCCTCCCACCCGAACAGCTGATCCGTGAGTGCCCCGACGCCCTCGGCATCGAGTCGCGGCGCCCGCTTCAACATCGGGCAGGTCCTCGACCAGCTCCGCCCCGACTTCCCCGGGGTGACGATCCCGAAGATCCGCTTCCTGGAGGACCAAGGCCTGGTCAAGCCGGAGCGCACGGCGGCCGGCTACCGGAAGTTCTCCGGCGACGACGTCGCCCGGCTGCGCTACATCCTGCTGATGCAGCGCGACCACTACCTCCCGCTCAAGGTGATCGGCGACCACCTCGACGCGATCGACCGCGGCCTCGAGCCGCCGGCCATCGAGTCCGTCGTGCCGACCGTGCCGAAGGTGGCGCTGAGCTCCGACGGCCTGCCCAGCCCGGAGTCGTTCCGCCGCACCAGCGACCTGCGGCTCTCGCGCCGCGAGCTGCTCAAGGTCGCCGACATCTCCGAGGAGCTGCTCTCCCAGCTCGAGCAGTACGGCCTGGTGAGCGCGCGCACCGGGACGGGCCACTTCGACAGCGACGCCCTCGTGGTGGCGCAGACCGCTCGTGAGCTCGCCGACTTCGGCTTCGAGCCGCGGCACCTGCGGGCCTTCAAGACCGCCGCCGACCGCGAGGTCGGCCTGGTCCAGCAGGTCGTCGCACCGCTGGCCCGCGGTCGCGACGCAGCGGCCCGCGGGCGCGCCGAGGACGCCACGTCCGAGATCGCGGCCCTCTCCGTGCGCCTCCACGCCACGCTGGTCAAGGTCGGTCTCGACCGCGGCTGATCCCGCCCCGACCGGGTCAGGGGACCTGAGTAGGGTGGGGGACATGCGCGAAATGGACGTCGTCGGAGTCCGCGTCGAGATGCCCTCCAACCAGCCGATCGTGCTCCTGCGCGAGGTGACGGGGGAGCGGTACCTCCCGATCTGGATCGGGGCCGTCGAGGCCACGGCCATCGCCTTCGCGCAGCAGGGCGTCACGCCGCCGCGCCCGTTGACGCACGACCTGATGCGCGACGTGCTCGAGGCGACGGGTCAGCGCCTCGAGGAGGTGCGCATCGTCGACATGCAGGACGGCATCTTCTTCGCCCAGCTCGTGTTCGACGGCGGGGCCGAGGTCGGGGCCCGCCCGTCGGACTCGATCGCCCTCGCACTGCGCACCGGGACCCGCATCGTGTGCGCGGAGGCCGTGCTGGAGGAGGCCGGCCTCGCGGTGCCCGCCGAGCAGGAGGACGAGGTCGAGCGGTTCCGCGAGTTCCTCGACCACGTCTCGCCCGACGACTTCGAGGAAGCCCCCTGAGGGTCGACCCGACTGAGCCTCAACCCTGACCCTCATGCTGAGGTTGAGGGTTGCGACACGCCGCTGCGTGGATGGACAAGGCGAACTCCCGGGCTTACCTTGAACTGTCTCTGTTGTAACTCCACCGTTGTGGTTGTCGGCCCCGGCCGGCTCCGGGCGGGCCCTTCCCCCAGGAGTTACCGCTCAGCGGAGGAACTGACCTGGAGGGTCACTGTGGCTAGCAACGAGAACGAGCAGGGCGCCGACGCCGCCAGGATCAAGGCTGCGGCGGAGGCTGCCGAGACCGCCGAGGAGCAGGGACTGCTCTTCAGCGACGACGTCTCGCCGCTGCCCAGCGACACCGGCTACCGCGGACCCACCGCCTGCAACGCCGCCGGGATCACCTACCGCCAGCTCGACTACTGGGCGCGCACCGGCCTGGTCGAGCCGAGCGTGCGCGGTGCGGCCGGCTCCGGCTCCCAGCGCCTCTACTCCTTCCGCGACATCCTGATCCTCAAGGTCGTCAAGCGCCTGCTCGACGCGGGGATCTCGCTGCAGCAGATCCGTACGGCGACCGCGCACCTGCGTGAGCGCGGCACCGACGACCTGACCCGCGTCACCCTCATGAGCGACGGCGCCTCGGTCTACGAGTGCACCAGCAACGACGAGGTCATCGACCTGCTCCAGGGCGGGCAGGGTGTCTTCGGCATCGCCATCGGCGGTGTCTGGCGCGAGATCGAGGGCACGCTCGCCGAGCTGCCCAGCGAGCGCACCGCCGGCGAGCCGGCCGCGCCGGTTGCGGGCGACGAGCTCGCCGCCCGTCGTGCGGCCCGCCAGACCGGCTGACCCCGCACCCACGACCCTCCGACGAGGCCGCCCGGACGTCCGGGCGGCCTCGCTCATTTAGCCCACCTTCGGCATGGGCCCGTCGGCGCTGCGGGTTAGACTGCCACTCGCCGACATCCCGTGCGGGAGAGTCACCACGGCTGGTCCACGGACCGGCCGGTGTGCGCCGAAGGGGCAATTCCTCCCCGGAACCTCTCAGGCACCCGGACCGCACGGGTTGGCACTCTGGAGGCCACCGGGCCGACAGAGGGGGAGGCCCCACTGAAGCGACCTCAGGGAGCCCCCGTGCCGGACGCCACCCCCACCGCCATCGACAGCGACGCGACCACCCTCGGTGAGTTCGTCGCCCGCCACATCGGCCCCGACGACGCGGGAGTCGCGCACATGCTCGAGGCCGTCGGGCACGAGTCGCTCGAGGCGCTGATGACGTCCGCGGTCCCCGGGGGGATCCGCACCGCGGCCTCGCTCGACCTGCCGGACCCCCTCGACGAGGAGGCCACGGCGCGGGCACTGCGCACGCTCGCCTCGCAGAACCGTCCCGCCGAGGCCATGATCGGTCTGGGCTACCACGCGACGATCACCCCGGCGGTGATCCGACGCAACGTCCTCGAGGACCCGTCCTGGTACACCGCCTACACGCCCTACCAGCCGGAGATCTCCCAGGGACGCCTCGAGGCGCTGCTCAACTTCCAGACGGTGGTCGCCGACCTCACCGGGCTGCCGACGGCCAACGCGTCCCTGCTCGACGAGGGCACCGCCGCGGCGGAGGCCATGACGCTCGTACGCCGTGCGCAGCGCAACGCCACCGGCCCCTTCGTCGTGGACGCCGACGCCCTCCCGCAGACCATCGACGTGGTGCGCACCCGGGCGGAGGGGATGGGCATCGAGGTCGTCGTCGCCGACCTCTCGGACGGCCTCCCCGAGGGCCCGGTCAGCGGTGTCCTGGTCCAGTACCCCGGCGCCTCCGGCGCGGTGGTGGACCCCCGACCGGTGATCGACGCCGTGCACGAGCGCGGCGGCCTGGCCGTGGTGGCGGCCGACATCCTGTCCCTGGCCCTGCTCGAGGCGCCCGGCACCATGGGTGCGGACGTCGTCGTGGGCTCCTCGCAGCGCTTCGGCGTACCCCTCTTCTACGGCGGGCCGCACGCCGGCTTCATGTCCGTGTCCGCCGGGCTGGAGCGCCACCTGCCCGGCCGGCTGGTCGGCGTCTCGGTCGACGCCGAGGGCCGACGGGCCTACCGGCTCGCCCTCCAGACCCGTGAGCAGCACATCCGGCGCGACAAGGCCACCTCCAACATCTGCACCGCCCAGGTGCTGCTCGCGGTGGTGGCGTCGATGTACGCCGTCTACCACGGACCCGAGGGCCTGCGCCGGATCGCGCAGCGCACCCACGACCACGCCGACCGGATCGCCGGAGCCCTGCGCGCCGGCGGCGCCGAGATCGTCAACGACACGTGGTTCGACACGCTCACCGTGGCCGTGCCCGGCCGGGCCAACGAGGTGGTCGCAGCGGCCCGCACCGTGGGTCTGCACCTGCGGCTCATCGACGCCGACCACGTCGGTGTCTCCACGTCGGAGCGCACCAGCCCGTCGACGGTGTCCGCCGTGCTGCGCGCCTTCGGGGTCGCGGCGAACGGTGGCGAGACGGCCGAGGGGCTGCCCAGCGGCCTGCACCGCACCACCGAGTTCCTGACCCACGAGGTCTTCAACTCCCACCACAGCGAGACGCAGATGCTGCGCTACCTCGCGCGGCTGTCGGGGCGCGACTACGCGCTCGACCGCGGCATGATCCCGCTGGGCTCGTGCACCATGAAGCTCAACGCGACGACCGAGATGGAGCCGGTGAGCCTGCCCGGCTTCGCGGACCTGCACCCCTTCGCCCCGGCGCAGGACGCCACCGGCTACCGCGAGCTGGTCGACGACGTCGAGGGCTGGCTGGCCGAGGTCACCGGCTACGACAAGGTCTCGGTGCAGCCCAACGCGGGCTCGCAGGGCGAGCTCGCAGGCCTGCTCGCGATCCGCGGCTTCCACCTCGCCAACGGCGACACGGGCCGCAACATCTGCCTGATCCCCTCCTCGGCGCACGGCACCAACGCCGCCTCGGCGGTGATGGCGGGGATGAAGGTCGTCGTCGTCAAGGCTTCCGACGACGGCTCCGTCGACCTCGACGACCTGCTGGCCAAGTGCGAGCAGCACGCCGACACGCTCGCCGCGATCATGGTCACCTATCCCTCGACCCACGGGGCCTACGAGGACTCGATCACCGACCTGTGCAAGATCGTGCACGACCACGGTGGCCAGGTCTACGTCGACGGCGCCAACCTCAACGCGCTGCTCGGCTACGCGCGCCCGGGTGAGTTCGGTGGCGACGTGTCGCACCTCAACCTCCACAAGACCTTCTGCATCCCGCACGGTGGCGGCGGCCCCGGCGTCGGCCCCGTCGCCGTACGAGCCCACCTCGCGCCGTACCTCCCGTCCCACGCGTGGCACCCCGAGTCGGCCAAGCGCGAGGGCATCGGCCCGATCAGCGCCGCGCCCTACGGCTCGGCCGGCATCCTGCCGATCACCTGGGCCTACATCCGGATGATGGGAGCCGAGGGCCTGACCCGCGCGACGGCCGTGGCCGTGCTCTCCGCCAACTACATCGCCCACCGGCTCAACGACCACTTCCCGGTGCTCTACCGCGGTCACGGCGACCTCGTCGCCCACGAGTGCATCCTCGACCTGCGCGGCATCACCAAGGCCAGCGGCGTCACGGTCGACGACGTCGCCAAGCGCCTGGTCGACTACGGCTTCCACGCCCCGACCATGTCCTTCCCGGTCGCCGGCACGCTGATGGTCGAGCCGACCGAGTCCGAGGACCTCGCCGAGATCGACCGGTTCTGCGACGCGATGATCGCGATCCGCGGGGAGATCGCCCGCGTCGAGGCGGGGGAGTGGACGCCCGAGGACTCGCCGCTGCGGCACGCCCCGCACACGGCACGCGCCCTGGTCGGGGAATGGGACCGCAGCTACTCGCGCGAGGTCGCGGTCTTCCCGCAGGGCATCGACCCCGACAAGTACTGGCCGCCGGTCGCCCGCATCGACCAGGCCTACGGCGACCGCAACCTCGTGTGCGCCTGCCCGCCGCCGGAGGCGTTCGAGCAGGACTGAGACAACCCGAGGCCCTATGGTCTCCTCCGTGAGCGACCAACGGCAGCGCCTCCTCGACATCGCGCAGGCCGAGGGTCGCCTGACGTCGGTGGTCGGTGCGGTCTTCGACCGCTACGGCGCGGTGTGGGCGGGTGGCGCCGGTGACGCGCCCGGGCTGGACGGGCAGTACCGGATCGGCTCCATCACCAAGACGATGACGGCCGTGCTGGTCCTCCAGGCGCGCGACGCCGGGCTGCTCGACCTCGACGACCGGTTGGGTGACCACCTCGGTCATGTCGGCTACGGCGAGGTGACCCTCCGCGATGCGCTGGCCCACACGTCCGGCATGCAGAGCGAGCCACGGGGGCCGTGGTGGGAGCGCACCCGCGGCACCGACTTCCCCACGCTCGCCGCAGCCAACGACGGCGGGGGCAGGGTCGCCGGTGCGGGGGAGTGGTTCCACTACTCCAACCTCGGCTACGGCCTGCTCGGCGAGGTGGTGGCCCGCCGCCTCGGAGCGCCGTGGCGGGTGCTGGTCGCCGAGAAGCTGCTCCGTCCGTTGGCCATGCGGGCGACGTCGTACCTCCCGCGCCCGGGGGCGCAGCCGGGGTGGAGCGTCGACCACTTCACCGGCATCCGGGTCCACGAGCCGCTGACCGACACCGGCGCGATGGCCCCCGCCGGCCAGCTGTGGTCGACCTTGGCCGACCTCGTCGCCTGGGGCCAGCTGCTCGGCGGTGCACGCCCTGACGTCCTCGCAGAGGCGTCGCTGGCGGAGATGCAGCGGCCGGTGACCGACGACTACGGCCTCGGGCTGATGCTGGGGCTGCACCTCGGCGGGCGCCTCGTGGGGCACAACGGCTCCATGCCCGGCTTCATGGCGGCACTGCACGTCGACCCCGACAGCGGCATCGGCGCGGTCGTGCTGACCAACGCCACGACGGGCATCGACCCGCGTGAAGTGGCCGTCTCGCTCATCGAGGGGGACCCCGACGCCGACGACGCCCGACCCGCGCCGTGGCGTCCCACGCGGTCACTGCCGGACACGGTGCGGGGGGTGCCGGGGGTGTGGTTCTGGGGCAACACGGCGTACGACGTGCGCTGGCACAACGAGGGTCTCGAGCTGCGGGCGATGGCGCGCGGCAACGTCGTCACGGACCGCTTCGAGGTCGTCGCCGGCACGCTCGTCGGCGTCACGGGCTACCACCGCGGCGAGCGGCTCGACGTCGTACGTCGTCCCGACGGCACCATCCGCAACCTCGAGTGCGCGACCTTCGTCTACACCCGGGTGCCCTACGACCCCGAGGTGGACATCCCCGGCGGCCACCCGCGTCGGTGACCTCAGACGCCCTGCGACACGCTCGACATGTTGAAGTCCGGGATCCTCAGGGCCGGGGTGGCGGTGCGGGAGAAGTAGTCGTCGCCCCACTCGCGGCTGAAGCTCGGCACGGACTCGGTGGCCGCGCTGAAGCGGTTGAGCAGGTCGACCGGGCTCTCGTTCCAGCGGAAGTTGTTGGCGGCGCCGACGATCTCGCCGTCCTCGACGACGTAGACCCCGTCGCGGGTCAGTCCGGTGAGGAGCATGGTCTGCGGGTCGACCTCGCGGATGTACCACAGGCAGGTGAGCAGCAGACCGCGTTGCACGCCCGCCACCATGTCGTCGACGGTGCCCGCGCCGTCCCCGACCTCGAGCACGAGGTTGTCGATCATGGGGGTGACGGGCTGGCCGGTCATGGCGGCCGAGTGCCGGGTCTGGAGCAGGCCGGTGAGGAGGCCGTCGCGGATCCAGTCGGTGCGCTCGAGGAGCAGGCCGTTGTCGAAGACCGAGTCGGTGTTGTCGGAGGCGCCCGCGATCACGAACGGCGCGCACTCCAGACCGGGGTGGGCGGGGTCGGAGAACAGGCTGACCCCGGGGGCGGCGACCTTGTCGCCGATGCGGGTGCCACCACCACGGCGGCTGTAGACGGACTCACCCTCGTGGGCCACGCGGGCGCCGGCGCCCCAGTAGGCGTCGATCATCAGGTCGGCGACCGAGGACGGCGGCAGGATCGTGTCGTAGCGCCCGGCGGGGAGGTCGATGCGTCGCTCGGCCCACCGCAGGCGCTGGGCGACCGTGGCAGCCATGGCGGCGGCGTCGACGTCGCGGAAGTCGCGGGTCGCACCGCCGGTCCACGCGCTGCGGGTCAGGGACGTGTCCTTCGCGGTGCAGGCGTAGTGGCCGGTGGGCTGCACGTGGCGCAGCCGCAGGCCGCGGGTGGAGCCGAGGTAGGTCGTCGCGACGTCGTGGTTGACGAAGCCGTAGAGCAGGCGGTCCTCCGCGCTGGCCTCGCGGAACGCCTCGCCCAGCGCGGGCGCGAAGGCGTCGTAGACGCCGATGTCGGTGGTCTCCGGCCCGATGTCCCAGAGAGGGGAGGTCAGGTCGGCGACGAGCTCGCCGGCGTCCTCGGCGGGCGAGCCCGCCCGCGCGGCGGCGTCGGCGCCCTCCACCAGTGCGGTGACCTGGTCGGTGGTGGAGGCGCTGCCGGAGACCGAGCCGGTCGCGATGCCGCCGGAGACGGAGGCGAAGCTGATGACGGTGACCGAGACCTCGGTCATCACGCCGTTGGTGGTCAGCGTGTTGTTGGCCCAGCGCAGGTTGGCGCTGGTGACGTCGCGGACGATGGCGATGCAGTCGTCGGCGGTCGAGGTCGCGAGCGCGTGCTCGACGAGCTCCTGTGCGGTGGTCCTCATCAGTGGCCTGCCTCGTCGATGGTGTTCAGGATGTTGACCCCGCGGAACAGGGCCGACGGGCAGCCGTGGCTCACCGCCGCCACCTGGCCGGGCTGGGCCTTGCCGCAGTTGAACGCGCCGCCCAGCACCCAGGTGTCGGGCCCACCGACGGCCTCCATGGACCCCCAGAAGTCGGTGGTGGTCGCCTGGTAGGCCACGTCGCGGAGCATGCCGTCCAGCTTGCCGTCGGTGATCTTGTAGAACCGCTGGCCGGTGAACTGGAAGTTGAAGCGCTGCATGTCGATCGACCACGACTTGTCGCCGACGACGTAGATGCCGCGCTCGACGCGGGAGATCAGGTCGTCGGTGGTGAGCCCGTCGGTGCCCGGCATCAGCGACACGTTGGCCATCCGCTGGATCGGGATGTGGCCGGGGGAGTCGGCGTAGGCGCAGCCGTTGGAGCGGCCCTCGTTGAGCTCCGGCTTCAGGTGCCCCATGGAGCGGTCGAGCTGGTAGCCGACGAGGACGCCGTCGCGGACGATGTCCCAGCCCTGCGTCTGCACGCCCTCGTCGTCGTAGCCGACCGTGGCCAGGCCGTGCTCCTGGGTGCGGTCGCCGCGGACGTTCATCACCTCGGAGCCGTACTGGAGCGTGCCGAGCTTGTCGTAGGTGGCAAACGACGTGCCGGCGTAGTTGGCCTCGTAGCCCAGCGCGCGGTCGAGCTCGGTCGCGTGGCCGATCGACTCGTGGATCGTGAGCCAGAGGTTGGACGGGTCGACCACCAGGTCGTAGGAGCCCGCCTCCACGCTCGGCGCCCGGAGCTTCTCGGCGAGCAGCTCGGGGACCTCGGCCAGCTCGGCGTCCCAGTCCCAGTGGGCTCCGGACAGGTACTCCCAGCCGCGGCCGACCGGCGGTGCGATGGAGGCCATCGAGTCGAAGATCCCGGTCTCCGCGTCCTCGCCGGTGGCCTCGAAGCCGGGCTGGAGGCGTACGCGCTGCTGCGTGGTGCGGGTGCCGGACAGGTCGGCGTAGTACTTGTTCTCCTGGACCTGCTGCAGGAAGGCGGTCGCGTGGGCGACCGCGCTGCTCGCACGCAGGCGCTCGGTCCAGTCGACGAGCAGGTCGGCCTTCTCGCGGCTGGGGACGTCGAGCGGGTTGACGTCGTAGCCGGAGATCCAGGTGACGTCGTCGTGCACCGGCTCCGGTGCCAGCTCGACGGGAGTCGTGGTCATCGCCGCGGCCACGCGCGCCACGGCGACGGCCGTGTCGGCCAGGCGTCGCGCCTCGTCGTCGGTCAGCACGACGCCGGAGGCGAAGCCCCAGGCGCCGCCGTGGACGACGCGGACCGCGAAGCCGAGGTCCTCGGCGTCGCTGGCGGTCTGCAGGTTGCCGTCGCGGGCACCGAGGTACTGGTAGCGGTTGCGCTCGAAGCGGAAGTCCGCGTGGGTCGCACCGAGCTCCTGGGCCCTGGCCAGGGCGATGTCGCCGAGGCGGCGGTGCGGCAGTTCGCTGAAGGTCGGGTCGAGCCCGGGCGCACTCATGGGAGCGAACCTATCCGAGGCCCGACCGACGTGACGACCGGCTCAGGCCAGCTCCAGCGTCGTACGGCTGCCGGTGCGGCCGCGGTGCACGCGCAGCTGGGTGGGGATGCGGGTCTGGAGCTCGGGCACGTGGCTCACCACGCCGACCACCCGGCCACCGTCGCGGAGGGTGTCGAGGGTGTCCATGACGTCCTCCAGCGTCTCGGAGTCGAGCGAGCCGAAGCCCTCGTCGACGAAGAGGGTCTCGAGGTCGGTGCCGCCGGCCTCCTCGGTGATCACGTCGGCCAGGCCGAGGGCGAGCGCGAGGGACACCACGAAGGTCTCACCACCGGACAGGGTCGCGGGATCGCGGTCGTCACCGGTCCAGTCGTCGCGCACGACCAGGCTCAGGCCCCCGCGTGTCTCGCCCGCGCCGCGCTGCCCGGTGTGGACCAGGGAGTAGCGCTGGTCGCTCATCGTGGACAGCCGCAGGTTGGCGGCCTCCACGACCTGGCTGAGGCGGTGGGCCAGGACGTAGGCCGACAGCCGCATCTGGAGTCGGTTGTCGGGGTGCTTGCCCTCGACCATCGCCGCCATGTCGGTGACCAGCTCGAGGTCGTCGCGCACGGGGGCCCACGCCGCGAGGGCCGCCTCCACCTCGTCGGTGAGGCCGTGCAGCCGGCGTCCGCGGTCGCGCAGGCTCATGTCGCGGTGACGTGCCGCGGCGGCCGCCTCCTTGGCGCGGTGGTGGGACTGGGCGAGCGCCTCCAGGTCGGGTGGGTCGGCCGCCGCGGAGCGCACCAGGTCCTCGTCGGCCAGGAGCTCGGTGACCCGGGCAGCCTCGCGCTCGTGGCGCTCGATCAGGCGCTGGAGCTCGGCCACGTCGTCGTCGGACAGCCAGGACGCGGCGGCCGTAGCGGACGAGTCGAACCCGGCGCGCGCGGCCAGCTCGTCGGCCGCCTGCTGGGTGCTGGTGGCGGTGGCGTCGGCGCGGGAGAGCTCGGCGGTGAGGTCCTCGATGCGTTGCGTCAGTGACTCGACCTGCTGGTGGAAGGCGCTGAGGGCATCGAGGTCGATCCGGCCCTGCTCGTGGGCGTCGTCGGCGTCGGGCACCACGGCGGCCACCTGTCCGCGGAGGTCCTCGAGCCGGGAGGCGAGGACAGCGGCCTCGGTGTCGTGCTGCGCAGCGGTGGTGACGACCTCGTCGCGGTCGGCCGCCAGCGTGACGAGCTCGGCGCGCAGGGAGTCGACGCGAGCCTGCAGGGAGGGGAGGAGTGCTGCGTCGGCACGCGCTCGGTCCAGGCGCGCGAGCGTCGACTCCTCCTCGACCAGCAGCTGCTCGACGGAGTCGCCCGACTCGGCCAGGGCGGCGGCGAGCTGGGACTCCAGGCCCCGCACCTGCTGGGCGCGGGCCTCGACGACGACCTCGAGGTCGTCGACCTCGCGCCGGGCCTCCCGCTCGGCGGCCTCGTCGGGCGCACCGGGGGCGGGTGAGGCGAGCGACGGATGGTCGTCCGAGCCGCACACCGGACAGCAGGCACCCACGGCCAGCTTGCCGGCGATCTCCGCAGCCATGCCGTCGAGCCGCTGCTCGCGGATCTCCACGAGCGTCTCCCGCGCGAGGAGCCTCGTCTGGGTGGCCTCGGCGAGGTCGGCCTCCGCGGTGACGAGCTGCGCGCCGATCGACTCCGCCGAGCGGGCCGCGCGCACGCGGACACGGAGCACCTCGAGGTCCCGGGTGAGGGCCTCGGCCGCCGCCACCGACTCCTGGGCGGAGCCCAGCGGCACGAGCGCCTGCTCGAGCGCGGCGGGAACCTCGTCGGCGCGCTCCTGCAGCTGTCGCAGCCGGGCCGCGGACTCCTCGCGCGCCCGCTCCACGCGGGCCAGCTGGCGAGCGACGTCCACTGCCTGGCGCTGGAGCGGGCGCACGCGAGCGATCTCGGTCAGGGCCCGGGTCGCTGCCCGCCGGTGGTCCGCGACCTGCTGGGCGTCGAGGGACCCCTCGCCCAGCAGCTCCCCGAGGCGACCACGCGCCTCGGCGGCCTCCTGCTCGAGGTCGTCGACGTCTCGGCGTGCCTGGATCGCGAGCTCGTGGAGGGGGCGGACCGCACCGGCGCGCTGCGCCTTGTCGACGCGGCGCTTGCGGCTCGCATGCTCGGCTGCGCCCACCTCGACGGCGGCGTGGGCGCGGCGCGCGGCGGCATAGGTCGCGCGGAGTCCCGCCAGCTCGATCCCGGCCGCCGACGCCTCGGACGCGGCCACCTCCTCCGCGGAGGCGTTCTCGACGGCGATCGCCTGCTCCACCGATGCGGTGACCGCGGCCTCGCCCAGCCCGCGCAGCCAAGCCCGGAGCGCGGTGGGATCGGCCGACCAGTCCTCCGGCGCCTGGTCGCCAGCGACCTCGCAGACCCGGCTGACGAGGTCCGCGACCGCGCGGTGGTGGGAGTCGCCCGCGCGGCGCAGCTCGATGCGCCGATCGCGCAGCCAGCGCTCGGTGCGGTCGAAGCGGCCGGTCTGGAACACCTGCTGGAGCAGGGCGTGGCGCTCCTCCGAGCGGGCCCGCAGGAAGGCCTGGAACCTGCCCTGCGGCAGCAGTGCGACCTGGCAGAACTGGGGGAGCGTCATGCCGACGAGGCGGGTCACGAGATGCCCGGTCTCGTCGAGGCGGGTGCTGAGCGGGTGCCAGGCATCGGCCCCGTCGTCGCCTGCCCTGCGCTCAGAGATGACGACGCGGGCCTGCTCCGTGGTGGTGCCCTGGCCGCGGCGCTTGGGTCGCGTCCAGGCGGGGGAGCGGTCGATCCTGAAGCGGCGACCCGATAGCGTCGCCTCAAGCACGACCCGCGGGGCGACGTCGGCAGCAGCGTGGTCGGAGCGAAGTCGCTTGGCAGCCGAGCGGTCGCCGGGCACGTCGCCGTAGAGCGCGAAGCAGACGGCGTCGAGGATGCTGGACTTGCCGGCGCCGGTCGGCCCGCTGAGCAGGAACAGCCCGGCGTCGGACAGAGCGTCGAAGTCGACCCGGGCCGGCTCCGCGAACGGTCCGAACGCGACCACCTCGAGCTGGTGCAGCCTCATGCGGACCCACCCCCGTCGGTGCCGCTGCCGACGCTCGCACCGACGAGGACGTCGAGCTCGGGGTCGTGGCAGCAGGCGTCGAAGGCGTCCTGGAGCAGCGCCGACTCGGCAGGCGTGGCCTCCACGCCGCGCACGTGGCGGACGAAGTCGAGCGCGATGGCGTGGTCGCTGGTGCCGGGAGCGGGACGACCGGGGGCCTGCGCGTCGGTGACCGGGGCGGGGAACTGCAGCACGAGCGTGTGCGAGAAGCGTCGTCGCAGCTGCTCCATCGCGCGTGCGGGCCGCGGCACGTCGGTGAGGGTGGCCTGGACCCAGTCCTGCTCGAGGTCGGCCAGCGAGCGGTCCGCAAGGAGGTCGGCGAGCGAGCCGCTGATGCGCGAGAGCCGACGCGGGACCGGTGCGTCGATCCACCGCGCCGAGGCGAAGCCCTTGGCATTGAGCTCGACCAGCCAACTGCCCTTGACCTGGTCGGCCTCGGAGAAGGAATAGGCCAGGGGGGAGCCGGAGTAGCGCAGGGCATCAGCCAGCACGTGGGGGCCGTGCAGGTGGCCCAGCGCGGTGTAGTCGATGCCGTCGAAGGTGCTCGTCGACACCCGGGAGACACCGCCCACGCTGATGTCGCGCTCGGACTCCGACGGGGTCGCGCCGGCGACGAAGGCGTGCGCCAGCACCACCGAGCGGGTCTTCGTCCGCGTGGCCAGGTCGCGGCGTACGCGGGTCATCGCCTCGGACAGCGCTGCCTCGTGGCTGCGGTGGCCGAGCGACCACGGCTCGAGGAGGGCGGACGGGTCGAGGAACGGGATCGCGTGGATCGCGACGTCACCGTGGCGGTCCTTGAGCACGACCGGGCTGCCGACCGAGGCGGCGCTGGTGCGGACGAAGACGCCCGCGGCGTCCATCAGGCGCGAGCCGAAGCCGAGGCGCTGGGCGCTGTCGTGGTTGCCGCTGCTGACCACGACCTTGGCGCGGGACGCGGCGAGCCGCGCGAAGGTCTCGTCGGCGAGCGCGACGGCGTCGACGTGGGGGAGCGCGCGGTCGTAGACGTCGCCGGAGACCACCACGACGTCGACCTTCTCCGCCTCCACGACCTCGAGGAGGTGGTCGACGAACGCACCCTGGTGCCCGAGGAGGTCCTCGCGGTGGAAGGACCTCCCGAGGTGCCAGTCGGAGGTGTGGAGGATGCGCACGTGACGACCGTAGGACGCCGCACCGACAGCGGCGGGCCACCACGCCGCGCGAGGGTGCTCAGCAGTAGCGGACCGAGCGCCCCGGGGAGGTGAATCCCCACAGGTCGATGCCGGCGTCCTGGGCCAGGCGGGCCGCCAGGCTGGTGGGCGCGCCGACGGCGACGATGGATCCGATGCCGCTCGCAGCGGCCTTCTGGACCAGCTCGAAGCCGACCCGTCCGCTGAGCACCAGGCACGCGGCGGCCGGCGGCTCGCCGGCCAGCACCCGGCCACCCACGACCTTGTCGACCGCGTTGTGGCGGCCCACGTCCTCACGCACCACCAGCAGGGTGCCGTCGGCGTCGGCCAGCCCCGCCGCGTGCACCCCGCCGGTGCGCTCGAAGAGGGTCTGGCGCTCCCGCAGCGCGTCCGGAAGGCGTCGTACGACGTCCGCGTCCGGGCGCAGTCCCTGCCACGGCGCCGCCGTCCGGGCGGTGAGCGCGTCCTCGACGCTGTCCTTGCCGCAGACCCCGCAGGCCGATGACCCGGCGGAGGCGGAGGCGTGCCGGTGCGGGAGGTCCGCGGCTTCGCTGAGCGTGACCGTGACGACGTTGAACTCCTGCTCGGGAGCCAGGTCCGTGTCGGTGCAGTAGGCCACCTGGGTGAGCGCACCGGGATCGGCGACTCCTTCGTGCACCAGCCAGCCGGCCGCGAGCTCGAAGTCGTGGCCGGGGGTGCGCATCGTGACCCAGGCACGCCGCGGCGGGAGCGCCCCGGCGCGCACGCGGATCTCGAGCGGCTCCTCGGTGATCAGCCGGTCCTCGCGGGGGACCTCGCGCTCGGGGAAGTGCTCCACGACCCGGGTCCGCACCGAGGGGCCGGGACGTCTGACGCGCTCGCTCACCACCCGTCGACCCTAGCCGCCGGGCGGTCACGAGCGATCCTCGGCGGGTGGTCGAGATCACCCCTTCGTCGATGCGAGGGGGAGGGCAGACGCTCACTAACATGTAAGAGTCGCAAAGGCGCGACTACATCTTACATTCACTGCTCATCACGTGGAGGGCCGGATGCCCTCGGAAGGACAGATCCCCATGATCTCGCAGCTGCACCTCGCCCTGAGCCTCGTCGACGCACGGGCCCACTCGGTGGAGGACCGTGCCCTCCTGCGGAACGTGGAGATCGCCCGACGTGAGGAGCGCCGCGCCCGTCGCGCCGTGCGTCGCGCCCCACGCTGACCCGGCGCGACCTGCGTCCGACCCCACGTCGGACGTCCGGCCGCGCGGCACGCCCGACGTGACGCTGCAGCCACCGACACCCTGCCAGAACCCCCCTCTGGCAGGGTGTCCTGCATGACGGACGAGACCCTGCGCAGCGTCGACATCACCCGCATCGGCCCGGCCCGCTTCAAGGCCACCAACGCCCGCGGTGGGGAGACCTTCTTCGGCACCGGGGGAGAGGACCCCGACTTCACGCCGGTCGAGCTCCTCCTGGCCGCGATCGCCGGGTGCAGCGCGCTCGACGTGGAGGCGATCACCCACAAGCGGACGACGAGCACCCGCTTCGACGTACGAGCCGCGGGGGAGAAGGTGCGCGACGAGCACGGCAACCACCTGACCGGGCTGCGGGTGTCCTTCGAGGTGGAGTTCCCCGAAGGACCTGACGGCGACGCGGCACGCGAGCGGGTGCAGTCGGCCATCGCGATGTCGCGCGACCGCCTGTGCACCGTCTCGCGGACCGTGCAGCTGGGGGAGGACGTCGTCTACGACGACCTCGCCCCGGAGGATCTCGTCAGCCGACCGTGACCGACTCGATGGTGACGTCCTCGTTGGGGGCGCCGCCACCTGCGGGGTTGGCGTTGTCGTTGCCCACGGCCGCGATCTCGTCGAGCACCTCGAGGCCCGCGGCGTCGATCGTGCCGAAGACGTTGTAGCTCGGCGGGAACTCCGAGTCGCGGAAGACGAGGAAGAACTGCGAGCCGTTGGTGTCGGGACCGGCGTTCGCCATGGCCAGGGTGCCGGCCGGGTAGGCCTCGTCACCGCTCAGCTCGTCGGCGAAGGAGTAGCCCGCGCCGCCCGCACCGGTGCCGGTCGGGTCGCCGCACTGGAGGATGCCGAAGCCCTCCATGTCACCGATGCGCGGGCACGGGGTGTCGTCGTAGAATCCCTGCTCGGCCAGCGAGACGAACGAGTTGACCGTGCACGGCGCACTGGCCGCGTCCAGGGTGAGGCCGATGTCGCCGAAGTTGGTCGTGATGGTCGCAGCGACCGTGCCCTCGGACTGTGCCTCGGCGTCGGGCACCTCGACGTCGCGGGCGGCCTCGCGGCCGTCCTCGGGGTACTCGCAGGTGGTCGTCTCGCCGGAGGCCGTGGTCTCCGAGGACGACTCCGAGCCGCCGGCGGGGTCCGCCGCCGTGTCGTCGCCGCTGTCGCCGCATCCGGCGAGGACGAGGACGGACAGGCACGCCAGGACGGCGGCAGGACGCTTCAGTGCGGGTCGCTTCGACATGCGGGCGATCGTAGGCGAGCCGCGCCTCACATCTCCTCGTGGGTGTCCGGGTCGCCGCCGAACAGGCGCCCGTCGTCCTCGCCGAGGGCGGTGATGGCAGCCACCTCGGCGGGGGTGAGCTCGAAGCCGAAGACGTCGAGGTTCTCAGCCTGGCGCGTGGCGTCGGTCGACTTGGGGATCGGCAGCGAACCGAGCTGGACGTGCCACCGCAGGATCACCTGGCCGGGGGAGACGTCGTGGGCGCGCGCCGCGGAGGTGACGGCGTCCTCGTCCAGCGGGGCGCGACGCTTGCCCATCGGGCTCCACGCCTCGGTGCGGATGCCGAGTCGCTCGTGCACCTCGCGCATCCGGTCTTGCGGGAAGCGCGGGTGCAGCTCGACCTGGTTGACCGCTGGGGTGACGCCGGTGTCGTCGATGATGCGGGCGAGGTGCTCCTCGGTGAAGTTCGAGACGCCGATCGAGCGGACCAGGCCGTCCTTCTGCAGCTGCACGAGCGCGCGCCACGCCTCGAGGTACTTCCCCTGGCTGGGGTTGGGCCAGTGGATCAGGTGCAGGTCGGTGTGCTCGAGGCCGAGGCGCTCCAGCGATGCGCGCACCGACGCGACGGCGTCCTCGTAGCCGTGGTGGCGACCGGGGATCTTGCTGGCCACGAGCACCTCGTCCCGGGGCAGGCCGGAGCGACGGAGCGCCTCGCCGACCTCGAACTCGTTCTCGTAGTTCACCGCGGTGTCGAGCAACCGGTAGCCGGCCTCGAGCGCGCTGAGGATGGCGCCGGTGCCGGCCTCGCCGCGCAGCGGATAGGTGCCGAACCCGATCGCCGGGATCGTGGTGCCGTCGTTGAGGGCGTACGTCGGGATGTCTGCCATGCGTCCCAACCTAGGCGCCCGGACCACGCCTCGTCCCGCGACGGTCGGCCCACGACCTCACGGAGCGCCGCGCGGCTCCTCGTGCGCCGGGCCGTCGCTGAGCTCGTCGACGACGAGGAGGTCGCGCCGGACCTGACCGGACCGGAAGGACGCCCGGCCCACCATGTGGCTGGCCACCACAGTCGTGGCCATCTGCAGGACGACGACGAGCGCCAGCAGTCCGACGACCCCCGGGTCGCGCAGTCGCAGGGCGACGCCGGTCATCACGAGCACCGTGCCGAGGACCTGAGGCTTGGTCGCGGCGTGCATCCGGCTCAGCAGGTCCGGCATCCGGAGCACCCCGATGGACGCGAGCAGCGCGAGCACGGCCCCGAGCAGGATGCACACGGCGGCAGCGAGGTCGGCGGCGGCGGTCCAGCTCATCGCGCACCCCCCCGCCGCTTCTCGGGCGCGCCGGCCTCGAGGTCGTCGCTGCGGCTGGCGTAGCGAGCCACGCTCACGGGCCCGACCAGGCCGCACCCCGCGAGCACCACCAGCACGGGCAGGACGTAGGTGACCCCGGTGTGCGCGACGTGGAGCGCCGTCGCGCAGACCGTCACCGCGACCAGCACGTCGAGAGCGACGCTGCGGTCCAGGATCGTGGGGCCAACGGTGAGCCGGACGACCAGGAGTGCAGCGGCGACGGCCAGCATCGCTCCGGCCGCGACCAGGACCCAGGTCATCGTGCACTCCGATCGGCCTCGGCGGCACGGGGCGGCAGCGCGCGGAGCACGCGTTGCTCGAGGTCGAGCGCGGTGCGTCGGAAGGCGTCGGCCGCCGACGCGTCGGGGGTGTCGAGCACGTGGAGGTAGAGCGTGTGGGTGGACCGTCTCACCTCGACCACGACCGACCCGGGGATGAGCGACAACATCGAGGCGACGAGGGTCGTGATGAAGTCCGACTCGGTCTCGAGGTCGACGGCCACGACCGCGTTGCGGACCGGTCGGCGCCTCAGCACCACGCCCGCGACCTGCACGCTGGCGCGCACGACGTCGACCGCGAAGCGGACCACCACGCCGAGCAGCGGCAGCGGGTGGATCCTGGAGCCGAGATCGATGGGTGGCAGCGGGAAGACGACGCTGACGAGGACCGCGCACAGCACGCCGCCGACGATCAGGAACGGGGTGACGTCGCCCCACAGGGCCAGCCAGACCAGCAGCAACCACGCGACGGACAGGGGCTGGACTGCGCGGTGGCGAGCGGGCCGCACGGTGCCGTCACGCCTCGTGCGCATGACGGGGCTCATGGCGTCTCCTCGGTGAGCACCGCGGTGAGGTAGGTCGTGCGCTCGTGCAGGTCGTACGCCGCGCGGTCGCCGAGCGCGTAGAGCGGGCCGGCGACCACCGTCAGCAGGACGCTGACTGCCACGAGCGCGGCTGCTGGTGCCACCATGCCGAGAGGGGAGTGGCGCAGGTCGTCGCCGTCCTGGATGAGGGTGTGGAAGTCGCGCTCGGGCTCGCTGTCGTCACCGAGGCGTCGAGCCTCCTCGATGTCGCTGCGGCTGACGGTGCCCTGCGCGGTGTGGACGTGCCCGCGGTGCGGGTGCACGACGCGCGTGTCGTGGCCGGGCACGGACTCGGCGTCACCGATGGCCTCCAGTGCCTCGTGGGCCTCGAGCGGCGTACGCCAGAAGGCGACCGCCCACGTCTTGGCGACGGCGTACAGGGTGAGCAGGCTGGTGGCGGCGCCGGCGCCGACGAGGGTCCAGGCAAGCCAGCCGCCGTCGCTCTCGGCCGCCCGGAAGAGCCCGACCTTGCCGATGAAGCCGGAGAACGGCGGGATGCCGGCGAGGTTCATGGCGGGGACGAAGAACAGCACGGCGAGGAGCGGCGCGATCCGGGCGAGACCGCCGATGCGCATCAGGGCGGTGCTGCCGGCCCGGCGCTCCACGAGCCCGAGCACGAGGAACAGCGCGGTCTGGATGGTGATGTGGTGCACGACGTAGAAGATCGTTCCGGCGGTGCCCTCGCGGCTGTCGAGGCCGATGCCGAGGATGAGGTAGCCGATGTGGCTCACCAGCGTGAAGGACAGCATCCGCTTGATGTCGGACTGCGCGATGGCGCCGAGGATGCCGATCAGCATCGTCAGCAGCGCTGCCCAGAGCAGCAGGCCGGTGAGCGGGCTGTCGGGGAACAGCAGCGTCTGCGTGCGCAGGATGGCGTAGACCCCGACCTTGGTGAGCAGCCCGGCGAAGACGGCGGTGACCGGCGCGGGCGCTGTCGGGTAGCTGTCGGGCAGCCACAACGACAGCGGGAAGACGGCCGCCTTGATCGCGAACGTGGTCAGCAGGAGAAGTTGGAGCATCAGCGAGACGTGGTCGGGCAGCTCGGCGAACCGTTGGGCGAGGTGCGCGAGCGTGAGCGTGCCCGTAGCGGCGTACGTCACCGCGAGGCTGATGAGGAACAGCGTCGAGGACAACAGGTTCACCAGGACGTAGATCGTCCCGGCCCGCACCCGTGCCCCGGTGCCGCCCAGCGTCAGCAGGACGTAGCTGGCGAACAGCAGCATCTCGAAGCTGACGAAGAGGTTGAACAGGTCGCCGGCCAGGAAGGCGTTGGACACCCCGGCGACGAGTACCAGGAAGGTCGGGTGGTAGACCGAGATCGGCGCACCCTCCTCGTCCTCGGTCATGCCCTGTCCCACGGAGTAGGCGAGGACGGCGAGGGTCACGATGCTGCTGACGAGCAGCATCAGCGCCGCCAACCGGTCGGCGACCAGGACGATCCCGAGGGTCTCGGGCCACGCGCCGATCCAGACGGTCTGCGGGCCGTGGGCGTCCGCCTGGACGAGGAGCATCGCAGAGATCGCGACCACCGAGCCGAGGACAACAAGGCTGAGCCACCGCTGGAGGCGGGGATGGTGTAGCAGGGCCAGAGAGGCGCCGGCGCCGAGGACGGGCAGCAGCACCGGGAGGGGGACGAGCGAGTTCACGACGACCTCACCTCCTCCTCGGTGGACGCGAGCGGGTCATCGTCAGGTCCCTGGTTCACGTCACCGCTGGAGTCGTCGCCGGGGTGGTCGGAGGTCGTCGCGTCGTAGGCCTCGGAGGTGACGTCGCGTAGTGCCAGGCGCCTGATGGTGTCGTCCTCTATGTCGTCCTGCACGTCGTCGTGGCCGTTGAGCTGCCAGCTGCGGTAGGCCATGGCCAGGACGAACGCCGTCGTGGCGAGCGTGATGACGATGGCCGTCAGCACCATTGCCTGGGGGAGTGGGTCAGTGAGGCCTCCGGTGGGTCCGTCCTTGGTGACGATCGGGGCGTGGCCGGCGGGCCCGCCCGCAGCCATGAAGGACAGGCTCACGCCGTTGCCCGCCATGACGAACCCGACCAGCACGCGCGACAGGCTGCGCTCGAGCACGAGGTAGACACCGCAGCCGAGGAGAGCCGCCGCGACCAGGACGAGGGTGAGGTTGACGCTCATGCGGTGTTGACCTCCGCCTGCGCGCGCCGCAGGTCGCGCTGGATGTCGCGGTCGATGTGGGAGCCCAGGGCGCGTAGGAGGTCGAGGACGAGTCCCACCACGACGAGGTAGACGCCGACGTCGAACAGCACGGACGAGACGAGGTGCAACTCGCCCAGGAGCGGGACCTGCACGTCGACGACGGCCGACTGAAGCACCACACCACCGAAGGCGAGGGGGAGCAGGGCGGCCAGCGCTGCGACCGCGAGCCCCGCACCGATCAAGCGTCCGGCATCCACGGGAGCAGCCTCGTCGAGCTCGTAGCGACCCCCGGCGAGGTAGCGGACCACGAGCGCCAGCCCGGTAGTCATGCCGGCGGCGAAACCGCCGCCGGGCAGGTTGTGCCCGGCGAGCAGCAGGTAGATGGAGATGACGACCAGCGTGTGGAAGACGAGCCGGACGATCACCTCGAAGATGATCGAGCGCTTCTCCGGCGGCAGCGTGCGCGACCCCGGCAGCCAGGCTCGACGACCGGGCTGAGTCGCGACCTTCTTCACCCCCGACGGGTAGGGGATCTCGTGCACCCGGCGGATGTCGGCACCCCGCGCGTTGACGTACACCAAGCTCGCCACGCCTGTCGCTGCTGCCACGAGGACCGCGAGCTCGCCGAGGGTGTCCCACGCGCGAGTGTCGACGAGGACGACGTTGACGATGTTGCCGCCACCGCCGAAGTCGAGCGCCTCCTGCGGCAGGGCCACTGACACCGGCGGTCTGGTGCGAGCCGCCCCGGCCACCAGCAGGAACCCCGCCGTCACGACCGCGACGGCCAGGCCGAGCGCGGCACGCAGGTAGCGCTGCCGGCTGAGCGGTCGGTCGGTGAAGTACTCCGGGAGCCGGCGCAGGGCGAGCACGAAGACGACGACGGTGAGGGTCTCGACCAGCGCCTGGGTCAGGGCGAGGTCGGGCGCGCCCTGCAGCACGAAGAGCACCGCTGTGCCGTAGCCGGTGACTCCCACGAGCAGGACCGCCCGGATGCGGCGGCGCGAGCGGGCGGTCATCAGGGCCGCGACCACGATGACCACGCCGACGACACCTTGCGCGGGCGTGTCCCACGCCTTCACCTTGATGTCGTCGAGGCCCTGCACCAGCGCCGCGCCGGGGAGGATCACCACGACGAGGAGGATGATGGCGAGGTACGCCGCGGCGGAGCCTCGCTGGACGACACCGGTGACCTCCACCGCGGTGCGGTCGAGCAGTCGCATCCCGCCGCGGTAGGCCCGCTCGAGGCTCCAGTCGTGCGCGAGGGCCGCCTGCACCCGGGCGACGGGTTCGCGCGCCACGAAGAGCGCCATGCCGAGGGCGAGAGTGACGACCGTGAGCAGCAGCGGGAGCCCGACGCCGTGCCACAGCGTGAGCTCGGGCTCGTGCGTACCGGCGGGGAAGGCGAACGCCGGACGCTCGAGCACGCGGGTCAGCGGTCCGCCGAACATCCCGAGTGCCAGGGAGAGAGCCGCCAGGGCCACGGGGACGGCGACGAAGGGGAGCGATGGGGAGCGGACCGTGAGGGGCTCGTCCACCTCGCGGGTGCCGAACGCTCCCCACACGAATCGTGCCGAGTAGGCGGCGGTGAGCACCGACCCCACCACGACACCGGCCACCAGCAGCCACCCAGTGGTTGCGGCGATGCCCGTGCCGTCACCCTCGCGCGCCACGTCTACGAGGGCCACCAGCACGCTTTCCTTGGCTACGTAGCCTAGTAACGGGGGAAGCCCGGCCATGGAGCCCGCTGCGAGCGTCGCGGTCACCGTGAGCAGCGGCAGCCTCCGGCCCAGCCCCGTCAGCTGTCGCAGGTCACGGGTGCCCGTGGCGTGGTCAACGATGCCGACGACGAGGAACAAGGTCGCCTTGAACAGGGCGTGGGCTAGCAGCAGGGCGAGCCCGGCCAGCATCGCACTGCGGGTGCCGATGCCCAGGACCAGCACGAGGAAGCCGAGCTGGCTGACCGTGCCGTAGGCGAGCAGGAGCTTGAGGTCGTGCTGGCGCAGGGCGCGTACGCCGCCCACGACCATCGTGGCGAGGCCGAGGCCGAGGAGCGCCGTCCGCCAGCCGGCCACCCCGGCAAACGCGGGCGCCAGCAGCGCGACCAGGTAGACGCCGGCCTTCACCATCGCCGCGGCGTGCAGGTAGGCGCTCACCGGGGTCGGTGCCGCCATCGCCGAGGGCAGCCAGAAGTGGAAGGGGACGAGGGCCGACTTGCTGATCGCACCGACGAGGAGCAGGTGCACCCCGACGGTCACCGCGGCGCCGGCCGGGGGATCGGCCAGGATGTCCGAGATCCGGTAGGTGCCTGCCGTCTCGCCGAGCAGGATCGCGCCGACGAGCAGGACGAGTCCGCCGAACGTCGTGACCACGAGCGCCTGGATCGCTGCCCGACGGCTGGCCCGGCGGTCGGGATCGTGCCCGATCAACAGGAACGAGAAGACGGTCGTGAGCTCCCAGAAGACGTAGAGCAGCAGCAGGTCGTCGGCCAGGACCAGCCCGAGCATCGAGGCGATGAACGCCACAAGGACACCGGCGAACCGGGGGACCCCGACGTCGTCGTCCCGGAAGTACGACGCACAGTAGGCAAGCACCAACGCCCCGACGCCGAGGACGACGAGCGACATCACCCACTGCAGAGTTCCCATCGCGAACGCGAGGTCCATGCCGAGACTCGGCACCCAGGGATGGACCTCGACCAGCGCCTCGCCGGCGCTGATCGCCGGCCCCTGGGCCGCGATCCAGATGGTGCCGGCCGCCGGCACGAGGGCCAGGACGCCCAGCATGCGGCGCCCGGAGCGCAGGACGAGCCACGGTGACAGCGCGGCGACCGCGAGCAGGGCGGCGATCAGCAGCAGCACGGCGGTGGTCCTCGTGGTCCGTTGTGGTCGTGCCGGGCGGATGTCACCGGCAGCACCAAACGTAGCGGCGTTCGAACACGCACCACGAACACGCAGGCGCTCGCACGCCGAAGATGGGGGACAGACCCCATGCGGAGCAGCGCGATCGGATCGGGAACTGCACTACCTGACATAATGTCAGTTATCGGCGATACATCCACGGTGGCGAAGTGCGGTCGTCGTGGTGCGTCTCCCGCACCGTGGTGACCGCACAGTCGTCACAAGCAATTCTCATGCATGCGTTGATCCTTCGTCAGGTGCAGCAGCCACTGCGTGCCTCCGGTGTGGATCAGCGCATAGCGGCGTACGCCGTCACGTCCGTGCAGCGAGAACACGAGCCGACGCTCGTCGCGGTCGTGCTCCTCCCAGGTGCCGGTGTCCGCGACGGACTTGTGCTCGTCCTCGAAGTCGACGTGGTCCAGCGCGTGGTCGTCGACGGCGATGGCCAGCCGGTCCCGCGCCGGGTCGTCCGGCAGCCCCTTCGGCACCGCCCAGCTGCGCAGCACGCCGTCCTCCTCGAGCCGCAGGTCGAAGTGCGGCGACGGCTTGCGGTGGTCGTGGAGGACGAAGCGGGCCGGTGTCGGCATGCGGACGACCCTGCCACGGGAACCCCTGCGGCGCACGGCGCGTTGGACACTCGCCGGTCGTACGTCGAGAGGAACCCATGCTGCCCAGTCCCACTGTCCAGGCCGAGCGACTCATCTCACTCGGGGTGCACGAGCACGCCGGTATCGCCGCCGACCAGCTGCGAGCCGCCGCCGCTACGAGTCCTGACGGGCTCCTCGTCACCTCGGCCCCACCCTCCGCGCTGGCATCACTGATGACCCGGGGCGCGCGGACCGGCTTCGTGGTCGAGGACATGACGGACGTGGACTCCTTCGACGCCACCGACGCCGCTCCCCTGCCTCCCGCGCCGTACGTCGTCAGCGGGCTCGACCGCGGCGACGAGCACGCGAACCGGAGCCCCGACGAGTGCCTGCCCGAGATCCTGGCGGCGGGCCGGTCGCCGCTCACCCTGGTCGAGGGCATCCACTGGGTGCTCCAGGACCCGGACGTGCTCGAGCGCAACCGGTGCTTCATGACCATCGGGTCCCGGCTGCGCAAGGCCAACGGGTCGTACGACGCTCGCACGCCGGCACTGTGGATCAGCAACGGCACGGGTCGTGACGGGCGCGACCGCAAGGACGCACCCAAGGTCGGCTGGTGCTGGTGGGGCAACCGGCACACATGGCTCGGGATCGCCTCGTGCTCCGGCAGGACCCCTGTCGACTGAGTGTGCCGCGCTAGCGCGGCTCCCAGTCCAGCACCGCGTCGCGCAGCTCGTCCGGAGGTGCGGCGCTGTCGAGCGTCAGCACCGGTCGTCCCACCTCGGCCAGCCACTCCTCGTGCGCCCAGAGGCTCCGGCCGGTGAACTCCGGGTCGTCGTAGCCGCTCGCCCAGGTCAGGAACTCCTCCCAGGCGTCCGGGTCGACGGTGCGTCCCTCCCGGCGCAGCTCCTCGCGGGCGTGCAGCCGGCGCATCCGCTCGGCCGGGTCGAGCCGCAGAAAGACGACCCCGTCGCACTCGGCGACGACCTCCTCGCCCCAGCCCAGCATCGAGCCCGACAACACCCACGCCTCGCGCGGGACGAACACCTGCCGCATGAGGGCGATGCGGTCGGCCTCGGGGCGCTTCTCGGCGTACGGCGGGTCGGTGGGCACCCAGAAGTAGTCGTCGGCGTCCGCGTGCGGGACCGACCACCATGACGCGAGCGTGCGCGCCATCGTCGTCGTGCCCGACCCGCTCGCGCCCATCACGTGCAGTCGGCAGCGCCGCATCAGGTGCCCACCATCAGAACCGTCGCAGCTGGTAGGTCCCGACGGTCGTGGCGACGACCTCGTCCTGTGCATCGGTGATCGTCGCCTCCAGCACGAACTCCCCCTTGCCGGTCGCGAGCGCGTCGCGGCGCACCCGCGCCACCTCGTCGTCCGACAGGCTCGTCGAGGCGCGTACGACGCCCAGCGCGGGCCGCCGGAAGCGGATGCTCGACTCCTTGACGAGCGGCACGAAGGCCGCGAGCTCACCGTCCGGGTCGAGGTCGAAGGTCGCCAGGCTCAGCACGCCGCCGAGCATCTCCGCGACGCTGAACAGCGATCCGGCGTAGGTGACGCCGAAGTGGTTGACGTTGGGCTCGGCCGGCAGGTCGGCGACCGCGCGGCCCGGACCCACGTCGACGAGACGGATGCCCATGGCCTGCAGGATGGGCATCGAGGCGACGGCGTCGGTGAACCGGTCGGACACGGTCATGCCCCCAGCGTGGCCCGGAGGGCCGCGATGTCCTCGGGCCCGACGCGGCAGCACCCGCCGACGAGCCGGGCGCCCGAGACCACCCACGCGTCGACGTCCTGGGCGGTGAAGGCCGAGCGCCCCTCCCACTCGCGGGTCTCGGCGTTCCACGACTGCCCGGAGTTCGGGTAGACCACGACGGGGCCGTAGGGGCCGGCGAGATGGACGGCGTCGCGGGCGTCGGCCGGTGTCGTGCAGTTGACCCCGATCGCCAGCACCTCGGCCACGTCGGCCGCCATCGCGAACGCCTCCTCGAGCGGCTCCCCCGCCCGGGTGCGTCCGTCCGCGGCCGACAGGGACAGCCACGTCGGGATGCCGGTGCCGTCGAGCTCGGCCAGCACGGCCTCAACCTCGGCCAGGCACGGGATGGTCTCCACCGCCAGCACGTCGGCGCCTGCCCCGACGGTCGAGGCGAGCACGTCGAGCCGCGGCCGGTGGAAGGCCCTCAGGCCGTCGACGTCGAGGTCGTAGTCGCCGCGGTACTCCGCCCCGTCTGCGAGCACGGCGCCGTACGGCCCCACGGACGCGGCGACCCAGCCGTCCGGGGCGGCCGCGTCGCGGGCGGCAGCGGCAAGCGCGACGCTGCGGCGCAGGATGGTCTCCACCTCGTCGCGGTCGGCGCCCGCGGCACCGAAGCCCTCGAAGGAGACCTGGTAGGACGCGGTCGTCGCGACCTCGGCGCCCGCGGCGAAGAACTCCCGGTGGGCCGCCTCGATCGCGGCCGGGTCGTCGCGCAGCAGGCGTGCGGACCACAGGTCGCTGGACAGGTCGTGGCCGTGCCGCTCGAGCAGCGTCGCGAGCCCTCCGTCGAGGACGACGGGGCGGGAGGCGATGGTCTCGCGGAGGCTGTGCGGGCTCATGTCCCCCATGCTCGCAGGTGCCGGCGAGCCGTCCGGTTGGACCCGTCGGTCACGATCACGGAGTGCCAGAGGGACACACCATCCACCGACTCGCCCGCCGCCACGCCAGGCTGCTGGTCGGCCAGCGCGTCGCCGCAGACAGCCCGCAGGGACGCTTCGACGACGGTGCGCGCCTCCTGGACGGCCGGGTGCTCGACGCGACCGACGCGTGGGGCAAGCACCTGTTCCACCGCTACGACGACCTCTGGCTCCACGTGCACCTCGGGCTCTACGGGAAGTTCCGCGACGGCGTCCTGCCCGCCCCGGAGCCGCGTGGGGCGCTGCGACTGCGGCTGGTCGGTGCGGGGCACTGGCTGGAGCTGCGCGGACCGACCGCCTGCGAGGTGATGACCGACGCCGAGCGGGCGTCGGTGCTGGCCCGGCTCGGCCCCGATCCGCTGCGTCGTCGACCGGACGTCGAGGCGTTCGTGGCACGCGTGCTGCGCAGCCGGGCGCCGATCGCCACGATGCTGATGGACCAGTCGGTCGTCGCGGGCGTCGGCAACGTCTACCGCGCCGAGGTCCTCTTCCGCCAGCGCCTCGACCCCTACCGCCCCGGCCGCGAGCACGACGCTGCGACCCTGCAGCTGCTCTGGGACGACCTCGTCGTGCTCCTGCGCGCCGGCGTGCGCGCCGGGCGCATCGTGACGACGCTGCCGGAGGACCGCGAGCGTCCGGCGGGTCGACCGCGACGGGTCGACTCGCACTACGTCTACGGGCGTGCCGACCTGCCGTGCCGGATATGCGGGACCCCGGTGCTCGACGCGCAGATCGCTGCCCGGCGGCTGTTCTGGTGCCCGGTCTGCCAGGCCTGAGCCACTCGCGGCCTCAGGCGCCGACGTACGCCGCGAGGTGCTGGCCGGTCAGCGTCGGCTCCGCCGCAGCGATCATCTCGGCCGGCGGTCCCTCGAAGACGATGGTGCCGCCGTCGTGCCCGGCGCCCGGACCGAGGTCGATGATCCAGTCGGCATGGGCCATCACGGCCTGGTGGTGCTCGATGACGATGACCGACTTCCCGGAGTCGACGAGGCGGTCCAGCAGCCCGAGCAGGTTGGCCACGTCGGCGAGGTGGAGGCCGGTGGTGGGCTCGTCGAGGATGTAGACGTCGCCCTTCTCCCCCATCTGCGTGGCGAGCTTGAGCCGCTGGCGCTCGCCGCCCGACAGCGTCGTCAGCGGCTGGCCGAGCGTGACGTAGCCCAGCCCGACGTCGGCGAGGCGGTCGAGGATCTTCACGGCAGCCGGGATCCTCGCCTCGCCCTCGCTGAACTGCTCCAGCGCGGCGACCACCGACATCTCGTGCACCTCGGCGATGTCCTTGCCGCCGAGCGTGTGCTCGAGAACCTCGGTCCTGAAGCGGCGGCCCTCGCACTCCTCGCACGGCGACTCGACGGTGGCCATCGGACCGAGCTCGGTGAAGATCACGCCGGCGCCGTTGCAGGTCGGGCAGGCCCCCTCGGAGTTGGCGCTGAAGAGCGCCGGCTTCACGCCGTTGGCCTTGGCGAAGGCCTTGCGGACGGGCTCGAGGAGACCGGTGTACGTCGCCGGGTTGCTGCGCCGCGAGCCCTTGATGGCGCCCTGGTCGATCACGATGACCTCGTCGCGGCCGGCCAGCGAGCCGTGGATCAGCGAGCTCTTGCCCGACCCGGCGACCCCGGTGACGACGGTCAGCACGCCGAGTGGGACGTCGACGTCGACGTCGCGGAGGTTGTGCGTCGAGGCGCCGCGGACCTCCATCGCGCCGTTCGCGGGCCGCACCGTGTCCTTGAGCCGCGCGCGGTCGTCGAGGTGGCGACCGGTGACGGTGTCGCTGGCGCGCAGCCCGTCCACGTCGCCCTCGAAGCAGATGGTCCCGCCCGCGGCGCCCGCGGCCGGCCCGATGTCGACGACGTGGTCGGCGATCGAGATGGTCTCGGGCTTGTGCTCCACCACCAGCACGGTGTTGCCCTTGTCGCGCAGCTGGAGCAGGAGGTGGTTCATCCGCTCGATGTCGTGCGGGTGCAGGCCGATGGTGGGCTCGTCGAAGACGTAGGTGACGTCGGTGAGCGAGGAGCCGAGGTGGCGGATCATCTTGGTGCGCTGCGCCTCTCCGCCCGACAGGGTGCCGGCGGGGCGGTCGAGCGAGAGGTAGCCCAGGCCGATTTCGGAGAACGAGTCGAGCAGGTGCTGCAGGCCCTTGAGCAGCGGTGCGACCGACGGCTCGTCGAGCGCCCGGACCCACTCGGCCAGGTCGCTGATCTGCATCTCGCAGAGGTCGGCGATGGAGTTGCCGGCGATCTTCGAGCGCCGCGCCTCGGGCGTGAGCCGTGTGCCCTCGCAGTCCGGACAGGTCTGGAAGGTGACCGCGCGGTCGACGAAGCGGCGTACGTGCGGCTGCATCGCCTCGGGGTCCTTGGACAGCATCGACTTCTGGATCTGCGGGATGATGCCGTTGAAGGTGAGGTTGACGCCCTCGACCTTGATCTTGGTCGGCTCCGACCACAGCATCGTCTCGAGCTGCTTCTTCGTGAAGGACCTGATCGGCTTGTCCATCGGCAGGCCCATGCCCTCGAAGAGCCGGCCGTACCACCCGTCCATGGAGTAGCCGGGCACGGTGAGCGCCCCGTCCGCGAGCGACTTGTCGGCGTCGTAGAGCGCGGTGAGGTCGATGTCGTTGACCTTGCCCATGCCCTCGCAGCGCGGACACATGCCACCGAGGTAGACCTCCTGCTTGACGGTCTTCCGCTCGGTGCGCCCGCCCTTCTCCGTGGTCATCATCCCGCTCGCCTTGCGGGTGGGGACGTTGAAGGAGTACGCCGTCGGCGGACCGACATAGGGGTCACCGAGGCGGCTGAAGAGGATCCGCAGCATCGCGTTGGCGTCCGTGGCCGTGCCGACGGTCGAGCGCGGGTTGGCGCCCATGCGCTCCTGGTCGACGATGATCGCCGTCGTCAGGCCCTCGAGGTGGTCGACGTCGGGACGGGCCAGTGACGGCATGAAGCCCTGGACGAAGGCGCTGTAGGTCTCGTTGATCATCCGCTGCGACTCCGCAGCGATCGTGGCGAAGACCAGCGAGCTCTTGCCCGACCCGGACACGCCGGTGAAGACCGTGAGGCGCCGCTTCGGCAGCTCGACGGTGACGTCCTTGAGGTTGTTCTCGCGCGCTCCCTCGACCCGGATCAGGTCGTGGTCGTCGGCCGGGTGCGTGGTGCTCATGCGTGCTGCTCTCCCCTGTCTGCGCGCCGCGGCCTCCCGCCCGACGGCTGCCGGTCATCCTGCCAGTACGACGTCCCGTGCGGCAGTGATGTGACAGCGCACGCCCCGCAGGATGAGGCCCGCGTGGGGTGGGGCGTGCCATGGTCGTGGCATGACCTCACACGACGACCAGCTCGAGACCGTCGCCCGGATCATGGAGGACACCCGCATCGCGGTGCTGACCTACGTGAGCCCCGAAGGTGCGCTCGTGTCCACGCCGATGGGGACGCAGGACTTCGAGCAGCCCGGCACCACCTGGTTCCTCACCGAGCGCGACACCGACAAGGTCCGCGCCATCGAGGCCGACCCGCGCGTCAACGTGTCCTACTCCAGCGACGCAGGCTGGGTCTCGCTCTCGGGCACCGCGCGCGTCAGCGAGGACCGGGCGAAGCTGCAGGAGCTGTGGGACGCCTCGGCCGGCGCCTTCATGTCGGGCGGACCCGAGGACGCCTCCAACGTGCTCCTCGAGATCGACGGTGCCACCGCTGAGTACTGGGAGTCCCCGGGCAAGGTGAAGGCCGCCGTCGAGCTCGCCAGGGGCCTCGTCGGCCGGCACACGCCCGACATGGGCGACAACGACACCGTCAGTCTCTGATCCGGTGCTGGTCGACGCGCACGGACCCGCAGGCGCCGGCGAGGCGTGGCGGCTCTTCACCACCCCCGAGCTCTGGGCGACGTGGGCCCCGCAGATCAGCTCGGTCGAGGCCTCCGACACGGTGCTGACGACTGGCACGACCGGACGCGTGCACGGCCCGGCCGGCCTGACGGTCGACTTCACGGTCACCCACGTCGACCACGCCGAGCGCTCGTGGTCCTGGCAGGTGGGGCGTGGGCCCGTCCAGGTGGGCATGGACCACCACGTGCTCCCCGCCCCCGACGGCTGCCGCGCGGTGCTGCGTGTCCCGGGCCGCTCGGCCGCCGTCGCGCAGCCCTACCGCGTCCCCGCCGCGCTGGCCCTGCGCCGGCTGGTGGCCGGCACTCCCGGCGGCAGTGACGGCGACCCTGTCGAGATGGTCCGGACCTTCGACTTCGCCTTCGCGCCGTCGTACGCCGTCGCCGGGCGCGCCTTCGGCATCACCCCGCGGACGACGACCGTCGAGGTCGGTCCCGAGTGGCTCTTCGTGCGCTACGGCCCGTGGCGCCTGGTCACCCCGCGCAGCAACATCGCCTCGGCCGAGGTGACCGGCGGGTTCTCCTGGGTGAAGACCGCCGGTCCCCCGCACCTGTCGCTCAGCGACCGCGGGATCTCGATGACCACCAACGGCGACCGCGCGCTGTGCCTGTCCTTCCACGAGCCCGTCCCGTCGATCGACCCGACCGCCTCGATCACGCACCCCGGTGCGACGCTCTCGGTCGCGGACCCCGACGGCCTCGCCGCCGCGCTGGGCCTCGGCGCCTGACGGTCCTGGGTCAGGCGCGGACGACCTCGAGCCCGAGCCACTCACCCAGCGCGTCGAGCTCCGCGTCCACGCGGGCGCGGCGAGCGTCCGACCAGTCGTCGTCCTCGTGCACCGCGTCGACGGCAAGCACGCCGGCCTCACGGTCGGCGGTCGCGTCGACCTTGCCGACCAGCTCGTCGCCGTCGAGGACGGGCATGGCCCAGTAGCCCCAGCGCCGTGCCTCGACCGGTTTTGTACATCTCGAGCTGGTAGTCGAAGCCGAAGAGGTCCGCCATCCGCTTGCGGTCGAAGACGAGCCGGTCGAGGGGCGAAAGGATGGCCGTACGCCCCTCGAAGATGTCGCTATCGAGGTCGCCGAGGAGCGCAGGGTCCACACGCCACTGGCCTCGGGTGCCCTCGACGCGCGCGGTCGCGCCGACGTCGCGGACGGCGTACGGCTCGTGCCAGGCCTCCAGCGCCCGCGGGCGGGCCAGTCCGAGCGCCCGGAGCCGTCGCGCGGCGAGCGTGCGGTGGGCCTCCTCGGCGGGCACGGCCGGGTCGCCGGGGTGCACCCGCTCGGCGAGGTCCCACCTGCGTTCACGGCCCTCGCGGGAGGCGACCGCGACCTCCCCCCGCGCCTCGAGGCACTCCAGCAGCTTCATGACGTTCTTGTTGTCGGTCCAGCCGGTCGAGCGCCACGGCACCTCGCAGGTGTCCGGCAGGTCGCGTGCGGGCGTGGGTCCCTCGGCCCTCAGGTGGGCCAGGACGGAGCGACGGCACCCGTCGTTGGCCGCCACCCAGTCCGCGAGGTCGTCCTGCCAGGGCTTGACCGGCGGCTCCCCCGGCCAGGCGTCCATGTCGGCGCGCAGGAGCGCGACGTCCTCCCCCGGGCGGAGCAGGCCCTGCACCTCGACCACGGCGCCGTTGCCGACGAGCTCGGCGAGGGCGTCGGGGTCGTAGGACCCGCCGAGCCGGGTCCACAGCGCGAGGTCGGCGTGCTGGGCGACGACCGAGGTGAGGTCCACCTGCAGGAACCCCAGGTGCCGGATCGTGTCGAGGACGTCGACCGGCCGGTGCGCGTCGAGCAGCTGGGCGCGCACGGCGACGCGGCGGGCCTGCTGTCGCGTCAGCTCGTGCACCCCACCCATGACGTGATCCTAGGGCGCGCGGACCGCTGCCCCGCCCGCGCGCCCGGACCACCCGGGCATGGCCCGATCGGGTCATTCGGGTGCCAGATCGGGTAAACCGGCGGGTGTTGGGCCTCCAACGGCGTCATCCGGTGTCACTCTCGACGTCACAAGGATGAGGGGCAACCGATGTCCCCGCCGCCCGGAAGCGGGAAGGAGCCAGACCATGTGGGACACCGTCGAGACCACCACGGACCACCTGTCGCACGACCTGCCCTGCACGGGGTGCGGGCACGGACGCCACACCTACCTGCCGTGCTCGGACACGTGCAGCTGCGCCGAGGGCCGCGACCGGCTCCTCAGCACTGTCTGACCGGCGCAGCCCAGGGCGCCGTCAGCGCTGCTTGACCCGGTCGACGACCTTCGCGTGCAGTCGGCGCTTCATCCCGCGCCGGAACCGCTGGTGCACCCGCTCGTGGGCGGGCGGGCGACCGTCGTCGTCCAGTGCGTAGCTCGCGACCTTGGCCAGCCGGGGACGCTCGTGGTCGTCGATGACCTCGCCGGTCACCCACCACATGCGCAGGCTGGGGCCGGCGAGCTGGAGGCACGCGAGGTTGTTGTCGAACCACGGACCCTCGGCGTAGCGCCAGGTGAGCGGTGCGTCCGGCACGCGCGCCGACTTCGAGGCCAGCCGGCCCACCGGTCCGGCGACGCCGTAGGAGAGCACCGCGGTGGCGAAGCGCATGTTGCGCGACAGCGGGTTGCGGATGGGTGAGCAGACCGCCTGGAGGATCGTGGAGCGCATCGGCGGACCGTGCCGCAATGGCTTGGCCTCGCTGACGTAGCTGTGGTGCACGTCGCCGGACAGGAAGGTCACCGTCGACGGGGCGGGTCCGCGCTCCCCGGCGGCCACCTCCATCACCTGGTGTGCCACCTCCTGGAAGCTCTTCTGGAAGGCACCCCAGTGCTCGAGGTCCACGAGCTGGCGCAGCCACTCCCCCGCGCGACCGCCGCGCTCGCCCCACGCGCCGTCGGCGAGAGCCTCGCTGAAGGCCTCGAGGTGGTGCAGCCCGCGGGCGAGCATGAAGGGCAGCGAGGTGCCGATGAGCAGGTGGTCGACGCCGCCGCGCAGCTGCTCGTCGAGCCAGGCCGCCTCGTCGGGGTCGAGCAGCGCGCGGGCGTCGGGCTCGAGCTCGCGGGCGGCCCGCGAGTCCACGACGACGAGCCGGGCCTGCGTGTCGAACTCGCGGACGTAGCTCCACCGGTAGGTGCGCGGTTGCTGGTCGACGCGCTCGGCGAAGGCGTCGAGCACCACTCCGAGGTCGAGCTCGTCGTCGCCGGAGTGGGCGACGACCTGCGCCCAGACCTCGTCCTGCGCGCGCTCCTGCGGCGACATGTTGCCGAGGTGCTGGTAGACCCAGTAGGACCCGAGGCCGGCCACGATCCGGCCGTGCCACCAGGTGGTGGCCTCCATCTCGCGCCGCCACTCCTGGGAGGTGTTCCAGTCGTCGCGGATGTCGTGGTCGTCGAAGATCATCGCGCTCGGCACGGTCGACAACAGCCACCGGTTCGCCGGGTCGGACCACGCGAGCGCGTAGAGGTGGGCGTACTCCTCGTAGTCCTGGAGCTCGGTCCACGGGGCCTGCTCGATGTCGCGCCGCGAGCTGATGAACTCGCGCATCGCCTCGGTCGTCTCGTCGGCGTAGACCTGGTCGCCGAGGAAGAGCACCAGGTCGGGCAGCCGGGTCGGGTCGAGGTCCTCGTCGTCGGGATCCATCGGCGCGACCTGGCCAGCGAGCTCGAGGGCCCACGCGCGCATGGCGTCGACGCCGTGGGTGCGGTTGCCCTTCTCGTCGTGGGAGACCGACGTGCGGCACGAGCCGAAGGCCAGCCGCAGCGGACGACCGGCCTCGAGCGTGGCGATCACGGGCGCGGGGAACGGCGAGGACGGCTCCGGCCAGACCTGCTCCCCGTCGATGTCGACGGAGTAGGTCCCGGTGCTGCCCGGCTCGAGGCCCTCGACGCAGACGAGGGCGTAGTGGTGCCCGTGGACGGTGAAGGTCGGCGCGCTCGCCGACGCGGCGCCGCGGGTGACGGTGACCGTCCCGCGGTCGCGGGTCTCGACCCACACCGCCGCGGACGTCTCGTCGACGTGGCGCAGGAGCGGGCCGAGGACCAGGAGGTCGTCCGAGGCGCTCACGGCTGGAGGAGGACCTTGGTCGCGCGGCGCTCGTCCATGGCGCGGTAGCCCTCGGCCGCCTCCGCCATGGGCAGCGTCAGGTCGAAGACGCGACCCGGGTCGATCGCCCCCGACAGCACGCGCTCGAGCAGGTCCGGCAGGTAGCGGCGCACCGGTGCCATGCCGCCGGCAAGACCCACGTTCTTCTGGAACATCCGGCGCACCGGCAGCTCGACGCCGTGCGGCACACCGACGAAGCCGACCGTGGAGCCCGGGCGGGCCACGGCGAAGGCCGTCTTCATCGCGCCGTCCGTGCCGACGCACTCCAGCACCGCGTCGGCGCCGACGCCCTGCGTCAGGTCGGCGATGATCGCCTCGCCCTCCTCGCCGCGCTCGGCCACGACGTCGCTGGCCCCGAAGGCGCGCGCAATCTCCTGGCGCGACTCGTGGCGCGACATGGCGATGACGCGCCCCGCGCCCATCTGCGAGGCGGCGAGCACGCCGCACAGGCCCACGGCACCGTCGCCGACGACGACCGCGGTGCCACCGGGGCGTACGCCGGCGGCGATCGCCGCGTGCCAGCCGGTGGCCATCACGTCGGTGAGGGCGAGCAGGGACGGGATGAGCTTCTCGTCGGGCATCCCGTCGGTCGCGACGAGGCTGCCGTCGGCCTGGGTCACCCGGGCGTACTCCCCCTGCCCGCTCGTCGTGAAGCCGAGCCCGGTGCAGGCCGACTGGACGCCGGCGCGACAGTGGACGCAGGTGTTGTCGCTGTGGCAGAACGGCACCACCACGAAGTCGCCGACGCGCACGTCCTTCACGTCCGCGCCGACCTCCTCCACCACGCCCACGCACTCGTGGCCGATGGTGGAGCCCCCGTCGATGTCGTTGTGACCGCGGTAGGGCCAGAGGTCGGAGCCGCAGATGCAGCCGGCGACCACCTTGACGATCGCGTCGGTGGGGGCCTCGATCCTGGGGTCGGGCACCTCCTCGAAGCGGATGTCGCCAGGGGCGTGGATGGTGGTTGCTCGCATGGCGGCGATCCTGCCACGCAGCCCCACACCGGCCCACACCCCGGCGAGGCCGGCAGAGTGGCGTTATCTCATATCTGAGATACCGTTGTCGCCATGGCTGACTACAAGGGTCGCATCGGCAACCTCATCCGTGACGCGCGCAAGCACCGGGGTCTCACCCAGCACCAGCTGGCCGATCTGCTCGGCACCAGCCAGAGCGCGATCAACCGGATCGAGAAGGGTCACCAGAACCTCTCCCTCGAGATGCTCGCCCGCATCGGCGCGGCGCTCGACTCCGAGATCGTGGCGCTCGGCGCCGGCCCCACCCACCTGCGTGTGGACGGCCCCACGACCCTGTCCGGGTCGATCGACGTGAAGACCTCGAAGAACGCAGGCGTCGCGCTGCTGTGCGCCTCGTTGCTCAACAAGGGGCGTACGACGCTGCGCAAGGTCGCGCGCATCGAGGAGGTCAACCGGCTGCTCGAGGTGCTCAACTCGCTCGGTGTCGCGACCCGCTGGCTCAACGACGACAACGACCTCGAGATCATCCCGCCGGCCGAGCTCAACCTCGCCGCGATCGACGAGGCCGCGGCCCGCCGCACCCGCTCGGTGATCATGTTCCTGGGCCCGCTGCTGCACCGCTACGACGAGTTCGACCTGCCCTACGCCGGTGGCTGCAACCTCGGCGAGCGCACTGTCGAGCCGCACATGTCCGCGCTGCGTCCCTTCGGCCTCGACGTCAAGGCGAGCGACGGCAGCTACCACGCCAGCGTGAACCGGACCATCGAGCCCGAGCGCCCGATCGTGCTGACCGAGCGTGGCGACACGGTGACCGAGAACGCGCTCATGGCCGCCGCGCTCCACCCGGGCACGACCGTGATCCGCAACGCCTCGTCCAACTACATGGTCCAGGATCTCTGCTTCTACCTCCGCAAGCTCGGCGTCGAGGTCGACGGCATCGGCACCACCACGCTGCGCATCACCGGCCGGACCTCGATCGACGTCGACGTCGACTACTCCCCCTCCGAGGACCCGATCGAGGCGATGTCGCTGCTCGCGGCGGCCATCGTGACGAAGTCCGAGATCACCATCCGACGGGTGCCGATCGAGTTCCTCGAGATCGAGCTGGCCACCCTCGAGGAGATGGGCTTCCGCTACGACCGCTCGGACGAGTACGTCGCCAACAACGGCGAGACCCGTCTCGTCGACCTCACGACCTACGCCTCCGACCTCCGCGCGCCGCTCGACAAGATCCACCCGATGCCGTTCCCGGGCCTCAACATCGACAACCTCCCGTTCTTCGCGGTCATCGCCGCGGTCGCCGACGGCCAGACGCTGCTGCACGACTGGGTCTACGAGAACCGCGCCATCTACCTCACCGAGCTCAACAAGCTCGGCGCGCAGGTCAAGCTGCTCGACCCGCACCGGGTGCTCGTCGAGGGCCCGACGCACTTCTCCGGTGCGGAGATCGTCTGCCCGCCGGCCCTGCGCCCCGCGGTGGTGCTGCTGATCGCGATGCTCGCCTCCAAGGGCCGCAGCGTGCTGCGGTCGACGTACGTCATCCACCGCGGCTACGAGGACCTCGCCGAGCGGCTCAACGAGCTCGGCGCGAACATCGAGACCTTCCGGGACATATAGGACCCGGCTGGCCCGTCTCCCATCGGTGGTCGAGTAGCCGAGCGAGGGACGAGCGAGGCGTATCGAGACCTGATCAGATGCGGATCTCGATATGGCCTTGCGCGGCTTCGTTCCTCAGCCGCGGGCCTACTCGATCTGCTTTCGCGACGCCGACCGCTCGTTCCTCGCGGTCGACTGCTCAAGCAAACAGCGTCTCGACCCAGGCGCGCGACTGCTTGCCGACCGACGGCGGGGCGGTCATGTCGGCGGTGATCCGCGGCATCGGGGCCGTGTGCTGACCGGCGTTGCGGTGCCAGTCGGTCTCGGCCTCGACCAGCACGCCGAGGTCGGCGCGCGAGAGGAAGACGCCGTGGCCGTCGGGGCACTGGTGGACGGTGGCCTCGCCGAGGGTCCGCTCGTCCATCTCGGCATCGCATCGAGGACAGGTCATGCTCTCCATCCCCCGACGGTACTCCCGAACCCCATACTTGGGCCGTGACCGCGCCGCACGTGCCCGCAACGGGCTACCTCGACTCGCCCCGCCCCCTCGCCTTCGCCCACCGCGGCGGCGCCTACCATCCCGAGATCGAGGGCCTGGAGAACACGCTCGCGGCCTTCCGGCACGCGGTGGCGCTCGGCTACACCTACCTCGAGACCGACGTCCACGTCACCAGCGACGGCGTGCTGCTCGCCTTCCACGACACCGTGCTCGACCGGGTCACCGACCGCACCGGCAGCATCGCCACCTCGACCTACGCCGAGGTCCAGCGCGCGCTGATCGGCGGCTCGGAGCCGGTGCCGACGCTGGGCGAGCTGTTCGACGCCTTCCCCGACGCGAGGTTCAACATCGACCTCAAGTCCGAGGGCGCGGTGGAGGCGCTGGCCGCGTTCATCGAGGAGCGCGACGCCTGGGACCGGATCCTGGTGGGGTCCTTCTCGGCGAGGCGGATGGAGGCGTTCCGGCGCCGCACGGCGCGGCGGGTCGCCACGTCGGCACACCCGCTCGAGGTGGCCGTCTTCGTCCTGTCCCCCAGCGCCCGGCTGGCGCGGCTGCTCACGCGCGGACGCCCCGTCGCCCTGCAGGTCCCGCACCGACAGGGGCGGCTGCTGGTGGCCTCCGCCGGGCTCGTACGCCGTGCGCACGCCGCCGGCGTCCAGGTGCACGTGTGGACGATCGACGACCCAGTTGAGATGAACACCCTCCTGGACCGTGGTGTCGACGGCATCATGACCGATCGCACGGACATACTCAGGGACGTGCTCCGCGCCCGCGGACAGTGGCACGGCCCCGACGAGGGCCGCCCGGACGGCATGGAGGATCAGGCATGAGCAAGGTCGAGGGCGGCATCGCGAACCTGGAGCCCCTGGAGCAGGCGCGGGAGCAGAAGGCCTGGTACTGGTACGACTGGGCCAACAGCGCCTACACGACGACCATCGGCACGGTCTTCTTCGGCCCCTACTTCATCAGCCTCGCCGAGAACGCCGTCGGCGGCGAGGACGGCCGGTTCGAGGTCGGGTCGCTCTCCCTGCCGCCGGACTCGCTCTTCTTCTGGCTGATCACGGTCTCCACGATCCTGTCGGCGATCGTCCTGCCCCCGCTCGGGGCGTACGCCGACCGGGTGGCCAACAAGAAGCGCCTGCTCGCGACGCTCGCGTGGACCGGCGCGTTCTTCGCCTCCCTGATCTTCTTCGCCACCGGCGACAACTGGTTGCTGGCCGCGGTCGGCATCGTGTTCGGCAACCTGTTCTTCGGTGCCGCCGGGGTCGTGAACGACTCGATCCTGCCGCTGATCTCCGACGAGGACGACCGCGACCGGGTGTCGTCGCGGGGCTGGGCGTTCGGCTACCTCGGCGGTGGCCTGCTGCTGGTCATCAACCTCGCCGTCTACCTCGGGCACGAGGCCCTCGGGCTCGACGAGGGACTGGCCGCGCGGTTGTGCATGCTGTCCGCAGCCGTGTGGTGGGCCGGGTTCACGCTCATCCCGTTCCTGCGGCTGCGCAACCACACCCCGGTCGACGTGGAGCAGGTCGAGGGCAACGCCCTGCGCCGCAGCTTCGGCCAGCTGGCCGCGACCCTGCGCGACATGCGCAACTACCCGATGGCGCTCACCTTCCTGGTCGCCTACCTGTTCTTCAACGACGGCATCCAGACCGTCATCGCCTCGGCGTCGGTCTACGGCTCCGAGGAGCTCGGGCACTCCCAGACGATCCTCATCGCGACGATCCTGATGGTGCAGTTCGTCGCGTTCGGCGGTGCGCTCATCTTCGGCCGGCTGGCCGGTCGCATCGGCGCCAAGCGCTCGATCCTCCTGGGCCTCGCGATCTGGTGCGTCATCGTGACCGTGGCGCTCTTCCTGCCCGCGGGCAACGTGCCGTTCTTCCTGATCCTCGGCGCTGCGATCGGCGTCGTCCTCGGCGGCTGCCAGGCGCTCGCGCGGTCCTACTTCTCGTTGCTGATCCCCCGTGGGAAGGAGGCCGAGTACTTCAGCTTCTACCACGCGATGGACCGCGGGACGTCCTGGTTCGGCACCGCGACCTTCGGCATCGTGCTGGCCGTGACCGACTCCTACCGACCGGCGATCTTCGCCCTCATCGCGTTCTTCGTCGTCGGCGGCCTCCTGCTGACCCGCGTGGACACCGAGCGTGGAATCCGCGACGCCGGGAATGACCTGCCGGCCGTCATCTGAGGTCGTCGGAGGTCGGGATCTGCGCGTAACCGCGACCACCTGCACCCCTGGGGGTGAAGTCACTCACGCGTGAGCGTGGGTTCCGACACGATGAATCCACGGAATTGTGGCGGCCCCGCTACGGTTGAAAGATCACAGAGGGGCGAGCCCCGTCGCCACGAGCGGCGTCACGGACCGCGGTCCTGTTCGTCCCCCTACCAACCCGGTACACAATTCAACGGGTGTCAGCAACCCAACTGGAGGTGGGCACGGTGGCGGAGCGCACACTGCGTGGCGCGAGGCTCGGCGGCCAGAGTTTCGAGGACGAGCGCGGGATCGAGTTCGCGGCTCGGCAGCAGGTCGGCTATGCATGCAAGCAGGGCCATGAGTTCGAGGTCACGATGTCGGTCGAGGCCGACATCCCGGCCGTGTGGGAGTGCCCGCGCTGCGGCGCCGAGGCGCTGAGCACGGCGGGCATCCTCCCCGAGGAGAAGGTCGAGAAGCCGGCTCGCACGCACTGGGACATGCTCCTGGAGCGTCGCTCGGAGAAGGAGCTCGAGGACATCCTCAAGGAGCGGCTCGACCTGCTCCGTGGCGGAGAGATCGGCCCGGCGCACCTGCACCGTGCCAACCGCAAGAAGCGGGTCTCCTAGGTCGTACGGCAGCTAGTCGACGACGTCGCCCCGGACCACCGGCCCCTCGGGCCCCGGTCCGGGGCGTCGTGCGTCCCAGCCGGGTGCACCGGGGAAGCCCCCGAGACCCGCACCCGGTACGACGACGAGGCGACGCTCCACGACCGAGGTCAGCAGCCGCCGCGCGACCGGCCGGGTGAACGGCAGGATCAGCAGGATCCCGAGCAGGTCGAGCAGGAAGCCCGGGCTCAGCATCAGGGTGCCGCCGATGAGGATGAGCGCACCGTCCGCGATCTCCCGGGCCGGCATCCGCCCGCCCTGCAGCGCCTCGCGCAGCGCCAGCCAGGCGCGCCCGCCCTCGCGCTTGATCAGCCACGCACCCACCATGCTGTCGAGCACCAGCAGCACGATCGTCCACCAGGGGCCGACCAGCTGGCCGACCTGGAGGATCGCCCAGATCTCGGCCAGCGGGATGACCACGAACGCGAGCGCCAGCACGGGGCGCAGCCACCGGCGCCGGCGACGCGGGCCGGTGCGGGGTCCGAGCGGCTGGCTCACGCGTCGACCTTGCTCCGGTTCAGGCGGGCACGGCGCTCGGACAGGCCCCAGCGGGTGATCTTCTTCAGCGACTCGCTGGCCACCTGGCCGCTCATCTTGGAGTCACCGCGCACGCGCTCGATGAACTCGATCGGCACCTCGGTGACCCGGAGGCCGCGCGAGACCGTGCGGTAGGCGAGGTCGGTCTGGAACACGTATCCAGTAGACAGCACGGACTCAAGGTCGATCGCCTCGAGCGTCGCACGCCGGAACAGGCGGAAGCCAGCGGTGGCGTCCTTGACGCGCATGCCGAGCAGGAGCCGGACGTAGAGGTTGCCGCCGCGCGAGAGCAGCAGGCGCTGGAGGGGCCAGTTCACCACGGAGCCGCCGGGCACGTAGCGCGAGCCGATCACCAGGTCCGCGGTGCGCAGGGCATCGAGGAGCCGGTGGAGCTGCTCGGGCTGGTGGGAGCCGTCGGCGTCCATCTCGCCGACGACGTCGTAGCCGGCGCGCAGCGCGACGTCGAAGCCGTTGAGGTAGGCCGCGCCGAGGCCGGCCTTCTCCGTGCGGTGCACCACGCTGATCGCGGGGTCGCCGGCGGCCAGTGCGTCGGCGAGGTCACCGGTGCCGTCGGGGCTGTTGTCGTCGACGATCATCACGTCGACACCGGGCTGGGCCCGGCGCAGGCGCTCGACGATCCACTCGATGTTCTCCGACTCGTTGTAGGTCGGGATGACCATCACGACCCTGCCGAGCCCCTCGACACTCACGCCTGCTGACCTCGTCCCGGTGACGGTGCGACGGCGCGGTCGCTCCGTCGGCCACGACGATAGGCGATCAGGGCCGCGAACGTGTGCACGACGAGGAAGACGAGGGTGAACCTCGCCGGCCAGACCCCGAGTCGTACGGCGGGGGTGATCGTGGTGCTGAGCCCCACGGTCTCCACCAGGACCTCCTGGGTGCGCGCGGGCGCCGACGCGACGACCGACCCGTCGGGTCGGACGACACCCGAGACGCCGTTGATCGCGGCCACGACGACCCAGCGCCCGGTCTCGAGCGCGCGCAGCCGACTGATCTCGAACTGCTGGTCGAGCTGGGCCGTCTTGCTGAACAGCACGTTGCTCGTCTGCACCGTCACCAGCTCGGCCCCCCGGGCGACCTGTCCGGAGATCACGTCGTCGTAGGCGACGTCGAAGCAGATCGCGTCGGCCACCAGCAGGTCGCCGACCCGGATCGGGACGAGGCTGGTGCCGCGGACCATGTCGCGTGGCACAAGCCGGAGCTGCCCGTAGGTGTCGGGGATCAGGCTGCCTCGGAACGGGATGTACTCGCCGTACGGCACGGGGTTCCGCTTGGTGTAGCGATCGGCGCTGCCCAGTCCCGGCTCGAAGACGATCCCCTGGTTGAGGACCCGCGTGTCGTCGAGCGGGTCGTCCGCGATCGCTCCGACGAGGACCGGAACGCCGATCGCCTCGGTGGCGGCCTCGATCCCGGCGCTGGCGCGCTCGTCGGTGAAGGGGTCGACGGCCGTGGAGTTCTCCGGCCACACGACGAAGTCGGGCGCCGGGACCAGCCCCTCGGCGACGTCCTGGGCGAGCTGCTGGGTGGCCCGCACGTGGTTGTCGGTGACCTCGCGGTTGACCGCGACGATGTCGGTCCCGTCGCCGGGGATGTTGCCCTGCACCGCGGCGACGGTGGCAGTGCCGGTCTCCTCCACCGGGACACTGACGAGCACGGGTGCGAAGGTCACCACGGCCAGCGCGGCGACCGCGGCGTACGTCGTGCGCGTGGGCGTCCGCAGACCGAGCAGCACCCATGCCAGCACCGTCCCCGTGAGGGCGACGAGGAAGCTCACCGCCGTCATCCCGATCCACGGGATCGCGTCGGCCCACGGAGTGTCGGCGGTCGCGTAGACGAGGCGACCGAAGGGCATGCCGCTGAACGGGAAGCCGCTGCGCCAGGTCTCGATCCCGACCCACCACAGGGCGGCCCACACGGGCCACGCACGCTGGCGGAGGCTCCACGACAGCCCGATGCCCAGCGGCACGAAGAACGACGCCTCCAGGGCGCACATGGCGATCCAGGCGTCGGTGCCGACCGACCGCATCCACACCATCACCGCATAGGTGAACGTGATGCCGAACAGCAGGCTCGGCAGCCACGCACGCCGCGCGCGCAGGCCGCGCACCGAGAGGACCAGCGCAGCGATCGCCGGCGGCATGAGCCACGACCAGCCGATCGGCTCGAAGGCCGCTGCCAGCACGAGTCCGCCCACGAGGGCGAGGAGGCAGCGCTGCGGCACGGGTCAGACCGTAGCCGACGGCTGCGCACCTGCAGCGGAGCGGGAGGGACGCAGGGGCTTCGGACCAACGCGCGACCGGCTGGCTGGCGATCGCGCGAAGTTGTCTAAGGCCCCGTGGTCCCTCCCGCATCCGGCCCCCGCGGGGCGCTCTCGACGGGACGCCGGACGGTGGGCATCGCTGGCTTCGCGTACCCCACGTCGGACCTCCCGGTGTCGAAGGCGCCACCCACGAGCTGCACAGGCGGACCCCGAGACCCTCTCTCCGCTGCCGCGGAGTGTCAACACGCGTCTGACCTGCCAGAACGCGCGTTGTCGCAGGTCAGCGACGTGCGGTCGCTGAGAACTCCTCGAGAAAATTTCACCTGGATCGGCGTGTCGTGCCGTGACACGCCGACGGCTAGTGCGCGGCGGGAGGTACGACGACGGTGCCGGTGGCGGTGGTCGCCACGACCGGCGGATCGAGGACCTCGGCAGCGCCGGGCGCGGCCTCGGTCGGAGCGCCGCGTCCGACCACGTGCACGGCGAAGTCCATCACCCGGCTGCGGGTTCCCTCCCGGACGAGGGTCGCGGTGATCTCCAGGACGTCACCGGCGCGCACCGGCGCCTTGAACTGGACGTCGGAGTAGGAGGCGAAGAGGCCCTCGTCGCCGTCGAGGACGATGCACATCTCGGTGGCGACGTCGCCGAACAGCCCGAGGCTGTAGGCGCCGTCGACCAGGTTGCCGGCGTAGTGGGCGTGGGAGTAGGGGACGTAGCGCCGGTGGGTGACCACCGTGCCCACTCGGTCCCCGGCGGGACGGGTGTCGCTCATGAGGCCTTCTCCTGGGTGAGTCGGTGGACGATGAACGAGGCGACTTCGCCGGGCGTCGTGCCCCGGCTGAAGACACGGTCGACGCCGAGCTCGTCGGCCATCGTCTCGTCGAAGCGGGGACCGCCCACGACCAGCAGCGGGCGCCGGGCTGCCGGGTAGGCCTCGCGGAAGGCCGCGGACATCTCGCGGGTGTTGAGCAGGTGGGCGTCGCGCTGGGTGACGACCTGCGACACGAGCACCGCGTCGGCCTTCTCCTCACGCGCGGCCTCGACGAGCTGGGGGACGGAGACCTGGGCGCCGAGGTTCACGACCTTGATCTCGCGGTAGTACTCCAGGCCCTTCTCCCCCGCGAACCCCTTGATGTTGAGGATCGCGTCGATGCCGACGGTGTGGGCGTCCGTGCCGATGCACGCGCCCACCACCGTGAGCCGGCGGCGCAACGAGCGCTTGATCGAGGCGTTGGCCTCCTTCGGCGTGAGCAGCGGGTAGTCGCGCTCGACGACCTCGACCGTGCTGGGGTCGACGAGGTGGTTGACCCGGCCGTAGACGACGAAGAAACTGAAGCCCTCCCCCATCGGCTTGGCGTGCACGACCAGCGCGGGGTCCATGCCCATCTTGTTGGCGAGCTGCACCGCGGCGCCCTCGGCGACCTTGGAGTGCTCGATCGGCAGCGTGAACGACAGCTGCACCATCCCGTCGCCGGTGGTGTCGCCGTACGGGCGGATCAGACTCACGCGTCCCCCTCGAGGATCTCGGTCGCCGGGTTGTAGTAGTCGCGGGCCTTCCTCGCCACGCCGTCGAGGCCCCGGCCCTTGTCGGCGGGCCGCTTCATCAGCCCGAAGGTGCCGTCGGCGATCGCGGCCAGCAGCGGCGGATCGCCGGCGGAGTCGGTGTCGTCCTTGATCTCCTGGAGCAGCCCGATGGCCTCTCCGAGCACCTCACGGGCGCGCTGCGCGATGAAGCCGTCGGGAGCGGGCCGAAAGTCCTCGTGGAGCTTGCCCGCGGCGTTCATGACGTAGCGGACGTTCTGCAGCGCGAGGTCGCGGTCGGAGATCCACGGCGTGACGACGGCCTCGGTCATCATCCCGACGAGCAGGATGCCCTGGCCGGTGAGCGCCCCGACGAGGTTGAAGAAGCCGTCGAGGAGGTAGCCCTTGAAGATGTCGCCGGTCATGTGGCGGGTGGGCGGCATCCACTTCAGCGGTGCGTCCGGGAACAGCTCGCGGGCGAGCATCGCGTGGGCCAGCTCGAGGCGGAACGAGTCGGGCACCTCGGGATCGATCTCGAACGCGTGGCCCAGCCCGAGTTGCCAGTCCTCGAGCCCGGCCTCCTTGGCGAAGTACTCGTTGAGCAGCTGGCTGGTCGTCACCGTGTGCGCGGCCTCGACAGCGTCCGCGGTGGTGAGGTAGTTGTCCTCGCCGGTGTTGATGATGATGCCGGCGCGGGCGTGGACCTGGCGGCTGAAGCGCTGGTCGACGAAAGTCCGGATCGGGTTGATGTCGCGGAAGAGGATGCCGTACATCGAGTCGTTGAGCATCATGTCGAGGCGCTCGAGCCCGGCGAGCGCCGCGATCTCCGGCATGCAGAGGCCCGAGGCGTAGTTGGTGAGCCGGACGTAGCGGCCGAGCTCCCTCGACGTCTCGTCGAGCGCCGCACGCATCAGGCGGAAGTTCTCCTGGGTGGCGTAGGTGCCGGCGAAGCCCTCGCGGGTCGCGCCCTCGGGCACGAAGTCGAGCAGCGACTGCCCCGTCGAGCGGATCACCGCGATCACGTCGGCGCCCTCGCGGGCCGCGGCCTGCGCCTGCGGGATGTCCTCGTGGATGTCGCCGGTGGCGACGATGAGGTAGATCCACGGCTTGCTGGGGGCGTCACCCACCTTCGCGATCATCTTCTCGCGAGCCGCGCGCTGGCGGTCGATCTGCTTGATGCCGGCGCCGACCGCCTTGCGCGACGCCGTCCGTGCGCGCGTGGCGTCCTTGCCCTCGGGCACGCGGAAGGTCACCGACCCGGCGGCCGCCTTCTGGGCGAGAGTGAGGAGGTCGTCGCCCTCCCCGCGCAGCAGCGCGTCCCACACGGGCAGGCTGACGCCGTGCTCGAGGCCGACGTCGGCGCGTACGGCGTCAGTGAGCCGGTTGACCCAGGGGGTGCCGTCGGGGTCGGCGCCACCGAGGCCGGCCAGGCGCAGCGTGGCGCGCTCCACCGACACGGTGGTGTGGCGGGTGGCGAGGTCGACGATCGGCTTGCCGACCTGGCGCGCGAGCGTGCGCGCACGGCGTACGTCGGCGCGGTCGATGCCGAGCTGGCTGGCGGGCCTGCGGGTCGCCATCACAGCCTCCGCTCGAAGAGCGACCGGACGCCGGCGTCGGCGCGCACCAGCTCCATGGCGTAGGCCGCGTGGCCGGGGACGTAGCCGTTGCCGACGAGCATCCGCACGTCGGCGGCCAGGCCCTCCGCTCCCAGCGCGGCGGCGCTGAAGCTGGTGGCCATGGAGAAGAAGATGACGGTGCCGCCCTCCGTGGTGGCGAGGATCGCGCCGCCCTCGCAGCCGGGGACGTCGACGCACACGACGGTGACGTCGGCCGGGCCGCCGGCGGCGGTCACCGCCTCGCGGAGCGCGATCGGGTCGCGGGCGTCAGCGATCGCCACGGCGTCGGCCAGGCCGGCGCCGGTGAGGAGGTCGTGCTCGTCCTGGTGCGGCACCACGCCGATGGTGCGGGCCGCGCCGGCCGCACGTGCAGCCGCCAGGCTGAGCGAGCCCGACTTGCCCGCGCCGCCGATGACGGCGACGACCGGCTCCTTGCCGCGGGCGGCGTACTCCTCCACGACGCGGGCGGTCAGGGCGGGTGCGCCGCAGACGTCCATCACGCTGAGCGAGAGGGCGGGGTCGAGGTCGTCGGGGATGACGGCGGCGATGGAGCGCCCGAAGAGGATGGCGTAGCCGTCGCACGGCACCTGCTCGCTGCGACCGTCCCAGGCGGCGAGGCCGTCCTCGATGACGAGCGGGGTCAGGGTCAGGCTGACCAGGGTGGCGACGCGGTCGCCGACGGCCAGGCCCAGGGGCGACTCGGGGCCGACCTCCTCGACCGTGCCGACGAGCATCCCGCCGGACCCGGTGACCGGGTTCTGCATCTTGCCGCGGCTGGCGACGATGTCGAGCACCTCGGCGCGTACGCCGTCACCGCTGGTCTCGCCGTACGTGGTGTGCGCGCGCTCGAGCTGGCGGAACGACGCGGCGTCGAGGTTGAGCCTCTCGACCCGCACGCGGACCTCGTCGGGCCACAGCTCGCGCCGGGTGTCGAGGCGCTGGGCGGCCTGGGGCAGCACGACGGCGTCGTCGAGGACGCGGTGCAGGCCGGTCGGATCGCCGGCACGCAGGCCGGTCTGGAGGTCCGAGGTGGGGGTCATGCGGTGCATCCTTCTAGGTTCCGGCGGTTCGGCCGCAAATCTTGCGGCGTGGCATTGGACTCGCCGCAGGTTCTCCGCGTACTCTCCCAGATGTGTCGCCGACCACACAACCGGCGCGCCGCACGGCCACACCACGACCCGCTCGGGTCGGCATCAAGGAGATCTCATGAGCATCGAGACCGCCACCCACCTCGGGCCAGGCCTCGCCAACGGACAGCCCTACCCCTACCAGCGGGTCGAGCTCGTCGAGCCCGACTGGACCCGGTTCCCCGGCTGGGCGGGCGTCACCGCCGAGGAGTGGGCGTCGGTCCAGTGGCAGCGCGCCCACTGCATCAAGAACGTCAAGCAGCTGCGCGAGCTGATGGGCGACCTCCTCGACGACCGGTTCTACGCCGACCTCGAGCGCGACCAGGCCGAGCGGGCGACGATGTCGATGCTCGTGCCGCCGCAGATGATGAACACGATGGTCCCCACCGTGTCCCCCGCCGGTGCGGGCTCGCTCACCGAGGCGTTCTACGCCGACCCGATCCGCCACTACATGATCCCGGTGTTCAGCGACCGGCGCACCGACTGGCCCTCGCACCCGCACGCCGCGCGCGACTCGCTCCACGAGCACGACATGTGGGCGACCGAGGGCCTCACCCACCGCTACCCCACCAAGGTGCTGGCGGAGCTGCTGCCGACCTGCCCGCAGTACTGCGGCCACTGCACCCGCATGGACCTCGTCGGCAACTCCACGCCTGCGATCGAGAAGCTGAAGTTCGCCGGCAAGCCCAACGACCGCCTCGGCGACATGCTCGACTACCTGCGCCGCACGCCGTCGGTGCGCGACGTCGTCGTCTCCGGCGGCGACGTGGCCAACATGCCGTGGCCCCGCCTCGAGGCGTTCCTCATGTCGGTCATGGAGGTCGACAACATCCGTGACATCCGCCTGGCCACCAAGGCGCTGATCGGCCTGCCGCAGCACTGGCTCCAGCCCGACGTGGTCGAGGGTGTCGGTCGCGTCGCCTCGATCGCCCGCTCGCGCGGCGTCTCGCTCGCGATGCACACCCACGCCAACCACGCGGCCTCCGTCACGCCGATCGTCGCCGAGGCGACCCGCGCGATGCTCGACGCCGGCCTGCGCGACGTACGCAACCAGGGGGTGCTGCTCAACGGCGTCAACGCCGACCCGCACGCGCTGCTCGACCTGTGCTTCCGCCTGCTCGACGGCGCGCAGATCATGCCCTACTACTTCTACATGTGCGACATGATCCCGTTCTCGGAGCACTGGCGCGTCTCGCTCGCCGACGCCCAGCGCCTCCAGCACCACATCATGGGCTACCTCCCGGGCTTCGCGACGCCGCGCATCGTGTGCGACGTGCCCTTCGTCGGCAAGCGCTGGGTGCACCAGAACGCCGACTACGACACCGAGCACGGCATCTCCTTCTGGACCAAGAACTACCGCACCTCGATCGAGGCCGACGACGCCGAGGCGCTGTCGCGCTTCTACGAGTACTACGACCCGATCCACACGCTGCCCGAGTCCGGCCAGCAGTGGTGGGAGGAGCACGGGCGCCTCGACGAGGCCTCGCTGAAGGCTGCCGAGATGGCCGAGGCGTCGCGGCGTACGGCGGCGCTCCAGGCTTGGTGAGGGGCGGTTTGTCCTCGTCGTGCGGGAGTCACCGCTGAAGCGGTGACTGCCGCGCTGCTGGGGTGTTGCAACGCCCCAACAGCGCAAGACTTCCCCAACCCGCGCGTCCGGACCAGCGAGCTCGCGAGCCACTCAGCGTCCACAGGTGGCGGCTGCCCCCGGTTGTCCACAGCATGTACGCCGGCGCGTGGCCTGCTGTCCGACGGCTACCTCAGTCTCGTGCCATGGACAACGAGTTCCCCATCGGACTGCATGACGTCCAGCTCCGGCGCGAGCTCGTCGCGAAGGGTTGGACAGACCGCGACATCGCGCGCGCCGTGAGCAGCGGGGTGATCCATCGCCTCAGGTATGGCGCCTACGTCGATGCAGCGCGCTGGCGCAGCCTGGACGACGACAGGGATCGGCACCGCGCCCGAGCCAGGGCCGTGCTGCGCACGGCACACCCCAGCAGCGTGCTCACGCATCAGTCAGCGATGGCGGAGCACATCGGATCTCTGTGGCGGCTCAACCTCGACGACGTCTCTCTCACACGGACCGACGGCATCTCCGGTCGCCGTGAGGCCGGCATCGTGCACCACTCCGGCGAGCTGCACCTCGAGCACCTCACTGTCCGCCACGGCGTGCCGGTGTCAACCCCGGCCAGGGCCGCAATCGAGGTGCTCACCACGACCGACGCCGAGCTGGGCTTCTGCCTCCTCAACGCGTTGCTGCATTCAGGGAAGGCGTCCCTCGACGAGGTGCGGGTCGTCGCGTCGCAGACGGAGCACTGGCCCAACACACTCGGCGTACGCATTGCCCTCGGCCTCGCGGACGCGCGTCTGTCGAGCATCGCCGAGAGCCGCACGCTGTACCTGCTACACCGCGAGGGCGTCCCGCTGCCGGTGCCGCAGGTCGACGTACACGACGCGCTCGGCAGGCTGCTCGGACGGGTGGACTTCCTCTGGCCCAAGCACGCCGTGTTCCTCGAGTTCGACGGACGCATCAAGTACGAGATCCACCGACGTCCCGGCGAGTCGCTCGGTGACTACCTCATGCGCGAGAAGCGGCGTGAGGAGCGAATCTGCCAAGAGACCGGTTGGATCTGCATCCGGATCGGGTGGGCCGACCTGGAGGACCCGCACGAGCTCGCACGTCGGATCCGCGCGATCCTGGCGAAGCGAGCGACGGCGGCATGACGCCATCGCGCCGATCCCACGGCCCCCACCAGTCACACGGACTGGAGAAGTCTTGCGCGACCTGGCCGTTGCAACGGCCAGTCCGCGCGGGAGTCACCGCTCAAGCGGGGACTCGTGCAGCAGGGCGACGCCCGCTCAGTCGACCGTACGGTTCTCGTACGCCGTGGAGAGCACGATCGTCGTCCGCGTCGAGACGCTGGCAGCTCCGCGGATCCGGGCGAGCAGCTCTTCCAGCGCGAGGGGCGTGGCGACGCGGATCTTGAGGATGTAGGACTCCTCCCCCGCCACCGACCAGCACGACTCGATCTCCTTGATGCCCACCAGCCGCTCGGGGTAGTCGTCGGGCTGCGAGGGGTCGATGGGGGTGATCGAGATGAAGGCGGTGAGGGGGCGCCCGAGCTGGTCGTGGTCCACGGTGGCGCCGTAGCCCTTGATCAGCCCGCGCTGCTCGAGACGCTTGACGCGCTGGTGCACCGCCGAGGTGGACAGGTCGGTCGCCTTGCCGAGGTCGGTGTACGACATGCGGCCGTCAGCGGCCAGCAGGGCCAGGATCTGACGGTCCTTGGACTCGACCTCGGGAGAGCTCACGCGGCTCACCCTAGTGCGAGCCGGACATGGCCTCCACCAGGCGCACGGCTGACGAGCCGAGCCCCCACTTCTCGTCCAGCGCCACCAGGGCTGCGTGGTCGACCGGCGTGCGCGGGCGGGTGAGGTCCGGCGACCCGAGGTCGAGGTCACGGCGTACGGCGACCACCTCGGGGGCGACCGCCAGGTAGTCGGCGGCGGCCTTGATCTTGCCGCGCGGGCCGGGGCCCATGTCGGAGTCGGGGTCGTGGGCGGCGGCGACGATCGAGTCGACGTCGCCGAAGCGCCCCAGCAGGGTGGCAGCGGTCTTGTCCCCCACCCCGGCGACTCCGGGGAGGCCGTCGGAGGCATCGCCGCGCAGGGTCGCGAGGTCGGCGTACTGGTGGGCGTCGACGCCGTACTTGGCGCGCACCCACGCGTTGTCGACGCGCTCGTGCTTGCTGACCCCGCGGGCGACGTAGAGCACGCGGACGCCGGCGTCGTCGTCGACGAGCTGGAAGAGGTCGCGGTCACCGGTGACGATGTCGACCGCCATGCCGGCGCCGGTGGCGAGCGTTCCGATCACGTCGTCGGCCTCCATCTCGGGGTGCCCCACGACCGGGATGCCGTAGGCCTTCAGCACGGAGATGATGATCGGGATCTGCGCCTCGAGAGGGTCGGGCACCTCCTCGACGTCGGGCCTCGGTCCGGGCACCTCGGCCACGACGCGGTGGGCCTTGTAGGACGGGATGAGGTCGACGCGCCACTGCGGGCGCCAGTCGTCGTCCCAGCAGCAGGCCAGGTGCGTGGGGTCGTACTCCCCCACCAGCCGGCTGATGAAGTCCATCAGGCCGCGCACGGCGTTCACGGGCGTCCCGTCGGGTGCCTTCACCGAGTCGGGGACCCCGAAGAACGCTCGGAAGTAGAGGGACGCGGTGTCGAGGAGCAGGAGGCGGTCCGTCATGGGGTCACCCTGTCACTCCGCGAGGACCGAGTAGGCGATGACGCCACGCTTGAGCAGCCTGGCCGTGGCCCGCGCGGTCGCGCGCAGCTCGGTGTCACCGGCCGCGTCGGCCACCTGGCCGCAGAGGTCGAGCAGCTGCTTCATCCAGCGCACGAAGTCGCCGGCCGACAGGCCGGTGACCTGCAGGACGTCGTCGAGGTCGTCGCCCTCGGCCCAGCGCCAGGCTGCCCAGGCGAACCCCATGTCGGGCTCGCGGAGGAAGTCGAGCTTGTGGTCGCGCTCGAGGGCGTCGAGCTGGGCCCAGAGGCGTACGACCTCGGCCAGCACCGGACGCACCTGGCCCCCGGGCATCTTGGGCGACGTGGCGTCGTCGGCCCGGCGCGCCTCGAAGACCAGCGCCGAGAGCACGGCGGCGAGCTCGGAGGGCGCGAGCTCGTCGAGCACCCCGGCCCGGATCGCCTCGGCGGCGACGAGGTCCATGTCGGTGTAGATCCGCCGTAGGTGCGAGCCCCGCTCGGTCACCTTGTCGCCCTCGAGGTAGCCCAGCGCGGTGAGCACGTCGCAGACGCGGTCGAAGGTGCGCGCGACCGTGTTGGTGCGGTTGTCGACGCGACGCTTGAGGGTCTCGGTGTCGCGCTCGAGCTTGTAGTAGCGCTCGGCCCACCGCGCGTGGTCCTCGCGCTCGGGGCACTGGTGGCACGGGTGGGACTTCAGCTCGGCGCGCAGCCGTCCGATCTCGCGGTCGGTGGGCGTGTCGCTGAAGGAGTCCTGCTTCGTACGCCGCGGGCCGGGCGCGTCGAAGGAGTCGGCGCGCGAGCGCAGCGCGTTGGCGAGCTCGCGGCGCTGGCCGGGGTTGCGACCGTTGAACGACTTGGGGATCCGGAGCCGGCCGATCGACTGCACCGGCACCGGGAAGTCCATCATCGCCAGCCGACGCGCCTGGCGGTCGGCGGTGACGACGTAGGGCCGGGGCTCGTCACCGGAGGTCCCGGGGTCGACGACGACGGCGAGGCCGCTGAACTTGCCGGCGGGCACCTGGATGACGTCGCCGGGTCGCAGCTTGCCCAAAGACGCGGCCGCCTCGCCGCGGCGGTCCTGGCGGCGCTCGCGGGAGGCACCCTTCTCGAGGTCGGAGATGCGGCGGCGCAGTCCGGCGTACTCCATGAAGTCGCCGACGTGGCAGGTCGCCGCCTCGCGATAGCCGTCGAGCGCCTCCTCCGCCTTGTGCACCTGTCGCGCCAGGCCCACCACGGCCTTGTCGGCCTGGAACTGGGCGAAGGACTGCTCCAGCAGCTCGCGCGAGCGCGCCCGGCCGAACTGGTGGACGAGGTTGACGGCCATGTTGTAGGACGGGCGGAACGACGAGCGGAGCGGATAGGTGCGCGTGGAAGCCAGCCCTGCGACCTCGCCCGGGTTCATGCCGGGCTGGTAGAGCACGACACCGTGCCCCTCGATGTCGAGGCCGCGCCGCCCGGCGCGCCCCGTGAGCTGGGTGTACTCCCCCGGCGTCAGGTTGGCGTGGCTCTCGCCGTTCCACTTGGAGAGCTTCTCGATGACGACCGTGCGGGCGGGCATGTTGATGCCCAGCGCCAGGGTCTCGGTGGCGAACACCACCTTGACCAGGCCTTCCTGGAACAGCTCCTCGACCACCTGCTTGAAGGCCGGCAGCAGGCCGGCGTGGTGAGCGGCGATGCCGCGGGTGAGGCCGTCGAGGAACTCGTGGTAGCCCAGGACGTGGAGGTCCTCCTCGGGCAGCGAGCGCGACGCCTCCTCCACCCGGGCGAAGATCTCGTCGCGCTCGGCCGCCGTCGTGAGACGTACGTTGGCCTGCACGAGCTGGCTCACCGACGCGTCGCACCCGGCACGGCTGAAGATGAACACGATTGCCGGGAGCAGCCCCTCCCGGTCCAGCCGCTCCACGACGTCGACCCGGCTCGGGATCCACACGCGACGGCCGTTGCCGACGGATCGCGGGTTCTTCGACGAGCCGGGCTTGCCCTTGCGCGGCGAGCGGCGGTCGCGCATCAGGCGGGTGCTGGCCCAGTCGTCGCGGGCGATGCGGGTGAGCTCCTCGTTGACCGGGGCGCCCTCCTTGACGAAGCCGGCGCTCGCGTCGACGTCGGAGGAGGCGAAGAGGTCGAGCAGCCGGCGTCCCACCATGACGTGCTGGAACAGCGGCACCGGCCGCTTCTCCTCCAGGATCGTGGTGGTCTCGCCGCGCACGGTGGCCAGCCACTCGCCGAACTCCTCGGCGTTGGACACGGTCGCCGACAGCGACACCAGCGTCACGGACTCCGGGAGGTGGATGATGACCTCCTCCCACACCGCGCCGCGCATGCGGTCGGCGAGGTAGTGCACCTCGTCCATGACGACGTAGCCAAGGCCCAGCAGCGTGCGTGAGCTCGCGTAGAGCATGTTGCGCAGCACCTCGGTGGTCATCACGACCACGGGCGCCTCACCGTTGATGACGTTGTCGCCGGTCAGCAGCCCGACGTTGTCGGCGCCGTAGCGCTTGACCAGGTCGTGGTACTTCTGGTTCGACAGCGCCTTGATCGGGGTGGTGTAGAACGCCTTGCGCCCGGTCTGGAGGGCGAGGTGGATGGCGAACTCGCCCACGATGGTCTTGCCGGAGCCGGTCGGCGCTGCGACCAGCACACCCCGGCCCTGCTCGATCTCCTGGCAGGCCCGCACCTGGAAGTCGTCGAGCTCGAAGCCGTAGAGGCCGGAGAAGTCCTTGAGCATCGGGAAGGACTGCTCGCGCCGGAAGGCCGCATAGCGCTCCGCGGGCGTCTGCTCCTCCTCGGACGGGGTGCCGGACGGGGTGCTCATGCGATGACCTCCAGGGCGCCGGGGACGCACTCGACGGTGAGGGGCAGCGGGCCGAAGCGCTCGCCGTCGGCGTACGACACGATGCCGGGCGCGGCGACGGTGACCGAGCGGACCCGCCGGTGGACGTACTCCGCGACGCCGTCGATGCGACCGGTGAACAGGCGCGGGTAGGAGCGGACCAGCTTGGACTTGCTCATCTCGGTGATGACCACGACGTCCAGCATGCCGTCGTCGAGCAACGCGCCCTCGGTGATCCGCAGGCCTCCGCCGAAGGACGGGCCGTTGCCGACCGCCACGAGCATGGCGTCGTGCTCGACGGTCTCGCCGTCGAGCTGGAGGACGTAGTGGAGGGGCCGGAAGGTGCGCAGCTCGGCCAGGGTGGCGAGGTTGTAGCGCATCTGGCCGTGGGGCCACGTCATGGTGTTGGCGCGCTCGTTGACGATGGCGTCGAAGCCCGCCGCCAGGACGGTGACGAAGTAGCGGTCGCCGCTTCGGGCGAGGTCGATGGTGCGGGTGCGCGTCGCGATGATCCGGTCGGCGGCGGCCACGGGGTCCGTGCGTGGGAGGCCGAGGTAGCGCGCGAAGTCGTTGCCGGTGCCGCTGGGGATCAGGCCGAGGGGTACGCCGGTCCCGGCGACCGCCTGAACGCCGAGGTGCACCAGCCCGTCTCCGCCGCACACCACCAGCGCCTCGACCCCGTCGGCCACGCAGCCGGCCGCGAGGTCGGCCGCCTCGTCGGCGTCGCGGCCCTGGAGGTTGCGCACCACGAACCCACTCTCGCGCAGGCGGGCGAGCGCGACGTCACGGTGCCGGGCGCCCCGGCCACGGCCCGACGTGGGGTTCGTCAGCAGCGCGATCTCGCGGCCCCGGACCGAGTCGGGTGCTGAGGGGTCGTGCATGAGCGCGACCCTATCCCCCGGTGCTAGGCACCGAGCCGCAGCAGGGCGGCGTAGCGCTCGGCGTGTGCGCCCACGGCGCGGGCCAGGCGTCCGAGTGCGTCCAGGACGAGCTCCGGGCCGAAGCGGGTGCCGGGGACCGCGAGGACGAGGCGGGAGTCGAGCTCGCCGATGACGACCTGCCCGTGCCGCCACGCCTGGTGCACGCGCAGCCGGCCCGCGTCGTCGACGACGGGCTCGGGGTAGGCCTCGTCGACGGCCAGGAGGTCGCAGGGGATCTCGAGGGAGTCGGAGTCCGCCGTCAGGCGACCGCGGACCAGGTGGCCGGTCCGCAGGCCCTGGTCGGCGCGCCACACCACGTCATGGGTGCCCAGCCACTCGGGCAGGTCGAACGGGTCGACGTCGGTGATCACGGCCTGCATGGGTCCAGCCTCTCAGAGCCGGATCAGATGGCAGACAGCTCGTCGGGGCTCAGCCCGGCGTTGGGGGCCTTGCGAGCGCGCCGACGGTCGTTGAACCGGGCGATGGCCTCCGAGAGGAAGAACAGCACCACCATCGGCACGGCCATCAGGGTCATCGTGAAGGGGTCCGCGGACGGCGTCGCCACCGCGGCGAAGATGAAGGTGCCGATGACGATCCAGGGCCGGTAGGCCTTGAGCGCCGCGCCCTTCACCACCCCGGCGAAGTTGAGCAGCACGACGAAGACGGGGATGTTGAAGGCGAGGCCGAAGACGAACAACGTCCGGGTGAAGAACTGCAGGTAGTCGTTGAAGTCGATGAGGTTGGTGACGTTGTCGGGGTTGAACCCGATCAGCACCTCCAGGGCGACCTGCAGGGTGACGTAGCCGAGGACCACGCCGGAGATGAAGAGTGGACCGGCGACCCCCGCGAAGATCCGGCTCATCCGGCGCTCCTGCGCGTAGAGCCCGGGCAGCACGAACGCCCAGATCTGGTAGAGCCAGTAGGGCGCCGTCACGATGCCGGCCGCGAAGCCGCACAGCGTGAGCCAGAGCAGCAGTCCGCCTCCGGCCCCACGGGTGGTGGCGTTGGTGGTGCCCTCCGGGAGGGTGGCCTGCGCCGCCTCGTAGGGGCCTACGACGAGGTCGAGCAGGGCGTGGCGGAACACGAGAGCGACCACGAGTGCGACCGTGAAGACGAGCATGACCCGCAGCAGGCGTGCGCGGAACTCGCGGAAGTGGTCCGAGAGCGCCATCCGGCCGTCGGGGCCGACGGCCTCTGGCGACGGTCCCTTGAACAGACCGATGAGGCCGGAGATCCTCACCCGGGTCAGGCGGTCGTGTCGTCGCGCCGCTCGCGCAGCACCTCGCCCGAGGCCTCGTTGTGCGCCGGGGCCTGCGTCTGGTCGCGGCGCTCGAGCTCGAGCTCCTCGGGCGTCTTCTGCTCGTCGACGTCGTCCTTGTCGTCGCGCAGGCCCTTGGTCTCGGTCTTGAAGATGCGCAGCGCCTGACCGGAGCTGCGGGCGAGGTCGGGGAGCTTGGCCGCGCCGAAGACGAGCACGACGATCGCGAGGATCACCAGCCACTCCAGACCCTGCGGCATGCCGACCATGGGGTTGATCATGAGGTCACTCCGTCGTTCTCGGGGTCGTTCTCGGTCTCGTGCGGACGCGTCGTAGCCACGTCAGCTGAAGTCTACGCCGTCCGCCTGATAGTGGCTGAGCGCCGCACGTGCGGACGCAGAGATTGCTGCGGCGTGGTGGGCGGGGGCCAGCACGGTGGCGTGGGGCGCCAGGCGCAGGAGCAGCGACCGCACCCACTGCTCGCTCGCGACCTCGAGGTCGACGTCGACGGTGTCATCGGGACCGGGGCGCTGCGCGCGCACCTGGTAGTACTCCATGACCCAGCGTGCGGGCGGGGCCAGGCGCAGCGTGACGGTGGTGGTCTCGGCGTCGCTGAACCAGCCGCCGGTCAGGTCCCGCGGGCGGGCTCCCGGGTCGGCGACGGGAGTGTCGAGCTCGGTGGCGTCGAGGATCCGGTCCACCCGGAAGGCCCGGTCCCCCTGAGCCGTGTGGCACCACGCGTCGAGGTAGAGCAGGTCCTCGACGCGGGCGAGCCCGCGAGGGTCGACCACGCGTCGTGACTCCTCGTCGCGGGAGGGGACGTGGTAGGTGAGCTCGACCTGGCGGCCGTGGCGCATCGCGGACTCGAGCACCGGCACGACCGCGCTGGTCTCCAGCGGCGTGGGGGCGACGTGGAGCCGCAGCAGCTCCTCGCCGTCCTGCCCCGCGGCCTGCTCGAGCTTGGCCAGGGTGCGCTCGATGACGTCGCGCGCCTCGTCCGGCGCCGCCTCGACCATGGTGCGCAGCGCCACCACGAGCGCGGTGGCCTCGGCCGGCGAGAACCGCACCGGCCGGGCGAGGTAGTCGGCGTTGTCGACGCGGATGACCCGGTCACCCTCGAGCGCGTCGAGGTCGACCTCGATGAGGTCCCCGGGCAGCCCCGGCGAGAGTCCGGTCATGAAGAGCAGTCGCAGGTCGCGCTCGATCTGGTCGGCGTCGGTGCCGAAGTGCGCGGCGGCGTCGTCGAGGCGCACCTCGCCGCGGGCGAGCAGGTAGGGCACCAGGGCGAGCAGGCGGGCGACCTGGTCGGGTGCGGTGTCGCCGGGCTGGAGGGTCACCGGACCTCCCCCGCCACGGCGCGCAGGCGGGCCACGACGTCGTCGCGCAGCGCCTCGGGTCCTTCGACGACGACGTCGGCGCCGTAGGTCAGCACCTCGTCGGAGAGCTCGTGCACCGGACCCTCCACCACCAGCAGGTCCCACCCGGGACGGTCGGTCATCGCGGTCGCGCTCTCCGCGCGCCTCCGCAGGCCCACGCCGGTGCCCTGCCGGACCCGCACCTCGGCCCGCACGGAGGGGAACGACGGCGACAGCCGCCGGGCGAGGGCGCGTACGTCGGTGCCGGCGGGGACGACGTACGCCCCGGACTTGCCGGTGGCGCGGACCGGGCCGACGATGCGCGAGAGACGGAAGACCCGCTCGGCCCCACGGTCGACGTCGAGGCCGACGACGTACCAGCGGCCCGAGGAGCGGGCGAGGCCCCACGGCTGGATGCGGCGGGTGGTCGGCTCGGTCTCGTCGGCGCGCTGGTAGGGGAAGCTGACCTGGCGACGCTTGCCGACCGCGTCCCACAGCGGCTCGAAGGCCGGCTCGTCGGCGGTGATCGCCGGCGCGACGACCTCGAGGCGGGACGGGTCGATCTCGACGCCCTGGCCCTTGAGCTTGGCCAGCGCCCGGCCGGTCGCCTTGGCGAGGGTCGCCTGCTGCCAGACCTGCGCCGCCAGCCCGAGCACCGCGGCCTCGTCGGACTCGAAGCGGATCTCGGGGAGCGAGGTCTGCTCGGTCGGGATGCGGTAGCCGATCTCGTCGTCGAAGAACGCGTCGGCGCTGCCGACCTCGATCACGGCCCCGATCTGCCGCAGGGCGTCCTTGTCGCGCTCGAAGGCCCGCTCGAACGCCTCGTCACCGGCCGGTCCGCGGGCGTGCTCGGGGTAGCACGCCTCGCGGATCGCGTCCTTGCTGATGAAGCGTCGTGCGCCCAGCAGCAGGATGTGCAGGTTCATCAAGCGCTCGGCTCGAGGCTGCGCCATCCGCTGCCCCCCTCTGTCCGCTGGCGGTGTGTGGACCCGGAGCCGGGTCAGGAGACGCCGAGGATGTCGACGACGAAGAACAGCGTGTCGGTGCCCGTGATCCCGGCCTGCTCGTTGCCCTCTTCGCCGTAGCCCTTGGCCGGCGGGATCTCGAGGATGACCCGCGAGCCGACGGTGCGGCCCACCAGGCGCTCGTCCCACCCGGCGATGACCTGGCCGACGCCGATCGGGAACTCGGCCGGCTGGGCGCTGTAGGACTCGTCGAAGGGCTCGTCGGCGTTGTAGACCTGGCCGAGGTAGTCGACGGTGAGGGTGTCGCCGGACTTGACCTTGGCGCCGTCGCCCTTGATGAGGGTGGTGGCGATCAGCTCGCCGGTCGGCTCGTGGGCGGTGCTGAAGTCCAGGCCGGTGACGACACCGTCCTCCTCGATCAGCGTGGGCGCCCACCCGGCGGGCTTCTTCTCCTCGCCCTGCGGGCCATCGAGCGCCGGCTCGGGCGGGACGGTTTCGGAGCGACCCAGGATGTCGACGACGGCGAGGACGGAGTCCTTGTTGCCGATGCCGATGCTGGGGTTGCCGAGCTCGCCGAAGGCCTGCTCGGCGGACGTGAGGAGCACGATGCGGTCACCGACGGTGCTGCCGATCATCGTCTCCCGCAGGAAGGGCAGCACCTCCTCGGAGAGCTCGACCTCCTGGGTGCCCTGCTCGAAGGTGTTCTGCGCCTCCTCCTCGGTGAAGCCGTTGCCGATCCACCAGTTGGCCTCGACGGTGTCACCGTCGGCCACGGTCTCGCCGTCGCCCTCGATGAGGACGTCCTTCTCCTCCTCGGAGCCGTCGAGGCGTCCGTCGAAGGTCACCTTCGGGGCCTCGCCGTGCTTGCCCTCGATGGTCACCGAGCTCAGCGGGGCGCCTCCCTCCTCGGCGTCGCTGGAGTCGGAGCCGCACGCGGCGAGGCCGAGCATGCTGAGGACGAGGACACCGCTGACGGCAGCGGAACGTACACGAGACACAGGTTCACCTAATCGATCGGTCGGCGTTGCCCGGACACCCTATCCAGCAGGTCCCACCCGTGGTGGCGCCGCACCGCGGCTGTGCACGACGGGTGCGGGTCACATCCCGTCGATGAGCCTCTGCACCCGCTCGTCGTACGCCTTGAAGGGGTCCTTGCACAGCACCGTGCGCTGCGCCTGGTCGTTGAGCTTGAGGTGCACCCAGTCGACGGTGAAGTCGCGGCGGCGCTCCTGCGCCTTGCGGATGAACTCGCCGCGCAGCCGGGCGCGGGTGTTCTGCGGCGGCACGCTCTTGGCCTCGAAGACCTTGAGGTCGGTGGTCACCCGGGCGACCGCCCCACGCTTCTCGAGCAGGTAGTAGAGGCCGCGGCCGCGGTGGATGTCGTGGTAGGCGAGGTCGAGCTGCGCGATGCGCGCGTCCCCGAGCGACAGCCCGTGCTTGGCGCGGTAGCGCTCGATCAGCTTGTACTTGATGACCCAGTCGATCTCGCGGTCCACCAGGCCGAGGTCGTCGGACTCCACGGCCTTGAGCCCGCGCTCCCACAGGTCGAGCGCCCGTTCGATGGTGGGCGTGGAGATCTGGCGCCGGTCGACGAAGTCGCGGGCCTTGCCGAGGTACTCGGCCTGGATCTCCAGCGCGCTCGCCTCACGACCGTTGGCCAGGCGCACCTTGCGCCGCCCGGTCGGGTCGTGGCTGATCTCGCGGATGGCGCGGATGGGGTTCTCCATCGTGAGGTCACGCATCACCACGCCCTCCTCGATCATCCGCAGCACGAGGTCGCACGAGGCCACCTTGAGCATCGTGGTCGTCTCGCTCATGTTGGAGTCGCCCACGATCACGTGGAGGCGGCGGAAGCGCTCGGCGTCGGCGTGCGGCTCGTCGCGCGTGTTGATGATGGGCCGGCTGCGGGTGGTGGCGCTGCTGACGCCCTCCCAGATGTGCTCGGCGCGCTGGCTCACGCTGTACGACGCCCCGCGCGGGGTCATCACGACCTTGCCCGCCCCGACGACGATCTGCCGGGTGACGAGGAACGGGATGAGGATGTCGGCGAGCCGGCTGAACTCCCCCGCTCGGCCGACGAGGTAGTTCTCGTGGCAGCCGTAGGAGTTGCCGGCGGAGTCGGTGTTGTTCTTGAACAGGTAGATGTCGCCGGCGATGCCCTCCTCGTGCAGACGGTTCTCGGTGTCGAGGAGCAGGCCCTCGAGGATGCGCTCCCCGGCCTTGTCGTGCGTGACGAGGTCGACGATGTCGTCGCACTCGGGCGTGGCGTACTCGGGGTGGCTGCCGACGTCGAGGTAGAGCCGGGCGCCGTTGCGCAGGAAGACGTTGGACGAGCGACCCCAGCTGACGACCTTGCGGAAGAGGTAGCGCGCGACCTCGTCGGGGCTCAGCCTGCGCTGCCCCTTGAACGTGCACGTGACGCCGTACTCGTTCTCAATGCCGAAGATGCGCCGGTCCATGGGCCCACCCTAGGACCGTGCACCACGTCCGGTGCGGCATCCGGCGCCGAATCCCACCCGGCGAGCCGCCGTTGCCCCGACCGCCTAGGTTGCAGGCATGGACGAGATGCCTGCACCGTCGCACCCGACCGCGCTCGACTCCTGGCCCGCACAGGTCGCCGTGGCAGTGGCCACCGGAGTGGTGACCACCCGTTGGCCGATGGAGCGCTGGTCACGAACCGCGCGCTGGACCCTGCACGGCGGGCTGGGGGTGCTGGCGGGCGCCGCCGCAGGTCTCGCTGCCCGCCGGCCCGACCTCGTCGCCCCGGAGGACAGCACGAGGGAGGAGCCCCGGACGCCTCTGGGGCCCGCCGCCACCGCCGGGGTCGTCGTGGGCCTCGGGGCACTGGTCATCGGGCTGAGCCGCGGCAGCGAGGCCGCCGACAGCTGGGCGGAGCGCACGCTGGCGGCCCGGGGCGTACGCCGTCCGCGGGTGTGGATGGGCGCTGCGGCTGCAGGCCTGTCCCTCGCGATGAGCGTCGCCGAGCGGCGCGACAAGGACGCGTCGCGCGCCGAGGAGCCGCATCCGACCGGCGCCTGACACCGCCCTTGACTCAGCGGCCCCGGCCGGGTGAGCGTTCCTCCATGGGACCCCGCCACCTCGTCGCGACCGTCCTGGTCGAACCGGGCACCGTCGAGGACCTCGAGCTCCGGGTGATGACCGACGACCTGTGGTTGTGGCCGGTGCGATCCGCTCCCGTGGTTGTCGACGGCGCGCGCCTCGAGAGCCAGGTCCGTCGACGCATGGTCGAGCAGCGGCGCGGCGAGTGGGACGACGCAGCCGGATGGACCCCCGCCTGGGTGGGGTTCGGTCCCGCGTGGCACGAGTTCGGCCCGCACGGCGACGTACGCCCGCCCGGTCCGCTCCCCTGGGCCGCGCACCAGCGGCTGTGGACCGCGCTGGACGAGTTCGGGTCGCTCGTGCGCTACCGGCGACGGCTCACCGGCATCCCGACCGTCGCCACTGCCATGTGGCCGGGGCTCTACCTGCGCTGAGCCGTGGCCCGGCGCCGCGACCGCACGGTCAGACCTGACCGGGCCCCGTCGGCGGTGCCGCGGGACCGTCGGGCGGGGCCACCGGTGGGGCCACGGGCGGCGCGACCGGAGGCTCGCCCGTCACCGGGTCCTCCAGGGGCGGCGTCGCACCGGAGACCTGGTCGGTCGGGTCGGCGGGGTCGTCGTGGCCGGAGTGGCGCGGACCGGACCCGGCCAGCGCGTCCTCGGGCGAGGACTCGTCGGGCTCCTCGACGCCGCGACGGCCGAGCACCTCGACGAGGCGGGTCTCGCGCAGGCGCAGGAACTTGCGCGGCTGGGTGCGGGTGCGGTCGAGCACGGCGACCTCGAGGTCGCCGGTGGGGATCACACGGTCGTCGCTCTCGCTGTGCCCGAGCGCCGCCACCGCGACGCGGATCGCGTCGTCGAGCGAGGCTCCGGCGGTGTAGTGCTCCTTGAGGTGGCCGGCGACCACGTCGGCCGCACCACCCATCACGGCGAAGCCGTGCTCGTCGGCGACCTGGCCGTCGTAGGTCAGGCGGTAGAGCTGGTCGTCGGCCGCGGTGTCACCGATCTCGGCGACGAAGATCTCCACCTCGTAGGGCTTCTCGCCGCCCGAGGAGAAGATCGTGCCGAGCGTCTGGGCGTAGGCGTTGGCCAGGCCGCGACCCGTCACGTCACGCCGGTCGTAGGCGTAGCCGCGCATGTCGGCGAGGCGTACGCCGGCGATGCGCAGGTTCTCGAACTCGTTGTAGCGACCGACCGCGGCGAAGGCGATGCGGTCGTAGATCTCGCTGACCTTGTGCAGGGCCTGCGACGGGTTCTCCGAGACGAACAGGACGCCGTCGGCGTACTGGAGGGCGACGACCGAACGCCCGCGCGCGATGCCCTTGCGGGCGAAGTCGGCGCGGTCCTTCATCATCTGCTCGGGAGAGACGTAGAACGGCATGCTCATGGCTGGGGTGACTCCTACGTCGGATCAGGTGAGCGCCGCGGCGGGGCCGTCGGGGCGCTGCATGCGGGAGGCCAGGATGCGGTCGGCGATCACGGACACCTCGTCGTCGGGCATCCGGCGCCCGCCGTCGGGGGTGATCACGTGGACCACCGGGAAGATCCGGCGGGTGATGTCGGGGCCGCCGGTGGCGGAGTCGTCGTCGGCGGCGTCGTAGAGCGCCTGGATGACCGCGGTGACGGCCTCCTCGGCGTTGAAGTCGTCACGGTAGAGCTTCTTGAGCGACCCGCGGGCGAACAGCGATCCCGAGCCGACGGAGTGGAAGGCGGTCTCCTCGTAGCGGCCGCCGGTCACGTCGTAGCTGAAGATGCGGCCCTGGTCGGCGGCGAGGTCGTAGCCGGCGAACAGCGGGACGACGGCCAGGCCCTGCATGGCCATCCCGAGGTTGGCGCGGATCAGGGCGGCGAGGCGGTTGGCCTTGCCGTCCATCGACAGCGTGCTGCCCTCGATCTTCTCGTAGTGCTCGAGCTCGGTCTGGAACAGGCGCACCATCTCGACCGCGAGGCCGGCCGTGCCGGCTATGCCCACCACGGAGTACTCGTCGGCGGGGAAGACCTTCTGGATGTCGCGCTGGGCGATGATGTTGCCCATCGTGGCGCGACGGTCACCGGCCATCACCACGCCGTCGTCGAAGGTCGCGGCCACGATCGTGGTGCCGTGGGGGGCGAGGTCGGCGGCGTTGCCCGCCGGGACCGCGCGGCGCGACGGCAGGAGGTCGGGGGCCTCGATGCCGAGGAAGTCGGCGAAGCTCGAGGTGCCCGGGGTCATGAAGGACGCGGGCAGGCGGGAGTCGGTCACTGGCCGCCCTTCTGGATGAACGACTTCACGAAGTCCTCGGCGTTGGACTCCAGGACCTCGTCGATCTCGTCGAGGATCGCGTCGACGTCCTCGTCGATCATCTCCTTGCGCTCGGCGACATCCGTCTCGGCGACCTCCTCGGTCGTCGTCTCGTCCTGGGAGGACCTGCGCGGTTGCTTCTGCTCCTGGGCCATGACTCGACCCTATCCACTCGCACCGACGCCACAAGGACGTTCGCCCTCGGCGGACCTGCGCGAGTCGCCCGGCCGGTCCCCATAGGCCATCGGGCACCACGGGTGGGGGGACCTTCGCGCGGATGGGGCGTTGCATCACCCGGTCCGCGCGGGAGTCACCGCTTCAGCGGGGACTCATGCAGGAGCAAGACTCAGCGCGTGATCGCAGCGACCAGCGCCTGCGCGGAGTCGCTGCGGTCGATCAGCTCGCCTACGTGGGCGCGGGTGCCACGGAGCGGGTCGATGGTGGGCACCCGCTGGAGGGACTCGCGTCCCGGGAGGTCGAAGATGACCGAGTCCCACGACGCGGCGGCCACCGAGTCGGCGTACTTGTCGAGGCAGCGGCCGCGGAAGTAGGCGCGGGTGTCGACCGGCGGGTCGTGCATGGCGGCCTCGATGGTCGCGTCGTCGAGCAGGCGACGGATCCGGCCCGCGCCGGCGAGGCGGTGGTAGAGGCCCTTGTCGGGGCGTACGTCGGCGTACTGCAGGTCGATGAGGTGCAGCTTGGCGTCGTCCCAGTCGAGGTGGTCGCGGTCGCGGTACTGCTGGAGCAGCTTCAGCTTGGCCACCCAGTCGAGCTCCTCGGCGCACTCCATCGGGTCGCGCTCGAGCCGGTCCAGCACCGACTCCCAGCGCGCCAGCACGTCGACGGTCTGGTCGTCAGCGTCCGCGCCGTAGCGGTCCTCGACGTACTTGCGGGCCAGCTCGAGGTACTCCATCTGCAGCTGCACGGCTGTGAGGCGCCGACCGTCGCGCAGGCTGAGGAGGTGCTTCAGCGTGGGGTCGTGGGACACCTCGCGCAGGGAGCGGACCGCGCCCTCGACGCTGAGGTCGCGGTCGATGAACCCGTCCTCGATCATCGCGAGGACCAACGACGTGGTGCCGACCTTGAGGTAGATGGAGATCTCGGCGAGGTTGGCGTCGCCGAGGATGACGTGGAGGCGGCGGTAGACCGCGGGGTCGGCGTGCGGCTCGTCGCGGGTGTTGATGATGGGCCGCTTCAGCGTGGTCTCGAGCCCGACCTCGACCTCGAAGTAGTCCGAGCGCTGGCTGACCTGGAAGCCGCGCTCCGGCGTCGTGTCGCGCCCGTCCTGCCCGATGCCGACGCGTCCCGCCCCGGTCACGACCTGGCGGGAGACGAAGAACGGCGTCAGGTGCCGCACGATCTCGGCGAACTGCGTCGAGCGCCGCATGAGGTAGTTCTCGTGGGCACCGTAGGAGGCGCCCTTGTTGTCGGTGTTGTTCTTGTAGAGCAGGATCGGCGAGGTGCCCGGGACCTGGGCTGCCATCCGGGAGGCGTCCAGCATCACCTGCTCCCCCGCCTTCTCCCAGCGCACCACGTCGAGCGGCGTGGTCACCTCGGGCGAGGAGTACTCCGGGTGCGCGTGGTCGACGTAGAGACGGGCGCCGTTGGTGAGGATGACGTTGGCCAGCCCCAGGTCCTCGTCGGTGAGCTGCGTCGGATCGGCGACCTGGCGGGCCATGTCGAAGCCGCGGGCGTCGCGCAGCGGCGACTCCTCCTCGAAGTCCCAGCGGGCCCGGCGCGCCTTCGCCGTCGAGCTGGCGTAGGCGTTGACGACCTGCGACGAGGCCACCATCGGGTTGGCCGTGGGCTGGCCCTGGACCGAGATGCCGTACTCGACCTCCGTGCCCATCACGCGTCGTACGCTCATGTCATGAGCCTACGGGTCTGGGACGAGCGCGTGGTGCCGCGACTGACCGACTGGAGCCTGCGCGGCCACGAGGTCGGTGAGCTCCGCGAGGTCGCGTGCACGGGCCTGTCGGGGCGGGTCCTGGAACTCGGCTTCGGGAGCGGGCTCAACATCCGGTGGTACCCGCCCGACGTCACGTCGGTCACCGCCGTCGAGCCGTCCGACGTGGGCTGGGAGATCTCCGAGCGACGGCGCGGACGCACCGACGTGCGGATCGAGCGCGGCGGCCTCGACGGGCAGCACCTCGACCTCGCGGACGACTCGCACGACCATGCGCTCGTCACGTTCAGCCTGTGCACGATCCCCGACCCGCTGCTCGCCCTGCGGGAGGCGCGTCGGGTGGTGCGACCCGGTGGCCGACTCCACGCGCTCGAGCACGGGCTGGCGCCGGAGGAGTCCGTACGCCGCTGGCAGCGCCGCCTGGAACCACTGCAGCGTGCTGTGGCCGGTGGCTGCCACCTGACGCGCGACATCCCGGCCCTCGTGGAGGGCGCGGGATGGCACGTCGAGGAGGTCGAGCAGGCGTACCTGCCCGGGCCGGGCATGTCCCGGCCGTGGACCTACGGCTACCGGCTGGTCGCCGGATGAGCCGCGGCGCGGTGGGAGTGGGTCAGCGACCGCGACGCAGGTAGCCGGCGAGGAAGAGGACGATGAGGACGACGACGACGATGATCAGAATGGTTCGCATCCCGCCAACCTAGCGCCAGCGAGCCCCGGGGCACCCCCTCCCGAGGGGTGTCGGGGCGGCGTGTCGCGCTGTCAGTTCCCCGTGGCGCGTCGGCCGTTGACGGCGGACGCGTGCGCGGCGTTGACCGCCGCGATGCCCAGCCAGGCGACCACGACGGCGGGGAGGCCGTTGTCGGTGGCCACCATCGGCACGATCGTCACCGGCACGCCGACCCCGAGCGAGATCACCCCGAGGACGAACTGCCGGAGCCGTCCGCCCTCCGCGCCCGCCGTACGCCGCTGGCGCAGCGCGACCTCCTCGGACACCCGTCGCTCGACCGCACGCTCGATGCGCTCGGCGAAGCCGTCGACGAGCTCGGCGTCGTAGCGGGCGCCGAGCTCGCGGCGGGTGGCCAGCGCGGCCTCGATGTCGCCGTGGCCGAGGTCGTCCTCGCGGTTCACCCAGGGCTCACAGGTACTGGCCGGTGTTGGCGACCGTGTCGATCGACCGCCCCGGCTCGGTGCCCTGCTTGCCGGTGATGAGCGTGCGGATGAAGACGATGCGCTCGCCCTTCTTGCCCGAGATCCGCGCCCAGTCGTCGGGGTTGGTGGTGTTGGGCAGGTCCTCGTTCTCCTTGAACTCGTCCACGCACGCCTGGAGCATGTGCTGGACCCGCAGGCCGCGCTGCGCCGGGTTGAGGTCGCTGTCGAGGAAGTCCTTGATCGCCATCTTCTTCGCGCGGTCGACGATGTTC
>CAFBMW010000014.1_pt1 | contig 85196 bp, 81 predicted proteins | sample 7269061 | NCBI WGS metagenome assembly CAFBMW01 (sample SAMEA6814074, study PRJEB35770) | uncultured Nocardioides sp. | biome: Freshwater; feature: Freshwater reservoir; material: water | place: Czech Republic | collected 2017-05-23 | depth 30m m | reverse complement strand
GCGATGGACGCCGGCAACATGCTCAAGCCGATGCTGGCGCGCGGTGAGCTGCACATGATCGGCGCGACCACCCTGGATGAATACCGCGAGCGCATCGAGAAGGACCCCGCGCTCGAGCGGCGCTTCCAGCAGGTCTTCGTCGGCGAGCCCAGCGTCGAGGACACGATCCAGATCCTGCGCGGCATCCAGGAGAAGTACGAGGCGCACCACGGCGTACGCATCACCGACGCCGCGCTCGTGGCCGCTGCCACCCTGTCCGACCGCTACATCACCGGGCGTCAGCTGCCCGACAAGGCGATCGACCTCATCGACGAGGCGTCCTCACGGCTGCGGATGGAGCACGAGTCCTCGCCCGAGGAGATCGACCAGCTCCGCCGGCAGGTCGAGCGGCTGAAGATGGAGGAGTTCGCGCTCGCCAAGGAGACCGACGACGCCTCCGTCGAGCGCCTCGCCGCGCTGCGCAAGGACCTCGCCGACCGCGAGGAGGAGCTGCGCGGGCTGGAGGCGCGCTGGGAGCGCGAGAAGGACCAGCTCCAGGGCGAGGGCGAGCTGCGCCGCCAGCTCGACCAGCTCAAGATCGAGGCGGAGAAGAAGCTGCGCGAGGGGGACCTCGCGGGCGCTTCGGAGATCCAGTACGGCAGGATCCCCGAGCTCGAGAAGCAGATCGCCGAGGTCGAGCGGGCCGAGGCCGACGCGCTCGGCGACCTCGAGCCGCTGGTCGGCGAGGAGGTCGGCGCCGAGCAGATCGCCGACGTCGTCGAGGCCTGGACCGGCATCCCCACCGGCAAGATGCTCCAGGGCGAGAGCGCCAAGCTGCTCGAGATGGAGTCGGTCATCGGGGAGCGGCTGATCGGCCAGCGCGAGGCCGTCACCGCGGTGAGCGACGCCGTACGCCGCTCGCGCGCCGGCATCGCCGACCCCAACCGGCCGACCGGGTCGTTCCTCTTCCTCGGCCCCACCGGCACCGGCAAGACCGAGCTGGCCAAGGCGCTGGCCGACTTCCTCTTCGACGACGAGCGCGCGATCGTGCGCATGGACATGAGCGAGTACAGCGAGAAGCACTCCGTCTCGCGGCTCGTCGGTGCCCCTCCCGGCTACGTCGGCTACGACGAGGGCGGCCAGCTCACCGAGGCGGTGCGGCGCCGGCCCTACAGCGTGGTGCTGCTCGACGAGGTCGAGAAGGCGCACCCCGAGGTCTTCGACATCCTGCTCCAGGTGCTCGACGACGGGCGGCTGACCGACGGCCAGGGCCGCACGGTCGACTTCCGCAACACGTCGCTGATCCTGACCTCCAACCTCGGCTCGAACTTCCTGGTCGACCCGATCCTGGAGCCGCTGGCGAAGAAGGAGTCGGTGATGGGCGTCGTGCGCGCGCACTTCAAGCCCGAGTTCCTCAACCGGCTCGACGAGGTCGTCATGTTCGACGCCCTGTCGAAGGACGACCTCACCCACATCGTCGACCTCCAGCTCGCGCTGCTCGAGAAGCGCCTCGCGGTGCGCCGGATCACCATCTCGGTGACCGACGCCGCGCGGGCCTGGCTGGCCGAGACCGGCTACGACCCGGCGTACGGCGCCCGTCCGCTGCGGCGGCTGATCCAGAGCGCGATCGGCGACCCGCTCGCGCGGCGGCTGATCGCCGGCGAGGTCACCGACGGCGGTGCGGTGAAGGTCGACGTGGGCGAGGACGGGCTCGTGCTCGGCTGAGGCCGACGCCGGTCTTGACCGACGCGCGGCGGCCCGTGCAGGGTCGGGGCACCAAGCCCGGGCCGAACGGTGGCCCGGGCCTTCTCTCGGGAGCTCCACATGCACCGTTCGACCATGCCTGCGCGCGCCCGCGCAGGACGTACGCCCCTCGCCGCCGCGCTCGTCGGCCTGCTGCTGCTGCTCGCCACGGCGATCCTCGCGGCCGCACCCGCCCAGGCCGCGAGCGCCTGGCCCATCACCAAGGCCGGCCAGCCGCGCAGCGGCAACGCGATGGCGCTGCAGCACCTGCTCACCGCCCGCGGCTACCCCACCACCGCTGACGGTGTCTTCGGCAGCGGCACCACCACCAACCTGAAGGCCTTCCAGTCCGCGCAGGGCATCTCGCCGGTCGACGGCATCGCCGGCAGCGGGACGTGGCCGCGGCTCGTGGTCAGCGTCGCCCAGGGCTCGACCAGCACCAGCGCGGTGAAGGCCGCCCAGACCCAGCTGAACAAGTACGGCGCGAACCTCGTCGTCGACGGCGTCTTCGGCTCCGGCACGCGCGCCTCGGTGGTGCAGTTCCAGGCCAGCCGCGGCCTCGCGCAGACCGGCACCGTCGACCTCGCGACGTGGCAGGAGCTGCTGGGCTACAGCCAGACCTACGACCAGACCCTCTGCTACGCCACCGGTGGGTCCAGCGCCTCGACCCTGTCGACCGCGCAGGTGGCCAACGTGCGCGCGGTCCTCACCGCGACCCGCAACGCCGGCGGCAACCGCAACGCGCAGATCATCGCCCTGATGACCGCGATGCAGGAGTCCCGCTTCTGCAACATCCAGTTCGGCGACCGCGACTCGCTGGGTCTCTTCCAGCAGCGCCCCAGCCAGGGCTGGTGCTCCGGTGGCGTCGCGTGCCTCAACCCGACCTGGGCGACGCAGGGCTTCCTGGGCGTCTCGGCCTACACCTCCAATCCCGGCCTGTTCGACATCTCGGGCTGGGAGTCGCTGAGCAAGACGCTCGCCGCCGACCGGGTCCAGCGCTCCTGCTGCCCCAACGCGTACGCGCAGTGGGAGCCGATGGCGACGACGCTGGCCGACACCTACTAGGAGAGCCAGCGACGAGCCTCGCAACCTGCGGCTGCCGCTGTAACGCCGGGTTGGTGCTTGTTCTACCCATGTTCTACGGGGGTGCCTACATGTACTAACCCGGCGTTACATGGCGCGCCGCGCGTGGTTTCGAGGCTCGCTCCGCTCGCACCTCAACCACCGAATTGAGGGAGTGGGGGATGCTGGGGCGCGTGAGTGCCACCACCGACGACGTACGCCCGTGGTGGCGGTTGCGCGACACCCCGGTCCCCGGCGGCGTGCCCGACCTGGCGCGGGCACTGCTGTGGACCGAGCTGGCGATCGTGCTGCTGCTCTCGCTCGGCCGGTCGGCGGTCTACAGCATCGTCAGCATCGTCTCGGCGCTCACCGCGCCGGGGCCGCTGTCCTCGCAGGCCGCCAACCTCAACAACTCGCTCGCCCCCGACCGGCCGTGGCTCGACCTGACCTACCAGCTGCTGCGGATCGGGTTCGCGCTCGTCCCGGTGGCGCTGGCGGCGTACCTCCTCGTCCGGTCGGGGAGCCGGCTCAAGGACGTCTGGGCGCGCGACGGCGGCTGGAGCACGTGGCGTGACTGGGGTCGCGGTGCATGGCTCGCGGCGGGCGTCGGCTCGGTGGGGGTGGTGTTCTACCTTGCGACCTTTGCCCTCGGCACCAACCTGACCGTCGTCGCGCAGTCGCTGCCGGGACAGTGGTGGCAGGTGCCGGTGCTGGTGCTGGCGGCCGTCGAGGCGGCCGTCGTGGAGGAGTACATCGTCCTCGGCTTCGTGATCGTGCGGTTGCGCCAGCTCGGCTTCGGCGACACCGCAGCCATCGGGCTGGCGGCCCTGCTGCGCGGCACGTACCACCTCTACCAGGGACTCGGCGGCTTCGTCGGCAACCTCGCGATGGGGCTGCTCTTCGGCTGGCTCTTCCGCCGCTGGGGGCGGGTGATGCCGTTCGTCGTCGCCCACACCCTGCTCGACGTGGGCGCCTTCGTGGGCTACGCCGCGCTCGCCGGGCGGGTCAGCTGGCTGCCGACCCTCTGACCCACCCGGGGCGACGCGGTCAGCGTCGGATCTTCACCTTCTTCGACGACCGCACGGCCTTGTCGTACGCCTTCTTCTTGGCGGTGACGCGGACCGAGATCTTCTTGCCGCGGTCCTTGGCGCGCACGCGGTAGGTCGCCTTCTTCGCGCCCTTGATCTTCTTCCCGTTCTTCAGCCACTGGTAGCGCACCTTGACGCTCTTCTGCTTCGGCTTGGGCTTCCAGCCCTTCACCGACACCGACAGCAGGCGCCCGGCGCGCGGCACGCCACGGAGCTTGGGCCGCTTGGTGCGGAAGAGCGCCTTGCCCACCACGACCGGCGCGCTCATCGTGGCGACCGAGGCGTAGTAGGGCGCGGCGCCGACGACCTGCACGGAGACGGTGCGGCCGATGTCGCGCCGCGAGAACCGCACGGCACTGGTGGTGGCCCCGGGGACGGGTACGCCGTCGAGGAACCACTGGTAGCCCAGGGCCACCTCCGGTGCCCACGGCGTCGAGCTCGCGACGGCCGTGCCGCGGTAGCGCGCCCGACCGGCGATGGACACCGCGCCCGGGTAGATCTGCGACTGGCGGTAGCCCGCGACGGCGGCGGCCTGCTCGGCGACGGCCTGCGCGTTGTTGTCGGCCGGGGTGCCGGTCGGACGCCCGTTGAAGCTGATGTTGGGGTTGGAGAAGTGGGTGATGCGGGTGCAGGTGAAGCCCGCCCGGGCGCACTGGTCGTTGTAGGCCATGATCGTCGTGGTGCGGGCGGTGAGGTCGACGTAGCCGCGCGCGTAGGGCTTGTAGCCGTACGGCGGCGACGAGGCGCCGGCGTCGTGGTCGGCGCTGAGGTTGTGGCCGATCTCGTGGGCGAAGGTGAGGTTGCCCGTGGCGCAGCGGTCGCCGTACATCACGGTCCACGCGCCGCGCTCGGCGTCGGTCTTCGGCTGGGTCCCGCCGAGCGAGCCCAGGCCGCACGAGGAGCCGGCGGGGTACTGCCCGCCAAGCCACAGGCTGACGAGGTCCGCGTGCGTCTCCTCGCGCAGCGCCTGCGCCTCGTCGAAGACGCCGTCGCCGGGGGCCTGGAGCGAGTTGTAGTTGGCCAGCAGCGTCGAGGCCTGGGTGGCGGCGACCTGGCGGGTGCCCACCAGCCGCACCTGCGTGCCGACGCCGGAGGCGGCCAGGCCCTGGTTGGTCTGGGCGATGCCGAGCGCGAACTGCGCCTGCATCTCGGCCGGACCGAACCAGGCCGGCAGCGAGGCGGGGTAGACGATCGCGACGTCGATCACCGACGGGGCGTCCGCGCCGGCGACCGGGGCGCCGGTCGTGGCCGGGACCCGGGCCGACCGCTCGTCGGCGTGGTCGGAGTGGTCGGCGTGACCGGCCTCGGCGTCCGGCACCACCGCGTCGTCGCCGGTGGGCAGCGGGGCGACCTCGGACACCTCGTAGCTGCCGCCGCGGACGCGGCTGACCTCGAAGGTGCCGTGCTCGGCGGAGGCGATGCTCAGGTGGACCACCCCGTCGACCTCCGCGGCGGTGAAGGTGCCGACGTCACCGACGAGCGCGCCGGTCCACGTGGTGGCGCCGCCGCTCGTGTCGCGGCCGTCGATCGACGCGGTGACCGTGGTGTCGTCGAAGAGCGTCAGCGCGAGGCGGTCACCAGCGCGTACGTCGTCGAGCGCTGCGGCGTCGATGCGGACCGGCCGCGAGCGCTCGCCGTCGGTCCCGGTGGTGGCGCGGGTCGACCCCGCGAGCAGCTCGGTGCTGCGGGTGTCCTGGTCGTCCGCAGCGGCTGCGGTCGTGACGGGTGCGGCAGTCGCGGCCAGCGCGAGCGCGCACAGGCCGGCGACGCCGGCCCAGCTCCTGGCGGTGGGCATGGCGGGTCCCCCTCTTTCGTGTCGCACCCCTCGTGCCCCCGTGGGCGCGCGCCAAACCAGCAGCGCCCGTCGGTCTCAGGAGGAGGGTGTGGACCCTTCCCGCGACCGGCGCCCGAGCAGGCCCCCGCCCCACAGCGCCCACAGCACCAGCACGGGCTGGAAGAACAGGCGGGTGAGGCGCGCCCGGGCGGTGTCGAGGCCGAACGCGTCGGTGCCCTCGACGTACTGCGCGATGTTGCCGGGGAAGATCGCGACGAAGAAGGCGGCCAGCAGCATGCCGATCGTGCGGCGGTGGCGCGGCAGCGCGACGAACGCCGCGCCGAGCCCGATCTCGACGACCCCGGAGCCGAGCACCGTGAGGTCCTCGTCGACCGGGAACCAGTCGGGCACCTGGGCGCGGAACTCCTCGCGCTGGGTGGTGAGGTGGAGGACGCCGGCGGTGACCATGAAGCCGCCGAGCAGGACGCGACCGAGTGTCTGGGCCTTCATGGCCGCCAGCCTACGGAGCGGTCAGCAGCACGCCTGGGTTCATCAGGTCGTGGGGGTCGAGGGCTCGCTTCACCGCGCGCATCAGGTCCATCTCCACGTCGGACTTGTACGCCGCCGCTGCCGCCGCCTTGCTGCGCCCCAGGCCGTGCTCCGCGCTGATCGAGCCGTGCGCGGCGGCGACCGCGTCGTGGATCGCCGCGGTGAGGTCGCCGGCCGCAGCGCGGAGGTCGTCGTCGCGACCGACGGGCGCGTTGAGGTTGTAGTGGAGGTTGCCGTCGCCGACGTGGCCGTAGGTCACCGGCCGGACCCCGGGCAGGACCTCCTGCAGCACCGGGCCCATCGCATCGGTCCACCTCGCGAGGTCGGCGATCGGCAGGGTGACGTCGTGCTTGAGGGTGGCGCCCTCGACCTTCTGCACCTCCGAGATCCCCTCGCGCAGCGACCACAGCGCGCTCCGCCGGGCGGGACTGGAGGCGATCGCGGCGTCGGTCACGTGTCCCGCTTCCACCGCCTCGGCGAGCAGGCCCTCGAGCGTGGCGTCGAGACCGTCGTCTGAGGCCGACCCGGCGAGCTCGACCAGGACGTACCAGTCGCTCGGCCCCTCCAGCGGGTCGACGGCTCCGGGCAGGTGCCCGAGGACGAGGTCGAACGCCTGCCGGTTGGCGATCTCGAAGGTCGACAGGTGCACCCCGGCGTGCTGCTGCGCGGTGCCGAGCAGTGACACCGCGTCCGCGACGGACGGCACCGCGACCCACGCGGTCGCGTGCCGGGGCGTCGCCGGGAAGAGGCGCAGGACGGCGCCGGTGATCACGCCGAGCGTCCCCTCGGAGCCGACGAAGAGCTGGGTGAGGTCGTAGCCGGTGTTGTCCTTGCGCAGGCCTCGCAGTCCGTCCCAGACGCGACCGTCGGGCAGCACGACCTCGAGACCGAGCACCAGCTCGCGCGTCATGCCGTAGCGCAGCACCGCGGTGCCGCCGGCGTTGGTGGCGAGGTTGCCGCCGATCGTGCAGCTGCCCTCCGAGCCGAGCGACATCGGGAAGAGGCGGTCGACGGCTGCGGCCGCGGCCTGGACGCCGGCGAGCACCACCCCGGCGTCGACGGTGATCGTCCCGGCGACCGGGTCGGCGTCGCGCACGGTCCGCATCCGGCCCAGCGAGAGCACGACCGCGGTCCCGGCGCCGTCAGGCACCCCGCCGCCGACCAGCCCGGTGTTGCCGCCCTGGGGGACGAGAGGCGTACGCGTCTGCGCGCACGCGCGCACGACCTCGGCCACCTCGGCCGTCGACCCGGGCCGGACCACGGCCAGCGCGCGCCCTCGGTGGGTGCCGGTCCAGTCGACGACGTACGCCGCCACGTCGGCCGGCTCCGTCAGCACGTGGTCGTCGCCGACGGTGGACCGCAGGCGGGCGAGCAGGTCGTTCACGGCATCTCCTTGCGGACGGGCGGACGTCCATCCTGCCCCGAACGCTGGAGCTCTTTGGGGCGGCCTGGTGCGATCGGCGTTCCGCGGCCGCCCGTGTCCCTCCTCGTCACCGCCTGACGGGTGGACTAGTCAGGGTTTCCCTGCGCTCTGCGCCATCTGAGGCTTATGGTCGTCCTGTTCCGCGCCGACGGCAGGGGGTGCAATGTCGGACGACACACGAGGCGAGCGCCGCGTGGCGGCTGCGACGTGGGTCGACGACCAGACCCGTGAGCACCTCCAGGTGCTCGTGGAGGGCGTCGCCGTGCTCGCCGGCTTCGAGCAGTCGTCCCTGACTCTGCGCCGCGACCACCACTTCGAGGTCGTGGCCGCCGCCGGGGTCGATGACGGCTTCGTCGGCACGCAGGTGCCCCTGCAGTCGATCGAGGACGACCTCGCCGGCGCGGACGAGTGGGGCGTGTGGCGCTTCGTCCCGCATGAGCGCGCGAGCGCCGAGGCCCTGGCGTACAGCCACATCCCCGACGTGACCCCGCTCGACGGCGAGGACGCCTGGCATCCGCTCGACCTCCTCGCCGCACCCATCTTCGACGACCAGGGCCGGCTGCGCGGCCTGCTCTCGGTCGACAGCCCGCGCGACGGTCGGCTGCCGGGCCCGGAGAAGCTCGAGGTGCTCACCCAGTACGCCGGTGTGGCGCGGACGCTGGTCCTGCTCGCGCTCGAGCGCGAGGAGCTCTCCGAGCGGGTCCGACTCGCCGGCGAGGCGCGCGCGATCGTGCGCAAGGCCCTGGGCGAGCCGACCCTCGAGCTCGTGCTCGAGGCCTGCCGCCACGCGGTGGTGTCCTGCTTCGACGCGGTCGGGATGTGGCTCACCGCCTTCGACCCCGACGGCGGGGCCACCACGACGTCGTACACGTTGGGTGACGCCTACGTCGTGCCGTCCTTCGCGGAGATCGACGACGTCGTCGTCCGCCTCGCCCACCGCTACTGGACCGAGCAGTACGTAGCCCCCTTCTCCCGCCTGCACGCGGCCCAGCCCGGCCTCCCTCCGGAGGACGCCGAGCGGCTGCTGGGGGTCCTGGACCGCATCGGGATCGGCTCGGTGCTGTTCGTGCCGCTGGGGGTGGGTCCCGAGTGCGTCGGCTTCCTCGTCCTCACCCGGGTCTCGGAGACCCGGCAGTGGACCGACGTCGAGCTCGACACTGCCCGCGAGATCGGCCACGACCTGGGCCGCGCGGTCGCCAACGCCCGCCAGCTCGCCCTGGAGCGCGCCGTCGTCGACCGGCTGCGCCGTCTCGACAGCTATCGGGTCGAGGTGGTCAACACCCTCGGGCACGAGCTGCGCAACCCGCTCTTCTCGATGAGCGCCAACCTCGAGCTGCTCGAGGTCGGGCCCCTCGACCCCGAGGCGCGGCGCTCGGTGCAGGCCGCCTCGCGGGGCGCGTCCCGGATGCGCGCGGTGATCGAGGACATGCTCACCATGGCGCAGATGGCCGACCCGCGGCGCGAGTTCGACCCGATCGACGTGGACCTGCGCCGGGTGCTGCGCGACGTGCACCAGGAGTGCCACGCCGCCGCGAGCGCGGCCGGAGTGGTCTGCGAGCCGGACCTGGCCGACGAGGCGGTCGTGGTGCGGGGTGAGCCCGAGGAGCTCTTCCAGCTCTTCTCCAACCTGATCGGCAACGCCATCAAGTACTCCGACCCCGGGGGCCGGGTCGCCGTACGGGTGGAGCTGCGTGACGGCGCGGTGGTCACGACGGTCGAGGACACCGGGATCGGCATCTCCGTCCACGACCAGGAGCAGCTCTTCCGCGAGTTCTTCCGCTCCACCAACCCCGAAGCCCTTTCGCGCCCGGGGACCGGCCTGGGCCTGGCGATCGTGGCGCGGATCGTCAAGCGGCACTCAGGCACGATCGAGCTCGACTCCGAGCGCGGTCGCGGCACCACCGTGACGGTCACGCTGCCCGTCTGGACCGGCGCCGTGGCCGACGACCACGTCAGCGCCGAGCGCTGAGCCCGAGCGTCATGAAGGTGCTCAGCGGGTCCTCGGCGTAGTCGCCGAAGGGCGGGCACGGGACGAACCCGGCACGCGCGTAGAACGCCCGGGCCGGCGCGAAGAACTCCATGCTCCCCGTCTCCAGCGAGATCCGCTCGACATTCCGCGAGCGGGCGTCGTCGAGGAGGTGGGCGAGCAGCCGCGACGCGACACCGCGGCCGCGGAGCCGGGGCTCGGTGCGCATGCTCTTGAGCTCCTCGTGGTGCGGCCCCAGCCCCGCCAGGGCCGCGGTGCCGACCAGTTCTTCGCCGTCGATCGCCACCCACAGCCGCACGTGCGGCTGGCGGAGCGCCGACAGGTCGAGCGCGTGCCGGCTCTCCGGCGGCGCGGTGGGCTCCATGTCGTCGAGGTGCGCCTGGAGGAAGGCGGACAGCCGTGGGTCGCCGAAGTCGGCACGGGAGATCTGCACGGGCCCATCATCGTCGAGGCGCCGTTGGGACCTGGACGGCGTACCACCTCGCTCCGGTCGCCGAGGAGCGGCGCGGGCTGCGTTCCGACCCGGTCCCCGCACGTGTGGCGGTTCTGGCCCTGGAATCGTCTTCGGGAGGGCCGCATCCGCCGCACGTGCGGGGACCGGTCGCTAGCTCGCGGCCCACTGCACCCCCACGGTGCGCGCATCGGTGGCACCGGTGCGGGTACGGACAGGGTCCGAACGCCCCCGAGGAAGGACGCGACGTGAGCAACGACGACCAGAGCCGGCAGGACCCCACCCGCGCGCACCCGCAGCCCGACACCGAGGGCGAGGAGCTGCCCCGCCCCGGCGACGAGGACTCCGTGACCCGGGAGATGGACGAGAAGCCCGACCACGGCGAGGAGTCGTACGTCGGCCACGACCGCTTGCTGGACCAGGTGGCCGTCATCACCGGGGGCGACTCCGGCATCGGCCGGGCCGTCGCGCTGGCCTTCGCGCGCGAGGGCGCGGACCTGGTGATCGCCTACCTCGAGGGGGAGGACGACGACGCCCGCGAGACCGCACGCCTCGTCGAGGACGCCGGGCGCCGGGCCGTGCTGGTGCCGACGGACCTCGTCCGGGAGGAGGCGTGCCAGGCGCTCGTCGACAGGACGGTCGACGAGTTCGGCCGCATCGACGTCCTGGTCAACAACGCGGCCTACCAGATGGCGCAGCCGGGCGGGATCGCCGACATCAGCACCGAGCAGCTCGACCGCGTCATGCGCACCAACGTCTACGCCATGTTCTGGCTGTGCCGGATGGCGCTGCCGCACATGAGGGCCGGGTCATCGATCATCAACACCTCGTCCATCCAGTCCTCGCAGCCCTCGCCCGCGCTGCTCGACTACGCCTCCACCAAGGCCGCGATCGTGAACTTCACTCGCGGCCTGGCGCGCTCGGTCGCCGAGGACGGCATCCGGGTGAACTCGGTCGCGCCCGGCCCCATCTGGACGCCGCTCATCCCGGCGACGATGCCGGACGACAAGGTGGCCTCCTTCGGCGAGGACACCCCGCTCGGCCGTGCCGGGCAGCCGGCCGAGGTGGCGACGGCGTTCGTCTTCCTCGCCTCGGCCGAGTCGAGCTACATCACCGGCGAGGTCATCGCGGTGACCGGGGGGAACCCGGTCACGATGTGACGCAGGGCGCGGGGTGCGGGGCGTTGTCCCGCGCCCCGACGGGTACTGAGCCGCACACGCACGACCGAGGCCGGGAGGCACACCCCCATGTCGAATGACGCCATCGTCCTGCTCAAGGACGACCACCAGCAGATCCGCAAGGTCTTCAAGGACTTCCAGGCAGCCGGTGACAACGCCGAGAAGCGCAAGGGCCAGCTCGTCGACAAGATGATCGAGCTCCTCACGCAGCACACCTACATCGAGAACGAGGTCATGTACCCCCGCGTGCGGGAGCTGCTCCCCGAGCTCGAGGACGACGTGCTCGAGTCCTACGAGGAGCACCACGTCGCCGATGTCCTGGTCGTGGAGCTCTCGTCCATGAAGCCCAGCGACGAGCGCTTCGACGCCAAGACCACTGTCCTGATCGAGAACGTCACGCACCACATGGACGAGGAGGAGCAGGACTGGTTCCCGAAGGTCCGTGAGGGCCTCGGGCGCAAGACCCTCCAGGAGATCGGCGAGGCCATGCTCGAGGCGAAGAAGACGGCGCCGAAGCGGCCCTCCCAGCCGAGCGCGCTGAAGAAGACCATCGACGCTGTGATCTCCTGACGGTCCCTCACTCCTCCGTCGCGCCGGCGTAGCCCTCGCGATATGACGGCAGCGCCGGCGCCCAGCCGGTCGCGCGGAGCCTGGCGTTGGACAGCCGCTTGCCGTGGCCCTGTGCCGGGTCTGCGGCCGGGGGAGCGGGCGCACCGAGGAGCCCGGCCAGGTGAGCGGCGACGTCGCCGAGCTGGGCGGGCTCGTCGTCGGTGCCGAGGTAGAGCCGCTCCGGCTCCTGCTCCATCGTGAGCAGGTGGACCACGGCGGCGGCCGCGTCGCCGCGGTGGATGCGGTTGGTCCAGCGGTGGGGGTCGTCGATCCGGCCCTCGCGGACCTGGTCGAGCAGCCGCGTGCTGCTGCCGCCGTACAGCCCCGAGAGGCGCAGCACCGTGCCGTGCGGAAGCCGCTCGTGGAAGGCGTCCTCGGCGGCGACGAGCATCCGCCCGGGACCGTCGGCCGGTGCGGTGGGGGCGGTCTCGTCCTCGAGTTCGGGCAGGTCGCGGCTGCCGTGGACCGCGGTGGACGACACCAGCACCGCCCGCTCGGGCGGCCCGGCGAGCGCGTCGAGGGCGCGGGCCATGCCCTCGACATAGGTCGCGCGGTAGGACTGCTCCGTGCGCGGTCGAGCGGTGAGCGCGACGACCACGAAGCGGGGGCGTACGCCGGACAGGTCGGGCGCCTCGCGGGTCAGGTCGACGGCCCGGCCGACCAGCGGTGCCGGCACCTTCGAGGCGTTGCGGCGCAGGGCCAGCACGTCGTGGCCGAGCGCGGCGAGGCGCAGGCCGACCTCGGCGCCGAGGTCGCCGGCGCCGACGAGGAGGACGTCGGCGCTCATGCGCCCACACCTGCGAGGAACTCGTCCACCTCGGCCGCAGTCGGGGCCGACTCGGGCCCGCGCCGGGTCACCTTGATCGCTGCGGCCGCGTTGGCCCGGCGGCACCCCTCCACCCAGGGCGTGCCGGCGGCGACCTCGGCCAGGAGGGCGCCCGTGTGGGTGTCGCCCGCGCCGTTGGTGTCGAGCGGCTTCTGCGGGAACCCCGGTACGTCCGTGGTCTCTCCGCCGACGTGCACCGCGCAGCCGCCGGGACCGTCGCGGACGATGGCGACGGCGTCGCCGCGCAGCAGCGGGGCCACAGCGGTGGTGAGCCCGGCCAGGTCGTCCGGAACCGGCCGACCGGCGGCGCGCAGCAGCCCCTCGGCCTCCTCGGCGTTGCTCGACCACACGTCGGTGACCTCGAGCATCGCCGCGCGCACGTCGGCCGGCAGGTCGGCGAAGGCCGCGCCCGGGTCGAGCACGACGACGACCTCGGGGTCGAGCGTCGGCAGCCAGGCGAGCAACGGGTCGCGGGTGCGGTCGAGGGCCAGCGAGAAGCCGGTGACGCACACGAGGTCACCGGCGCGCGGGGCGGAGGCGGCGAGGGACTCCACGCTGATCTCGCGCTCGGCGCCGAGGGTCGTGACGAAGGTGCGCTCCGCGCTCGGCTCGACCATGACGACGCAGATGCCGGTGTCGAGCGCGGGGACGGCGGGGGCGGACAGGGCGATGCCCTCCGAGTCCAGTGCCGCGCGGACCAGGTCGCCGTGCGGTCCGGTCCCGTGGGCTCCGGCGTGCACGCACGCGGCGCCGAAGCGGGCCGCAGCGACCAGGACGGTGACGGCTCCGCCGGCGTAGTCGGTGGCCGAGGCGGCCATCACGTTCTGGCCGCGCACCGGCAGGTCGGGCACCTCGACGACCACGTCGACCAGCGCCTGGCCGGTGTGGATCACCCGGCTCACGCGAGGACCTCGTCGGTGGTGGCAAGCGTGATCTGCGGCGGGTAGAGCGACATCACGTCCATGGCCGCGCGGTGGTTGTCCGGGGTCGAGCCGGCACAGGCGTCGGTCACCACCGTGATCGTGGCGCCGGCGTCGGCGGCGGCCAGGGCGGTCGAGACGACGCAGCAGTCGGTCGACACCCCCGCCAGCACCAGGTGCGGCACCGGGCCGGTGACCGCTTCGAGTGCCGGGCCCCACTTGCCGAAGGTCGGCAGCGACACGACCTCGCTCCCCAGCCCCTGCGCCTCAGGCACCAGCTCGAGCAGCGGGTCGTCCTCGGCCACGTCCGCGAACGGCCAGGCCTCGAGGTACGCCGCCCAGCTGCCCTGCGGCTCGGCGGCAGGCACCCAGCGCGTGACGACCGTACGCCGACCCGCCGCGGTGGCGAGTCGGCGTACGGGATCGACGATGGCGGGGAACATCGGGGAGCCCCACGGGCTCGAGGCGTCGGCGAAGATCCGCTGCGGGTCGATGACGACCAGCCAGGCATCGGGATGCATGCCGCCACCCTGTCAGAGGAGCGCTACTTCACCTCGGCGCGCAGCACCGCGCGGAGGCCGACGGCCAGCGGGATCCAGAGCCAGACCGTCGTGGTGATGGCCAGCTGGAGCCAGTTCTCGCCGGTGACGTTCCCCTCGAAGAGCGGGATCGTCGCGTAGTTGACGTCGACCCACGGCTGCAGGTCCTCGAACCACTGCTGGAAGGCGGCCAGGGCTCCGAGGGCTCCCGGCAGGACCAGGGCGTAGACGAAGTAGGCGACGATCGCCGCCGGCGAGCTGCGGATGACGGTGCCGAGCATGAAGCCCATCAGCATGCCGATCAGGTTGCCCAGGACGATGAGGCCGAACTGCTCGGCAGTGATGTTCCAGACCGGGTCCAGGCCGGTGATGGCCGAGCCGACGAGGGTGCCGACAGCGCCGACCCCGAGCGCCACGACCATCGACGCGACGCCGATGCCGAGGACGACCAGGAGCTTGGAGAGCACCACGCGTCCGCGCCAGGGCACGAGCGTGTAGGTCGTCAGGCCGGTGCGCTGGCTGTACTCGCTGGTGATCGAGAGGATCCCGATCATCGGCAGGATCACGGACATCGGCATGCCCATCGCCGTCGCGAACGTCTCGAACGTGATGGCGTCGTCGGGTGCCCAGAGGATGACCGCGGCGCTGGCCAGCACGGTCACGATGCCGACGCTCGCCATCAGCCAGAAGCCCGCGCGGGTGTCGAACATCTTGCGCAGCTCGACGCCCATCAGGCGGGTGAGCGGGATGGGAGCGATGGCGCGGGCGGCGCGGGCGGGCCGCTCGTCGGGTGGGGTCGTCGGGACGGGGGTGGCGGTTGCGGTGGTCATGCTGCTGCTCCTTCGCGGGCGGTCTCGGCGGTGAGCTCGAGGAACATCTCCTCCAGGCCGGCGCCGTCGGCGCCGCGCAGCTCACGGAGGGGTACGGCGGCGCGCAGCGCGACCTCGCCCACGGTCTCGGGTTCGGCGTCGACGCGCAGGCCGCCGTCGACGGGGTGGGCGACGAGCCCGGCCTCGGTCAGCGCCCGGGCGAGGAGGTCGGTGTCGTGGGTGCGCACGATCGTGCCGGCTCCGGCCAGCAGCTCGGCCTTGGTGCCCTGGGCCACGATGCGTCCCTGGCCGATGACGACGAGGTCGTCGGCGATGACCTCGATCTCGTGGAGCAGGTGCGAGGACAGCAGCACGGTGCCGCCGTCGTCGGCGAAGCCGCGCAGCAGGTCGCGCATCCAGCGGATGCCGGCCGGGTCGAGGCCGTTGGCGGGCTCGTCGAGGATGAGCACGTCGGGGTCGCCGATGAGCGCGGTGGCGAGGCCGAGGCGCTGGCGCATGCCGAGGGAGTAGTTGCGCACGCGGCGCTCGGCCTCGTCCTCGGTGAGACCCACCCGGGCGAGGGTCTCCGCGACCCGGGTGCGGGGCAGGCCCATCGTCTGCTGGGCGATGGCGAGGATCTCGCGACCGGTGCGACCGGCGTGCTGGGCGGAGGCGTCGAGGAGGACGCCGACCTCCAGGCCGGGGTTGGCCAGCTCGCGGTAGTCGCGACCGCCGATGGTCACGCGACCGCTGGTCGGACGGGTGAGGCCGACCATGACGCGCATGGTGGTGGACTTGCCGGCGCCGTTGGGGCCGAGGAATCCGGTGACGCGGCCGGGAGCGGCCGTGAAGGACACGTGGTCGACGGCCGTGAAGCGGCCGTAGTGCTTGGTGAGGGACTCGACGCTGATCATGGGTCGAGCCTCGCCGCGCCGGGGTGTCGCGCGCATCGGGGACGAGGCCCCGTCCGTCCCTGAGGGCGACCCTGAGAAACCCCCCACCGCCCGCGCGCGACCGCGATGAGGGCTCTTGGGGGCCACTGGGGACAATGGAGGGGTGAGCAAGCCCACCGAGCAGCGTCCGCCCCAGGTCACCCTTGCGTCGGGCATCGTCATGTTCGCCTCGTTCATGGTGCTGGTCACCGCGTGGGAGCAGGTCTCCACGATCGGCTCCCTGGAGACGCAGGAGTCGATCCGCGACGTCCTCGCCGAGTCGCCCTTCTCCTCCCTCGGCCTCGACGTCAGCAGCGCCTCGGACCTGCTCCGCTACGCCTGCATGGTCGCCGCGGCCGCCGCCTGCGCCACCGGCATCCTGGGCTGGTACGTCCGCAAGCCCGACCGCTCCGCGCGGCTGGGGCTCACGATCTTCGCGATCCCGGTCTTCGTCACCGGCCTCGCCGCCGGTGGGCTGGCCGGCTCCTTCGTCGCGGCCGGTGCCGCGATGCTCTGGATGGCTCCTGCACGCGAGTGGTTCGCCACCGGCCGCTGGACGCCCCCGGCGCCCGCGCCCGAGAAGGACAAGAGCAAGGACAAGGGCAAGGGCGCCGACCGCGCGGCCGACCCCTGGCGTACGCCGACCAGCGTCGGTGCGCCCGACGCCCGGTCCGCGCAGCCGGGCGGGCCGTCGACGCCCCCGCCGGCCACGCGACCCTTCGGCCAGCCCGACACCGCGACCCACTCGCCCTATGGCCAGCCGCTCGGCCAGCGCGGTGGCGACGACCACCCCGCCCCGCCCGCCGCCCGGCAGCAGCAGCTGCTCCACGAGCGTCCCGGCGCGATGGTGGCGGCCTTCGTGATCACCGTGGTGACGGCCGGCGGCCTGCTCAGCCTGTCGCTGCTGTGGATCGCGATCGCCGGGCTGTCCCCGGACTTCCTGATGAGCGTGATCGAGGAGCAGCAGCCGCAGGTCGTCGAGGACGGACTGAGCCTCGAGCAGCTGCGCGGCACCGTCCTGGCGCTGGCCGGCGGGTTCGTCGCGTGGTGCACGGTCGCGCTGGTGCTGGCCGGCTTCGCGATGGCGCGCCGTGACTGGGCGCGCCGCGGGCTGATCGTCAGCGCCGCCTTCAGCGCCGGTGCGTGCTTCGCCCTGGTGCTCAGCACGCCCCTCACCCTGATCCCGGCCGCCGCGGCGGTGGCGACCGTCCTGTGCCTGCGCCGGGTCGAGGTGCGGCGCTGGTTCGCGGTCGACGCGCGCTGAGCCTCGCGCCCTGCGCCGACCACCGAGCTCGTGGTGAGATAGCCCCATGAGCGAGCAGGAGCCCGGGCCGACCCACACGCCGTACGGCCAGCAAGACCCGTACGGCCAGCAGGGACAGCCGTCCCCCTACGGACAGCAGCCGTCCTACGGCGCGCCGCCGGTGCAGGGCGACCGACGTCCCGGCACCGTCACGGCAGCGGCCTGGATCACGATCGTCTTCTCGGGCCTGACCGCGGTGCTCTTCGGCTTCGCAGGTCTCGCCCTGCTGGTCGCCCGTGACCAGGTGATCACCGAGATGGAGCGCGTCCCGGAGTTCCAGGACGCGGGGATCGACGCCGACGCCGCGGTCGGCGTGCTCGTCGCCTTCATCCTGGGCCTCGTCGTGTGGGCGGTGATCGCGCTCGTGCTCGCGGTCTTCGTGCTCCGCCGCTCCAACGTGGCGCGCATCCTGCTGGTCATCTCCAGCTCGGTCGTCGCGCTGCTGTCGCTGCTCGGCATCACCAGCGGCATCTCGGCCATCACCCTGATCGCCTCCGTGGCGACCATCGTGCTGCTCTTCGTCGGCGGAGCAGGCGACTGGTTCGCCCGCAAGGGCTCCCACGGCGACCACCCCGGCGGTGGCTACCCGTCCGCCGGCTACGGCACTGGCTACGGCACCGACCCCTACGGCACCGGCAGCCAGGGCGGCGGCACCTACGGCTCCAACCCGTACGGCACCCAGCCGGCGCCCGAGGCGCCGCGGGCCGACAACCCCTACGGCCAGCCGCCGTCGTCCGACAACCCCTACGGTCAGCCGCCGTCGAGCGGGTCGGACTACCCGCCGAAGGACTACCCCGGCCGCTGAGGCCCGCGCCGCCCGGCGTCAGCGCGCGAGGTCGGCCGCTGCGAGGCGGCGTACGCCCTCGGCGATGACGTCGGGCTGCTTGCAGAAGGCCCAGCGCACCAGCTGCCGACCGGCGTCGGCGTCGTCGTGGAACCCCTGCGTGGGGATCGCGACCACGCCGGCGCGCTCGGGCAGCGCGAGGCAGAACTCGCGACCGTCGGCCCAGCCGAGGTGCGAGATGTCGGTGGTCGTGAAGTAGGTGCCCTCGGGCACGCGGGGCGCGAGCCCGGCCGCGGTGAGGCCCTCGCACAGCAGGTCGCGACGCGACTGCAGGTCCCGGGCGAGCTCGATCGGCCAGTCGGGCTCGTGGTCGAGCGCGTGCGCGACGGCGGGCTGCAGGGGCGAGCCCGAGGTGAAGGTGAGCCACTGCTTGGCCGCGAGCACCGCGCCCACGAGCGGCGCGGGACCGGTGGCCCAGCCGACCTTCCAGCCGGTGAAGGACCAGGACTTGCCGGCGCTCGAGAGCGTCAGCGTGCGCTCCCACATCCCCGGCAGCGTGGCGATCGGGATGTGCGAGTGGCCGTCGAAGACGAGGTGCTCGTAGACCTCGTCGGTGATCACGAGCACGTCGTGCGCGATCGCGAGGTCGGCCACGACCTGCAGCTCGTCGCGGGAGAGCACGGTCCCGGTCGGGTTGTGCGGGGTGTTGAGCAGGATGACCTTGGTGCGGTCGGTGACCGCGGCCCGCAGCTCGTCGAGGTCGGGCCGGAAGTCCGGCGACCGCAGCGTCACCGCGCGCCTGACGGCGCCGCACACGTCGAGCATCGCGACGTAGGAGTCGTAGTAGGGCTCGAGCACGACCACCTCGTCGCCGGGGTCGACGAGGCCGAGCAGGGCGGCAGCGACCGCCTCGGTGCAGCCGGTGGTCACGACCACCTCGCGGTCGGGGTCGACCTCGAGGCCGTAGTGGCGCTGCTGGTGCCGGGCGATCGCGGCCCGCAGCGACGGCACGCCGATGCCGGGGGCGTACTGGTTGGCGCCGCCCTCGAGGGCGCGCTCGGCCGCCTCCACCACCGACCGCGGACCGTCGACGTCGGGGAAGCCCTGCCCCAGGTTGACCGCACCGGTGCGCAGCGCGAGCGCCGACATCTCGCTGAAGACGGTGGGCGGGATGTGGTCCAGGCGTCGGGAGAGCGGGTTCGCAGTGGGCACGCCCCCACGCTACCCAGCGGCGTCGCTAGGGTCGGGGGCGTGAGCCCCGACCCCACCCTCGCCGCCGACATCGACGCCACCTGCCGCCTCACGGGGGAGTTCACCCTCCGCTCCGGGCAGGTCGCGGACACCTACTTCGACAAGTACCTCTTCGAGGCGCAGCCGGCCCTGCTGGACCGGGTCGCCGCGCAGATGGTCGACCTGCTGCCCGAGGACACCGAGCTCCTCGGCGGCCTCGAGCTCGGCGGCGTGCCGATCGCCACCATGGTCAGCGCCCGCACGCGCCTGCCCGCGCTGTTCGTGCGCAAGCAGGCCAAGGAGTACGGCACCGCGAAGCTCGCCGAGGGCCCGGACGTGTCCGGGCGGCGGGTCACCCTCGTCGAGGACGTCATCACCACCGGTGGCGCGGTCCGCGACGCGACCCGCGCGCTGCGCGAGCTCGGCGCGGTCGTCGAGGTCGTGGTGTGCGCCATCGACCGCTCGCCCGAGGGCGAGGACCCGCTGGCCGACGTCGGGCTCGAGATCCGGTCGGTGCTGACCCGCGCCGACCTCGACGCCGTACGCGCCGCTGGCTGACTCCGCGGACCGGTGATCTAGGGTCACGGGGTGCTGTCCCGCCTCCTCGCTGCCCAACCCGGTGCTGAGCTCGACGGCGTCGCCGGCTGGGCCGTCGACCTCATGGAGCGCCTCGGCCCCGTGGGTGCGGCCGTGGTCATCGCGGCGGAGAACCTCTTCCCGCCGCTGCCCAGCGAGGTCATCCTGCCGCTGGCCGGCTTCACCGCCAGCCAGGGCTCCTTCACCCTCGCCGAGGCCCTGATCTGGACGACCATCGGCTCGGTGGTGGGCGCCTCGCTGCTCTACGCCTTGGGCGTGCTGTTCGGCCGCGACCGGATGTACTGGGTCTGGGAGCGGCTCCCGCTGACCAAGACCTCGGACCTCGAGCGCACCGAGGAGTGGTTCGCCCGCCATGGCCGCAAGGCCGTCTTCTTCGGCCGGATGGTGCCCATCTTCCGCAGCCTGATCTCGGTGCCCGCCGGGATCGAGCGGATGCCGATCCTGCAGTTCCTCGGCCTGACGCTCGCCGGCAGCGCCATCTGGAACACGATCTTCGTCCTCTCCGGCTACTACCTCGGCGAGCAGTGGCACGTGGTCGAGACCTACGCCGGCACCTTCCAGAAGCTCGTCATCGTCACGGTCGCCGCGGCCGTGGCGTGGTGGGTGCTGCTGCGGGTCCGCTCGCTGCGCCGCCGCTCCTCCTCGCCGACGGACTGAGCCGTCGTGGGTGAGGAGCCGCAGGAGCGGGCGCCCTACGACCCGATGCCCCACGGCGCGCCCGAGGTGGGCGTCGGCCCGTGGGAGGGCCCGTGGCCCGAGGGCGAGCGGTGGGACCCCGACCTGCTGCGCGAGGGCGACCGCCGCAACGTCGTCGACCGCTACCGCTACTGGACGATGGAGGCCATCGTCGCCGACCTCGACACGCGCCGGCACGGCTTCCACGTCGCCATCGAGAACTGGCAGCACGACTTCAACATCGGCACGATCGTGCGCAACGCCAACGCCTTCCTCGCCGCCGAGGTCCACATCGTCGGCAACCGCCGCTGGAACCGGCGCGGCGCGATGGTGACCGACCGCTACCAGCACGTGCGCCACCACCCGGACGCCGCCGCGCTGGCGGCGTACCTCCACGGGCTCGAGCAGCCCGTGCGCCTGCTCGGCATCGACAACCTCCCGGGCAGCGAGCACCTCGAGACGATGGAGCTGCCGCGCCGGGTCTGCTTCCTGTTCGGCCAGGAGGGACCCGGCCTGTCGGAGTCGGCGCGTGAGGTCTGCGACGGCACCTTCTCGATCGCGCAGTTCGGCTCCACCCGCTCGATCAACGCCAGCTCGGCCGCGGCGATCGCGATGCACAGCTGGGTCAGGGCGTACGCCGACCTCGGCAGCGCCGACGCCTGGCGCGGGTAGTCCGGCCGAGCGCGGCCGGGGCCGGGACGTCCCCACGGCGCCCCGGACCCGACCGCGGGTCCTCGTGGTGCGCCTAGCGGCGCGTCTTGGAGTAGCAGAGCAGCGTGTGGTCGCCGGCCTTCCACGCGACCTTCGACGGCCAGCCGAAGCGGTAGGTCCGCGAGGTGACCGCGGTGCGGCAGCGCTTCGTGCCGATCCGCTTCCACGCCTTCTCGCTGGGGAACCGGTCGGCCTTGATGGTGATCGCGGCCGTGGCGCGGTAGGTGTGCTTCGCCGAGCACACGGTGAGGTCGAAGTCGCGGCCGGCCAGGCAGCGCGAGACCGACTTCTTGAACGGGTAGGAGCCCACGCGGAGCTTCGCGGGCAGCGGCTGCAGGTCGTCGGGGCTGCCGAGCACGAGGTCGCAGCGCAGCCAACGCGCGCCGGCCGCCTGCTGCTCGGGGGTGGGACCGAAGTAGCCGAGGGTGTACGCCGTCAGGCGCAGGCCGCGGAGGCTGGTGCCGAGCACCTTGCGCTGCACGGGCACGCAGGTCTCGAGGGCGAACCGTGCCAGCGCGCGGCTCTCGTAGGCCATTCCGTCAGGCAGCACGGCCACGGCGATCGTGGTCGACGTGTGGGTGCCTGCGCAGTCGACCGGCGCCTCGGTGTAGGCCGCCGAGGCGAGCTCGGCGGAGTCCATGTCGAAGCACTGGCCCACGACCGGAGCCTGGAGCAGCGGGTCGGCTGCCGTGGCTGACTGGCCACCCGCGAGAGCGATCGTCGCAGTGAGGAGTCCGGTGAGGGCGGCGCCCCAGCCGAGTCGTCGAGTCATGGGCGTCAACCTAGGCCTGACGCCGGGCGGGTGCCATACCCGTGCGGGTGCAGTTTGGTTCCCCCGCGAAGGTGGCTCAGGCGTGCCGCTGCGGCGCCAGCACCGCCTCGAGCGCGGCCAGCCCGCGGCTGCTGTGGCTCTTCACCGTCCCCTCGACGATGCCGAGCTCGGTGGCCGTCTCGCGCACCGACCGCCCGAGCCAGTGGCGCAGCACGACCACCTTGCGCTGCTGCTCCGGCAGTGCCTGCAGCGCGTCGAAGAGCGCCGAGCGCTCCTCGGTCGACGTCGGCCCCTCCGCGGCCATCTCGGGCAGGTGCTCGCTGGGCCGCTCGCGCCGCCACGGCCGGCGGGACTCGTCGATGTTGGCCCGCACCATGATCTGACGAACGTAGGCCTCCTCGTTGCCCTCGTGGCGGATGCGCGGCCAAGCGACGTACAGCTTGGTCAGGGCGGTCTGCAGCAGGTCGTCGGCGCGGTGCCAGTCGCCGCACAGGGCGTACGCGATGCGCCGCAGGTGGGTCTGGCGGGCGGCGACGAAGTCCGAGAAAGCTGCGTCGTGCTTCATCGGAGGCCACCCTCGTCGCTGCGGTCCGCGGCGAAGGCGATGAAGTCGTCGAGGGTCGTTGCGCCGTCCGCCTTCTCGGCGGCGAACGTGGTGACGCCGTCCTCGCCGTCGAAACGCAGGACGAGCACGAACCAGCGCTCGCCCTGCCAGCTCACGAGGGCCAGCGCCGAAGGCACCTCGCTGGTGCCGTACGCCGGCAGGTCGGGTCGTGCCCGTTGGTCGAGGACCTCGACGCCGGCGACCGACGGGCGCACGGTGCCGTCGTCCTCCAGCTCCACCAGGCGCACGCGCGGTCCGCCCGTCTCCAGAGCGACGTGGTCGGCCAGCCACTGGTCGAACGTGAGCCAGCCGGACTCGGCCTCCGGCTCCCACGTCGACGCGTCGCCGCCCTGGGTGAACAGCGCCCACGTCGTCTGGCCCTCCGACCGGAGCACCAGTCCGAGCGAGTCGTCCCCGGGGACGGGGTCCTCGACCTGCCTGACCACGGTGACCCCGGGCGCCGCCTCGAGGTTGCCCCCCTGCCACGTGGCCAGGCCGCCGGTCAGGCCGAGGACGTCGTCGGCAGGTGCGGAGGTCATCCCGCCGGTGGCCACCTCGGCGCGGACGAAGGCGTCGAAGGAGTCGGCGAAGCCGTCCTCGGGACGCGTGGACGACATGCTGCTCCCACCCCTGTCCCACTCCAGCACCAGCCACCAGCGCGAGCCCCGGAAGGATATGTCGAGGGCCGCCGACTCGGTGTCCTTGCCGGGGTAGAGGGCGTCGCGCCGCTCGTGGACGACGGCTCCCGGCCGGATCTCCAGCCCGCCGAGCAGGGCCCGCGCGGGCGGCTCGTTCTTGAGCCAAGGCATGTCGCGGCCCCGGGCGGCGGGCTTCGTCGACGGGGTCGCGCTGGCGCTCGCGCTCGCGCTGGGAGGCGGTTGGGTGGCCACAGGCGCGTCGCTGCGCGGCGCGCTGCCGGGGCTGGTCGACCAGACGACGCCGCCGACGAGCACGAGGGCCGCTGTGGTGAGGACGGCGGCCAGCTGCCTGCGACGGCGTACGGCCCGCTGGCCGGCTGCCACGTAGTGCCCGGCGGGGACGTCGGGTCCGCTGCCGAACGACGAGTCCAGCTCCCGCTGCCAGTCGATCTCGGTGTCCATGCCAGGTCCTTCCCCCGGAATGCAGTGTTCCACCGGTGGACACGGAGCCGGGGCGTGATCGGTTGTCACGTGCTGAGACGGGGGCTCGCGAAGTCCCCGACCCACCGGTAGCCACTAGGGTTGGGAGCGCCTGTAGGACCCCTTCTGAGGAGAACCGCCGATGCCCATCGCCACCCCCGAGGTCTACGCGCAGATGCTGGACGCCGCGAAGGCCAAGTCCTTCGCCTACCCGGCCATCAACGTGTCGTCCTCCCAGACGCTCAACGCCGCGCTGAAGGGCTTCGCCGACGCCGGCTCCGACGGCATCATCCAGGTGTCCACCGGCGGTGCGGAGTACCTCTCCGGCCCGTCCGTGAAGGACATGGTGTCCGGCTCGGTGGCCTTCGCCGCCTACGCCGCCGAGGTCGCGAAGAACTACCCCGTCAACATCGCGCTGCACACCGACCACTGCCCCAAGGACAAGCTCGACGGCTTCGTCCGCCCGCTGCTCGACATCTCCGCCGAGCGCGTCGCGCGCGGCGAGGCCCCGCTGTTCCAGTCGCACATGTGGGACGGCTCCGCGGTGCCGCTGGAGGAGAACCTCCAGATCGCCGAGGAGCTGCTCGCCAAGTGCGCCGCGGCCCGGATCATCCTCGAGATCGAGGTCGGCGTCGTCGGCGGCGAGGAGGACGGGGTGGCCAACGAGATCAACGACCAGCTCTACACCACGCCCGAGGACGCCATCGCGACCATCAAGGCGCTCGGCGCCGGCGAGCGCGGCCGCTACATGACCGCCCTCACCTTCGGCAACGTGCACGGCGTCTACAAGCCCGGCAACGTCAAGCTGCGCCCGGAGATCCTCAAGACCGCCCAGGAGGCCGCCGCCTCCGAGCTCGGGCTGGGCTCCGACGCCCGCCCGTTCGACCTGGTCTTCCACGGCGGCTCCGGCTCGAGCGCGCAGGAGATCAGCGACGCGGTCGACTTCGGCGTGATCAAGATGAACGTCGACACCGACACGCAGTACGCCTTCACCCGCCCCGTCGCGGCCCACATGTTCACCCACTACGACGGCGTGCTGAAGGTCGACGGCGAGGTCGGGAACAAGAAGCAGTACGATCCCCGCGCCTGGGGCAAGGCCGCCGAGGCCGGCATGGCCGAGCGGATCGTGGAGGCCTGCCAGAACCTGCGCTCCGCGGGCACCTCGCTCGCCGGCTGACTTCTGACGCCTGACTGGCTCCCGGCTGCCCCTTCCCCGAGGTAGTCCCGGGTAACGGGTCGAATCACACACTCCCGCCCCCACCAGTGGGGGCGGGAGTGTTGCTTTCGACCCGTTACCCCTGAGGTCGGCGGTGTCGCCTCAGCCTGCGCGAACCCGGGCCGATCGCGGCAACACGTACGGAGCCAGGTCGTCGATCGAGGTGCCGAAGCGACGGCAGGTGTCGTCGTACTCGCGGGCCAGGCGGCGTAGCGCGGCCTGCCGGCCGCCATGGCAGTCGTGGAAGGTGATGCGGGAGGCGCCGAGCTTGAAGCCGGTCAGGAAGTCCTGCCGCAGCTTCTCCTCCCGGAGGGTGGCCTCGGGGTCCTCGCCGTACTTCGACATGCCGTCGGCCTCGAACAGGTGGCGTCCGACGCGGAGGTCGCACCACGCCCGGCGCTGCCCGTCGGTCAGGCCGAACTGCGTCTCGGGCCGTCCGATGCCCAGCTCGAGGACCAGCCCGCGGGCGAGCGACTCCAGGTAGCTCTCTGCGCCCGGGTCTGCCAGCCGGATGGCGCGGTCGACCAGCCGCTTGTGCGGCCAGCGCCGCATCGGCTCGGCGGCTTGCTCGAGATCGGCCCGGGTCACGCCTTGGCGCAACGCGGCATCGCACGCGGCCATCCCCGGCCACAGGCCGTGCAGGCGTGCCATGTCCAGTGCGGTCCGGGCCGGAGGCAGGACGAGGAGGCCGTCGCGGCGCACGACGGCGTCCGGCGCGAAGGGTGCGCCGTGGGTGACGATGCCGCCAGTGGTCCGCGTCGCTCGATGGTGCAGGCGCGCGACATGTGGCGGACTCGCTCGTGGGTCCGGTACTCCGAGCCCGTGCACGATGGCAGCCGAGTCGTGCGTGAAGATCGGCTCGTCGTCGACCGCGAGCACGACCGCCCTCATCCGCAGGATCGGCGCCTCGCGGAACGCGTCCAGGGCGGCGTACGCCTCGCCGTCCGCGTACACGCCCTTGCGCAGTCGCACCCACTCGCCACTGGCGACCAGCCGTGCCACGTCGCGAGCGAGAGACCACCCTCCAGCGCCTGGCGGTGCGTGAGGAGGCCGTGCTGGGCGCGCGCGGGGACATAGCTCTGCAGATCCATGGGCCGATGGTCGGACCGCGGGGAACGGGCGGTCGAGTAGACCTCCTCGCCGCTGTGGAGAAGCGCGTCGAGGGGCGACCTGTGGACGCTCCGTGGCCCCACCCGCTGCCGAGCAACGGGTCGAAATGAGCACTCCCGCCCCCACTGATGGGGGCGGGAGTGCCATTGTCGACCCGTTACTGCGACGACCGGAGGCCGTCCGCGGGCGTACGCCGTCAGCGCGCCGGTGCGTTGCCCGGGATGTCGTCCGGGTCGCCGTACGGCGTCTCGTGCGACGAGTGCTCGACGAGGTCCTTCTGCACCCGCGGGTCGTCGGCGTCGGCGAAGTAGTCGAACGGGATCGTCTCGTCGCGACCGTTGGACACCTTCGCCGCGCGCAGCGCCACCGTCAGGACGGTCGCGATGGCCACGTTGATGACGAAGGCCGTCATCGCGATGTAGCCCATCTCGCCGATGCCGGGGATGTTGTCGAGAGAGCCGCCGAAGGCCTTGCCGGTGACGGGGTTCTTCACGTTGTAGGCCCCGACGGTTCCGTAGACCATGCCGACGGCCCAGCCGACGAGCAGCCCGTAGCGGTGGAACCACCGCGTGAAGAGGCTGAACACGATCACCGGGAACGTTTGGAGCATCCAGATGCCGCCGAGGAGCTGGAAGTTGATCGCGTTCTGCTTGTCCAGCGTCAGCACGAAGATCAGCGCGAACGCCTTCACCAGCAGCGACATCAGCTTCGAGACCTTGGCCTCCTGCGCGGGGGTGGCGTCCTTCTTGAGCCACTCCTTGTAGATGTTGCGGCTGAAGGTGTTGGCCGCGGCGATCGACATGATCGCGGCCGGCACGAGCGCGCCGATCGCGATCGCGGCGAAGGCGACACCTGCGAACCACGCCGGGAACATGTCCTCGAACAGCTGCGGGATCACCAGCTGCGCGTTGGGCTCGCCGTCGAGGCCGATCGGCTGCGTGCCTGCGGCGATGGCGACCCAGCCGAGCAGGGCCAGCAGGCCGAGCACGAAGGAGTACGCCGGCAGGATCGCGGCGTTGCGACGGATCGTGTTGCGCGAGTTCGACGACAGCGACGCGGTGATCGAGTGCGGGTACATGAACAGCGCCAGCGCGGAGCCCAGCGCCAGGGTGGCGTACGCCCAGCCCTGGCCGGCGCCGGGGATGAACGACCCGGTGGGTCCGCCGGTGGCCTCGTTGGTGGCGGCCATCTTGTCCTCGGCCGCCCCGAAGATCGCCTCCCAGCCGCCGACCTGACCCGGTAGGTAGATGATCGCCACGATGATGACGAGGTAGATGAGGATGTCCTTGACGAACGCGATCACCGCGGGCGCGCGCAGGCCGCTGGAGTAGGTGTAGGCGGCGAGCAGCGCGAAGGCGATGAAGAGCGGCGCGTCCTTCTCGATGATGTTGTCGCCGCCGCCGAGCCCGGCCACCTCCAGCACCGCCTGGATGCCGACGAGCTGGAGCGCGATGTAGGGCATGGTGGCCACGAAGCCGGTGACCGCGACGGCGAGCGACAGCCCGCGGTCGTCGTACCTGCCACGCACGAAGTCGGCCGTGGTGACGTAGCCGTGGCGGTGGCTCACCGACCACAGCCGCGCCATGAAGATGAAGATGATCGGGTAGAGCACGATCGTGTAGGGCACGGCGAAGAAGCCCGCGACCGCACCGGTGGCGAACATCGCGGCCGGGACGGCGACGAACGTGTACGCCGTGTAGAGGTCGCCACCCAGCAGGAACCATGTGATCCAGGTGCCGAACTTGCGCCCGCCCAGTCCCCACTCCTCGAGCGACTCCAGCGAGTCGGCGCGCTTGAAGCGGCTGGCCATGAAGCCGGCGATCGTCACCAGTGCGAACAGGGCGATCAGCACCGTCAGCGCGACGCCGTTGATCCCATCGGTCTCGGCGGCCATCACGGTCAGCTGCGGTGTCATCGGTCCCCACCCACCTTGTGCGTGGTCTTGCCGCGGGCCGACAGCGTGAGCTTGTAGGCCGTCCAGGTCAGCGCGGAGCAGATGAAGACCCAGAGGAACTGGTACCAGAAGAAGAACGGGAAGCCGAGCAGCGTCGGCTCGACCTTCGCGTAGTGCGGCACCCAGAGGAGCACGACGATGGGGATGAGGAGCAGGACGGCGGCGAGCGCCATCTTGCCCTTGTCGGTCGGGGGGACGCCCGGGTCTTCAGGGCGCGACGGAGGAGGTGTGTTCCCGGAATTCACCCGCGAGACCTTACCGGCGCCGTGACGGCCGTCACCCCTCCGTGGGGGTGGCTCGACCAGCGGTCGATCTCACGCGACGAGCGGTCAGAGCAGCTCGTCCGCCGCCGCCGGGCTGGAGTCGCGCAGGAAGGTCGAGCAGCGCTCCCACTCGGCGGTCTCGCCGATCGCACGGGCAGCGATGGCGAGGAGGGCGAGCGAGCGCAGGAAGCCGCGGTTGGGCTCGTGCTCCCACGGCACGGGGCCGTGGCCCTTCCAGCCGTTGCGGCGCAGCTGGTCGAGCGAGCGGTGGTAGCCGACGCGAGAGTAGGCGTAGACGGTGACGTCGTCGGCGCCGGCCTGCTGGGCCTCGGCGGCCATCGCGGCCCAGGCGGCGGGCGACTCCGGGTGGCGGCGTACGACCGCTGCCGGGGCCTCGCCACCGGCCAGCTCGGCGTCGGCGGGGTCGGCGGGAAGGAGGGTGGGCGGGGGACCGGCCATCAGGTCGCCGCCGAAGGGTCCGGAGGTCATGGCCCAACCCTAGGCGGGCGTCCGACACACTTCGGTCATGGGCCAGACCTTCACCACCGAGATCCAGGCGCGCTACCGCGACATCAACCTCGCCGGGCACGTCGACAACGTCGAGGCCGTACGCGTGCTCGACGAGGCGCGCTACGAGTTCCTGCGCTTCGCGCACCTGCCGGGCCTGCCCGAGGGCGCGACGGGGCTGCTGCACGCGGTGGGGGACGGCGTATCGGAGCTGGTCGCGTCGCAGGCCATCGAGTACCACGGAGAGATGCGCTTCGTGCCCTACCAGCCGTTCCTGGCCTCGCTCTGGGTGACGCGGGTCGGGCGGTCGTCCTTCACGGTCGCGGCGGAGCTGCGGGTCGAGGCGGGTGGCGCCCCGGCGGCGGTCTGGGAGTGCGTCAACGTCCTGTGGGACCACGCCGCGCAGTCGGCGTGGCCGATCAGCGACGACGTACGCGCTGACCTCGAGCGTTACCTCGGCGAGCCGGTCAGCTTCCGCAGCTGACCGGCCCGCCGGGGCGTCGGGACGATCGGTCAGCCGACGACGGCGCAGACGACGTCGATCGTCAGGGTGTCGGCGGTGTCGAAGTAGTTCGCGGCGTAGGCGGTCGCCTTGGTCGCGCTCAGGTCGAGGTTGACCGCGGTCCCGGTGTAGGCGCCCTGGAGCTCGCCCGCGGCGCTGAGCACCTTCTTGCCGGCGGGGCAGGTGGCGACGACCTCGCCCCCCTCGTTGGCGGGGATCACGACGGAGGCCGTGACGATCTGGTAGCCGGAGATCCCCGGCGCACCGGCAGCGCCCGGGGCGCCGGGGGCACCGGCGGGACCGGTGGCGCCCTTGAGCGAGGAGAGCGTCGACGAGGACATGTCCTTCGTCGACAGCGTGCCGTTCTTGATGTCCTTCGTCGTGACCGTGTTGTCCTTGATCTGCTTGCCGGTGATGACGAGGGCAGCAGTGGCGCCGCTCGTGGCCGAGGCCACGACGAGCACGCCGGCGATCACGATGGTGGGGATGCCGCGGCGAACGGTGCCGAGCGCGTGGTTGAGCATGGATTTCCTCCGTGTGGTTGGGATGTCGGCATCCCACCACCGGCGCGTCGGGCCCGGCCCGACTTTCGGAATGTGCCCGACCTGAAACGGCTCAGGCGCCGAGCAGCCGGCGCACCTTCACCGGTCCGAGCGCCAGCACCAGCGTCGGCAGGCGCGGGCCGCGGTCGGCGTCGACGAGCAGGTTGTAGAGCAGCCGGAAGAAGTCCTTCTGGTCCGCCTTCACCTCATCTGTCGGCGCATCGTCGAAGCCGAGCCCGCGGGCGACCTTCGGCACGCCGTAGACGACCGAGGTGACCGCGTCGAGGTCGCCGTCCTCGGGGAGCCGGTCGAGGAAGATCCGCAGCCACAGCTCCTCGTCCTCGCTCAGCGAGGCCAGGCGCTCGGTGTCGGGCGTCTCGCGCACCGTGGTCCGCTCGTCGGCGGGCACGTGCTCGACCGTCCACTGCATGGCCTTGGACAGCCGAGGCTCGAGGTCGGCGACCGAGTCGTGCGGGAAGCCCGAGGACTCGACGATCCGCGAGATGAGCTCGGCCGAGCCCGCGGTCACGTCGGCGACCGAGGAGAGGGTGCGGAACGGCACGGGGACGGCCGGGGTGGGCAGGCGGCCGGCGGACGCCGTCTCGGACGCCCGGTGCCAGGCCAGCGTGGCCACGTCGGCCTTGGCGGGGTCGGCGGCCTTGCGGCCGAGCGCGTCCCACTCGTCGTAGAGGCGCACGACGGCGGGGCCGAAGTCGATGTCGAAGGCCTGCGTGGGGGCGCGGCGGACGTAGAGCCAGCGCAGCATGGGCGCCTCGAGGATCCGCAGCGCGTCGGCCGCGGTGGGCACGCCGCCGGCCGAGGACGACATCTTCTGCACGCCGGCGAACCCGACGAAGGCGTAGATCACGCGGGCGGGCGCGCGCCAGTCGAAGATCGAGGGCGCGATCTCGGTGCCGACGGTGTAGGACGACCCGGGCGTCATGTGGTCGCGGCCGGCCGGCTCGAAGTTGACCTTCTCGTAGGCCCAGCGCATCGGCCAGTCGACCTTCCACACGAGCTTGCCGTCGTTGTCGCTCGACAGGTCGGTGGTGCCGTCGTGGCCGCAGGACGAGCAGGTGTAGGACAGGGTCGTGGTGGCCTCGTCGTACGCCGTCGTGGTGACGGTGTCGCGCCCGCACTCGCGGCAGTAGGGCCGGTAGGGGAAGCGGGCGATCGAGTCGGGGGAGCCGCCGGCGGTCGCCTCGTCGGCGTCCTCGTTGGCCACCGAGTCGGCGAGGTCGGCCGCCTCCTGCGCGGAGGCGTCCTCGCCGGCGCTCACCTTCTTGGTGCGGTGCTTGGCCAGCACCGCCTCGATGTCGTCACGGCGCGCCACGGCCTCGAGGACCTGCTGGCGGTAGGCGCCGGAGGTGTACATCTCGGTCTGGGAGATCTCCTCCATCTCCACGCCGAGCTCGCGCAGTGCGTCCTGCAGGGGCGCCTTGAAGTGCTCGGCCCAGCTCGGGTGGCACTCCCACGGGTCGGGCACCGCGGTGAGGGGGCGCCCGATGTGGTCGGCCCACTCGGCCGGCACGCCGGCGGGGACCTTGCGGAAGCGGTCGAAGTCGTCCCACGAGTGGAGGTGACGCACGGGCACGCCGCGTCGGCGCAGCTCCTCGGCGACGAAGTGGGGCGTGATGAACTCGCGCAGGTTGCCCAGGTGGATCGGACCGCTCGGCGAGGCGCCCGAGGCGACCGTCACCAGGTTGCCCTCGCCGGCATGGCGTACGGCGTCGTCCGCCGCCCGCGTCACCCAGTCGACCGGCTCACCCTGTCCCTGACGTCCACCTCGTGCCATGGCGCCAAGGCTATCGGTGGACATGGGAAGCGCCGGAGCCGTCCCCCGAGGCGACTCCGGCGCTGTGCTCCCAAGGAGCAGACCTGGCCGCACACCCCCGCACGCGACTGGTCGCCTCATTATGGAGTGGCCGGTCGCTGCCACGTGGGTCGCGAGTGCCGCTGGCACTAAACTGCCACGCATGGCCGGTGACCCCTCCTCCGTGCTCGCGGCGCTCGGGCTCGCCCGCGACGCCGAGCAGCTCTACTTCCGCCTCGTCCCGGTCTCGGGCCACACGCTGGTCGGCGTCGCCCGCCTCGTCCAGCAGCGTCCCGAGGGCCTGTTGCGCGCTCTGGCGCCGCTGCAGGAGCGCGGACTGGTGGCCCTGGACGGCGAGCGGCTCGTCGTACCCCCTCTCGCCGAGGTGCTGTCCGAGCTGGTGCGCAAGGAGTCGCAGCAGGCCGCGACCTCCGCCGCGCGGCTCCGCGAGCTCGCGAGCGCGGTGCCGCACCTGGTCGCCGCCGCCACCCGGCCCGACGAGGACGACCTCACCGAGATCCGCCCGCTCGACGGGGAGCTGAGCTCGGGTGGCAACCCGCTGGAGCTGCTCCAGCTCATGCTCCGCACCAGTCGCGGCGACATGCTCTGGCTGCGGCCGGACGCGTGGGCGATGCCGCGCGAGTCGCGGGTGAGCACGGTGCTCGCCGAGGCGATGGCGACGGGACGCCGGTCCCGGGCGATCTACCCCGTCCGCGCCCTGGCCGAGGCGCCCGACGCGCTGCGCACGCGCGCCCAGCTCGGTGAGCAGGTGCGGGTGATGTCGGAGGTGCCGACCAGGATGTTCATCCTCGGCGACGCGCACGCGGTGCTGCCCGAGCCGCTCGGCTACGCCGACGAGCCACGCGTGCACGTGCGACAGCGCTCGGTCGTCTCGGCGCTCACGCTCTGGTTCGAGCTGCTCTGGTCGCGGGCCGCCCCCGTCCCCGAGCTGGAGTCGGGCCAGGGCCGCCCCGACGAGCGCCAGTTCCTCCTCGAGCAGCTGATGGCGGGCGTCACCGACGAGGTGATCGCCCGCAAGCTCGGGATCGGCCTGCGCACGGTGCGCCGCCGGATCTCGGCACTGATGACCGAGCTCGGCGTCGACACGCGCTTCCAGGCAGGCGTGGAGGCCGTGCGCCGCGGCTGGCTCTGAGCCGCGGCGGGAGCGTCAAGCAGGCAGGATGAGGCGGTACGCCGTCGGCTCGAGGCGCCAGCTCCGGCTGCGCTCGGGGCCGGAGATCTCGCCGTCGGCCGACAGCCAGAACTCGTCGCCGCTGACCTTGACCGTGCGCCCGCGCAGGGTCACCACGTCGTCGCGGTCGTCGTGGTCGCCCGTGCGCAGGCGAGCGACGTAGCCGATCTTGGCGAGCGGCTTCACCGCACGGCTGATCATCACGTCGAGACGCCCGTCCTCGGTGTCGGCGTCGGGGTTGAGCTCGGTGCCGCCGCCGACGTTGCCCCCGTTGCCGATCGCGACCATCAGAACCGGGCGGTTGACGTCGTTGACGACCTTGCCGTCGATCTCGACGCGCATCCGCCAGCTCGGCGGGTGGAAGGCCGACAGCGCGGCGCCGATCGGGTAGCCGAGCTTGCCGAGGTTGACCTTGCCCACACCGACCGCGCCGAGCCGGGTCTTCCACTTGTGGCCCTTGCGGCTGGCCTGGGCGCCGACGCCGACGTGGACGTTGTTGACGACGATGTTGCCGACCTCGTCGACGAGCAGGTCGACCGGGCGAGCCTCGCCCGTCAGCACCAGGCGGGCGGCGTCCTCGATCTCGAGGGGGATCTGGTTGCCGCGGGCGAAGTCGTTGCCGGTGCCCATCGGCAGCAGGGCCAGGGTGGCCTCGGCCAGCTCGTGGCGCTTGTGGAGGGCCTTCACGACCGCGTGCATGCTGCCGTCGCCGCCGGCGACGACGACGGTGCGGCCGCCGGCGCGGTGCAGCACGCCGTCGAGCTCGCCCGGGTTGGAGGTCTTGGCGACCTCGACGGAGGCGTCCTCGCGCAGGATGGCGAGGGCAGTGGCCAGGCGCTCCTCGTCGGAGGTCCCGGCATCGGCGTTGGTGATGACGAGGAGTGAGCGCACGAGGCGGACACTAGTCCACGGGGCCCAGTCCGAGGTGCGGTAGCGTGGCTCCGCAAGAGCCCCGATGCCTTGTGCCGGGGCTGTTTTCATTTCTGCCGGAAGACAGAGGAGGGCTGAGATGCCCGCAATCGTCGTGCTCGGCGCCCAGTGGGGCGACGAGGGCAAGGGCAAGGCCACCGACCTGCTCGCCACCACCGACCCGATCGACTTCGTGGTCCGCACCAGCGGCGGCCACAACGCCGGTCACACCATCGTGATCAACGGCGAGAAGTACGCCACCCACCTGCTGCCCAGCGGGATCCTGACGCCGGGTGCCACCTCGGTGATCGCCGGCGGCGTGGTCGTCTCGCCGGAGGCGCTGTTCCGCGAGCTCGACGGCCTCGTCGCCCGCGGCGTGGAGGTGGCCGACCTCAAGGTGAGCGCCAACGCCCACGTGATCGCCAGCTACCACGCGACGATCGACAAGGTCACCGAGCGCTTCCTGGGCAAGAACCAGATCGGCACCACCGGGCGCGGCATCGGCCCCGCCTACGCCGACAAGATCAACCGGGTCGGCGTACGCATCGCGGACCTCTTCGACGAGAAGATCCTGACCCAGAAGGTGGAGGCGGCGCTCGACGTGCGCAACCACCTGCTGACCAAGGTCTACAACCGCCGGGCCATCGAGGTCGACGCCGTCGTCGAGGAGCTGCTGTCCTACGCCGACCGCCTGCAGCCGATGGTGTGCGACACCTCGCTCCTGCTCAACCAGGCGCTCGACGCCGGCCAGACGGTGCTCTTCGAGGGCGCCCAGGCCACCATGCTCGACGTCGACCACGGCACCTATCCGTTCGTCACGTCCTCGAACCCCGTCGCGGGCGGCGTCTGCGTCGGCGCGGGGGTCGGTCCGACCCGCATCGACCGCGTCATCGGCGTCATCAAGGCCTACACGACGCGCGTCGGGGCCGGTCCCTTCCCGACCGAGCTCTTCGACGAGGACGGCGTCCAGCTGCAGAAGCTCGGCGGCGAGATCGGCGTCTCGACCGGGCGCACCCGCCGCTGCGGCTGGTACGACGCGGTCGTCGCGCGCTACGCGAGCCGGGTCAACGGCCTCACCGAGTTCTTCCTCACCAAGCTCGACATCCTCGGCGCGTGGGACCGGATCCCGGTCTGCGTGGCCTACGAGATCGACGGCAAGCGCGTCGACGAGATGCCGATGACGCAGACCGAGTTCCACCACGCGAAGCCGGTCTACGAGTACTTCGACGGCTGGAAGAGCGACATCTCCGGGTGCCGCAGCTTCGAGGACCTCCCCGCCAACGCGCAGGCCTACGTCCGGGCCCTCGAGGAGATCTCGGGCGCGAAGATCTGGGGCGTCGGCGTCGGCCCCGGCCGGGAGCAGACCGTGGTGGTGCACGGGTGAGGGTCCTCGTCGTCGGCACCGGCGGACGCGAGCACGCCCTGGCCCTGGCCCTCTCCCGCGACCCGGCGGTGACGGAGGTGCACGCAGCCCCCGGCAACCCCGGCATCGGCGAGGTCGCCACGCTCCACCCCGTCGACCTGATGGACGGCGACGCCGTCGCCGCGCTCGCGACGTCGATCGGCGCGGACCTGGTGGTCGTCGGCCCGGAGGCGTCGCTCGTCGCGGGCGTCGCGGACGCCGTGCGCGGGGCCGGCATCGCGGTCTTCGGGCCCTCGCGTGCCGCGGCCCTGCTGGAGGGTTCGAAGACCTTCTCCAAGGAGGTCATGGCGGCCGCGGGCGTGCCGACCGCCGGCTCGCGCACGTGCACGACCCCCGAGGAGGTCGCCGCGGCGCTGGACGCCTTCGGCGCGCCGTACGTCGTGAAGGACGACGCGCTCGCCGCGGGCAAGGGCGTCGTGGTCACCACCGACCGCGCCGAGGCGCTCGCCCACGCGGCGGCCTGTGACCGGGTCGTCGTCGAGGAGTTCCTCGACGGTCCCGAGTTCTCGCTCTTCGTCGTCTGCGACGGCACCGTCGGTCGCCCGTTGCTGCCGGCGCAGGACTTCAAGCGCATCTTCGACGGCGGCCGCGGCCCCAACACGGGCGGCATGGGGTCCTACGCCCCGCTGACGTGGCTGCCCGACGGCATCGTCGACACCGTGATGGCGGAGGTCGTCGCGCCGACGCTCGCCGAGATGCAGCAGCGCGGCGCCCCCTTCGTGGGCTGCCTCTACGTCGGCCTCGCGCTGACCGACTCGGGGCCGAAGGTCATCGAGTTCAACTGCCGCTTCGGCGACCCCGACATCCAGCCCGTGCTCGCGCTGCTGACCTCGCCGTTCGGCACGCTGCTGCGTGCCGCGGCCGACGGCGACCTGTCGACCGTGCCGGAGCCGTCGTTCGCCGACGGCGCGGCGGTCTCGGTCGTGATGGCCAGTGCGGGCTACCCCGAGGGCTCGAGGAGTGGCGACGTCATCGTCGGCACCGAGACCCTGGCCGTCGAGACCGACGTCGACGTCATCCACGCCGGCACCGCTCGGACCGGTGCCGGGCTGGTGACCGCCGGCGGCCGGGTGCTCGCGGTGCGCGCGACCGGCTCGGACGTCGCCGACGCCCGCGCGAAGGCGTACGAAGGCATCTCGTCGGTCAGCTTCCCGGGCGCCCAGTGGCGCCGCGACATCGCCGCGGAGCCGCTCGGTGTCGTCGAGGGTGCCGCCTCCCGTGGCTGAGCCGTACGCCGCCGGCGCAGCGCTCCGCGTCCGCGAGGTGCTGCACGGCGCCGAGTGGGCGTCGTGGGACGAGCGGGTGGTCAGCGACGACGGGGTCCTCGTCAGCGTCCAGGCCGACGGCACGCCGATGGCGTTCCCCGAGCACCCCGTCCCCCACCCGTGGGGGCACCTCGACGCCTGGCGCGGCACGACCGTGCTGAAGATGCGGCGCGAGGGCGACTGGTATTCCGTCTGGCGGTTCTTCGACGCCGACGGCGCGTTCGTCGGTTGGTACGTCAACTTCGAGACCCCCGTCGTGCGCACCGACGACGGCATCGAGGTCAACGACCTCCAGCTCGACATCGTCATCGCCCCCGACGGCGGCTGGCAGTGGAAGGACGTGCAGGACCTCGCGCCCTCGCTGGCGTCCGGTCGGATCACCCAGGACGAGCTGCTCGCGGTCCTCGCCGAGGCCGACCTCGTCGCCGGCCTGCTCGACCGCGACGAGCGCTGGTGGGCACCGTGGGACGGCTGGACGCCGCAGGGTGGGATGATCTGAGCCGTGAGCGTCCCCAACGTCCTGGCCACCCGCTACGCCGGAGCCGACCTCGCCGAGATCTGGTCGCCCGAGCACAAGATCGTCCTCGAGCGGCAGCTCTGGATCGCAGTGCTCAGGGCCCAGCGCGACCTCGGCATCGACGTGCCCGACGGCGTCGTCGAGGCCTACGAGTCGGTCGTCGACCAGGTGGACCTCGACTCCATCGCCGCCCGGGAGCGGGTCACCCGCCACGACGTGAAGGCCCGCATCGAGGAGTTCTCCGCGCTCGCGGGGCACGAGCACATCCACAAGGGCATGACCTCGCGCGACCTCACCGAGAACGTCGAGCAGCTGCAGGTACGCCGCTCGCTCGAGGTGGTGCGCGACCGTGCCGTCGCTGCGCTGGTCCGCCTCGGCCGGCTCGCCGCCGAGCACGAGGCCACCGTGATGGCCGGCCGCTCGCACAACGTCGCCGCGCAGGCCACCACGCTCGGGAAGCGCTTCGCGAGCATCGCCGACGAGATGCTCATCGGGGTGCAGCGGATCGAGGAGCTGCTCGCGCGCTACCCCCTGCGCGGCATCAAGGGCCCGATGGGCACCTCCCAGGACATGCTCGACCTGCTCGACGGTGACGACGCCTTGCTCGACGACCTCGAGCAGCGGGTCGCCGCGCACCTCGGCTTCGACCAGACCCTGACCAGCGTCGGTCAGGTCTATCCCCGCTCGCTCGACTTCGACGTCGTCGCCGCGCTGGTGCAGCTCGTCAGCGGTCCCTCCAACCTCGCGACCACGGTCCGGCTGATGGCCGGCCACGAGCTGGTCACGGAGGGCTTCAAGGAGGGCCAGGTGGGCTCCTCGGCGATGCCCCACAAGATGAACACCCGCTCCTGCGAGCGGGTCAACGGCCTCGCGGTGATCCTGCGCGGCCACCTGTCGATGGTCAGCGAGCTCGCCGGCGACCAGTGGAACGAGGGCGACGTCTCCTGCTCGGTCGTGCGCCGCGTCGCACTGCCCGACGCGTTCTTCGCCACCGACGGGCTCTTCCAGACCTTCCTCACCGTGCTCGACGAGTTCGGCGCGTTCCCGGCCGTCATCCAGCGCGAGCTCGACCGCTACCTCCCCTTCCTCACCACGACCAAGGTGCTCATGGCCGCGGTCCGCAACGGCGTTGGGCGCGAGGCCGCCCACGAGGCGATCAAGGAAGCGGCTGTCGGGACAGCGCTGGCGATGCGCGCCGGCCAGGCCGACAACGACGTGTTCGCCAAGCTCGCCGCCGACGAGCGGCTCGGGCTGACCCGCGAGCAGATCGAGGCGCTCGTCGCCGACCCGATCGAGTTCACCGGCGCTGCTGTTGCCCAGACCCGTGCGGTCGTCGCCCGGGTCGAGGCGCTCGCGGCCCGCCACCCCGGCGCAGCGGCGTACGTGCCGGGCGCGATCCTCTAGTCCCCGCGCCGCCAGGACCGTACGGCGGCGGCGAGGGCCGCGGCCAGCACCACGAGCGCCGCGAGGAGCGCCGCCCGGGCGGCCACCGGCGCGGACGCGACGGAGTCGACTGCGAGGTAGACCGTCATCAGCAGCGCCGCGCCCAGCGCGGACCCGATCCGCTGGCCGGTCTGCAGCGCGCCGCCGGCGGCGCCGCCCATACGGGGCGGGACCTCGGCGAGGGTGAGGGTGAAGTTGGGGGAGATGACGCCGCCGCCGCCGACACCGGCCAGGAACATCGCCGGAGCGAGCGTCCACCACAGCCGGTCGGACGGCTGGGTCACCAGCACGGCGGCGAGGGCGGTGCCCGTCATCATCACGCCGAGCGCGACCAGCGTGACGCGGCGCCCGATCCGACCCACCAGCCGGCCCGCGAGCGGTGAGGTGGTCGCCGCACCGACCGCGAAGGGCGTCATCAGCAGCGCCGCCCCGAGCGGGGAGAACCCCTCGCCCTCCTGGAGGTGCACCGACAGCACGAGGAAGATCCCGGTGAAGCCGGTGAAGTAGAGGGTGCCGACCAGCAGGCCGTTGGCGTAGCCCGGCAGCCCGCGCAGCAACGAGACGTCGAGCAGCGGCGGTCGCTCCCGGCGTACGGTCTCGCGCTCCCACCGCACGAACGCCCACGCCAGCACCGGGAAGGCGAGCAGCCCCAGCAGCGGCAGGCTGGCGCCGCCCTCGAGGCTGATCAGCGGGTAGAGGACCGACAGCACCGCGAGGCCGAGCAGCAGCGCGCCGACCAGGTCGACGCGCGGGTCCTTCTCGGCCGCGGCGCCGGCGTCGTTGTCGGGCACGAGTCGACGGATCAGCACCAGCGCGACCAGCCCGATCGGCACGTTGATGAGGAAGAGCGAGCGCCAGCCGTTCTCCTCGCCGAGCAGGGCGATCAGGGCCCCGCCGATCAGGGGGCCGGCGGCGGACGCGACGGCCACGGTGAAGCCGAACATCCCGAAGGCGCGGCCGCGCTCCTCGCCGCGGAAGAGCTGCTGGATGAGACCGGAGTTCTGCGGCGTCAGCAGTCCCGCGCTGGCGCCCTGGACGAGCCGGGCGACGACGATCGCGGCCGCGTTGGGAGCCAGCCCGACCGCCAGGCTGGACACGATGAAGCCGACCAGCCCGATCGTCATCATCCGGCGCCGGCCGTGCGCGTCGCCGAGGCGACCGCCCGCGACGAGCGTCATGCCGAACGCGAGCGCGTAGCCCGAGACCACCCACTGGATCGTGGCCGCGCTGGTGTCGAGGCCGGCGCGGATCGAGGGGACCGCGACGTTGACGATCGTGACGTCGAGCAGCGACATGAAACCGACCACGAGCGACACCGCAAGGACGCGCCAGCGCCGCGGGTCGGGCTCGTACGCCGTCTCGCCGTCCGTCCCGTCGCGCGCGGTGCGCTGCTGCTCGTCCTGGCTCACGGCCGCCAGCCTTGCACCCGCCCCCACGCGTCGAGGCAGGATGTCCCCGTGAAGGCAGTCCAGGCGCGGGTGACCGGACGGGTGCAGGGCGTGTCGTTCCGCTGGTACACCCAGGAGCAGGCGCAGCGGCTCGGCGTCGTCGGCTGGGTCCGCAACGAGCCGGACGGCTCCGTGCTCCTGCACGCCGAGGGCGAGGATGACGCCGTCGACGCGCTCGTCGAGTGGTGCCGGACGGGACCATCGATGGCGAGGGTCGCCGACGTCGCGGTGCGCGAGGCTGCTCCGTCGGACGCGACCTCCTTCGACGTCGGCTACTGACCGGGCACCCCGGCCCCGACGTGGCCGGGATCTCGTCGCCGTCGGCTTCACCCCGCACCCCGCCGCGCCGGACACTGGAGCCCATGAGCGCCCCCGTCACCGTGTCCGTCACCCGTCACGTCGACCCCTCGCACACCACCCAGATGCTGGCCTGGATGCAGGCGGGCACGTCGATGGCGGAGAAGTTCGACGGGTTCCTCGGCTCGGGCTGGGTCCGGCCCAGCGCGGACTCGGCCGACTGGCACATGCTCTACCGCTTCGCCGACGCCGAGGCGCTGGCCGCCTGGGAGGCCTCCCCGCAGCGCGCGTGGTGGCTCGAGGCGGCTGCCGGCGACGTCGAGGAGTCGCGCCGTGAGCGGCGTACGGGCATCGAGGGCTGGTTCGACGAGCCGGCGTCAGTCGAGCTGCTGAGCGCCGCCCCGGCGGCCCCGCCGCGGTGGAAGCAGATGATCGTCATCTACCTGGTCTTCCTCCCGCTCAGCCTGGCCGCCAACGCGGTGGCGTCGCAGACCATCGCCGACTGGGCGCTGGTGGCGCGCGTCGTCCTGGTGACCACGGTGATGACGCCTCTGATGACTTACGTCTTCCTGCCGTGGATCACGCGCAGGATGTCGTGGTGGTTGCACCGCTGACCAGCGCTAGTCTCGGTCGCGTGGCCGACCTCAAGATCCCCGAAGCCCCTGCGATCGAGGGCACCACCCACGTCCACTCCGGGAAGGTGCGCGACCTCTACCGCATCAACGCCGGCGAGCACGCCGGCCGGCTGCTCATGGTGGCCAGCGACCGCATCTCGGCCTACGACTTCGTCCTGGACTCCACGATCCCCGACAAGGGCGAGATCCTCACACGGATGTCGCTGTGGTGGTTCGACCAGCTCGCCGGGCTCGTCGGCAACCACGTCGTGTCGACCGACGTCCCCGCCTCCGTGGCCGGGCGCGCGGTCATCTGCGAGGAGCTCGAGATGTTCCCGGTCGAGTGCGTCGCACGCGGTTACCTCACCGGCTCGGGCCTGCTCGACTACCACCGCACCGACGCGGTCTGCGGCATCGCGCTGCCGGCGGGCCTCCAGGACGGCAGCCGGCTGACGGAGCCGATCTTCACCCCGGCCACCAAGGCCGAGCTCGGTGACCACGACGAGAACGTCGACTACGAGTCCGTGGTCGAGACCATTGGCGACGACGCGGCAGCCGAGTTGAGGATGCTGACCATGGAGGTCTACGGCAAGGCGCACGCCCAGGCACTGGAGCGCGGCATCATCCTGGCCGACACGAAGCTGGAGTTCGGCCGTCGCCCGGACGGCACGACGATCCTCGCCGACGAGGTCCTCACCCCCGACAGCTCCCGCTTCTGGCCGGCGGCCGACTGGCAGCCGGGCCGCGCCCAGGCGTCGTACGACAAGCAGGTCGTGCGCGACTGGCTCACCGGGGAGTCCGGGTGGGACCGCTCGTCCGGCGAGGCGCCGCCGCCCCTGCCCGAGGCGGTCGTCGAGCGCACCCGCACGAGGTACGTCGAGGCGTACGAGCTCCTGACCGGGGAGTCGTTCTGACCACCCGGGCGATCTCCGCCACCGTCGAGCTCCCGGTGACGGCGGAGGCAGCCTTCCGCTACCTCTGCGACCCGCGCAACCGGCCCGAGTGGCAGTCGTCGCTGCGCTCGGTCGAGGTGCCCGCGGACGAGGAGCCGCACCTGGGCCAGGCCTGGCGCGAGACCACCTCGGTCGGCGTACGCCCCCAGATGCAGACCACCGAGCTCGTGCCGTTCCGGGTCTGGACCGAGCGCGGGACCTGGCGCGGGGTGAGCGCCACGCTGACGCTGCACTTCACCGACGTGACCCGCGGCTGCCGGGTGAAGGCCGACGGCACAGTTGAGGGACGCGGTCCCTGGGCGGTCCCGGCCGTCGCGGCCGGGCTGCTGGGATCAGCGGCGATCGCCGCCGATCTCCGCAAGGCGGGACGGATCATCGCCCGCTCGCGAGACGACGGGTGACGGCCGTCACGACCGCTGAGTAGGTTGGCCGCATGTCGAACCTCTCCTCGCTGCTCGAATGCTCTGCCCAGGCCCACCCGGACCGTACGGCGGTCGTGCTAGGCGACACGCGACTCACCTACGCCCAGATGGACGGCGCCGCCAACCATGTCGCCAACCTCCTGGTCTCGCGCGGCATCGAGCCGGGCGACAAGGTGGCGCTGAGCTGCCCGAACCTGCCCTACTTCCCGATCGTCTACTACGGCATCCTCAAGGCCGGTGCGACCGTGGTGCCGCTCAACGTCCTGCTCAAGGGCCGCGAGGTGGCCTACCACCTCGACGACTCGGACGCGAAGGCCTACTTCTGCTTCCAGGGCACCCCCGACCTGCCCATCGGCACCGAGGGCCACGCGGGCTTCGAGCAGGCCGCGGGCTGCGAGCACTTCTTCATGATCACCGCCGACCCGTCCGCCGAGTCCCCGGTCGAGGGCACCCAGACGCTGGGACAGGCGCTGCAGGGCCAGGCGCCGACCTTCGAGACCCGCGAGGTCGGCGACGACGACACCGCCGTCATCCTCTACACCTCCGGCACCACCGGGCAGCCCAAGGGCGCCGAGCTGATGCACCGCAACATGATCTCCAACGCGCTCGCGGGCGAGTCGATCTTCGGAGCCGACGCCGCCAACCCCGACACGCTGCTGTGCGTGCTGCCGCTCTTCCACTCCTTCGGCCAGACCGTGATCATGAACGCCGGCTTCGCCTTCGGCGGCACGGTCGTGCTGCTGCCGCGCTTCGAGGCCGGCCCGGCGCTGGCGCTGATGGACAAGGAGGACGTCACGTTCTTCGCCGGTGTCCCGACGATGTACTGGGGACTGCTCGGCGCGCTCGACGACTCCGGCGTCGACGTCAAGAAGCTCGCCGACACCCTGCGCGTCGCCGCCGCCGGCGGGTCCGCGTTGCCGGTCGAGGTGCACAAGGAGTTCGAGCGCCGCTTCGGCGTGACCATCCTCGAGGGCTACGGCCTCTCCGAGACCTCGCCCGTCGCCAGCTTCTCGGTGTGGGGCGAGCCGGCGCGCGTCGGCTCCATCGGCCGTCCGATCACGGGCGTCGAGATGAAGCTCATCAATCCCGAGCCGGGCGTCCGTGAGGACCTCGAGGACGGTGACGACCCCGAGAACATGGTCGGCGAGATCGCGATCAAGGGCCCGAACATCATGAAGGGCTACTACGGCCGCCCGGAGGCCACCGCCGAGGCCATCGTCGACGGCTGGTTCCGCTCCGGCGACCTGGGACGCAAGGACGCCGACGGCTGGTTCTACATCGTCGACCGGTCCAAGGACATGATCATCCGCGGCGGCTACAACGTCTACCCGCGCGAGATCGAGGAGGTCCTGCTGACTCACCCCGACGTCTCGCTGGCCGCCGTCATCGGCGTGCCCCACGAGAGCCACGGCGAGGAGATCAAGGCCGTCGTGATCCGCAACGACGGCGCCACCGTCACCGAGGACGAGCTCGTCGCCTGGGGCAAGGAGCAGATGGCGGCCTACAAGTACCCGCGCATCGTGCAGTTCGTCGACCAGATGCCGATGACCGCGACGGGCAAGATCCTCAAGCGCGAGCTCACCTGATGCGTGCTCTCGGCATCGCGCTGGGCGCGCTGATGGTGGTCATGGGCGCGATCTGGACCTTCCAGGGCCTCGGCTACATCGAGGGCAGCGCGATGACCGACCAGACGATCTGGGCCACCCTCGGCCCGGTGCTCGCGGGCTTCGGGGTCGCGCTGATCATCGTGGCGGCGCGCAAGCGCGAGTGACGTACGCCGTTCCCTGACGTCGACGGCTGGGGAACGGTCGGGTCGCGCGGGCGTCAGTCCTGCGACCCGGCGGTTCCCCATCCTGGTCATCCACAGGTGGGCCGAGCCCGGTGTCGGAGCCGGGCAGGCCGGGCATCGGACCGGCGTGGACGACGACTGGCACCCCTGCTCCCTGCCCCCGTCGGGGCTGGTCGCACCCGTACGCCGAGGCGTGGACGGCGGTGACGGCCCGACGCCCGGTGTCCTGCGTGGTCCCGCCTGGCTGCAGGTGGGACGCGGCTGGCACGTGCCGGCCGGCACCCCGCGGACGCCAGAGCAGCGGGCGTACGAGGTCAGCGTCCGCCTGGGGCCCCACGGCCTGGTCACCGGGTGGGCGGCCCTGCGGCTGGCTGGCGCGCGCTACTTCGAGGGGCTGGCGCACGATCGGCGCACGCCATTACCCGTGCCGGTCCTGCTGCCCCACGAGGCGCGGCTGCGCGCCCCGGAGGTCGTGGTCGAGCGGACCCGGGGGCCGCTGCCGGTGGCCGTGACCAGCTTCGGGGTCCGTTGCGTGTCGAGTGAGCTGGCGCTGCTCCACGAGGTGCGGCGGGCGACCAGCCGGCGCCGCGCGGGGGTCATGGTCGACATGGCACTGGCGGCCGGAGTGGTGGACCTCGGACGGCTGCGGGAGACAGCGAACACGCAACGACGCCAGCCCCCGGCAGCGGCGTACGCCCTCGAGCGGGCGTGCGGCGAGTGCCGGTCGCCGCGGGAGTCCGAAATGATGCAGGTCTGGGAGTCGGCGGCGGGCTTCCCACGCCCGCTGATGAACCGCGAGGTGCGTGACCTGACGGGTCGGTTGCTCGCTGTCGTGGACCTCCTCGATGTCGAGGCCGGGGTCTGCGGCGAGTTCAACGGAGCCGCGCACCGGTCGGCAGCCCGTCAGTCGCGCGACGAGAAGCGTCATGCGGACCTCCGTGCCGTCGGGCTGGAGACGTTCGCCGTGGTCGGCCGCGACTCCGAGAAGGTGCAGGTCGAGCGCATGACCGCCGCTCGGGGACGCGCGCTGTGGCTCCCGCCGGCTGAGCGCAGGTGGCAGGTCGGTGCGTTCGTGCCGGCGCCCACGCTGTTCGTCCCGGACGAGGAGGAGGCCGCGCGCGAGCAGATCATGCTGGAGCACTACGCAGCTCTCGAGGAACGAGGACTCGGGGAACCGCTGGGTCGTTCGCGACCCTGATCGGAGACTCAACCGTTCCCCACGGGCCCGATCCCCAACCGCTCCTGCAGCGCCATCGCGTCGAAGGGCGCGTGCACCTTGGCGTCGTTGTCGAAGTAGACGAACACGTCGAGCCCGTCGGTGTCCCACGCCCGCACCCTGTCGGCCCACCGGTCGAGGGCGGAGGGGGAGTAGCCGCTCGCGTAGAGCTCGGTGTCGCCGTGGAGGCGGACGTAGGCCACGTCGCTGGTCACCTCGTCGAACATCGGCCAGGTGCCAGCGGAGTCGGCCACGACCATCCCGATCCCGTGCGCGCGCAGGAGCTCGCAGAACTCGGGCGTGCGGAAGGACGGGTGCCGCACCTCGAGCACGTGCCGCAGCGGCCGGTCGACGGGCGTCGCGGTGTCGGCCGGCTCCTTGAGCTTCGACGCGTCGTGGTGCGCAGCGGCGTACGCCGACGCGGCGGAGGTGGTGCGCGGCAGCAGGTCGAAGAACGCGGTGAGACGGTCGGGGTGGAAGCCGAGGTTGGGCGGGAGCTGCCACAGCAGCGGGCCGAGCCGGTCGCCCAGCGACAGCACGCCGGAGGCGAGGAAGGTGCCGAGTGGCGCCTCCCCGTCGACCAGCTTCTTCATGTGCGTGATGAACCGTGGGCCCTTCACCCCGAAGACGAAGTCCTCGGGCACCTCCGCCGCCCAGGCCCGCCAGCTCGAGGGCCGCTGCAGCGAGTAGAAGGACCCGTTCACCTCGACGGTCGTGAGCAGCCCGGCGACGTGGGCGAGCTCGCGACGCTGCGGCAGCCCGGGCGGGTAGAACTGCCCGCGCCAGCCGGCGTAGCGCCAACCGGAGATGCCGATCCTCGCCATGGCGACCTCCTCGCACAGTGTCGGGCTCCGTCGTGGGCGTACCCCGTCGGTCCACCGTCATGCCCGCCGGGCGTGCCCGCGCGGCGGCTCACTAGAATCGACCTCGCCCGCCTCCATCTGTCACCCAGCTGTCACCCAGGAGCACCCCGTGGCCCGAGTCGTCGTCGACGTCATGCCCAAGCCCGAGATCCTCGACCCCCAGGGCAAGGCGGTGCTCGGTGCGCTGCCCCGCCTCGGCTTCGACCTCGTCACCGACGTCCGCCAGGGCAAGCGGTTCGAGCTCCAGGTCGACGGCGAGATCACCGACGCCGTGCTCGCGGAGATCGACAAGGTCGCCGAGACGCTGCTGTCCAACCCGGTGATCGAGGACTACGAGGTTCACGTCGAGGACCACTCCGTGTCCGAGGTGGCCCACGAGGCCGGTCGCGCATGAAGGTCGGCGTCGTCACCTTCCCCGGCTCGCTCGACGACGTCGACGCGCGCCGCGCGGTCTCCATCGGCGGCAACGAGCCGGTCGCGCTGTGGCACGGCGACGAGGACCTGAAGGGCGTCGACGCCGTGGTCCTGCCGGGCGGCTTCTCCTACGGCGACTACCTCCGCTGCGGTGCCATCTCCCGCTTCGCGCCGGTGATGACCTCGGTCATCGAGGCCGCGGGCAAGGGCATGCCGGTCCTCGGCATCTGCAACGGCTTCCAGATCCTCTGCGAGTCCCACCTGCTCCCCGGCGCGCTCATCCGCAACGACCACCGCAAGTTCGTGTGCCGTGACCAGCGCCTGCGCATCGAGCGCGTCGACACCCCGTGGACGTCGGCGTACGCCGCCGGTGCCGAGGTCACGATCGTGCTCAAGAACGGCGAGGGCGGCTTCGTCGCGGACGAGCCCACCCTCGACCGGCTCGAGGGCGAGGGCCTCGTCGTCGCGCGCTACCTCGACGACAACCCCAACGGCTCGCTGCGCGACATCGCCGGCATCTCCAACGAGCGCGGCAACGTCGTCGGCCTGATGCCCCACCCCGAGCACGCGGTCGAGGACCTCACGGGTCCCGGCACCGACGGGCTCGGGTTCTTCACCTCGCTCGTCGAGCGCGCCTTCGCATGATCACCCCCCGCCGGCTCTTCCGCACCGCCGCCCTCGCGGAGGCCGTCACCTGGGCGCTCCTCCTGACGGGCATGTTCCTCAAGTACGTCACCGAGACCACCGAGCTCGGCGTCCAGGTCTTCGGCATGGTCCACGGCGTCGTCTTCGTCGCCTACTGCCTCGCCGCCGTGCTCGTCGCCGTCGACCAGAAGTGGTCTCTGGGTCGCCTGGTCCTCGGGCTGGTGGCCGCGGTGCCGCCGTTCGCCACGATCCCCTTCGAGAGGTACGCCGAGCGCACCAGGCTCCTCGGTGAGCACTGGCGCCTGCGGAGCGAGCACCCGTCCGGCCCCGTCGAGCGGATCACGGCGTGGCTGCTGCGCCGTCCGGCCCAGGGCCTGCTCGTCGGGCTGGTGGCCGTCGCCGGCCTCACCGGCGTGGCGCTGGTCCTCGGCCCGCCCGCCTGATCGGCTTCAGCGACCCTGCTGCAGCTTGTTCCAGGTCTGGCGGGTCGCGACGCCCGAGACGGGGATGCGCAGGCGGCGCTGGTAGGCCCGCAGGGCCGCCTCGGTCTTCGCATCGACCACGCCGCTGGCCCGGAACCGCCCGGCCCCCGCTGCGTTCAGCGCCCGCTGGAGCCGGTGGACCGACTCGCCGACCGAGCCGCGCTTGACCGTCGTACGCGCACCGGCGGCGAGCAGCGCGGTCCAGTGCCGCTTCTCGAAGGTGTCGGTCGGGGTGAACTTCCGCTTCGCCTGCCAGGCGCGCGCCGCCGCGACCGTCGCCGCGTCGTAGGAGCCGTTGACCGGCCCGGAGTAGGTGCCCTGCTCGGTGAGCAGGCACTGGAGCACCTTGACGCGGGTCGGCTGCGCGGCCGACGGCGCGAGGGTGGGGTACTTCCAGAACCCGAGCCGGGTGCCGGGGCAGCGGGCCTCGGGCGCGGGGACGGAGCCGGCGCCGAGGTCGATGAAGTTGCTGTCGATGTTGATCGTGACGCCGCCCCACGTCTCGTTGTGGCCGCCGAGGTACTGCTTCATCCGGCCGCCGGGACGCCAGCCGTCCTCGGGGATGTAGGTCGTCGAGGTGTTGGCCACGCCGTCCCAGCGCGCGATCCAGATCCGGTCCGGCAGCGCGAACTGGCCCGGGCGCTTCGTGCGCGCGTCGTCGAGCATCTTGATGCCCGAGCTGGCGCTGGAGTAGAAGCCGGCGACGTAGCCGAGCGCCTTGATCCGGCTCACCCAGGCGCTGGTGAAGACGAGTGCCGACTCGCGGCAGTGGGTGTTGGTGAGGTCGAAGCCCTCGAGGTCGTACCAGATCGTGCTGCCCGGCCCGATGCCGTACGCCGTCGCGTCGGCGGCGTTCTTGTCGGCCTCGGCCGCGCCCTGCTGGGCCGCCTTGGCGTAGCCGCCGGCGGGGGTGGCGCTGATCCTGAAGTCGTCGGCGTAGCGCGGGAACCGCGGCTGGCAGGAGGCCTGGGGGCCCAGGGCGATCGGCAGCAGCCGCCAGCCGCGCGCGACCTGGGTGGCGACCCAGGTGGGGCTGAGGTTGGGCTGCGTGCGGCAGGCGCGCGAGTCGCCGGAGATGTAGATGCCGACGGCGGAGAAGGGGGACTTGCGCCACCACGTGTCCATCGCCTCCTGGGCGGGCGCGACGCACTGGTCGAAGCCGTAGCCGGTGAAGTCCCCGGGCGTGGCCAGCGCGACCTGGCGCTGCGAGGCCAGGCGCGGTGCCGGCTGGTCCGCGGCGACGGCAGGCACGAGGGTCGCCAGCGGCGCGGCGAGGACGAGCGTCGCGGCGGCGAGGAACGTACGGGGCAGGCGACGCATGGGGGCTCCGGCGGGTCGGGCGAGCGTGGTGGCGGAGGCCAGCGAATCACACCAGTCACACCCGTCACAGGCCTTCGCGCGAACTACAGAGGTGTAGTTCGCAGCCCGCGGCTCACGCCTCGCTGGTGGGCACCTCGTCGAAGATGAAGTTGCCCTTGGCCTCCTCGGCCTCGATCAGCTCCTCGAAGGCCAGTGCGATGTCCTCCTTGTGCTCCTCGAACATCCGCGTGAGGTGGCCCTGGAGGAGCGAGCCGTGGGGGGACTCGCCGGAGAAGACCTGCTCCCACGTGTCCTCGCCGTCCTTGATCTTGCCGACGAGCGTGCGCATGTCCTCACCGAGCTCGCCGGACTCGGCCTGCTCCTCGAGGGCCTGCTTCTCCTCGTCGGTGAGCAACGGACGGGAGTTGAGCTCCTCCACCGTCGCCTGCAGGTCGGCGAGACCGGTGGTGAGGTCCTCGCGCGCCCCGGCGATGGCGGCCAGGATCTCGGCCTGGCTGCGCAGCTCCTCGCTCATGCCGTGACGGCGACGGGGCGCTGGCCGACGGTGGGAGTGGCGACCGACCGCGGGTCCCGGGTGACGCTGCTCGGAGCGCCGGTGGAGATGGGCGCGGTGGCCGCCGAGACCGGCGCCTTGTCACCGTCGAAGAAGTTCTTCACCGTCTCGATGAAGGACTTGACCTGCTTGAGGACGTTGATGAGCTTCATGATCGCCTGGTAGGCCTTCATCACGGCCTGGAAGGCCTGGAAGACCGCCTGCACGACGCGGGCCCAGCCGACGCCCGGGATGCTCATGGTCGCGAGCGCGGCCGAGACGGTCTGCACGGCCGACTTCACGCACTGCACGACGGCCAGCGCGGTCTGCCAGGCGTCGCGGCAGATCTGCACGACGTTCTGGCCCATCTGGACGAGCTGCGCGGCCTGGGTGTCGAGCGAGGCGACCCACGTGCCGATCTGACCGACCGCGGCGTCCGCGGCGCCGCCCTGCCAGGTCTTGGAGATGGTCTGGCCGCCGCTCTGGAGGTTGGCGGCCACGCCCTTCATCGACGTGCCGAGGCTGCCGAAGGACGACCCCTGCATCGAGGCGCCGACCACGTCGCCGCCGATCTTCTCGGCGAGCTCGGCGCGGATGTCGAAACCGGTCAGCATGCGCACCAGGTCGCACACGGTGTCGTAGGGGAAGCCGAAGCTGATCTGCGGCAGGCTCGTCTCGGTCGGCGCCGCGCGCCGGATCGTGGTCTCCGCGACGTCGAAGAAGCTGCTCGACCCGTCACGGGCGTCGACGCCGTGCGCGTTGTGGCGGCGTACGACCCCGTCCTCGGTCAGCGTGAAGTCGCGGGCCGTGGCCCGCAGGGCCTCGGCGTGGTCGCGCATGCCGGTGCCGTTGTCCTCGAGCGACTGGTTCACCGACGGAAGCAGGGCGTTGTAGGCGCCCATCATCGTCTCCAGGATCGGGCCGAAGTCGGTCTGCACCAGGCTGTGGCCGCCGTTGCGGGCGATCCCGGTGAGGTCGTCGCTCGCGCGCTGGACCTGCGCGGACCAGGCGTCGAGCTCGGACAGGTCGACGGTCATCACGGCGTTCATTGCGGCTCCTGGAGGCGTTCCCTGAGGCGGTCCCGGGGGTGGGTTCCGTGCTGGCCTGCTTCCCCGAACGCGCAGCTGCGAAACCGCGTCCACAGAATTGTTTACCCACAGACGTCGCGACGACGTGTTTGGCCCACCGGGTCGCGGGTATCCCGCTGGGGTGAGCGGAAGCGGCAAGCGGTCCCTGATGCAGGTCGAGCCGACCAGGCTGGTCGAGCTCGCCGCCACGTCCGAGAGCGTCCTGAGGTCGATGGCCCAGGACTGGAGCACCGCGCTGCCGGAGCTGGCCGCCGCGTGCGAGGGGCTGGGCGACGCAGCCGGCGCGCTCGCGGTCTCCACGTCGTACGCCGACTCGCTCGCCGACGCTGGCGAGGTCGTGGCCGCGCTGGTCCAGACCTTGGGCCTGGGCGTCGCCGGTCTGGTCGACGCGGCCCAGGACGCGGTCCGGGCCGACGACGCGGTCGCGGCCGAGCTCGAGCGTGCGGCCCACCACGTCGCGCTCGACGGCTTCGACGGCGGACCCCGCGGACCGAGGGGGAGCTGACGTGCCCGCCCACCCGTGGCAGCTGCGTGCCGACGTGCGCCCGCTCGACGAGGCGGCCGAGACCTGGACCCGGGTCGCCGAGCTGATGGCGCGCCACGGCGACGAGATCGTGGAGGCGGCCCGGCGGGCGACGGAGGGATGGGACGCGGCGGCTGCGGAGAGCTATGACCAGCACCGCCGGCAGGTCCTGGTCAACCTCGACCGGTTCACCGCGCTGGCCGGGCAGGTCTCGCTGTCGCTGCGCACGATCAGCTCGATCATCACCTCCTCGCAGAAGGAGCTCGACCAGGCCTGGACGACGGTCGCGGTCATTCCCCACGAGGTGGTGGGCGAGTCGCGCCACCTCGTCTTCCACCCCTCCGAGGACGACGACCGCGGCAAGGTCGACCGCGGCCAGCTGCAGGCCGAGGAGATCCGTGGCCGCCTGACGCTGTCGCTCGACCAGGAAAGCACCCGCCTGCGGGCCGCACGTGCCGAGCTCGTCGACGTACGCTCCCGGCTCACCGAGCTCGCCGGCGGCGACTTCCCCGGAGGCTGGGGCGGCGACGGCCAGGAGTTCGGGGTCGGCACGATGGTGGTGCCGTCGACCTCGGTCCCAGGGTCCGCCCAGACCGGCGTGGGAGCCCTGCCCCCGATCGCGTCGGGCTCGGTGTCCGTGCCCGACCTCACCGGCCTCGCGTCCACCGGTCTCGCGCCGGTCGCGGGGGCCGCCGGTGCGCTCCTCGGCCGCCGTGGGGCGGGCAAGCGCGCCGCGAGCAGCGGCACGCCGATGATCGGCGGGATGGCGGCCGGAGCCATGGGGGCCCGGGCCGGCAGCGCGTCGCGCCAGGTGACGGGCGGTCGGGCCGGTTCGCGCCGGCTGGCGACCCCGCGCCTGGACGGTCCCGATGACGGCGCCTCGCGCGGATCGGCCTCGGCCGCAGCGGGCGCCCACGCAGCCAGGGGGGCCAGGGCCGTCCACCGGGTCGACCCGGCGGACCGTGCTGCCCCAGGGGTGTCGCCGCAGGAGGGCAAGGACGCGGAGAAGGAGGCCAAGCGCGCGCTGCTGGAGGAGAAGCGGGCCGAGCGGGCCGCCCGCAGGGCGCAGCGCGAGGCCGAGCGGGACGCCGAGCGCGACCCCGGCGCCACTGGCGAGCGGGACCTCGAGGGCGACCTCGACGTCCCCGCCGAGGACGACGCCGAGCGCCCCGCGGCGATCACGGTCGTCCACTATGCGCCCGGCGAGGAGCCCGGGGAGCCGCGGCGGTAGATTGGGGGTCGTGCCCGAGACGAGCGTCCACCGGTCCGCATCCACCACCTCCGGCGCCTCCGGCACCCTCGACACGGTCGCCATCGCCGCGGCCGACGCCGAGCGGGACCAGCCGTGGGCCGAGCTGGGCCTGAAGGCCGACGAGTACGCCCGGATCCGCGAGATCCTCGGACGCCGGCCGACGAGCTCGGAGCTCGCGATGTACAGCGTCATGTGGAGCGAGCACTGCTCCTACAAGTCGACCAAGGTGCACCTCAAGCAGTTCGGCGAGATCCCGCAGACGACGCCGGTCGGCAAGATGCTCGCCGGCATCGGTGAGAACGCCGGCGTCCTCGACATCGGTCAGGGCTACGCCGTGACCTTCAAGGTCGAGAGCCACAACCACCCGTCGTTCGTGGAGCCCTACCAGGGCGCGGCCACCGGGGTCGGCGGCATCGTCCGCGACATCCTCGCGATGGGCGCCCGGCCGGTCGCCGTGATGGACCCGCTCCGCTTCGGCCTGCTCGACGCCCCCGACACCGCCCGCGTGCTGCCCGGGATCGTGGCCGGCGTCGGCGGCTACGGCAACTGCCTCGGCCTGCCCAACATCGGCGGCGAGGCCGTCTTCGACGAGACCTACGCCGGCAACCCGCTCGTCAACGCGCTCTGCGTCGGCGTGCTCCGCCACGAGGACCTCCACCTCGCCAACGCCTCCGGCACCGGCAACCAGGTCGTGCTCTACGGCGCCCGCACCGGCGGCGACGGCATCGGCGGGGTCTCGGTGCTGGCGTCCGAGACCTTCGACGAGGGCGGTCCGGCCAAGCGGCCGAGCGTCCAGGTCGGCGACCCCTTCATGGAGAAGCTGCTCATCGAGTGCACCCTCGAGCTCTTCGCCGCCGGCGTCATCGCCGGCATCCAGGACCTCGGCGGCGCCGGGCTGTCCTGCGCCACCTCCGAGCTGGCCTCGGCCGGTGACGGCGGCATGCACGTCGAGCTCGACCGGGTGCCGCTGCGCGACTCGACGCTGGCTCCCGAGGAGATCCTCATGAGCGAGTCGCAGGAGCGGATGATGGCGGTCGTCGAGCCCGGCGACGTCGAGGCCTTCATGACGATCTGCGAGAAGTGGGACGTCGAGGCCGTCGTGGTCGGCGAGGTCACCGACACCGGACGGCTCCACATCGACTGGCACGGCGAGCGCGTGGTCGACGTACCCCCGCGGTCGGTGGCGCACGACGGCCCGACCTACCACCGTCCCTTCGCCCGCCCCGCCTGGCAGGACGCGCTCCAGGCCGACGGCGCCGAGGCGCTCGCCCGTCCGTCGTCCGGCGACGAGCTGCGCGACACCCTGCTGCGGCTCGTGGCGTCGCCGAACCTCGCCGACAAGTCCTGGATCACCGACCAGTACGACCGCTACGTCCAGGGCAACACGGTGCTGGCGCAGCCGGCGGACTCCGGCATGGTGCGCGTCGACGCCGGGACCAACCTCGGCGTCTCGGTCTCCACCGACTGCAACGGCCGCTTCGCCAAGCTCGACCCCTACACCGGTGCCCAGCTCGCGCTGGCCGAGTCGTTCCGCAACGTCGCCACCGGCGGCGCGCGTCCCCTCGCGGTCTCGGACTGCCTCAACTTCGGCTCGCCCGAGGACCCCGACGTGATGTGGCAGTTCGCCGAGGCCTGCCGCGGTCTCAAGGACGCCTGCCTCGAGCTCGGCATCCCGGTCACCGGCGGCAACGTCAGCCTCTACAACCAGACCGGCGAGACCGCGATCCTCCCGACCCCGGTGGTCGCGGTGCTCGGTGTCATCGAGGACGTCACGCGTCGTACGCCGACCGGCTTCGCCGCCGCGGGCGAGCAGTTGTTCCTCCTCGGCGAGACCCGCGAGGAGCTCTCCGGCTCGGAGTGGGCCCACGTCGTGCACGGACACCTCGGCGGCCTCCCGCCCCGGCTCGACCTCGCCGCCGAGCAGTCGCTGGCCGCCCTGCTGCAGGACGCCTCTCGCGACGGTGTCCTCACCAGCGCCCACGACCTCTCCGACGGCGGCCTGGCGCAGGCGCTGGCGGAGTCGACCTTCGGTCGGGGGATCGGCGTCTCGGTGTCGCTGGCCGGCGTCTCCGACGACCCCTTCGTCGCTCTCTTCTCCGAGTCCACCGCCCGCGTGCTGGTGACGGTGACCGACGAGCAGGCCGACGCGCTGGCCGCGCTCGCCGAGCGCCACGGCGTACCCGTCGCATCTCTCGGCCGCACCGGCGGCGACACGATCTCGGTCGAGGGCGTCTTCGACGTCCCGGTCGCCGAGGTCAAGGCTGCCTGGCAGGCGACGCTGCCTGCTGTCCTCGGGGCCTGAGCCCCCGTGTGGGATCCCCGGCTGACCGGGGATCCCTCACGTTGTCAGGCTCTGCAAGGCCTGACAACCTTTGGAATCACCGGCTGACCGGGGATCCCGAAGCAGCTCGCGCTCAGCTCGAGCGCCGCATCGCCCGTACGCCGACCAGCAGCCCGAGTGCCGCCACGACCGCGGCCCCGGCGACACCTTGGGCGACGACGTCCGCCGGCCAGGTGCCCGCGAAGAGTGCGCGGGTCGCGTCGACGACGTACGTCATCGGGTTGAGCATCGACACGATCTCCAGCCAGCGCGGCGCACCCTCGACCGGGAGCAGGACCCCGGCGGTGAGCAGCGTCGGGAAGAGCAGCGTCTGCTGGATCGTCCAGAACATCCAGTCCTCGCCCCTCGACGCCAGCGCCAGGGCGAACGACAGCGCGCCGACCCCGATGCTGAAGAGCGACAGCAGGAGAGCGCCCGACAGCGCGCCGCCGAGGTGCAGGTCGAAGCTGAAGGGCGTCACGACGGCGACGATGATCGCGACCTGCATCAGCATCGGCACGACCTCCTTGAGCGCCCGTCCGACGAGCAGGGCCGGGCGGCCGAGCGGGGACACGAGCTGGCGCTCGTGCGAGCCGGACTGCATCTCCTCCATCAGGTTGGAGCCGGTGAAGGAGGCGCCCATCAGTGCGGTCATCGCCACGATGCCGGGCACGAACCACTGCAGCGCGGACCCGTTGCCGGCCATCTCGGGCAGGAGGGGTGCGAAGAGGCCGAGGAAGACCAGCGGCTGGATCATCGCGAACACGACGGCGAGCGGCTCGCGCCAGACCGGCTTGAGCTCGCGGTTCATCACGTTGAGGGTGTCACTCACGAAGGTGCTCATGCTGCGACCTCGCTCTCGAGGGTGGTGGCGTCGGACGGGGTGGACTGGGCCTCGCGCAGGCTGCGGCCGGTGAGGTCGAGGAAGACGTCGTCGAGGGTGGGGCGCGCGACCTCGACCCGTGCGGGGCGTACGCCGTCCGCGCCGAGGTCCGCGAGCAGGTCACCGACCATCGCGGAGCCGTCCTTCACCCGGAGGTCCACCGAGAGATCGTCGACCTCGACGCGGGAGTCCGGCACCCGCTCGAGGCGGGCTGCGGCCCGGGCGGCGTCCGCCGGCGAGGAGAACCCGACCCGCACCAGGTCGCCGAGCCCGCTCTTGAGGCGGGCGGCGGAGTCGTCGGCGATGACGCGGCCGTGGTCGACCACGATCACGCGACCGGCCAGGGCGTCGGCCTCCTCGAGGTAGTGGGTGGTCAGCACGACGGTGCTCCCGGTCTCGGCGTGCAGCCGCTGGACGAGGTGCTGGAGGTTGGCCCGGTTCTGCGGGTCGAGCCCGGTCGAGGGCTCGTCGAGGAACAGCACCCGCGGAACGTGCACGAGCCCCATCGCGATGTCGAGGCGCCGTCTCTGGCCGCCGGAGAGCGAGGAGACCTTGCGGTCGGCGACCGCCGCGAGGTCGAGGTCGGTGACGAGCTCCTCGGCCCGCCGGTGTGCGTCGGCGCGGGAGAGCCCGTGGGCCCGGCCCTGGCTGACGAGCTCGTCGCGCCCGAGCTGGCGCTGGCCGGCGCCGTTGCCCTGGCCGACGAAGCCGATGGCACGGCGTACGTCGCGCTGGCCGGTGACCACGTCGTGCCCGGCGACGCTCGCCGAGCCGGAGGTGGGCGGGATGAGGGTGGTGAGCATGCGGAGCGTGGTGGACTTCCCGGCCCCGTTGGGCCCGAGGAAGGCGACCAGCTCGCCCTGCCCGATCTCGAGGTCGAGGTCGGTGACGGCCTCGACGGTCTGCTTGCGCGAGGTGAAGTGGCGGGTGAGGCCACGGGTCACGATCGCCGGTCCGGTGTGGGTGTGTGGGGTCATGCGGACGACGCTAGGGAGTTATGCGGTCAGTTCCTGTCCGCATGAAGACCTATCTTGAAGGGCATGAGCACGAGTGCGCGGATGCTGCGGCTGCTGTCCCTGCTCCAGACCCACCGCTACTGGCCCGGTCCGGAGCTCTCCGAGCGGCTCGAGGTCAGCCCGCGGACGCTGCGCCGCGACGTCGACCGCCTGCGCGAGCTGGGCTACACCGTCGACGCCGTGCGCGGATCCGCCGGTGGCTACCAGCTCCGCGCCGGCGGCTCGCTGCCCCCGCTCCTGCTCGAGGACGAGGAGGCCGTCGCCATCGCCGTCGGGCTGCGTACGGCGGCCGCCGGGGCGGTCGCCGGCATGGACGGCTGGTCGGTCCAGGCGCTCTCCAAGGTCCTCTCCCTCATGCCGCCGCGGCTGCGCCGGCAGATGGACGCGGTCGCCTCGCAGACCGAGGCGCCGGGGCCGTGGGAGGGCGCACCGGTCTTCGACGCCGCCGTGCTCACCACGCTGGCGCAGGCCTGCCGCGACAGCGAGCTGCTCCGCTTCGACTACGCCGCACGCGAGGCCGAGGTGACCCACCGTCGGGTCGAGCCGCTGCGGCTGGTCTCGCTCGGGCGGCGGTGGTACCTCGTGGCGTACGACCGCGACCGCGCGGACTGGCGCAGCTTCCGCCTCGATCGCATCTCCGCGCCGGACCCCACCGGCCAGCGGTTCCGCCCGCGCGACCTCCCCGCCGCAGACGCCCTCGCCTTCGTGCAGCAGGGCATCCGTCGGATGCCGCAGCGTCACGCCGTACGCGTGCGGCTCGCGATGGACGCCGACGCCCTCGCCGCGTCGGTGGGCCGGTGGGGGACCGTCACGCCCGACGGTGACGGCTGCGTGCTGGAGATGAACGTCGACGACCTCGACTGGCCGGTCATGGTGCTGGCCGCGTCCGGCGCCGACTTCACCGTCGAGTCCCCGCCCGAGCTGGCGGAGCGGGTGGCTGAGGTGGGTGCACGGTTCTCGCGGGTGAGGGCGGTCCCCGCGTGAGGCCGACGACCCAGCCGCGCGCCGCTCGGCTCCGAACCCCTCCCATGCGCCGTCGTACGCTGCTCGCCCTGCCCGCACTCGGGCTGGTCCCGTCCGCGCTGCTGAGCGCCTGCTCCGAGGAGTTCTCCGTGTCCGACACCGCCCCCGGTCCGCCCTCGGCGCCGGAGGGGGCCGAGCTGATCACCTACGGCGACGACCCGTCCCAGGTCGTCGAGCTCCACCGCCCCGACGGAGCTTCCCGCGGCGTGGTCGTGGTGATCCACGGCGGGTTCTGGAAGTCGGCCTACGACCTCACGCTCGGCCAGCCACTGGCCCGCTCGCTCGCGGCCGAGGGCTGGACCGCCTGGAACATCGAGTACCGCCGTGTCGGCAACGGTGGCGGCACCCCGCAGACCTTCGACGACGTCGCGGCCGCGATCGACGCCCTCGCCGACGTGAAGGACCTCGACACCTCGACCGTCGTCACCCTCGGCCACTCCGCCGGCGGTCACCTCGCGGTGTGGGCAGCGGGTCGCGAGGCGCCCCGCGTCGCGGTCACCCACGCCATCTCCCAGGCCGGCGTCCTCGACCTCGTCATGTCCGAGCGGATGGGTCTCGGGGGTGGTGCCGCCGCCTCGTTGCTCGGCCACGAGCCCGGTCCCGACGACGCCCAGTGGGACCCCCAGCAGCAGATCCCGCTCGACGTGCCGGTGTGGTGCGTGCACGGCATCGACGACGCGATCGTCCCGCTCGGTCAGTCCGAGGGCTACGTCGTCGACGCACAGGCCGCCGGCGCGCAGGCCGAGATCGTGCGGGTTGAGGGCGACCACTTCGTCGTCATCGACCTCGAGAGCCAGGCGTGGACCGCGACGCTGGAGATCCTCGACTCCATCGCCTGAGCCGGTCATGGCCACCGGGGGCTAGCCTCGCCCCGTGCCCGCTCGCCTCAGGAAGCTCACCCCCTCCGACCTCGCGACCGCCCACGCGCACGGCGACACCAAGGCGCTGGTCAAGCACTACCTCGCCGTCCTCGAGCAGCGCGCGCCCGGCCGGTCGGTCGAGGTCCGCGTGCCTCCCTTCGCCGCCGTCCAGGTCGTCGAGGGGGTCCGGCACACCCGCGGCACCCCACCGGCGGTGATCGAGACCGACGCCGACACCTGGCTGGCCCTCGCCACCGGGCGTACGACCTGGCACGAGGCCGTCGACGCGGGCTCAGTCCGCGCGAGCGGGGAGCGCACCGACCTGTCGGCCTACCTCCCGCTGGGTGCCCCGTGAGGGCCGCCGTCGCGACCGAGGAGCTGGCCCGCGCCGTCGGTCCCGTCGACGGCGTCGAGGTCGTGGTCTGGAACGGTGACGGCCCGCCGCCCGAGGGCGAGGTCGAGCTCTGGGTGCCGCACTACGCCACCCGCGCCGACGTGATCGACCGCGGCCACGAGCTGCGCGGCCTGCGGGTCGTGCAGCTCCAGAGCGCCGGGTACGACGGCGTGGCGGAGCGGCTGCCAGACGGCATCACCCTGTGCAACGCGACCGGCGTGCACGACGACGCCACCGCCGAGCACGCGGTCGGCCTCGTGCTGGCCAGCCTGCGCGGCATCCCCGAGGCGGTGCGCGGCCACGGACACTGGCAGCCGATGCCCGGACGCCGCTCGCTGGCCGACGCGCGCGTGCTCGTCCTCGGCTACGGCTCGATCGGCCGTGCGCTGGCCGAGCGGCTCCTGCCGATGCGGACCACGATCACCGCCGTCGCCTCGCGCGGGCGCGACGACGACCTGGTGGGCCGGGTGCGCGGGATCGACGACCTGCCCGACCTGCTGCCGGAGCAGGACGTGGTGGTCGTGCTCGTCCCGCTGAGCGAGGCGACGCGCGGGCTCCTCGACGACGACGCGCTCGCGCTGCTCCCGGACGGCGCCCTGGTCGTCAACGTCGCCCGCGGCCCCGTCCTCGACACCGAGGCGGTGCTGCGCCACGCCGGGCGGCTGCACTTCGCCCTCGACGTCACCGACCCCGAGCCGCTGCCCGACGGGCACCCGCTGTGGTCCGCGCCGGAGGTGCTCATCACCCCGCACGTCGCGGGTGGCACGACGGCGATGCTGCCGCGCATCGCGGCGCTCGTCCGCGCCCAGCTCGAGCGGATGGTGGCCGGTGGTGCGCTGGTCAACGTCGTGAGCCACTAGCCTCCGCACCATGCACGTGAGCTCCCTCGGATTCCGCACCGACCTGGCCCTGCTGACCGCTTCCGGCAGCGTCGTGGAGGACCGCGGCACGCACCTCGTCGTCCGCTCGCCCGACAACCCGTCCTACTTCTGGGGCAATTTCATCCTGCTCGCCCAGCCGCCCGTCCCCGGCGGCGAGCGGGAGGTGGTCGGCGCCTTCCACACCGAGTTCCCGCTGGCCGAGCACGTCAGCATCGGCATCGACACGGCTGACCTCACCGACGACGCCCGGGCAGCCTTCGAGGCCGCCGGCATGACCGTCGACGTCGCCACCGTGCTCACCGCGTCCGCGCTGGTGGCGCCCCGTGAGGTCGAGGCCGAGGTCCGCGCCCTCGACGGCGACGATGACTGGGAGGCGCGCGCCCGGCTCAGCCAGCAGCTCTACCCGCAGACGTCCGAGGAGGCCTTCATGAGCTTCGCGCGGCAGAAGAACGTCCAGGAGCGCCGCCTCGTCGACGCCGGTCTCGGGCAGCGCTTCGGCGCCTTCGTCGACGGCACGCTGGTGTCCACGGCGGGTGCGTTCGTCACCGAGGACGGCGTGGCCCGCTTCCAGAGCGTCGAGACCCACCCCGACCACCGTCGCAAGGGTCTGGCCGCGGCCGTCGTCCACGCCGCCGGCCAGCACGCGCTCGACCGGCTGATGAACGGGGACGGCGTACGCACCCTCGCGATCGTCGCCGACACCGAGGGCGAGGCCATCGGGATCTACCGCCGCCTCGGCTTCGCCGACGCCGAGCGCCAGCTGATGCTGGAGAGGCGCAGCGGCGAGTGGGCCGAGGCCTGAGCCGCGTCCTCCCACTGTCCCGGCAACGGGTTGAAAGGTGCACTCCCGCCCCCACCGGTGGGGGCGGACGTGCACGGATGGACCCGTTACCCGCAGTGGTCGGCCGTCCACGGTCGGTCACTAGGGTGAGCCGTATGACTGTCGACATCACCGCTCGCCTCGCCGAGGTCATGCCCGGCATCCGCCGCGACCTCGAGGACCTGGTCCGCATCGAGTCGGTCTCCGCCGACCCGGCCCGCGCCGGCGAGGTCGAGCGCAGCGCCGAGGCCACCCGCGACCTCTTCGCCGCCGAGGGCTTCGAGACCGAGATCGTCCGTGCGTACGACGGCGCGCCGCCGGCCGTGATCGCGAAGAAGGCCGGCCCCGAGGGTGCGCCGACCGTGCTGCTCTACGCCCACCACGACGTGCAGCCCGAGAACGACCACGCTGACTGGGACTCCCCGCCGTGGGAGCCCACCGAGCGGGGCGACCGCCTCTACGGGCGCGGTGCCGCGGACGACAAGGCCGGCATCGCCGCCCACCTCGGCGCGGTCCGGATCTTCGGCGACGACCTGCCGGTCAACCTGGTGATGTTCATCGAGGGCGAGGAGGAGGTCGGCTCCGACACCCTCGTCGAGCTGCTCGAGACCTACAAGGACCGCCTCGAGGCCGACGTCATCGTCATCGCCGACTCGGGCAACTGGGACATCGGCGAGCCCGCCCTCACCACCAGCCTGCGCGGGCTGGTGCGCATGGACGTCGAGGTCCGCACGCTGACCCACGCCGTGCACAGCGGCATGTGGGGCGGGCTGGTGTCCGACTCGATCATGACCCTGAGCCGGGTCATCGCCAGCCTCAACGACGACGCCGGCAACGTCGCCGTCGCGGGCCTGCACTCGGGCCCCGCCGCCGACGTCGACTACCCCGAGGCCCGCCTGCGCGCGGAGTCCGGCGCGGCCGAGGGCATCGAGTGGATCGGCTCAGGCTCGGTCGTCGAGCGGTTGTGGACCAAGCCGTCCATCAGCATCACCGGCCTCGACGCCCCGAAGGTCGAGGGCGCCTCCAACACGCTCGTCCCGGCCGCGCGCTGCCGCATCAGCATGCGCATTGCGCCCGGCGACACCACCGCCAACGCGGTGCAGTGCCTGCAGGCGCACCTCGAGAAGCACACGCCGTGGGGTGCGACCCTCACCACGACGGTCGTCGACACCGGCGAGGCGACGCAGATCGACGCCAGCGGTCCGGCGTACGACGCCGCGCGCGCCGCGTTCGCCGAGGCGTGGGACGGCACCGCACCGGTCGACATGGGCGTCGGCGGCTCGATCCCCTTCATCGCCGAGTTCCTCGAGGCCTTCCCGCAGGCCAGCGTCCTGGTCACCGGAGTGGAGGATCCCGACACCCGCGCCCACGGCGCCAACGAGGGCCTGCACCTCGCGGAGTTCGAGAAGGTCGTCAAGGCCGAGGCGCTGCTCCTGCGCAACCTCGGCGAGCTCGCACGCTGACCGCCCACCCGAAGGGGCCACGGGGCTGGGTGGGCGTCGGTAGCGTGACGTCATGGCGACCTTCCGTGCCCGTGACCGCTCGTCGGCGGTCCTCCAGTCCTCGCGCAGCGAGGTGTGGGCGGCACTCACCGACCCCGACCTCATCGCCCGCCTGACGCCGTACGTCACCTCCATCGAGGCCCACGGCGACCGGTGGACCTGGCGGATGGGCACCATCCCGGTGCTCGGGATCTCCGTGGCCCCGAAGTTCACCGAGGTCATGGAGCTGCACCCCGAGGAGCGGATCGTCTTCACCCACGACCCCGCGCAGCCCGACGAGATGACCGCGGTCACCGGCACCTACGACCTCGCCGACCACGGCGACGGCGGCACCGAGGTCAGCATCGACCTCGAGATCGCCGCCACCCTGCCGCTGCCGGGACTGGCCCGGATCGCGGTCGAGCGGGTGATGGCCGGGGTGGTCAAGCACATGGGCACGGTCTTCTCGCGCAACCTGCTCAAGCACCTGGGGGAGGCGTGAGGGTCCTCGTCCTGGGGGCGACCGGCTACATCGGCTCCCGGCTCGTCCCGCACCTGCTCGAGCGGGGCCACGACGTCGTCGCCGCGTCGTCGTCGGCGCCCGACCCGGACCGGTTCGGCTGGGACGAGCGCGTCCGCGCGATCCGCTGCGACGTGACCGATGCCGAGGTCGTCGCCGAGGCGGTCCGCGACGTCGACGCCGTGGTCTACCTCGTGCACTCCCTCAACCGCTCCGACTTCGGCGACCGAGACCGGCTCGCCGCCGAGGTGGTGGCCGCAGCGGTGGCCGCGAGCGACGTACGCCGCCTCGTCTACCTCTCCGGCCTCGTCCCCGACGTGGCCGAGTCCGAGCTGTCGGCCCACATCGCATCGCGCTTGGAGGTCGAGCGCATCCTCCTCGGGTCGGGCACGGACGCCGTCGCGCTCCGCGCCGGCGTGGTGGTCGGGGCCGGGTCGACGTCCTTCGAGATCATCCGGCAGATCGCCACGCTGTTCCCGGTGCAGCCGGTCCCGCTGTGGATGCACAGCTCCGTGCAGCCGGTCGCGGTCTCCGACGTGCTGCGGGCGATGGACGCCGCTCTGGCCGACGACGGTCCGCTCGGCGCCGTCGACGTGGGGGGTCCCGACGTCGTGTCCTACCCCGACCTCATGCGGGCCTGCTCGCGCGCGGCGGGGCTCACCCGCCTCCGGGTCCCGGCCCCCGTCGCGCCGATGGGGCTCGTCGGCCTCGGCGCCGCCCTGGCGACCACCGCGCCGTTCCACACGGTCACCGCGCTCATCGAGTCCCTGCGCCACGACATGGTGTGCCGGCCCGACGCCACTTGGGACCCGGGCGACGGCGGTCCGCTGCTGGGGCTCGAGGAGGCGCTCGGCCTGGCCTCGACCGAGGCGTACGCCGGACCCGAGGGCGCGCTGCCCTCGGACCCGGCCTGGACGAGGGGCAACGTGCTGCTGGACCTGGCGCCCCTGCCGGCGTCGACGCGCGCCGCGGCCCGGCTCGCCCTCCACCGCGTCCGCGCGGTCCTGCCCGACGGCTGAGGGGCCGTCATCCGGACTGCTCCTTGAATGGTGACACTTCTGCTGTCACAGTGATGGGGCGGTTCCTGGGGAGGGGCCTCAGCCCGGGAGGTTGCCGGGCCGACCAGATCGGGTGACGCGGATGACCCCCTCCAACGACCCCTCGTGCGACCCCGCCGCCGGCGCGCAGGCCGCCCCCTCGCCGTACGCCGTCGACCGCCGCCGCTTCGTCGGCTACGTCCTCGGCGGTGCGACCCTCGTCGCGGCTGCCGACCTCGTGCTCGTCGACCCCCCGCCCGCGGGCGCGGAGATCCCGACCCTGCCCCAGGTGCCGGAGGTCTACGACCTCAACGACATGCTCACCGACGCGGCGCGCCCGACGGCGAACCTGATCACCGTCACGATCAACGAGGACGGCACGGCCAGCTTCGAGCTGCCGCGCATGGAGGTCGGGCAGGGCATCACCACCTCCACCGCGATGCTCATCGCCGAGGAGCTCGACCTGCCGGTGGACCGGGTGCGGGTGACGCTGGCGCCGGCCCGCCCCGAGCTGCTCTTCAACCAGCTCACCGGCGGGTCCAACACCACGATCTCGACCTACACCCCGATCCGGGTCGCCGCCGCGGTGGCGCGCAAGGCGCTGCTCGACGCCGCCGCGATCGTGCTCGGTGACACGGTCGGGGGCCTCGTCGCCAAGGCCGGCGTGATCACCGCGCCGGGCGGGGCGTCCGTGACCTACGGCGAGCTGGCGGTGAGGGCCGGTTCCGGCGGCACCCGCGCGGTGGAGGTCGAGCTCAAGAGCGAGCGCGACTTCGCCGTCATCGGGCAGCCCACCAACCGGGTCGACGCCCTCGCTGCGGTGACCGGCACCAAGGACTTCACCACCGACCTCGACGTCCCCGACGCGCTGCCGACCATGGTGTGCCGCGCGCCCACGCTCAACGGCACCCCGGTGTCCGTACGCAACCAGGCCGCGGTCGAGGCGATGCCCGGTGTCACCCACGTCGCGCAGGTCAGCACGGGCGTCGCCGTCCGCGCCAGGACCTACGGCCAGTGCATCGACGCGGTCCGCGCCCTCGACGTGGTCTGGAAGGACGGTCCGGTCGCGGGGGAGAGCGACGCGACGATCCTGAAGAAGCTCCGCGCGGCCCAGCTGCCGATGCCGAAGCTGCCGAACACCCCGCTCGCGCAGACCGTGTCGGGCGACTTCACCTTCTACTTCCGCAGCAACTCCGCGATGGACACCAACAGCGCCATCGCCGACGTCCGGCCCGACGGCGCGACCATCTGGTCGGGCCTGAAGTCGCCGATCGTGGCCCAGCAGCAGATCGCGCTCAAGCTCGGGATGAGCCCGGACAAGGTGAAGGTCAACGTCGTCACCGCGGGCGGGTCCTTCGGACGTCGGCTCTTCTTCGACGCGGCGCTCGAGGCTGCGGAGATCTCGCAGAAGATGGCGGCTCCGGTCCGGCTGATGTGGCACCGCGCCGACGACGCCCGGGTCGGTCGCGGCCACCCGATGGGCACCTGCCGGGTGCAGGCGACGGTGCTCGGCAACAACGTGCTGGCCTTCAACCAGTCCCTGACCTGCGTGGAGACCGACTTCCGCCACGGCCTCGGCGAGATCATCACCGCCGCCGCCGCGGACCTCCCGGCCGGCGTCGGCAACCTTGGCTTCGCCCAGACGATCTTCGCCCTCACCCAGGAGGTGCCCTACGACTTCGGCGCCGTCGTGCAGACCCTGGTGGAGACCGACGACCGCTTCAACACCGGCTCGATGCGCAACATCTACTCACCCGACGTCCGGGTGGCCAGCGAGCTCATCGTCGACCGGCTCGCGGCGAAGATGCGGATGGACCCCTACCAGTTCCGCCGGAAGTTCCAGCGCAACGAGCGGCTGCTGGCCGTCCTCGACACCGTGGCGCGGGCGGGCGAGTGGGGCAGGCCGATGCCGGCGGGCACCGCGCAGGGGATCGCGATCCACAAGGAGTACAAAGGCGTCTCGGCCTGCCTCGTGGAGATCGACACCCGACCCGCGACGACCGGGCGGCAGATCCGCAACGCCGTCACCGGCCCGCGCGTCACCCGCGTCACCTTCGCCATCGACGTCGGGCTGGCCATCAACCCCCGCGGCCTCGAGGCCCAGATGCAGGGCGGCATCAACGACGGCATCGCGCTCGCGCTGACGTCCAGCCTCCACCTGCGCGACGGGCACTTCCTCGAGGCGAGCTGGGACAACTACTTCTACACGCGCCAGTGGAACACCCCACCCGACGTCCGGGTGATCGTGATGCCGTCGGAGGAGACGGTGCCCGGCGGTGCCGGCGAGGCGGGTGTCGCGGCCTCCTTCGCCGCCGTGGCCTGCGCCTACGCCCGGGCCACCGGGACCATGCCGACGAGCTTCCCGATCAACCACGCCCAGCTGTCCTTCGAGCCCAAGCCCTTCGTCCCGCCGGTCCCGCAGTCGCCGACCGACGGCCTCGAGCTCACCTCCTGAGGAGCACGACATGCCAGAGCAGACTTTCATCGTCAACGGCGAGCGCGTCACGGTCGACGTGGAGGACGACGTACGCGTCCTGTGGGTGCTGCGCGACCTGCTGGGGATCACCGGGCCGAAGTACGGCTGCGGGATCAACGTGTGCAAGGCGTGCACGTCCCACATCAACGGCAAGGCGTTCAACCCGTGCGCCGTGCCGGTCGGGCAGCTCGGTGCCGACGACGAGGTGACGACCATCGAAGGGCTTCCCGACCAGGTCGAGCCCGCGCAGCGTGGTGACAACGGCCTGCACCCGATGCAGGAGGCGTGGCTGGAGCGCGACGTGGCGCAGTGCGGCTACTGTCAGCCCGGGCAGATCATGGCCGCGGTCGCGCTCGTCAACAAGGTCGCCGCCAGCGGTGGCCAGATCACCGACGCCGACCTCGACACCATCCGCAACATCTGCCGCTGCGGCACCTACACGCGCATCCGGGAGGCCATCAGGGACGGTGCGTCGAGGATGTGAGCCGATCGGCCCTAGACTCGGGGTCGTGCCCTACCAGACGAGCAGGCGGACGGGCGGCGACGGCCGTCTGACCACGGCCCTCGACCCCCAGGACCAGGGCCCGCAGGACGCCTGCGGCGTCTTCGGTGTGTGGGCCCCCGGCGAGGACGTCGCCAAGCTGACCTACTTCGGCCTCTACGCCCTGCAGCACCGCGGGCAGGAGTCCGCGGGCATCGCGGTCAGCAACGGGCGCCAGATCCTGGTCTACAAGGACATGGGCCTGGTCTCGCAGGTCTTCGACGAGTCGACGCTCGACTCGCTCAAGGGTCACCTCGCCATCGGCCACTCGCGCTACTCCACCACCGGCGCGAGCACCTGGCAGAACGCCCAGCCCACGTTCCGGCCCACCGTCGACGGGTCGATCGCGCTCGGCCACAACGGCAACCTCATCAACACCCACGAGCTGCGCGAGATGGTCGCAGACCTCCCCGACCCGGACGGTGAGCTGCCGCTCCAGGCCCGCGACGTCGAGACCTCCACCAACGACACCGGTCTGGTCACCGCGCTGCTGGCGCACCACCCCGACACCACGCTCGAGCAGCGCGCGCTCGAGGTGCTGCCGTTGCTGCGCGGGGCGTTCTGCTTCGTCTGGATGAACGAAGGCACCCTCTACGCCGCCCGCGACCCGCAGGGCATCCGCCCGCTGGTCCTCGGTCGCCTCGACCGCGGCTGGGTCGTGGCCAGCGAGGACGCGGCGCTCGCGACCATCGGTGCCAGCGTCGTGCGCGAGGTCGAGCCCGGCGAGATGATCGTCATCGACGAGAACGGCCTCCGCTCGCACACGTTCGCCGAGCCGGCCCGCAAGGGCTGCGTCTTCGAGTACGTCTACCTCGCCCGCCCCGACGCCACGATCAGCGGTCGCAACGTCCACGAGGCGCGCGTCGAGATGGGCCGCCGGCTGGCCCGCGAGTTCCCGGTCGAGGCCGACCTGGTGATGCCGGTGCCGGAGTCCGGCACGCCCGCCGCGTCCGGCTACGCCGCCGAGTCCGGCATCCCGTTCGGCCAGGGCTTCGTCAAGAACGCCTACGTCGGACGCACCTTCATCCAGCCCAGCCAGACGCTGCGCCAGCTCGGCATCCGGCTCAAGCTCAACGCCCTCGAGCACATGATCCGCGGCAAGCGCATCGTCGTGGTCGACGACTCGATCGTGCGCGGCAACACCCAGCGCGCCCAGGTCCGGATGCTGCGCGAGGCGGGAGCCCTCGAGGTCCACGTGCGGATCTCGAGCCCGCCGGTGAAGTGGCCGTGCTTCTACGGCATCGACTTCGCCACGCGCGCCGAGCTGATCGCCAACGGCCTCACCCCCGAGGAGATCGCCGCCAGCGTCGGCGCCGACAGCCTCGGCTACATCTCGCTGGAGGGCATGGTCGACGCGACCGCCCAGCCGGCCGAGCGACTGTGCACGGCCTGCTTCACCGGCGAGTACCCCATCGAGCTGCCCGACGAGAGCCTGCTCGGCAAGCACCTGCTCGAGGCGACGCTGCAGTCGCCGACGATGGGCCGCGCCTTGCCGGTCCTCAACAACCCCTGACCAGCACCCGCCGCTCCTGAGGAGAGACGTGACCGAGTCCCCAGCTGCCCCCTCCGACGTGGCCCCGGGCGCCTCCACCGGATCCGGGGCGTACGCCGCCGCCGGGGTCTCGATCGAGGCGGCCGACCGAGCCATCGACCTGATGAAGGGGTGGGTCGAGAAGTCCCGCCGCCCCGAGGTGATCGGCGGCCTGGGTGGCTTCGCCGGGCTCTTCGACGCCTCCGCCCTCACCCGCTACGAGCGGCCGCTGCTGGCCACCTCCACCGACGGCGTCGGCACCAAGGTGGCGATCGCGCAGCTCATGGACAAGCACGACACCATCGGCTTCGACCTGGTCGGCATGGTCGTCGACGACCTCGTCGTGTGCGGCGCCGAGCCGCTCTTCATGACCGACTACATCGCCTGCGGCCGCGTCGTCCCCGAGCGGATCGCGGCGATCGTCAAGGGCATCGCCGAGGCCTGCGTGGTCGCCGGTTGCGCCCTCATCGGCGGCGAGACCGCCGAGCACCCCGGTCTGCTCGACCCCGACGACTACGACGTCGCGGGCGCCACGACCGGCGTGGTGGAGGCGAGCAAGCTCCTCGGTCCCGGCCGGGTGCGCCCCGGAGACGTGGTCATCGCGATGGAGGCCAGCGGCCTGCACTCCAACGGCTACTCCCTGGTGCGGCACGTCCTGCTCGGCTCCCCGGACGCCGGCGGTGCCGGCTGGACGGTGGACCGCGAGGTCGAGGAGTTCGGCCGCACCCTGGGCGAGGAGCTGCTCGAGCCCACCCGCATCTACGCCAAGGCCTGCCTCGACCTCGCCGAGCGCACCGAGACCCACGCCATGTCCCACGTGACCGGCGGGGGACTCGCGGCGAACCTCGAGCGCGTGCTGCCCGAGGAGCTGTCGGTGCGCATCGACCGCTCGACGTGGACGCCGCAGCCGGTCTTCGACGTCGTGCGCCGGGTGGGGCAGGTGCCCCAGGCCGACCTCGAGGCGACCCTCAACTGCGGTGTCGGCATGGTGTCCCTCACCGCGCCGGAATCGGTCGACGCGGCCATCGCCCTGCTGGCCGGCCACGGCATCCGCGCGTGGGTGGCCGGCGAGGCCCGCAAGGACGACCGCGGCGGCGGCCGCGTGCTGCTGGAGGGCCAGCACCCCGGCTGGTGACGGACTTTCCGTGGTTCGGTCACGAATTGCGGGGTCTTGGTGTGCGGGAACAGCCACCGCTCAGGTAGCGTTGCCCCCACGATATGTAACCGATCAGACCGGGCGCGTCGGGAGAATCTCCCGACAGCCCCGGCCAAGTGTGCGAGGGGGTCGACCCTATGGGGCGCGGCCGAGCGAAGGCGAAGCAGACGAAGGTCGCACGCGACCTGAAGTACCGGACTCACGAGACGGACTTCGGCGCGTTGGCGAAGGAGCTGCACGGCGAGGACACCCACCGTTCGACGGATGTCGAACCCGACGATGACGAGTGGTCGGACCATGCCGACCCGCGTCGTCGCGTCGACTGACCGATCGCCGCACGCACGCATCCGGGTGATCGATGACCGGGTGGTCCGTCGTACGAGTGCGCCCTCACGCCGACCGGGCAGTTCGTTGCGCTGAGACACGGCGACCGGGCAGTTCGTGGCGCTGAGATGCAGCAACCTCCCCCGTTCCCTGCAGCGCTACCGCGAGGAACGGGGGAGGTCGGTGACGTCGTGGGCGACGAACCGCCCGGTCAGCCGAGGTGGATGCCGCGCAGCCGGCCGACCTCGCGCATGCGACGCTCGGCGAGGCGGTCGGCGGCCTCGGCGGTGGTGACGCCGTCGGAGCTCGCGAGCTCGAGGACGCGGCGGGTGGTGTCGAAGATGCCGGTCGCACGCTGCTGGGCACGCTCGAAGGAGAAGCCCTCGAGCTCGTCGGCGACCTGGATCACGCCGCCGGCGTTCACGCAGTAGTCGGGGGCGTAGAGGATCCCGCGCTCCTTGATCTTCTTCTCGATGCCCGGGTGTGCGAGCTGGTTGTTGGCCGCGCCGCAGATGATCGTGGCGCGCAGCACCTCGAGCACCTCGTCGCTGATCGCCCCGCCCATGGCGCACGGCGCGTAGACGTCGAGCTCGCTGGCGACCAGCTCCTCGGTGGAGGCGACGGCCTGGACCTGCGGGAACTGGACGCGGATCGCCTCGACCGACGGGGCGTGCACGTCGGTCACGACGACGGTGGCGCCGTCCTCGATGAGGTGGCGCACCAGGTGGCGCCCGACCTTGCCGACCCCGGCGATGCCGACGGTGCGACCGGCCAGCGTCGGCTCGCCCCAGGCGTGCTCGGCCGCGGCGCGCATCCCCTGGAAGGTGCCGTACGCCGTCAGCACCGAGCTGTCGCCCGCGCCGCCGTGGGCGACCGTGCGGCCGGTGACGTAGTCGCACTCGCGCGCGATGTGGTCCATGTCGTCGGAGAACGTTCCGACGTCGCACGCGGTGAAGTAGCGCCCGTTCAGCGACTGCACGAAGCGGCCGTAGGCGCGCAGGAGTGCCTCGGTCTTCAGCTCGGCCGGGTCGCCGATGATGACGGCCTTGCCGCCGCCGAGGTCGAGGCCCGCGAGCGCGTTCTTGTACGACATCCCGCGCGAGAGGTTGAGCACGTCGGCGATCGCGTCGTCGGTGCTGGCGTAGGGGAAGAAACGGGTGCCGCCGAGGCCCGGGCCGAGGGCGGTGGAGTGGAGCGCGATGATGGCCCGGAGGCCGCTCGCGCGGTCGTTGCAGAACACGACCTGCTCGTGCTCGCTGCCGAGCTCGAAGACGTCGACTCCCGAACTGGTGGCTCCAGACATGCTCATGCGTCCTTTTCTGGTGGGTGCGGCCGCGGGGTGTGCGGACCTGGTCGGAGCGGTCGAGGGGTGGTGACCGCCGTCACTCCCAGCGTAGTCCCGCCGCGTCACCGCGACCGCATCAGCACCAGGTCGCCGTGGGTGCCGTAGCCGAGCAGCTTCCCGCCCGCCGCACGACCGTCGAAGGTCGCCATCACCCAGCCGCCGTCGACCGCGGCGAGCGTCGGCCAGGGGAGGTTGGTCGGGTAGGGCGGGCACCTACTTCCCCGAGTGGCTGCTCGCGTCCAGCGTGCCGCGCTCGGTCATCGCCAGGTCGAAGGCCGGGAACCGGGCCCGGCGCCCGCGCGGGGAGTCGCGACCGTCGCTGGCCAGGACGACCGTCCGGCCGTCGATCTCGACCAGCGTGGTGCCCTCGGTCGCGGTCCGGTCGGTCGCCGCACCGAGCAGGCGCAGTTCGTCGAGGGCGGGGCCGCCCGCGAGCGCCGGGTGGAAGTCGAAGAACCGCCGGGCGCTGACGAAGCCGACCAACCAGCCGTCGTCGCGGCGCACCAGGTGCGGGTCCCAGGTGGCGATCGACGCGAGCCCGTCGGTGGGCAGGGGCAGCTCGCGGGTGTCGAGGACGTGGGCGCCGTGGAGCAGGTCGGCGTCCGACTCGGCGAGCGTGACGCGCAACCCCGCCGGCGTACGCCGTCCTGCGCGGGTGGCCGGCTGCTCGAAGTCGCCCCACGTGCTGGTGGCCACGAGCCAGCCGCCGCTGTCGGTGCGGACCAGGTGGGTGGCGTGGTCGCCGAAGACCCCCGGTCGGTCGGGACGTCGGAAGAACAGGTCCGCGCCGTGGGTGACCTCGAGCGTGCCGAGGTCGAGCGACCACACGCTGGTGTGAGCAGTGTCGAAGAACCCCGGACCGGCGGACGTCGCGGTGAGCCACGCGGTGTCACCGTCGCGCAGCGGAGTCCCGTCCTCGGTGGTGACGAACCTCGTGTCGCGCAGGCCGAGCTGGCCGAAGCGACCGGCCGCACCGCCTCCGGTCGGCAGCTCGACGACGAGGTCGGCCAGGGCGGCCTCGTCGCGCGTGTCGAGGACCTCGCGCAGGTCGTGGCGCGCCCGTGCCACCCAGCGCGACTGCTTGAGGGTCCACGCCGTGACGTGGGTCCCGGTCAGGGTGAGAGCGGTGCCGGTCGGCCCCTCGGCGCGGTGGAAGCGTCGGCTGCGCAGCTCGCGGCGCTCGCCGTCGCCGTCGACCGTCAGCGCCACCGAGCCGTCGGTGACCGTCATCCCCAGGCGGTGTCCGCCGAGGCGCAGCGCGGGGCCGGGGCCGTCGGCGGCCGGCGAGGTCGCGGTGACGTACGGCGCCACGGCCGGCATCGCCACCGCGCGGGCGTCGTCGGTCCAGACCTCGACCGCGTCGGGCGCGAGGAGGTCCACCGGCCGCGACCGGCGCACGATCTCGAGGCGGGGGAGCACGGGGCCATCATGCCGACCACCCGGGATGACCATGCCCATGGCCCGTTCGGACCACGGGTCGGGGCTCGTTCCACTGTGGCCGCCCAAGCGTTGGCCTGTCGTTCATCCGGGACCGTGTCGCCGTTCCGTCGCCGAGATCGAGACTAACGACGCACACCAGCCGACACCGATGTCTCATCGGGGCTCTCGTCGGGGCGTGGCGACTGTCAGCAGATTCTCTCGGGCCCGTTTCGAAAGTTCCCCGTGACCACTCTCCCCGTCCAGGACTCCGTCCTGCCCGCGGGACCGCCTGCGCCGCGCAGGCTGTCCCGCCGGGCGACCGGTGTCGACCGCGTCTTCGAGGCCGGTGCTCGCGCCGTGGGCGCCACCGTCCTCATCGTCACCGGAGGCATCGGCGCCTTCCTCGCGTGGCAGTCGGTGCCGACCCTGCAGCGTTACGGCTGGAGCTTCTTCACCGAGAGCGCCTGGCAGCCCGAGGCCGATGCACTCGGCATCGCCGCGGTGCTGGTCGGGACGGTGTCGATCGCCGGCGTGGCGATGGTCCTGGCGTTCCCCCTCGCCTTGCTGACCGCGCTCTACATCAGCGAGTACGCCCCTGCAGAGATGAAGCCCACCCTGGTCTCGCTCGTCGACCTGATGGCCGCGGTCCCGTCGATCATCTACGGGATGTGGGGCTACTTCCTGGTCATGCCCCACGCTGCTGCGTTCGGTCTGTGGCTCCACCAGAACCTCGGCTGGATCCCGCTCTTCGCCGTCGACGCTGACCCCGACGCCGCGGTGTGGGACCAGTCGCGCTACATCGGGAGCGCGTTCTGCGCCGGCATCGCCGTGGCGATGATGGTGCTGCCGATGTCGTGCGCGGTGATGCGTCAGGTGTTCTCCCAGACGCCGCCCGGCGAGAAGGAGGCAGCGCTGGCGCTCGGTGCGACGCGCTGGGGCATGATCCGCGCCGTCGTCCTGCCGTTCGGTCGCGGCGGCATCATCGGTGGCACGATGCTCGGGCTGGGTCGAGCGCTGGGCGAGACGATCGCCGTCCTGCTCATCATCTCGCCCGACTTCATCATCAAGCCCCGGATCCTCGAGGTCGGCACCAGCTCGGTGAGCGCGCTCATCGCCGGACGCTTCGGCGATGCGAGTGCTGCGCAGCTCTCCGCGCTGCTCACCGCCGGCTTCGTCCTCTTCGTGATCACCCTCCTGGTCAACACGCTCGCGGCCATGATCGTGGCGCGCAGCCGCTCCGGCGCGGGGACCGACGCGTGAGCGCCACCCACGAGGTGGGCACCGCGACCGCCGCGCTGACCACTCACCTGCCGCACCGCGACCTCGACGCGCCGCCGCCCGTGCGGCGTCCGGGTCTCGGGAGGGCGACCGCGGAGGAGCGCTTCGCGGTGGCGGGTGCGTGGTTCGCGGCGCTCGCGATGGCCTGGATCATCACGCAGCGACTGCTGCCGCTCGGGGGCCCGGCCTGGTTGCTCGTGGCCTGGTTGGTGCTCGGGCTCGTCGTGAGTGCCGTGACCACCTCGATGACAGGACGGCGCGTCGACGTGGTCGACCGCGTGGCCGGTGGCCTCGTCACCGCAGGTGCGCTCGTCGTCTGTGCTGCGCTCGTCAGCACGGTCGTCTTCGTGGTCTACCGGGGGTGGGAGCCCCTCCTGCACCTGAACTTCTTCGTCGACGACATGGCGGGCGTCGGCCCGCGCGACCCCTTCGACCGGGGCGGCATCGGCCACGCCATCCTCGGCTCGGCCATCCAGCTCGGCATCGCCATCGCCGTCACCCTCCCGCTCGGCATCGGTACGGCCGTCTTCATGACCGAGGTCGGTGGACGGTTCGCCGTGGTCGTCCGCACGATCGTGGAGGCGATGACTGCGTTGCCGTCGATCGTGGCCGGGCTCTTCGTCTACACCGTCCTGATCGTCGCGCTCGGATTCCCGCGGTCGGGGTTCGCCGCGGCGATGGCCCTGTCGGTGATGATGCTGCCGATCATCGCCAGAGCAGCGGACGTCGTGCTCCGGGTCGTCCCCGGTGGGCTGCGGGAGGCCAGCCTCGCGCTGGGCGCGAGCCGGTGGCGCACGGTGTGGCACGTGGTGCTCCCGACCGCCCGCCCGGGGCTGGCGACGGCCCTCATCCTCGGCGTGGCTCGAGGCGTCGGCGAGACGTCCCCGGTCCTGCTCACCTCGGGCGTCGCCACGTTCTTCGTCACCAACCCGACCGACGGCGTCATGAACTCCCTGCCCCTCTTCATTTTCAAGGGCGCCCGCAGCCCTGAGCCGATGGACATCGACCGGGCCTTCGCCGCCGCCACCGTGCTGCTGGTGCTCGTCCTGGTCCTGTTCGTCATTGCTCGCCTCGTGGCGCGCCCGCGTCGCACCCCCGACCGTCGCCGCCCGCGTACGCCCCGCCCCGCGCCTGCTTCCTCCGAGGAGTCCCGATGACCGCCCGCCGGACCCGTCTGCTGACCGCCGCTGTCGCGGTCGTGCTGGTCTCCCTCCCCGGGCTCTCCGGGGCCGCCCACGCCGAGGAAGGGCTCGGCAACGCCACCCCGCGCGCCGCCTACGCACAGATCGAGGGCTCGGGATCCACGTGGTCGGAGGTGATCGTCCAGCAGTGGATCTCCGACGTGGACGCGCTCGGGATGAAGGTGACGTACAACGGGGGTGGCTCGTCCCAGGGCCGCAAGAACTTCGCGCAGAACGTCACCGACTTCGGCATCTCCGAGATCCCGTACCCCGGCGTCGACGAGTTCGGCAACGCGGACAACAGCGACGGTCGCGAGTTCGCCTACCTCCCGATCGTCGCGGGCGGCACGGCGTTCACCTACCAGCTCAAGATCGGGGACGAGCTGGTCCGCAACCTGCGGCTGTCGGGGGAGACGCTGACCCGGATCTTCACCGGCGAGATCACCGACTGGTCCGACCCGGCCATCACGGAGGACAACAACGGGCGCGCCTTCCCCAAGCTGGCGATCACACCGGTGGTGCGATCCGACGGCTCGGGGACCACGGCGCAGCTCACGACCTGGATGGACCAGGAGTACCCCGAGGTCTGGCGGCCCTACTTCGGCAAGTCCGGCTACACCTCCTACTACCCGAAGAAGGGCCGGATGATCGCCCAGGCGGGATCCGACCAGGTCATGAACACGATCAGCGGCTTCGCCGGCAACGGGATGATCGGCTACGTCGAGTACGCCTACCCGCTCAACAAGGACTATCCGGTCGTCAAGGTCCTCAACGAGGGCGGCTACTACGTCGAGCCCACCCAGTACAACGTCGCGGTCGCGCTCACGCAGGCGCGGATCAACGAGGACCGGTCCTCGCCGCTGTACCTCACCCAGATCCTGGACGGCGTCTACAACTCCACGGACCCGCGCGCCTACCCGCTGTCGTCCTACAGCTACATGATCATCCCGACCGGCGCCGACGACCAGCGCATGACGACCGCCAAGCGCCAGACCCTCGGCGACTTCATGTACTACTCGTTGTGCGAGGGCCAGGCCAAGGCGGGGCCGTACGGCTACTCCCCGCTGCCGCTCAACCTGGTCCAGGCCGGCTTCACCCAGCTGGCCCGGCTCAAGGAGGCCGACCCCGCCGTCGACATCGAGAACCGCGACGCCACCCGGTGCAACAACCCGACGTTCGTCGCGGGCAACCTCAAGCAGAACAGGCTGGCCCAGATCGCTCCGCAGCCGGCTGCGTGCGACGAGGTCGGCGAGGGGCCCTGCGGCACCTCGACCGGCACCGGGGAGCCCTCCACCGACGGGGACCAGCCCGACGGCACGAGCGAGGCAGAGGGCGACGGCTCGGGCAAGCAGGGCGGTCGGGGAGACGGGGGTGGTGACCCAGGTGGCGGAGGCACCGTCACGGCCGGCGAGGACCCCGGCGCGACCGTGGTCGACCCGGTCACCGGTGAGGCCGTCGGAGCCGAGGCAGGCGCTGAGACCGTGTCGGGGACCGGCACCACGTCCGACCCCATCTACGCCACGCCGACCGAGCTGTCGGCCAACCGGCCCGGGGACGGTCGGGCCTTCGGCGCCCTGGCCGCGCTGGAGCTCCTGGCCCTCGTCCTCGTGCCCGGTCTGCTGCTCGCCAGGGGCGTACGACGTCGCGGAGGTGCCCGGTGAGGCGCCGGGTGGCGGCTGCGTTCGCGGCGCTGGTGGCGACGGCCGCCGTGCCGGTGGCGATCGCTCCCGGCCAGGTCCTGGCGGCGGCGCCGGAGGTCCCGGAACCGGCGTACACGGCGACAAGGAGCCTGGACCGCACCGTGACGGTCCAGGGCCAGTCGCTCACGATCGACTCGCGCCAGATGACGGTCACGGTCGACCGGACGACCGAGCTCCGCGGGCGTGAGCGGGTCAACATCTCCTGGACCGGGGCCCACCCGACCGGCGGTCGCTCGTCGAGCCCGTTCGGGGAGCAGGGCCTGCTCCAGGAGTACCCGGTCGTGATCCTGCAGTGCCGTGGGCTCGACGACCCGACCCTGCCCGCCGACCAGCAGCTGTCCCCCGAGACGTGCTGGACGTCCTCGCGTGCCCAACGCACCCAGGTCGTCGACGACAGCGAGGCGGCGTGGCGTCACGACGTGCACGCGACCGAGGAGCAGCGCGGGCAGAAGTACGGTCTGTCACCCATCCCGGCCGAGTGCAGCGACGTCGAGACCTTCTCGACCCACATCACGCCGTTCCGGGCCGCCGACGGCACCGTCTACCCCAGCTGCACGTCGGAGACGATGCCTCCCGAGGCGGCGATCGGCGCGGCCTTCCCGCCCGCGGAGCAGGCGGCCTTCAGCGACCTGGAGGGCAACGGGCACGCCAAGTTCGAGGTGCGTTCCGACGTCGAGAACGAGTCACTGGGTTGTTCCGACACCGTCGCGTGCTCGATCGTCGTCATCCCGATCCAGGGCATCAGCTGCCTCGACGAGGACCCCGCCTGCAACCGCGGTGGGCAGTTCGAGGCCGGTGCCAGCAACTACGCCAACCAGGGCGTGGACCTGACCGCGTCACCCGTGCTGTGGTGGTCGGCCTCCAACTGGCGCAACCGGTTCTCGGTCCCCATCACCTTCGGCCTCCCGCCGGATGCCTGCACGGTGCTCGACTCGCGCGCGCCGACCGGCTTCTACGGCTCCGAGCTGATGGCGCAGGCATCGCTGCAGTGGTCGCCCAGCTTCTGCCTCGACGAGGACCGCTTCAAGTTCCAGCACAACAAGATGGCCGACGCGGCCGGCTTCACCCTCGCGGAGAACGGAGGGGCGGCCGCCGCCTTCGTGTCCGGCGAGCACGAGGCCAGGGGGACCGACCCGATGGCCTACGCGCCCACGGCCGTCACGGGCTTCTCCATCGGCTACGTCATCGACAGGCCGGGCAACGCCGGTGAGTTCACCGACCTCAAGCTCAACGCCCGGCTCCTCGCGAAGCTGATGACCCAGTCCTACCTGGGCAGCGAGCTGGGCCGCGGCCATCCCGGCATGACTGCGAACCCCGTCTCCCTCAACCTCGACCCCGAGTTCCAGCAGCTCAACCCGGGGCTGGACTCGATCGCTCGCGAGGCGGCGGCCACCCTGCTGTCGCTGTCGGAGTCCAGCGACGTGATCGAGGCGCTCACCTCCTACATCGCCCAGGACCGGGACGCGCAGGCGTTCGTCGACGGCAAGCCGGACCCGTGGGGCATGCGGGTCAACCCCAGCTACGAGTCGCTCGACCTCCCCACCTCCGAGTGGCCGCTGCTCGACGACTACGTGCCGGTGACGGCGGACGAGTGCCGCCAGCAGAACCCCGCGCCGTACTTCACCCAGATCGCTGCTCCGGTCACCTCGCTGCGCAAGATCGCCGAAGCGATCCTCGATGCGTGGCCCAACGTTCAGACCAAGTGCGACCGGGCGACCTTCACCGACCCGTGGAAGATCGGCCGGGTCGACCGGCAGGGCGTGGGCACCCGGATGATGCTGGGGGTCGTCAGCATCGGTGACGCCCGCCGTCTCGGCCTCGCCGAGGCCCGCCTGGCCACCCGCAACGACTTCGTCGGTCCGACCGAGACAGGGATGGTCCGCGCCCTGCGCCTCGCTGAGCCGAGCGCGAGCGGGCAGGAGCCGTTCACCCTCGACATGTCGGCCCTGGTGCGGGCAGATGCCTATCCCGGCACGATGGTGGTCTACACCGCAGCGCGTACGGCGAACCTGCCGCAGGCAGATGCCGACAAGGTCGAGCAGTTCATCCAGGTGGCCACGTCCGAGGGCCAGCAGCCGGGCTACGGCAACGGCGAGCTGCCGCCCGGCTACGTGCCCCTCAGGAAGTCCGGGGTGACCGCGCCCCTGTGGAAGCAGGCGCAGGTGGTGGCGGCGGCCATCGGTGCCCAGGCCGGCGCGCCGGAGGACGAGGACGATGACGGACCCGCGGACCGGGGTGGCGAGGACACGTCGACGGGCGAGGACGTCCCGGGCCCCGGGAGCGTGACGTCGGTGGACGACTCCGGAGACGGCACGAGTGATGACCAGGCCGAAGCGGGTGGGAAAGAGGGCGACGGCGGTGACGACGCGGACGCCGAGGAGCCCGAGATCCTCACCATGCCCCCCACGACCGAGGTCTCCTCGCCCGTGGCCCAGCGCGTCATGCCCATGTTGCTCCTCGTCACGCTGCTCAGCGCCGTGGCAGTGAACCTCCTCCGGCTTCGCCACCTCCGCAGGGGGCGGGGATGACGGTGACCACGAGTCGTCCCCTGCCCAGCGACACGACGCGGGAACGACCCGCGCGCCGGGTCTTCCCGCGACGCCCGCCTCGCCCGCCACGCCCCTCCCGCAGCGCTCCCCAGGGTGGTGATGACGTGTGGTCCGTGGTCTCCACGACCTCGGTCATGTGCTTCCTGGTGGCGGGGTGGATGGTGGCGCAGATGCTCCTCCTCGGCGGACTCTCCCAGGACCGGGCCCAGTCCACCCTCTACCGGGAGTTCCGTGCCGAGCTCGCCGCCGGCACGGCCCCTCTCGGGCCCGTGACCGCGGTGGGTCGACCGGTCGCCACGATCTCCATCCCGCAGATCGGAGTCGACCAGGTCGTCGTCGAGGGGACGGCGTCGGGCGACCTCCTGTCCGGCCCCGGGCACCTGCGCAACACCGTGCTCCCGGGGCAGCTCGGCACCTCGGCGGTCTTCGGTCGCGCCAGCACCTACGGGGCTCCCTTCGCCCGCCTGGGCGAGCTCGGTGCCGGAGACCAGGTCGACGTCGTCACGGCCCAGGGCGCCGTACGGTTCCGGGTCATCGGCGTACGCCGCGCCGGTGACCCGCTGCCCCAGCCCCGTCCCGAGGGTGCAGCCCGGCTCGTCCTGGTCAGCGGCGAGGGGAGCGGCACCCGGCTGCCGTCCCTGTCGCCGGGTGGGGTCGTCTACGTCGACGCCGAGGCGAAGAAGGCATTCGACACGCCACAGGGCCTGCCGCCCGTGGTCCCTGATCCGGAGCAGGCGATGGCAACGGAGTCAGGGGCGGTCCTGCCGCTCCTGACTCTCTGCCTGGGGCTGCTCCTGGCGCTGACCCTCGGGGTCATCGCCGCCCGGCAGCGGTTCGGAGCCGCCCTGGTGTGGGTGGTCGCGACGCCCGTCGTGATCGCCGTCGCCTGGGTCACGACCGACGTGGTCATGCGGCTGCTGCCCAACCTGATGTGACCCGCACGACCCGTCGGGAACCGACCCGACGCACAACCCCGAGAAAAGGAAACCCGATGTCTGTTCGCAGGCTCCTCGCGGGCGTGGCCACCACGTCCCTCCTGGCGACGGCCCTGGCCGTGGCCGCTCCGGCCCAGGCCGACCCGACGTTCGTCCCCGACGCCGACGACATCGTCGGCGCAGGTTCGGACACCTCGATGTACGCCCTGACCTACCTCGCCGACGGGAACGCCGGCGTCGCCGGATACAACGCCGGTGGCGCCGCCCAGCGCCTGGTGTCGTTCGACGCCAACATCTTCAACGCCGCTGGAGCGCAGACCAACTCCGCCACCGTCGTGCTCCGCGACGGCACGGCCCCGATCACTCGGCCGAACGGCTCCGGTGCCGGCAAGAACCTGCTCTACGGTGCGGGCAACAACCCCAACGTGAGCTTCGCGCGGTCGTCGTCGGGCAACAACGCCAACGAGACGGCCGCGAACCTCCAGGCATTCCCGTTCGCCAAGGACACCCTCGCCATGGCGACGGCATCGACGTCGAACGCCCCGGCGTCCCTGACGCCCGCCCAGATCGTGTCGATCTACAAGGGGGAGGTCACCAACTGGAGCCAGCTCGGCGGCGCAGCTGGCGTCATCAAGCCGCTCATCCCGCAGACGGGCTCCGGCACGCGTTCCTTCTTCGTCTCCGAGCTCAAGTCGATGAACGGCGGCGTCGACGTCGCACTGGCCGGCACCGTCACCCCGGTCCAGGAGCACGACGACTCGGCGATCAAGGCAGACCCCAACGCGGTCGCGCCCTTCTCGGTGGGTCGCGCGGGACTGCTCGGCACGCTGCGGATCGAGCAGGGCTGGTCGGCAGCCCGCGCGCTCTACAACGTCGTCAGGCCCGGGGACGCCGCGAGCGCGTGGGCCCAGGGGATCTTCGGCCCGACCGGTTTCGTCTGCTCGCCCGCGGCCACCTCCCTGATCCTCGACGCGGGCTTCGAGCAGCTCCTGTCGACCGCGCAGGGGGGCAAGTGCGGCGTGGCCACCAACACCGCCACTGCGGCCAGTGACCTCCTGACCGCGAAGGTCAGCACGACCACGACCGTCTCCGGGGTGTCGACCTCTGCCGGTGCGCTGTCCCTCACGGCCACCGTCGGCGGCGGCGGGACGCTCAAGCCTCAGGGCGTGGTGGCGTTCTCGATCGACGGTGTCGTCAAGGGCAACGGCGTCGTGACCGGTGGGCGGGCCACGTTCTCGACGACGGGCCTCACGCCGGGCGTGCACAAGGTGAAGGCCACCTTCACCCCGACGGGTGCCGCCTTCAACGCCTCGAGCTCCGCCGAGGTCGACGTGACGGTCCGGTCTGCCGACGCCGTCCCTGCGCCGACCCCGGCCGCGACGAAGCTCTCGCACACCTTCAAGAAGAGCTACGCCAAGGGCGCGAGCATCAAGGGCAAGGTCAAGGTCAAGGAGTCCGCCGCGGGCACCGCCTCCGGCAAGGTCGTGGTCAAGCTCGGCAAGAAGACCGTCGGCAAGGGCACCGTCAAGGGTGGCACCGCGACGATCAAGCTCACCAAGCCGCTCAAGAAGGGCAAGAACAAGCTGGTCGCGAGCTACGCCGGCAACGCCTCCTTCGCGGCCTCGAAGGTGAAGTTCGTCATCACCATCAAGTGATGCACCTTCCCGCCTGAGCAGGGGCGGGCGGCTCGCTGACGGCCGCCCGCCCCATCCTCCCGCCCGTCCCGCGCTGCACCCCCGCCCTGATCGAAGAAGACCGCCATGACCCAGTCCACGCTGCCTCCCGCCGCCTCGTCCCCCGACCCCACGAGATCGGCCGGCGGCCCGGCCACGCTCGAGGCACGCGACATCACGGCGTGGTTCGGCACCCACCAGGTGCTCGACCGCGTCTCGTTGACCATGCCCGCCTCGGGCATCACCGCCCTGATCGGCCCCTCGGGCTGCGGGAAGTCCACCTTCCTGCGGATCCTCAACCGGATGCACGAGCTGGTGCCCTCCGCCGCTCTTGCGGGCGAGGTCCTTCTCGACGGCGAAGACATCTACGACCCGCAGCGCAGGCTCACCGATGCCCGTCGCGCCATCGGGATGGTCTTCCAGAAGCCCAACCCGTTCCCAGCGATGTCCATCCGCGAGAACGTGCTCGCGGGCCTGCGGCTGACCGGCACGAGGCTCGGCAGGCACGACAAGGAGGCCCTCGTCGAGGAGTGCCTGGTCAGGGGGGGCCTGTGGAACGAGGTCAAGGACCGCCTGGACAGCCCCGGCGGCGGGCTCTCGGGTGGCCAGCAGCAGCGCTTGTGCATCGCCCGCTCGCTGGCCATCAAGCCGCGTGTCCTGCTGATGGACGAGCCGTGCTCGGCGCTCGACCCGACCTCGACCCGCGTGATCGAGGAGACGATGAAGGATCTCGCCCGACAGGTCACCATCGTCATCGTCACGCACAACATGCAGCAGGCAGCGCGCGTGTCCGACACGTGCGCCTTCTTCCTGGCCTCGCAGGGTACGCCCGGTGTCATCGTCGAGCACGGCGACACCGGCGCGATGTTCTCCAGCCCACGCGACGAACGGACCTCCGACTACGTCAACGGCCGCTTCGGCTGAGCCCGGTCCGCGGCACGGCCGCACGCAGAAGGGCCCCGATCGGGACGTGATCGGGGCCCTTCTGTGCTTGTGGGCAGGGGCGGGGTCGAACCGCCGACCTATCACTTTTCAGGCGATCGCTCGTACCAACTGAGCTACCTGCCCAAGCGGGACGAGAATACATGAGTCGCGCGGCAGGGACGGAATCGGCTCGCCTCAGGAGCCGCGCACGGGCAGCTCGAGCCAGAAGGACGACCCGACGCCGGGGGTGGACTCGCCGCGCACCGCGCCACCGTCGCGCTCGGCGATCGTGCGCGACATCGACAGGCCGAGCCCGCTGCCCTTGGTGCCGCGGGGCGCGAACCGCACGAACGGCTCGAAGGCGTGCAGCAGCTGGTCGGCCTCGAGGCCGGGTCCGTCGTCCCGCACCAGGACCCGCACCATCTCCAGCCCGCTCTCGCCGCGCAGGCGCTGCGTCGTCAGGTGCACCTCGCCCGCGCCGTTGCGGTGGTGCTTGATGGCGTTGCCGAGCAGGTTGGCCAGCACCTGGCGTACGCCGGACGGGTGCGCCCACGCGGTGACGGCGGGATCGATGTCGACGTGCATCTCGACCCCGGCCGCCCTGGCCGGGTTGCGGTGCCAGTGCACGACGTCAGCCACGGCCTCGGCGAGGACGACGTCCTGCTTCTGGTCGTCGCTCGACAGGGCACGACCGGTGCCGAGCAGGTGATCGACCACCGTCAGCACCTGCTCGCAGGCCCGCACCATCGCCGGGCCGTCCCGGAGCAGGGCCGCCGAGACCGGGTCCTGCGGCGACTGGCCGGCGTCGTCGAGGAGCACCTCGGTGTAGCCGAGGACCGAGCTCAGGGGCGTACGCAGCTCGTGACCGACAGCGCCGAAGAACTGCTGGTAGGCCAGCTGCGCCTCGGCTCCCGCATCGATCGCCTCGGCCAGGGCCCGGCGCGAGTGCTCGAGCATGATGCGCGAGGTGATCGCGGCCGTGAGTAGCCGCAGGTCCTCGATGAAGACCTCGGGCCACGGACCGACAGCCATGCTGACGGCCGACACGCTGCCGAACATCTCCCCGCGCGAGAGCAGGGTCGTCGCGACCAGGCTGCGGACGCCCGCCCTTCCTAGTTCGTCGCGGTCCTGGGCTGCCTCGGTCGGCATGAGCTCGACGTCGGTGAGGGCGGCCAGACCTTCCGCGCGGGCGTGGGTCGAGAGCCACGGCATGGTGAGCGCCGCCTCGGGGCCGGCGTCCGGGGGAGGCAGGAGGGATCCGAAACCGGGGCGCAACCAGTCCCGCACCCACGCCCGGCCGCCGAGGCGCAGCCATCCGGTCGGGTCCTCGGGGGCGAAGGTCGTCAGCGAGGCGATCACCAGGTCGACCCGCTCGTAGGACAGCAGGTGCGTGGCCGTGCGCGCGATGGCCTCGTCGGCGCTGATCTCGGCTTCGAGGATGACTCCGGCGAGACGGGCGGCGTCGGGGGAGACCGGCCCGCGGGAGGACAGGTCCTGCAGCGCGGACTGCTGGGTCACGGTGTCTCCCTTCGCGAAGCAGTGAAGCGGCACGGTGAGGGCAGGATGCCCCGACTCTGGTCGATCGACACGCTCTCGCTCAAGGAGATGGTCCGGTCCACTCCCCACCGGGCGAGGTGGGCCAGCTGGGCCGTACCCAGAGTACGCCCCGGGCATGCGTGCGGTCCTGCGCCGAACGGCAACCAGGCACCCGGCCGTTGGAGAGCGTGCTCCCATCGGTCGGGGGCGAACGCGCTGCGGTCGGGGTCGTCACCGGGAACGAGGTGGTCCGAGCGCCCGAGGAGCAGCGGGCTGACGAGCACCAGGCGGCCGGCGGGCACCCGTGCACCGGTGAGCTCCACCTCCGCGGTCGTGAGCCGCGCGGTGACCCAGGTCGGGGGAGTGAGTCGCAACGTCTCCCACACGGCGTACGTCGGGTCGACGTCCCCGGTCCCGTGCTGGCCGAGCCACGCCAGCAACCACGCGCCGGCAGCGATCGGGACCTGGATGCCGGCAGCGAGCATCGTCGCCACCTGTGCCGGGGTGTCCTCGGGACCGACGAGTGGCGCGAGCTCGTCCTCGAGGGCGTAGCGGGCTGCCTCCTCCGTGCGGCGGGTGCGGCTCCATCGCCGGGGCGGTCGGCGGGCCGAGACGACGGGCGCGAGCGCGTCGATCCAGTCCAGCACGAGGGCGGCGACGCGGTCGCGCCGAGCCTCGTCGAGCCGGCCGAGCACCGCGGCGGTGGTCGAGCGCGCGACCGGGTCGCGCAGCAGCACCATCGCGTCGTACGGCTCCGCGGGGCTGGTGCGATCGTGTGCCTCCAGCGCCGCGGCGAGCTCGTGCTCGAAGACGTGGACCCCGCGGGTGACCTGGTCGGGGGTCAGCGGGGCGAAGACGGTGTGGCCGGAGCGGCTGTCGCCGGTGCTCCCGGACAGGTCGCCGCTGCGGGTGACGTCACCGGGGAAGTCGAAGAGGTGCGGCTCGGTGAGGACCCGCCGGGCGTCGGCGTGGGTGGTGACGAGCCACGGCCCGGTCGGGGACAGGCGTACGACACCCGTGCGCGGGGCGGAGAGGACAGCGCCGAGCCGGCCACCGGCCGACTCGGCGCTGTCCACGTGCATCACTGCGCGTGGATCACTCGCAGATCAGCGGCGGCCGGGGCCCGGGCGCCACAGGTAGTAGGCCTGCAGCTGCTCGGCGGCGCGCTTGGACTCGATGGCGGTGCGGATGCGGTTCATCATGGTGTTCTCCAGGG